>ERZ724508.381-NODE-381-length-31806-cov-5.532550_pt1 | contig 31806 bp, 35 predicted proteins | sample MGYA00376041_ERZ724508 | MGnify/ENA primary metagenome ERZ724508 (study PRJEB28724, sample SAMN07190887) | wastewater metagenome | isolation source: effluent of sewage treatment plant in Hong Hong | place: USA: Christiansburg, Virginia | collected 2016-03-01 ...
CTGTTGTTGACGGCGTTGGGAATGGTGCCGCAGTCGATGGGGTTGGGCTGGCACCGCGAGGTGTTCCAAGTGTAGTTGGCTGCGCAGTAGCAGGCGGTGTCGTTGATGTTGGAGCCGTCGAGGTTGTTCGAGACTTCAGTGCAGTTGCGGTAGCACTCCACAACCGAGGCGTTCCAAAAGAAGCCGCTCGCGCATGTGCAGGTGTCGACTGTGGCGTTGACTGCCAGTGTGTTGTTGATCGTCGAGCAGTCGAGCAGACACGCCGACCCACTCCACTCGTAGCTGGGGTCGCAGAAGCAGGTGGTGCGGTCTACGTTGCTGCTGTTGCTGTGGGCGATGCTGGAGCAGTTGGGGATGCATCCGATATCGGACCACTGGAAAGTGTTGATACAGTTGCAGGCGGTCGTGTTCAGAGTGCCGTTTGAGTAGTCTACTGCCGAACAGTTAATGGTGCAGACCCGGCTCGTGGAGTTCCAGAAGTAGTAAGGAACGCAGGAGCAGGTAACAGGGTTGACCTAAGTTCCATAGGAGTGCAGATCAGCACTGCAGTTCAGGTTTGGAACGCAGCTCCCATTGAACCAAGTGTAGTTAGTGTTGCAGTAACATTTCTTTAAATTCTCGGTCCCGTTGGTATTGCTGATGGCAGAGCAGTTCACAATGCATAATAGTATTGTTGAGTTCCAAGTGAAATTTGGGACGCAGTTGCAGGCAGTCGCATTTGCGTTTGTCGTGGCGTCAGTGTATATCGTACAGTTAAGCCGAAGGCAGTATTCACCATTCCACACGTAATCAGAACTACATGCGCATGTGGTTGGGTTCACTTGGGTGGCTGCATTTTCGATTTTAGTGCAGTCTACGCTTAAAGAATAGACTTTGTACTGACCAGTTCCTTCCACTGCCACGGCAATTTACGTAGGAGCGATATTCACTGTGAGAGGATTAAAACCAACTATTGTTTCGGTAGCAACATATTTGCCGCCGATGAACTGCCAGTAAATCATGCTCTCAGCAGTCGAAACTACACGCGTGCAGTTCGCAGAAAAAGTAATGTCCTGAACTGCAGAAGTATAGTTTGTCACGAGATCACCGATGTAGCTAAACAAGTAAGTACTGGAAGAGAAATTGTACTGTCGAATGGTTCCGTTGAGGAGACCAACCAAGAAATAGGAATCTTCAGAAGGACAAATAGCAACTGCGGTTGCGTCGGGGACTGTAATGAGTTGGTTAGGCGAGTAGTAGTCGCCTCCTGTATAGTTAAACTCCCAGTCGATGATTTCACCGTTTTCGGCTAGACTGATGATGGTATAGAGGCTTCCAACTGATATCGCCTTGATAGGCGATGAGTGGCCATAGAGCTTCTCACGGTGGCTGTAAGTGTTAGTCGCAATATCGCGGCCCCAGACGTTCAGGGTACCGTCGCTATTGCCGGTGATGAACTTACTGCCGATTGTGTTGAAACCAATCGCTTTGATCGTTGAGCTATCGCCTGGGAAGGCCAGGGTCTGGGTTGGAGCTCCAAACTGGTTCGAGGAGTTCAGCTGGTGAATGTTAGTCGTCTGGGCGTTAAAGGGTTGAGCCCCAAATTTGTTTCCTGTCACGTACTCCTGAGCGAGATCCAAATATGAAAGAGTAGAGATTGGAGTCCATGCCTCAAAAAGGGTGTAAAGACCAGAGGAATTCTTGCGCCAATAGGAGAGGCCGGGGCCGTAGCTGGTCACAATGCCATTGTCGCTGTTGGCGCCGATGAAGATAGGTCCTGTGACGGTGTCGGGTCCCCCTGCGTGAGTATCCACAGTTTGGGTCAGACTGATGGTCGCCGGCTGTGCAGCTGTTAGCAGCGCCAGCGTTAGCAGGCAGCTGATTTGCCACAACTTCATGGACGAACGAATAAAATTAATTATAAGGAACCGAGGGCAGCCGGCTTTAGAGCACCAGCCGTGCTGAGAAAGGGAAGGCTGAAGGTGCTAAAGGTACCAAGTTCGTCCCTTAAACGATCGAGCAAAGGGGAGTTTTTGAGGAGTGGATATTTCTTCCTTAACCTTATACCAAAGAAGTTTGACTCTCAGTTACAACTCTCGAAATTTCGAGGGAACTCGGCGGACTGCAGTTTACTGTTCAGATTTCAGCGACGCAGTGAGTTATGTGCTTTCGGTGGGTCAACCTTAACTTGAGGGTTTGAGCATCAATGGGTTGGGTGTTGTAGATCGGCATCCGCCACCGACATATGTATCAGCAGGAAGCAGTACTTGAGCGCTTGCTGTTATATCAGTCATTTACGAAAGACTGCGTCCGCTCAACGGCATTTGAAGCAGCGATTGTTGTCAAAACAACATTGTTAAATATCCTGCTGAAAATGACCATGGTGTCAACCAATCAAACATTTACAGCAAAAAGTTAGACAAAATGAGTTCAATTCTGCCCACAATGATTTGCAGTGGCAGTCAACATTAATTTTATCCGGGTTGTGGAAGGAATTCAAATCCCCAAGGGGATGCAAGGCTGAACGCCAGTCAAACAGGCTTCGGGGATTGACGTTGGGGATTTTGACTCAAATATTCATTTGCTCTGTTCCTGTCATAGAAGCGAAAATTCTTCGAATGTTTTGGCAGAAAAGCTGCCTATTTCTTCCTTCGCTGACGATCAGCTCGAGCCGAGGAAGTCCGCTCCTTTCTTGAACCCGTACTATCATTGCTCTTCGCCCGAGTTTAAGACGCGTCAAATACTCACTCAAAGTCAGTTATGGTTGGCAGAGGGCCTCACATTGAGTTCTGTGCGCTGTTCGGAAGTGCCAACGTCCGCTCTTCAATCATGTCGATGCTGCTTTCGTCCAAGAAGTCGTCATAACCGTCGTACTCCATGCCTAGTTGGTCGCGAACGTAGGCCCCGATGTAGCTGCTCCCTGTCATCGCAAGTCTGAGAATATCCGGCCTCGTCTTGATTTATTCCTTCAGTGGCATCAACCCCTTGCTTCCGAGGACACGTGTTAGTTCAGAGGGAGTCCAGGAATTGAGCCACCCACTCTTGAACTTGTTAAACTCCTTGATTTCGATGAAGACATCGAGTACCTTGACCGGTGGGAGTCGGAGGATGCGCATCGTCTTCCGCCCCTCGTCGTACTGATAGCGGATATCCTTGAAGTCGTAGCCGAACTTAATGGTGGCGACAGCTGTGTACTGCAGTGACTTCTCGGAGGCGATGATGTTGAGCAGGTGGTAGGTGGAGTCTGTGTGGTCAAGTGCCATGGTGAGGGTGACCTTTTGGGTTGCGAGTTCCAGGATATGCTCGACCTATCCGTCAGCGATCTTCAAAGGCGAAGGGCTGAAGTACCCGTGGAGATGAAACCAGTTCCCCGTGAACAGAACAGTAGTGAGCAACACGTAGCATAGACTGATGTGGTTCCTCTTGTGCGGAACAGCTTTGGCAGCCTCTATATTTTGCATTTCGTGAATTCATTTTAGTATTGGGTCGGCTCGACTTAGATCGAGACTGTAGATTATTCTATAGCACAGAGAAGGTGCACAACACCAAATTGAGATTGACTGAAAACTTATCTGGGACTCCCAATATTATGCGAATCGGGTCTCTTTACTGACAGCCTACGTGTCGCCAAAGTTGCAGCCCCAGTTACTGCTTTGTAATATCTTTATATCTATCCACAAGTATGGATCAATACGCGTTCACCCATACCAAGCAGCAGAAGTTTATCGACTGCAAGGAGTTTTCCTGGAGTAAGGAGGAAGAACAGCTCAATGATATCTTCACCGCCATCAAGCTGAGGGAGGAGGATACTCTCGGTGACCGCTTCTTCGACCGTACTTTGTTGACCGATGATGTAGGCAACACTGCCAAGCATTTAAGTCTCATGAAAACCAAGACTATCTTCAAGGTGCTTGATCCAATGCCGAAAGGAGTTATGCATCACCTGCACGCTGACTGCAACGAGGACCTTGAATTCGTATTTCGGATGTGAAACTCAGATCAAGAAATATGTGCTGGACTATCCTGGGGTATACCTCAGCAAGGAGATCAGCAAGTGGTACTATGGTACTGTCGAGGAGGCGCAGGCTGCTGGTTGGCTGACTACAAAACAGGCCCGCCAAAAGTACTCTACTGACGAGGAGTTTTACTCAGCGTTGATGGATATCACACAGTTCTCACGAGTCGCCGCTGAACAGCACTCTTATACAGCAGGCGTTTGGCAGCTCTTTGAAGACAAGATCGACAACTTTCTGAATATCTTCAATCAGGAGGACCTGCTTCGTAGTTACCTTCTCCATGTTCTCGAGTTCTTCATCAAGAATGGATACTCACGTGTTGAACTGCGTGCTCCACTGTTCCCCATCAAGCGAAGGAATCCCGCCGAAATGCTGTACGAGAAAGATGTTGTTAAAATTTATGAGGAAGTGGAACAGGAACTGCAGAAGAAGTATCCTTACTTCACCATTGGGCTTATCGTCTTTGGTCTGAAAATCTTCAACCCCGAACAGCTCGAGAAATACTTCCGTATGGCCTATTCGATCGAATCCCACCTTATCATCGGCATTGATATGGTCCAGGAGGAAGATATCCACCCCGAATTCGATACCTACGAGCCAACCATCCGGAAGATTCAGCAGTAATTCGAGGGAAAGCGCACTCTCCCTGGTATTTACCACGCAGGTGAAACCAAGAAGATCAATAGTCACAACGTCGAGAAAGTTACCCAGTTCGGAAGTGCGCGTATTGGTCACGGTCTGAACTTATTCCAGGTAGGCAATTTGGTTAAAGCAGCATGCTTACCTGTTTTCGACTATGAAAGAAAGGAGCATGTGCATTGAGGCATGCCCACTGAGCAACCAATTCCTCTACTATGTTTACAATCTGAGTCAACATCCCGCTATCGCCTTCTACCATATGGGTCTGCCAATCAGCATCAATCCTGATGACCCCGCAAGATTTGGCTACAATGGCAGCACCCCGGACTTCTTCGTAGCTGCTCATGCTTTTGGTTTCGATCTGAAGGACTTCAAGCTATTGGGCATCTACTCGATCCTGCACGCAGTCTGCAGCGAAGATCTTAAGGGCAGGCTGCTCAAACAATTTGCTGAGGATTGGGCCAAGTTCATGGATTGGTTCAAGGAGAAGTACACAACTTGATAAATGCGTCAGTGGATTGTTGACGGTCCATCCGGCAAGCGGTTTCGGTTGATTTCATGCAAGTCCTTCCGAATCATCGACAGAAGGGCTGGGTCCGTAAACAGTTGTTCCTTTGGCTTTTCAGGAGAAAATTCTAAGGTATTTAGGGTCTCCCTTCTCTCGGAGAGTGGCGAGAGCGAACAGTTGGTGACAGTGTACCTGAGCTCACCAGGTTCATAAAATGGAGTCGTTGCTGATGGCTTTCTTATGTTAGATGGGTTTCGAGATGCCATCTTCAACTGCATGTTGCTGCTCGCTCGGGACCGAAACATCACAGTATGAGACACAGCATCTGCATCGCTCAGCAATCTCCTTCGGTTGGTTTAGTATTCATGGACGTCGAATTGCTATCGGTCGAGGTCTGGCTGTCCCCCCAAATCGCTAGCTATAGGCATATTGGAGTGGGGTAGTTCGGTATCTGCTTCCATCGGTTATTGATCCATAACAGCCTAACTGATTACTAACCGATTGTTATCGTTGGGTGCATTCAATCTATCCAAACATCTCGCCAAGTTCAGATATGTAACTGACATAGGATGAGATAGCTAATTATCAACTGCCTGGGCCATCTTCCTACTTCTTGACTTCTGACCCTTCCACTGGTCTCGGAAGCTGACCCTATAGTTTAAGTTGTAACCCCATGTGGTCAATCAACCAACGTACCAAGTCGCCTAGCTTCTGCTGCAGCAGCTTTTCAGTTCCTTCCTCACTGATAGCGTTGTCCATCAGTTCCTCCGATCTCGATGCTGCGAGTGCCAGCCTTTCAAATGATGGCAACAGCTTCTGGAAGAACTGCATGACCTCCTCGTTGACTAACTTGCGCCATCTACATTATTTCGCAAGGTACTTGAGCAGAGCGAGTACGACCATCAAAACTTCGAGTGGAGTCCACTCCGCTTTCCCGTTTTTCTAACCGACGTAGTACAGCATGAACTGGCAGTCCACGTTCGAAGTGAACCTTGCTTCTTCTTACGCAGAAAGCGATGATTTCTCCAGGTAATCTTCTCCAAGCAGCTGATCGTAGATGCCACTGCAGTTGCACAGCTTGTACAGGTCAGCGAGCCCCACTGACGACTAGTGGACACCCCGCACACGGAAGTACCTTAGCCACACTAGAACTTGTATCTCCAATTCAAGGTTAATGCCAGGCGCACACCTCTTGAGCTCCTCCATGAAGAGGTTCTCCTCCTCTTTGTTTTATGGGCGGCCCATTCTACTTGCATGGTTGCGACGAGTGTTGGAAATGCTGCTGGAACTCTGCTTCCTGATGAGTTTCTTGCGGTTCGGTGCACTCATTATAATTATTGTGAGCATACGGACTAACAAATGAATTTTAGGACTTTTGGAATAGCCCTGTCATTCCAGGTCGCTGATTCCTGTACAAGCTTAATTCCGTTATTCCCTATAATAACTTTCGCCTAATAAATCCCAAGAAGTTTCTGCATGAGCAGCTACTGCACGTATTACGCTCAAACCTGCTACGATTACTGCTGTGATTCTACAGGCTACTGTCCTTCAAGCGCCTATAGCTGCTACTACTACTACAATGGAACTGTTGGATACAGATCGACGACCACAACAACATACACAGGCTAGCTGTCAACAGGTGGCATCATTGGGCTTTCCCTGGGAATCGTCTTCATTGGCCTCATGATCGGGCTCGGCATATGGTGTCGCAGAAGGAGAATGGCAGCGGCTGCAGCAATGGTATCTGCCTCCAATACCAGTCTTAACGGAACAACTGTTATCATACCGGGTAACACGATGGGCCAGCCAGTTTACCCATCACCTTTTGGACAACCAAATGTTGGAGGATACCAACCATACCAACCCCAACCCTATGGCCAGCAGGCTTACAATCCAAATCCAATCGGCTACCAAGGCTACCAATGATTCACCCAATATTTTATAGTTCACATTTCCGCAAAAAATTGAGCTGCATCTATCGAAGTCTTTTTTTGGTGAGACCCCCTCTGACTTTGTGTACGGCCCCACTTATAGCCAACACCCATTAAATCATCGAATATCAGCTTGTGTTATAAATATATATTTCATTGGGATGGCACCGACTACATGTACCATCGCTGTGGGATGTGCAACCAACTGCTGTGATATTACGGGCGCCTGCCCATCATTAGCCAGTGACTGCTACAACAATTGGGTCACTACAGCTACGACTTCAGTCACAACACTTGCCAGCAATATGCTAGGCATTGTCATTGGCGTCTCAGTAGGCATTGTGGTCATCATCGCACTCACAATCGGCCTGTGCGTCTGGAGATGCCGTCGTAACAGATTGCTGGCCTTAAAGGCTCAAGCCGCAAATACCACGCTGATAATCCAGCAGCCAAACCAGATGGGTGGCATGCCCCAACAGATGTACAACCAAGCACCACCGATGCCAATGTACAATCCAATGACGCAACAACCCCCGATGAACACGCCAATGATGTGAACATTAAAATCGATACCACCTCCTATTTTACGATAGAATATGTTGTGAGTGTGGTATGCACGCCACTACTCTGGGTTGCATCTCGGAGAATAATATATACCACCACTTGTGATTAATCAATGAGCAACAGTTGCCCCTACTACAGCCAGAACTGTAGCCAAGGCTGCTGTGATGTCTACGGAAGCTGCCCGTTATACTACAGCGATTGCTATAGCTACTACACCACCAACACGTCAACTTCAACTGTACCAACCGGCATCATCGTAGGAGCAATCTGCGGTGTCGTTGGGTTCATTGTCCTCATCTCTCTCCTGGTCTGGTGTAACCGTAGAAGAATGATGCAGAGGGCGCTGCGAAACCAAGCAATGCTCAACCAAACAGGAATGATGCAGAACATGACGGGAATGAACATGATGAACATGCAACCAAATTTCAACCCGATGATGCAGCAGCCTCCAATGATGCAACCGATGATGGGCACCCCCTTCGGTATGAACAATGGTCCTATTGGGCAGCCGATGGGATACTGATCGCTCTCTAAACAATCTCTGAACGTAGGTTGAGAATTTATAAGGTTCGGTTTTGAAGGTTTCCCATCATTAATATTTAAAGGTCACGAATGAGCAGCTACTGTCCCAGCTACTCTCAAAACTGCGCCTATGGATGCTGTACCTTTTCAGGCCTGTGTCCGACTGTGAGTAGCAACTGCTACTATTACTACTACAATACTGTGTTGCTCAGCGTTGGAGCAATCATCGGCATAGTCATCGGCTGCATTGTCTTCATCATCGCGGTTATCGGTTTCTCTTGCTGGCTCTGTCGCAGAAGGAGACAACGGCTACTCAACAGTGGAAACTCAGGCGTGACTATGGTCATGACAGGACAAGTTCAACAACCAGTCTACGGTCAACCAGTGTATGGCCAGCAGCAACAGCCGAATATGCAGCCGGGATATGCTCAACAAGGATACGAGCAGCAACAGGGTTATGGGCAACAAGGACAACCGTACAACGCGTATGGTCAACCCGCTTACGGATATGGCCAGCCCCTGTACAATCCTATGACGGATCAACCTTCAACGGGAGAGCCAATAATGCGACCTGTTGGGTGACCCATCAGCTCTTATTCGATCACCGATATTACTATCGTTGGTTTGTGTTCAGCAACATGGTTATTATTGTAACTTCTTGAACAGAGGCAGTTTTGGATTGAATCCACTGTTTCCTGTTTTCAGCATAGCCCGTATCATAAATGGTTTGAAAGTGAGGCAAAGATTTGCCTCCTGAAACACGTGCAAATGTTTCGGCTGTTGTTAGATACTGAAGGAAAATTCAAGCATTCAGCTTATCTCACCTCCTAAATGCAGAAAACAAATTGGCGAAGGGTATGTTTTAACCTGTCGTAGTTGAATCGCTATTCCTAATTAACTTTCTATCAAAGAGTTTGGCATGTAAGAAAGACAGTGGAACGACTATCGGATTCCCTTCGCTGAAACACAGAAGTGGAAGGACTACCTCAAACTGCATGGTTTCGTAGTCATCTCAGGTTACATCCCGAAGGAATAGTGCTTGTCCTACACTGACAGGTTCTGGAAAGTCATGGAGCAGCTCTCCGAGGGGCGGCTGCACAAAAACGATTAATCGACTCATAGTAATGCTGATAACTACCCCTTCAACCTCCACGGGGGTATGATCCAGTACGTTGGGCATAGCAGTGTCCAATGGGATCTGCGGAAACGATGCAAGCCAATCTACGAAATCCTTTGGGGGACAAGTGAGCTTGCTTGCTCATTTGATGGCTTCTGCTTTATGAACGGCAAGAGGCGTTTCGGTTATAACCCTCACGACAGTTTTCTTCATACTGATCAGGCACCCTCAAAGGGATATTTCTGGGGGTATCAAGGGCTCATCAACCTGGTTGATTCGGGAAAGGATAGCGGAGGATTAGTGATCATTCCAGAATCCCACCTCAAACACAAAGACTACTTCAAGAAGAACAACATTTTCGGTCACAAAAACTGGTACCTTGTACCGGAGCATCATAAGCACCAATAACCGTTCCTTCCTGTTGAGAAGTTAGAGTTGGAAGCAGGGGATTTCGCATTGTGGGATAGCCGTACCTTTCACTGCAATACGACCCCTACAAACGAGGATCTACGCTTGTGTAGCTACGTCGCGATGATTCCTAAACAATCTGTTCCACCGTTGGCCAAGGTAAAACGGGAGGAGTTCTTCAAGCAGAACAAGAGTACCAATCACCATCCGGGCGACGGAATGAAGCAGGCCCTGGAATGCCCAAGATTCTAGCAGGACAAAGATCACTTCCTGAAAGTAGTGGAGCAAGTATGCGACGTCGACAAGACAGACCCAGAGGTGCTTGATATGCTCTGATAATGCCTTCAGATGAGTAAAAACAGTCATGAGTTTCTTTGGAAGGACTTGCTTGCATTCGAATACTTTGACGAAGATTGATGAGCCGGCGATGTTGGTTTGGTGTATGTTGCTTACTGCTTAATAGCCGGAGTCAGCTACATCGCTGCCATTTCAAGTAAGATCTCGTCTTCTTCAGAATCGTGCTGAACAAGGTAGTAGTGCGGCAGACTCAGTTGCTTACGATCCAGATTGCTCATCTGTGCGATGCTTTTCTTGTAAACCTTGCTGATCAGATCAAAGAACTCATGAGAGCTGTCCTCCTCTGGCTCGGCTTTGATCTTTCTCTCGAGTATGCTGTCCACTATCTAAGATTGCAACTAGCGTTCCTTCTCCTCGTGTTACACCTTTGGCAAATCAAGTTCAAACTGGTCCATTTTTGCTTAAGGCTCGTCATCAGTGCACTGTACGTGATTGTTCGACCATTGAATTAGAAGGTAGAAGTCCTTCTGCTGAGAGATTAGCCTTTAGCATATGTTCCGAATTTCTTGGTGGCTCAGCCTCGGAGTTAGTAGTAGGTAGTCGTAGCACATCCGAACCACTGCCTCAAAATCAGCCTCACTATTGCACCTTTCCAGCATTACCAACGGAGCATTCAAGTCGTGGAGGTGCACTTCTAGCATCACCCGCATAAGTTGCCGCGCTGAACTAAGATATTTCGGTAGTGGTTCCATATCAATCTTCAGGGTCCGCCGGATGAGCGATACGAGGGATGGTGAGAGCACATATATGTCTTCTTCGGTGAAAGTCGGTAAGATCTGCTTTGCGCTTTCGATGGCATCGTTCTCCATATTATAGTTCGAATCTATATTATGCAGTGCAACAACTGCTAGCGACCATACCAGCTCCTCACCAGTCAGCCCTACATAATTTGCAGCAACAAGCATACAATCTGTGAGCACTGCGTTGTCTCAGCGACTGGTAAGGACTCGGTATGCAAGAGATGCTCGGAACACGTGGCATCTCCGAAGCTGTGCTTTACAACTCTGTACAACATCAACAATGGGGCACCAAGAGGAACTCTTGTGATTACTTTTGTACTCGTCGCTGCGTTGGTGGGATACTTGGTCTCCCTGAAAAAGCTTTAGCTTAAAGATCTAGAAAATCTTCGAGGATACTTACTGGTGACTGCGACCTACTATTTTGTCGGGCAGTGGCTCACTCTTCTGTTTCGGGTGATACCAGAAGTTGTGTACCTCCGAAAGAATCCCGAACAGGCAAAACGAGCAACACCATACCTTTTCTCAGTCATCATCAGGCAAGCGTCACTCTGGAACTGTCAACCCAAGACTACAGCTCTTGGCGTGATGTTTGGCCTGCTTCGCTATAGCTGGTTGACCTACAACATCTACCAGTATCACCACAAAATCGAGGGATTCGGCTCGGAGTTTGTATTGTCCTTGGTGGTGAGCGTACTGTCAATGGGCGATCTCCCCTTGTTCAACCGATTGCTAATCCATCTGAATCATCTAATCAAGCTGTTTGCTCAAGGTATTGCGGCAGTAGTACGACCAATATCGCAAGTCATCCTGGAGACCGTTGTGTATGCTATCGTGGTTCTGCTCGCTGCCCTTAGCTTTTACGGCTATCTCTGTGAACTCAACTTCATTCAGATCTTTGAGTTCAAGGCAAAGCATATTTGGTGGGCATTCCCAGTGCCACTCTTGCTCAATCGGTATGTCTTGACAGCAGGAACAAGATGGCTGAGTATGTTAGCATACCAAAATGTTTCTTTGGTGCTGCCTGTTTTCTTCCGCAGAAACGTACTCTTGGATCTTCTGATCGCCTTAGCAGTGCTCCCGAAACTGTTATTCCTCGGAGGCACTGTCATGTACCTGTACTTCTTTCATCACGTAATCGGAGTCAATTTGGAAATGAAGTTGGAGGTATGTTCTGTTCTGAACATTCTGCTCACGCCAATGCATATCTCCCTGTATATGCTGCTCAAGGAAGTACAACTATGACTTTTGAATATGATAGCCCGAATAACGTTCTGTAGCTCTGCCACAGAAGGATTTCTTTGGAATATTATATGAGCTACCGTACTGAAGTATCGACAAAGGAAGTCGATCAGCATGGCCCTGCTGTGAAGACGCAGAAGGCACTTCCAGCTAAGCTTAAGGGCAAGAAGGGTCGTGACCCAGCTACAAGTTTAGAAAAGATTGTGGTTAAGGTGCCAAAGCCAATTCTCTATCAGCGTCCAACAGCACAACTGATACTCTTCCGTAACGAGGAGGAGGTCTTTGAGATGGCTTTTGCCTTTCTCAAACGCTTGTAGGGGAACCAACAGGAGCATCTCCGGTTATTCTAAATGCTTGGCTTTAATCAGAAAGGTAGGAGCAGAAGAGGACCTTCGTGTGAATCCTCCAACCTCAGCATCAAAGAGAACCTTGCTCCTTCAGGTGGAAACTACTCTGAGGCTCCGAAAGATTTAATGCTGCATAAGCGCATCTCAATTAACTCCATGGGATCTGCACTCAGCGATGAAAGCGCTGAGGTTCCTCACACCGACATAACATTTGACTCGCCATATCGACTCACCCTGCGAGTGGTCCGACTCATATTTGAACATCCCAGTCCTTTTCTAGTTGTCCACTCACTATGCTTGCTGCTGAAGTACCTTCAGCGAACTGACATCATCCTCGTACCTGAGATATCTGTCAAGTTGTTAGCAATCTCCACGATAATCTCATACAAGATGAACTACGATCAGGAGATCACCGGTATCACTGCCCACTACGGTTCGATGATGGACTTTGAGAGCAGCAAAGTTAACCAAATGGAACTGAACTTTCTAAAGGCGCTAGATTTTGAGACACATATCGACAAGATGCAGTACTATCTGCTTTCCGAGGTTGTTATGATTCCGCCAAGAAAGAAATGACACCTGACGGTTGTGCTAAATTATCATGAATAAAAGCCGAAGTCAGACCGTCGACTTTAGTCAATGGCGGGTCAGTTATGGGCAACTTGTTCCTCACAAGAGACCCACAATAGCCCATAATGAGAGACTGCCAGTGCTTCACCATCAAACTGAGAGGCTCAGAGGGTCAGTTGTCAAACATGAATAGACTCCACCGCCTGAGAAAGTACCTTTCAAGAATAATCCAGCGAAAGTTTACGGATAGGGTAAGGCGGTTTCAGTACTTGTGTACTCTGCCTGCACACGACCATGAAGAGATGGGAAAAGCTGCCCTCTAAGTAATCTAAAGCTTTGGAAGGTACAACGTCTGGTTACTAAAGCGTCGATAACAACTTCACAGAGCTTTTCGCCGATCTCCATAAGCACACACTCGCCTACTGCACTTACGATATGGGAACAGACGAAACACTTGCAAAAGAGCTGCGAGCCGTGCGTGATGCAAACGGATTGTTAAGAAATGGTCAAAGTCTCAGAAGTGTAGTGTTAGGGCTCAAAAAGTGTTACGATTTGCTGGAGGCACGCAAAGATCAGGTTATCTCAACGCACCTCGGGCACATCCGCTAGCTCGAGGAGGTTATTATTGGCAAGAATGCAACCATCAACCGTCTCAAAGAACGTGTTCAATTCTATGTAGCAGATGCGAGTCGCAACCTGAGAGAAGAGCATGAAGCCCTCCTTCAAAAATATAAGGAGATGTAGGAAGAGCTTGGTGACACGTACGAAAAAAAGGAAGATTTGAGTAACGAAGTAGAAGTGCGGGAAAAAGAACGAGACTTTTACAAACGGTAGATGATAACCTTGAAAGACGTCACAAGCCAACTTCGAGAAAGGGTAAGATTGCTTGAAGATGCTCCACACAAACTTGATGAAGTTAGGGAAAGAGTCTAGCGCTTCCGGAGCATGCTAGACCAAGTACTGATAAAGGCAGATAGTCTCTCCAACGAGCTCGATAGTCTAAAACAAGAAAATTAGCGGTTGGTCAGCGAAAGAGTCACGATGTTGGCTCGTTCAGCAGTACAGTTTTAGGAACTCACACCCCGTCCAAACTACTAAAAGATATTGGGAAGAAAGATAGCCTTTCCAGCAACCACAAAGATATTTGATCGTCTGCTAGCGAGCTGCCAGCCAAGTGAGTTAGCACTCAACCAAATCTTTTCCAAGAAACCAAATATCCGTGCACAAAAAGCCGAGCAACTTAGGCATGAAGTGCTGCAAGAAGCAGGGGAACTACGGGCGCGAGTTGAACAGTTCGAAGATGAAGGAATTTCCCCAAGCTGAGTTGTTTGTTAGTTGCCTGTTGGTTTTGTTGTTGTTGTTGGCAGATACATCATCTGAGTAGGAGTTCAGGGGGGTCGGAGGGGTCCTATTGGGCTCATTGGCTCAAGTCAAGGGCTGTCCGAAGATTGGCTCATGGTCGTCGGGTTCAGTTTGTGGCCGGGGTCAAATTATTGATGTATGAATGTGATCACTCTTTGCGCTTTCCTTTACTATTTTTGCTATTCTGAGAGTGCTACGCATATCCATTGTAATAATACCTCGCTGCGGCTATCGGCAGATTTCTTGTCTCGTCGATCCTTCTTGCGATTCGATCGCCGTCTATCGATAATTTCAAATCGGACCTACGGTCGGAACGGCTGCTGCCTGAACTTTCACTGCTATTCGAACTGCTTTCTGAACTACTGGAGCGGCGACGTCTTCTGCGCTCCTTGCGCTTTCTGTGGCGTCTACTGTTGAAGTGTTGCTTACCTATAGCTATCCCGAGAATCCGACCGGGAGCGAGAACGTCTTCTTCTGCTTCTATGACGTGAGCGATCACGCCGTTCTGGGCAACTGTTACGCCTGTATTAGTAATCGTCTTTACCAATGACCCTTTCCACCACAGCTTCGACACACATCCTCGGGCTTCGGACCAGTAAGAGTCTTTTTAACCCCTGCTATTTCAACAATGAGGTTATGCCCTTGGAACGGTTGACCGTCCATCTTCGATACTGCTGTTTGAGCATCCTCCACTTTTTGGTATGTCTAAAATGTCTGATGACATGTACGATAAAGCTGTAAGCAGGCGTAACCATCTTCACTTCGATGATTTCACCGAACTACTTGAAGGCGTCCCTCAATTCGTCTTCCTTGGTGTCCCGAGGGTAGCCTCGAATGTAGATCTGGCCGTCCTTGACCATCCACACAAACTCTTTTAAATATAATAGATATGCACAGAGGATCGTAGCTATCAGGAAACTGGGCTGTACTGGCTGCGAAGAAGTTCGATTTATTCCAATGTTACTTAATTACACAGAGTATTACTTTATCTGACGAGAGGGATGGGTTTTGTCAGTATTGTATTGTCAGTATGCAGTTCAAGCAATTTGCGTGCGAATTACTAGGCCGAACTCGCTTGGAAGCATGTCAGGCGATCTGGAAATTCGAGCTTCAAAAGCGCGCATGCTTTGGTCGTCAACCCGGGAATAAATGGCTCCATGACAGCTAAGAGCAACCGAAGATAACAAAGCAGAATAGCAACAGTCTCGTTGGCTTGACCATTTGCTACCATCTCCTTGCTCCAAGGCTTCAAGTCTTGCATCCACTTGTTTCCTAGAGAAGACAATTCAAGGGCCTTCTCAAGACCTCTCCTCAACTGAACATTCTCCATGGCTGTGGTGTACTCTGCCAACAATTTCCAGGCCTGTTCGTAAAATCCTTTCCATCTCTCGTTCAACACAGGCTTTGGAAATCTTTCAGTACTATACCGCGTTGATGTCAGCCCAATGAGACGTTGGAATAGGTTGCCGAAGTTAGCTAAAAGCTGGGAATTGATAGAATGAGCAAACTCTTCCCATTCGAAGCTTGTGTCCGACTGTTAAGGCCGAACTGCGAGTAAGTAAAATCTCCACAAAGACGCCTCGATACCAGTTTGTGGAAGACTGTCACAGAAGACTCCCACGCCATTACTCTTGGAAAACTTTTTCCCCTCGTATAGTAGATATTCCGTAGCGGAAAGATGCTTTACCGTGGTGTATGGTTGGCGCGTCCCTAATAAACAGGCAGGAAACATTACGGAGTGAAAGTGTACATTGTCCTTACCCATGAACTGGTAGAGTTCAGTTGAAGGTGCCAGCCACCAAGTCCGATAACCTTCTCCGAGAAGTTCGGCAGTCATGCTAATATACCCAATCGGAGCGTCAAACCACACATAGAATACACGATCGGTAAAGCCTGGCTTCGGGACGGGAATTCCCCATTTTAGATTGCGTGTGATACTGCGTGCCTGCAACCCCTTCCCAAGCCAGTCTTTGGTGATGTTCTGGGCATTGCTACTCCACTTAGGTATTCTTGCTTCAGCCCACTCCTTCAATTCTGGTTCTATTCTCTTCAAATCAATATAAAGGTGCTTGACCTCCCTAATCTATGGGCTTGACGAGCAATTCACACATTTTGGCTCTACAACATCCACAGAGTTTTCGAGTTTGTTACAAGTGTCGCATTGATCTCCTTTGGTCGGGTTGCCGCATGCAGGACACTTTCCTACCACATAGCGATCTGCCAGGTACATTGAACAGCTGCAGCAGTAGTGCTGCTTGGATTCTCGTGCGCTGATGAACCCGTTGTTATCCAGGTGCTCAAAGATTTATTGAACAATGGTGGTGTGAACTGGGTTCGAAGTTCTTCCGAAGAAGTCGAACTTGACCTCTAACCAGTCGTACGCCTTCTTGTGCAAGGCGTAGTACTTATCGCAAAGTTCTCGTGGGGAAAGTTTTTCCTGCATAGCTCTGACTTACGTAGCTGTGCCGTACTCATCGGTGCCACAGATGTAGAGTACCTGTTGGCCCATACTTCTCTGGTACCTTGCAAAGACATCTGCGGATAGCACACATCCGATGAGGTTACCAAGATGAGGCACATTATTGACGTAGGGCAGTGCAGACGTTATGAGGATTTTTCTGCTTGTTGAAGCGGTAGTACTGCATGCACAGCTGGGCAAGTGAGGTGATAGCGGATTTCGAATGTTCAATGGTCCCTTGTTGGAAATGAACTTTCGGAGCCGAATTATCATGTAAAATGAAGTTGATCGGATAATCTCAGAGCAATTATGAATGTACGAGCGGAATTCTCTGAACGAAAGCTATATACATCAGTGCCCAATCAGTTCTTTTCCTTGTGGATCTCCTCGACGAATATCGCGTACTTCCTTTCGATATCATTACCCACTTCCTTCACTGCTGCATCTCGGAACCTCTCGATGCAGCGTTTCATCTCACGCAGGTGCAGTTTGCGGTCTTGGGTGTTACGCCGAGTATCCTCTGCTCGGTCTATGCACTCCAAATAGTTGACTCGAGAGCGTTCAGGTTCATTTTCCTCCACCCACCTTGCGTATCGATTCTTGCACAGATCAATGTGATTGCCTTCATTCATACACAGCTCCATCTTCTCAACCAACTTCTGGCGGAGTGCTTCGCGATGTTTGCTGTACTTCTCCTGGAGTTCTTGCCGGGCAAGCTGGAGATGCTTATCCATGTAGTCCTGCAGAACTTTGAGAGTTGTCATCTCAAAGACAAAATCTGGAAACGTTTATACCATCTAAAACTCAGCAGCTACAGCATCATAACCAAAACAGTCAGATTATTATCAACGATTGACCACAACCACAGACCTATCACCTTTGTTTCTACCAACGGCCGGCTCATCCATGTTCTTGCAGTCCCTACATTTGCATTTAGAGCTGCACCTCATTCCTTCCTTTCTGCACTCACAGTAGTACTTCTGGCATTCCGATTTTTCGCATCTACAGCCCTTAAATTCCTCGGTTTCCATGTGCTTCGGCTTGGTGTTTTGATTGCTGCAGTTGGTACAGCCACACTCTCCTGTGCACTTCCTTCCCTTGCTAAAGCACAGGCAATAGCGAGCCATGCACTTGCTATTCGAGCAGTTGCACTTAATATCCTTTCGCGGTTTATCCTTGGTGATTGGTTCGTCCAAAAGGTTGTAAATCTGCCCACCGCCTTGCTTTAACCGATAGGGTACGTATCACGATGGAGTTGAACGTATCCATCTGGTAGCTCTGCCTCGGTGTGTAGTAGTTTAAAGGTACAGTCCCAAGCCAGTCCAGAAGTTCATGAGAATTGGCGGTTGGCTATGTGGGAGGTTCTATTATACCTCTGAGTAAGAACCAAAAAGCAAAGAGGAAAAGGTTTGAAGCTGCGTTACCTGCGCGATTTGGGAAATGCCATCTGAACAGCATCGTAATCGAGGGATTCCTCCGGAACTTCAAGAGCCATTGGGCTGCGCTCATTGCTCTCCCTCGGTACCCTGGACGGTCCTCCCCGTATGCTCTTTCGAGCTGTGTGCGAGTGTTGCTGGCGTTAGTTATTATCGTCCCGCTCTTGCTATAAAGTTGGTTCTTTCGAAGCTGACTTGTTGCGGGTGGAATGCTGACGGTTCGACATGGCTGGCTCTGCTTGAGATTCCCGCGAGGAGTTAAATTTAAATTATTGACGAGAACAGTCCCCTTTGGCTTAAGTGGGCGGGCGGATATGACTAGGGGTTAGAGGAAACGGCGCCAAGAGTATTCGACTTATCCATTGGCCGTACATCCATAGGAAATCTACAGAGCCAAATAGGTTCAGTTGCAAGAATTAGCGCCAGTGTTCGTTGGATTCACAATGATAATTAAATGGCGCAATTTTATAAGCATTAGCATAGCCTTGCTCAGGCCTTAAATCGCTAGGAAGCTCACTGACGCGACGATGCTTGGCCAGGAAAGAAAGGCTGGATGTCCTACGAAAAGTCGCCGACCTGTTCCAATTAAGTTTACCTATACTCAGTGTATATTGAAAAGCCTCAGTCCTACTCGATATGGTTCCTCTATTACAGGCAAACGACCTTCTGTTGTTGCAGTCACCTAATAAACGATATAAATGAACGCATCCGATAAGAACCGGTTGCACATCCACGAGTACTGCTTCGAGCTGTTTGTGTCGCAGGGCGAAGTGCAGCTCAAGTTCCCATGCACGTTCTTCATCACCTGGAAGACAGGTAGCTCATGGTCAAGCTCAGGAAAGCATACTACGCAGGATATTGAATCAGTGTCACCTGAAGGCAATCTCATCCCGTTCAATTCACATCTTGAGCTCGTCAGCGAAGTGGCTTACAACTAGCTTACCCAGTCCTATCTTGAGAAGCGAGTACTACCCGCTGCCTACTTAGAGCTTCATTTCGGTGTACTTGAATAGCTTGTGTCGCAACAATACACCCAAGTTGGTGGGAGTGGTCTCGCTGGACCTGTCGCAGTGCCTCAACAACAACACCTACGGTACACCGTGACGTTATTCAGACAAACCCAAGCAGTACCGCATCGAAAGGTGCCCCGACAAACAAAGCCATCTCACGTTCTACGTCAAGAGCAGATTCAACCGCGAACTCGGTCGTGACGAAATACGGTAACAGATGCTGCTATCACAGCGACATGTCTTTCTCGTTTCAGAACGAAATTGATCAGCAAATTGCCAGAAGGGAAAGCACAGCTGGCGATGAAGCACGGCCTAGTTTCCATACAGGCGATCGCTCACACCACGACAGGAGGTCTGCTCTACCGAGTGATTTTATGACCATTCCGCCGCTTCGCCGTGAGGACAAACTAAAAAACGAGCAAAAAGCTGCTTCAAGAGATAAAGATTTAAATACACGAACAAGCAGGCATCATCGAGACCTAGCCGGTTCGATAGCTCGTTCACACCGAGTGGAAATTCAGCAGGAAAAGCCAACATCAATAAGAGCGTCATTCAAGAAATCAACTGCGGATCCAGGTATTGTGGAAGGTCAGAAAATTTCTGTGCGAAGCTCGAACCCAAGCCAGCAGTAAATCGGAAGCAACCACCATCACATATCACCACCGAAGAAGTAGCGTGAGAAGTGGATTACCCAGATGGAATCAAACATTATCAACCGTCGTAACGAGCTGAAGGAGAGTGTGATCAAGGACTATGTTAGTCGCCACCAGCAGGAATGCGACGAACTGAAGGTATCCCTCGAGAGTTAGAAGAGTTTTCGACTCAAACTCGAAGCGGAGCTGGAGAATGTTCGGATAGAATGCACAAACTACAAAACAGCTCAGAAGGAGCTTGAGAGGAAGCTACACGAACGCCCAGCCGAGCAAGAGCACAATGTGGTTCGGAAGCTCCGTGAATCCCTTATGGAAGCCGAGAAGAAGATGCTTCAAGCCAACGAAACTATCGATGCTATTACTGAGGAACTCAAGCATATCAAGGAGTAGAACAGTCATCTAAAGGAAAGGATCAATGGATGGAAGGTCACCAACGAACTCGAAGGACGGCAAAATGATAACCTTGCGAAGGAGCTGCAGAGTGTTCGCCAACAACTATCAATAACCCTCGATGAAAAGACAAAAGCTGAAGCTGAGCTGGACGCATACCGTCGCTCAACGTTGCCGACTCGCAGCAACGTTAAGCACGAGTAGTTAAGTCCCTTACGAGACAAGCTTGATCAAACTGAAAGGTTACTGACGGAGGAGAGGCAACTCAATGTAGGAGTCCGTCATCAGCTGAGGATGAGTGAGTAGAACTAGCAAGTTCTCAAAACTAAATATTCAATGTTAGAATAGAGGTAAAGTGAGTTCCGGGAAAAGCACGTATTTTTGGAGTCCCTCTATCATACCTCGAGGGACAGTATTCGGCTCCTTGAGGAGGAGAACGCTCAACTTCAGAAGATGCTAACAGTCAAAACCCAAACTATTGAGCAACTCAACAAAGATTTAGAAGCCTTGGTGAAAAGTATTAAACATCCATCAACCGGCACTCCGAGAAATACAGAATAGAAGCTCCGAGCAAAACTGTAATTGTATGAGAAGGACAACACTCTGCTGAAGGAAGCACTTCTCCATAGTGAACATCAACGGGCGGAAGGTGAAGCATCTAACGAAGATCTACAACAGAAGCTGTTAGAGCTGTTGCAAGACAGGCATGAAAAGGAACTGACTTACTAGAGGGATATTGGGGTACTAACTGCCTAGATGGAGTCTTATCGAGGGCAGCTTGAATAATTTCAGACCTATAAACAGACCATTGTTGGCAGTATCCCCACGGTCGATCAGCATCAGGCAGGTCAGCAACTGTAGCAGCATAGCCAAGGCAATACCCCCTTGGAGTTATCTTACAGCGAACCCCTTGTCCTGCAGTAAATCGATCGCAAGAACCAGAGAGTCAGCGTGGTGATGATTATGAGAGAGGAGTTTTCAACTCAAACAGAGGACGTGTTTGAGCCAATTAAAAGCATGGTGGAGATTGAAGTGCAGACCGAAAAGCAATAAAACATCGATGAACCATCAGAAGTATTGGCATCCCCCTCAATTGGTCAGCCGAGCAAACGGGAGTTGCTGATTCCGCCCACAACGGAACCACAGCAGGATTCCATTATCGAACAATTTTCGGTCGTAAAGTCAGTGGTAACTGTACCCATTACAAACTCTCTCCCCGTTATGACAGTTGAAGAACACAATACTCGTGTTCAAGAGTACGAGCTCAGAATTCTTCAACTGGAAAAATGCCTGGAAAAGGTTGGGGAGCTCAATGAAGAAAACGTGTAACTGCAGGTTCGCGCAGATGAGTATCAGCAATAAGCCTGGAACCTCCGTGCCAGTCTCTAGAACGAGCTATTCAGAAATGCCAACATGAGTTAGACTATCGAAGAGCTAAAGCAAGCTTTGGAAACCCTTCGACGGTGTCAGTAAAAATAGCATACTGTCACAGTCTCGCAGACAAACGAGCAGTTCGCAGCACTTAAGTTTGAGATCGAGGAACTGAGAAGAAAGAATGAGTTGTTGGTCGGAGAGCTTGAGATAAGTCAGTTGACTGCGAATTCCCTCAAAGATTAATTAGCCTAGCTCGAAACCTCATACAATGAGCTGTTTGAGAGGCTGAGGGAGAAGGACGAGAAAGAGAGAACACAGGAGTAAGCCATCATCGAGCTAGAAAAGAAGCTCTTCGAGACAAATGTCTCAAAGCAGGAAGCACTGAATACTTCACTAGTTCTACAAAAAACTGACTTTAAGGGAGGCAAGGTGGAAAGTATAGTTTTAGAGGACTTTGCGAGCTAGCCACCGTCTCCTACAAAGATCATCAATTAGCCCAACAACTACGAGGATCACCCAGCGATAAAGATGAATCCGTTGCTTTCGCAGATTCACAGCCTCGCCAAACGACTTTCTCACACCTCGAAGCAGTTTGAAGAGACTGCTACTGAGCGAGATGACCGTGAGCTGATTGTGAAGTATCTTGAAGATCAAGTAGCTAAACTGCACTCACGCATTTAGCTGCTGCAGCAGGATCTATTTGTTGCCAAAGCCGAAATTGTACATGGCGAAAAGCACCGTAGTGAACTTCTTGAAAAGCTCAAAGGTAGGGACTATAAAGCACTGTCAAATGCACTTTCCATACAGGTCATCCAAACACAGCTCGAAAATCGACGACTTGGCGATAAACTTCGCCGTAGTAATACGATGGTAGGAAAACCGATCAACAAGATACCAATCACCGATACCTTTTCGTGTAAGGAGGAAGAATAGATGAGGGAGTAAATCATTGAAGAGTCTATTCGGGGTCCTTCAGAACAAAAGGATACCACATAAATGGCTAGAACCAAATAGTTCGATTTGCTGAACGAATAGATCGCAAGGCGAACCGCTGATGCCAATTCCAAGGATATCCGGATTGAAGAGCTGACTTAAAAGGTTCAGTCGCTCGAACAGACTGTCCGCGAATACGAACAAACTTTTTCGAAGAACGACCAGCAACCTCTGAGTCCTATTCGCTAGCTCGAAATACCATCGACACCAGAACTTCCGTCGTAAGCCGACAAGCTTCAGGAGGAAGTACTTGCTTTGCGGAAGGAACGAGAAGTATACGTCCGTATTATCGAACATTCTCGACAAAAGGAACGATAGGCTGAGGCAAATCAAACCTAGCACGATCAACTCCTGGTTGAGAACGACGAGCTGCGTCGATAGTGCAATCATCTAGAAAGGCTGAATGCCGAACTCCGCTCAGAAATTGATCTGCAAAGAGAGGAGCTACTAGGTAGTCGCATCACTCTTTCCCCTATAGGCAAGTCAGTTGCTGAAAATTTCCAGCAAGGCGGTCAGGAATGGGAAAATCAAACGAATGGACTTCACCAACTGCTAGTGACGCTTACAACTCGCAATCGTTTGCTGATGGAACGATTGAGGGCATTAAGCAGTGAAAGGACGATCCTATAGACGAGCATTAAATAAGCAGTAGAAGAGACTCAAAGGCTAACAGCTCGCATTCTAAGCAATACAGTAAGCGTTGAACAAAAGAAAGAAGCGATGAAGCAAGTGCGCCCCCTGACAGCAAAGCTCCAGGAAATGTTGCAGGTAATCGGCAGCTGCGACCCCAATTTATTGGTTGACCAGTCTGAAGACCAGTCGATGGACTCAATTGCAAAGGATTCCGAGTTTGATAGTTGACTGACGATTTCGTGTATAATCGCCATTTCAATTGTAAATGAGTGCTTAGCAGCAGCAACCTTACAAGGGTCTAGCCAACATCGGTGCGACCTGCTACATGAACAGTCTCCTCCAGACCCTTTTCATGACCAGGGAATTTCGTAATGGCATCTATCGCTGGCGCTACGACTAAAAATCGGATGGTCGCAAGGAGGACAGCATTCTTTACCAACTACAGAAGCTATTTGCCAGACTCTAGACCAAGTATCCACTCGATGTCGATACTCGCGACCTTGCCAAAAGCTTTCAGTGGGGAGGATAGGAAATACTTGAGCAGCAAGACATTCAGTAATTTAACCGCGTGCTCTTCGACGCACTTGAACAAAGCTTCCGCCTAAAGTCGACTGGGTCGAAATCTGATTTCCTCTCCGAACTATATGAGGGGGTGATGCTGAACTTCACGAGATGTAGTATCTGTGGCTACCAACATCCAAGAGAATAAACCTTTCAGGACGTGCTGATCACTGTAAAGAACAAGTACGCACGGCTTTACAATGATTCGGTGGAATTGGGACTACAGCGGTATTTGAAGCCAGAAAGGTTGGACGGTAACAACTTGTATTTCTGTGAACAATGCCAGTGCAAAGTCGAGGCTGATCGCTTTGTGAAGTTTATCAAACTCCCCAAGCTGTTAGGCCTCATGCTACAGCGTTTTACGTTTGATTACGTGACAGCAAGTCGACAAAAGCTTAATGATGAGGTTCGCTTTCCGTGGGTGCTTAACATGAACGACTTCATGGATGGGTACGAAGGTATTCCCGTTAAGCTTGCTGAGGAGAAGGAGGGAGTTGAGTTCGAATAGCCACCACCAGCTCCCGAACGTAAGCCTCTTGTAATCAAGCGAAGTACTTTCCTAAAACGAGGTAAGGACGCAAAGCTGCCAAATAACATAAAGAATAAACCAACACCTGCTACTAAAGGCTTTCTAAGTGAAATGCGCAAGAAGACCGGAAAGAATAATGAACCAACGATAGAAGTTGTGACTCGAGAGAAGTTCACTCCGCTCACTGAAGATTAAATAACACAGCAAGCGATCGAAGAGTCACTCAGAGATATGACTGGAGAAGTCTCGGAGGTTCAAGCCTCCAGCCCCGCATCATCTATAACAACGTCTGTGAAGGAAGATTTAAAACTACAATAAAATCAAGAGTCAAAGACGACCCAAGAAGTGCTGCCAAAGAGGTTCGGTGAGCTACCATCGCTTCCTTCTGTGCCTCCACCGTTACCTCCCCCTCTCCCTCCAACTACAGCTCCTACTGGACCTCTTCTTCCACCTCCGCCTATCCTCGAGGAGCAGGAAAACGCTTCTAAACTTTAACAGTAGGAGTAACTTCGACGAAAGAAAGCTCAGGATTAAAAGGAACTGCAAGAGTTCCTCGGTTCAATCAAGCAGCAAGTCGAGAAGTATTTGCAGCAAGGCCCTATGGTGTATGAACTGTACTCAATCTTAATCCACTCCGGAGGTCCTCACCATGGCCACTATTACGCTTACATTCGGTCTTCCGAGGATGGCAAGTGGTATTGCTTCAACGACTACAAGGTCACTGAACTGAACGTCCAAGAAATGCTTTCAACTGTCTTCGGAGGGAAGGGAGGCACGAACGCCTATGGACTTTATTACCGCCAGGTCGACAAAGAGGTCAAGACCCACGAACCCATTCCCGAAGAGATCGCAAAGCAACTTGAGGAAGAGTTGGCAAAGGCCCAACAAATTAAGGAGGAAAAGATCCAGAATGAAGATAAGTATATAAAGCTGAAGCTTGCATACCAGCTGTATGTGAAAACTGTTGAGGTGATGAACACGATGACTCTGAAGGACTTGCTTGAGAGAGCCAAAGCAGCCTTTGGTGCTGATCATTTTAAAGACATACAACCAAAGAACATGCGACTTCGACTGTTCAACCCTGTGAACGAAATGAAGATGGATACGTTCACTGGTCGAGAAGACCGGACACTCGAGCTGTTGAGGATAGGATCGCACAAGTGCCTCCTACTGGAGACTAAGCGGTAAGAGGATACTTTCGAGGAGTACATTGCTGGGCAGCAAAGCTTGCGATTGGCTTTATGGTCTAAAGATGTCTGCTCTCTTGACGAAAGCACCCTGAAGACCATCAAGTACCGATGAATTGATGTAGGATATCTGTAGACCGAATGCTGACTATGCGAGAGCTGGAGCAACGGGTTATCGATTGCTTAAGTCTGTCAACCAGTATTTGCATCATTAAACGACACCAGAATGACGAGTATAGCTATCACTAGATCGTCAATACGAAGGACTACGAGAATCGTACCCTTGAGGATGTCTGCCTACTCGACAATGAAGTCATCTTTGTGGAGCCAGATACCGGTGGCGAACTGCAATGGCCAAGAGAATTCTAAGCCGAGGTGTACCGAGTATGTCTGAAGTACAACCTACCCACGAAGGAAGATTCGCCAGTATTCGGGGAAAGTATCATCTATGATTCTCGAGCGAAATTCGGAGAACTGAGACAAGCGATTTGCGACAAGCATGGACTCGATCCAACAGCTGTGGTATTTAAACGTAACAGTCGTTCGGGTTTGGAGCTGAAGTGCCTCACAGACACTCTGAAAGAATACCGGTTTATTACTGGTACACAGATTTACTTGGAGGAGGGTCTGCCTGCTCAACCAGGAGAAGTACGCATTCTCCTCCACCTGAGCTAACCAACAGACTTGAACTGCATGAACAGCTTCAGCACCTTTGAGTAAATCGCAGATATCCCTGTAAACGGTAATCTCAAGGCCAGGTAGTGCAAAGAACTCTTCCTGAAAGTACTCAAACGACTTCGTGGAATCGAATTCGACCCCGACCGTATCCGTTTGAGATAGAAACTCGCCGAACGGATGACTAAAATTTATAGGGAGAAACCGATGCGTGAACAACAGTTAATTGAGAAGAGAGCCATCGCAATCGAACGAATTGACTTCGAGGAGCAACTGGACCCCAAGTAGAACATAATCTACGTGAAGCTGTTCGACCCAGAAACATGGACACTTGGACCACGCTTCGAGGTTACAGTGAACAGGAGCACGACGATGGACGACCTGGCAGCGATGCTCGAGCAAAAGTGTCCTGAGCTACCTGCCACCAATATCGAGCTGTGCAAGATTACATCGCTGTACAAGTTCAACCTGCTAGACCTTGCTGAAGTCGACGTACGCAACTGACTAAATTAGTACTACTTGTTGAAGGGCATTGATATCCCAGTAACCAGCTAACCGCTGTTCGTAAACAATGATGGGCTACTCTACATTGCAAAGGATCGTAACAAGAAGCTCAGGTAACTCACTCGCGAAGAGTAAGTCAAGTTCGGAGGAACATTGAAACACAAGCAGACAAAGACATCAACCTACAAACCCCCAACGAAAAAGGAGTCAAGCGTCAGGATCACTGTGAAGAAGCAGACTTCAACCGAATAAAAAACCGAAGCCTCAAGAGAGGCAGTCCAGGAAACATTAACTACTGAACAACCAAAGGCAGAGGGGCACATTCCTGAAGTGTCGTAGGAACACCTCAATGAATCCCAAGACGCCTGCGATAAGCGTGTGTGATCTTAATTACAAGATTTGATGCAACAACAATATGGAGGTACAGTCAAAATTGCTGTCTCATCCACGCACATAGTTCATCGACCTGGAGCTGCGATTACTTGTCTTTGAGGATGTCCTTCAATTGTCTCCCGATCTATTCGATTCCGGTGTAAGAGTAGGGCACCTTGCCAGTATTCAACAACTCGTTGAGTCTTCCAACCAGCTCAACATTGATCGAGTCACTGTACACTTTGGCCTTGCGAATAAGCCCCTCCTCCACATCGAAGTATAGGTCAATGATCCCCCAGGCGAATCTCGTTTAGATGTTATGCTTGAAGTCAGGAGATGAGCCATACAGCCATTGCCAGCTCTTGAGCTCGAAAAAACGTTTGCCGATCTTTGGGTTCTTCTCCAGCTCTTCATACGTAAGGATGCGCCGATCGATAGTGGCAGGTTTATAGTGCTCAATAAAACGCTTCTCCAAGGCACGACAGAAGAGCTCGTGGTTTAACGTTGGGTACTTGTCGTTGAGGTTCATGACTCGAGCAATCACACTGGCCACACCCTTAGACTCGAGCTTGGCCTTGTTCGGGTTCAGGTATTTCTTGAGTGCTTCTGTCTCCACATTGAACAGTATCGTACCATGGTGGAGTGCTTTTCGTCCAAGGCCAGTCTTAATATTGCCGAGATTGAGTTTGTAAGCTGATCCGGAAATCTTCTTACCCTCGCTTATGATATCATTGCGACCTGAAGCCTCGCCCTTTACACCGAGATCGCTGAGTGCTGCTAGCAAGATATCGTTGTTCACTGACTTGTAATCCAGTGGCTAGGATATTTCGTATGGTGTGAGAAAGCTGAAGCAGGTGTTTCCAAGATCATGGTATACCGCACCACCTCCTGTGATCCTTCGGCTGAGGGACACTCCGTCTTTCTACATTGCTTGTAGATGGCACTCCTTCCATGGATTTTGGTGCCGACCGATAACGATTGTTCGTTGATTGCGCCATAGGAATAGCGTTGGACATGTCAAAACTTCATTAACAGTTGACCGTACAGTCCTCATAGAGAACCTCTTCAGTTGCGAGGTTAAAGTGGATGTCGTTGGTGGACGAGTGCAAGATAGTCAGGTTGCTAGCCGTTGAGAACAACCGGGAGAATCTTCTGACGATCATAATTTTAGTTGTGATAGCATGCCTCGACTAACATACACATCAAATTTCAGGAAAGTGCACTGAGTCTCGTTTAATTGGAGAGGGTTGGACCTGTGGGGTACTCCGAGTTTCAACTGTCGTCCGATTGACCTTTGCTCGATCCAACTTGGTCTTGTCTGATGGCTTCTTGCCTTCTTTGAAGCGTGTTTTAGTCTGGCGCAACTGCTCGACTTCCCTCTCAAGCTCTTCGTTGATCTCGTTTGGAGACTTCTTTTTGTGTTTGAGCTCAACCAGGAGCTTGGCCATCTCCTTCGGTTCTTCTTCGGAAGGTGAAGGGGTTCTTTTATCTTCGATGGCAGGAAGTTTGTCAACCTTGGAAGGTTGTTTGGACTGTCGTTCAATTGTCTGTTTTTACATTAGAGGTTTGGTTGATCTATCCACCCGGTCAAGCTGTTTCTATGCCTTTTCCAACTTTTCTGGCTTTTATGGCTTGGTAACAAGAACAGGCTTCTTGGGCTCTACCTTACAAATTGACTAGTGTTTCTGAAGTCGATCCTGCCGGAACTTTCGATTGCACTTGCTGCATGGCACCAATTCTTCAAGTACTTATTCTACTGATGCTTCTTTCGGTGGTTATGTTTCAGAAGTCTCGATCTGCAAGGCCTTTGGGCGAGGTGTCTCTGTTTCTAGATTTCCTTTGCAAATGCCGTAGTGCTTGTCGATCCTGTCTTTTGCGAACCTTCGATGGCACTTTCTGCATTTTTCAAGCTCGACATCAGTGGGTGCCTCGTTGGCTACAGGGTTAAAGAACTATGCTTTCTTCGGGGCCTCTGCAACTCGCTTTGGACATACCCCAAGATGCTTATCTAGCCGCGTTTTCTAAAATTTCCTTTCGCAGAACTTGCATTTTATGAGCTATATTTTGACGTTCTCAGCATTGGGATCTGGTGCAGGTGGGCTGTGAGTGTCGGTTGGCTTATCACTCTGTTCTGTTGATCTTTCTTCGGGTGCTGCTTTGCCAGTCTCAGGCTCCGCCGGAGGATGTAATTATTCTCCTGCCGCTGGCAATTCCTCATTAGTAATGTTCTTCGGCTTTTCAATTTCCTCTGATTGTGAAATTGGGTGGACCACTGATGCCCTCAGTGGTTCAACTTCTTTCTTAACTTATTTTTCTTTTATCAGCTGATGCTTTGTTCCCGAGAACAGATTTTTCGATGAGATAGACTTTAAGTTTGTTGAGCTCTTTGGTGATTTCAGGCTCATCTTCGGGGTTGGTGGATCTTCCTTCTTGCTCTCCTCTTTCTTAGGTTATGGCTTCTTTTCAGGTTCTTTCGCCTTCGACTCTTCGGCCTTCAGTAGAAGATGGGTTGCTGAGGGCTGCTTCGTAAACTTTGGAAGAGGTTCCTTTCTGGTCTCCTTTCGCTTCAAGGATGGGGTTGACGACTCAGATGGCTGTACTTGCTTCTTTTCCTTGTCCTTTGCGAATGGACGGTCGAGATCCTCGAGGGAAGTCACATTGCTTGGCTCCAAATCCTCTTCATTCTATTCTTCTTCGACAATATGGTCAACAACGTGCTTCTTACTGGGCAATCTCTGTAGCTCATTGGATTTACTAGAAGACTTATTTGGGGATTCACCCTTAAGGCCGCCCATTACAGTCTGCTTTGAGGGTGATGGATAATCCTTCTTCACGCACATTTTCGCATGCTTCACCAGTGACTATGCAAAGAACGTCCTGCCGCAATTGTAGCATTTTTCCAGAACTGTACCCTTGTACAGTTCGTTCATGAAGTTATTGAACTCTTATATGTCGTCCTGCTTCCAGTTCTCATCTTCGACCATTTGCCTGTATCGCTCTGGGATGGCTGGTAAGTCCTTTCTCTGGTCGATATCTTTCTTTGCCTCTTCGTTCCTATACCTTAACTCGCATTGTGCTTGGTGGATTTTTAGGCTGGTTAGTCCAAACTCTCTGCCACAGATGTAACAGAATAATACCTTCGGCTTGCGAGGTTCCTTCGGTGGCTACTTGGGTTCAACCATTTGCTTGGGTGCTGAAACACTTCTTCCCTATTTGGGCTTGCATCCTTTGATGTGCTTCATAAGAGACTCAGGAAAGAAGGTTCTGCTGCAATTCGGGCAAGGAACTAGTGCTTTTGTGTTGTAGAACTAGAAGACCTCCTTGTTGTAAGCATCCAATTGTTGACTACTCCAAGTTGATAGGCTGTTTATGTCATATCGCTGGAGCATCTCCTGAGGTAACTAAGGCAATGCTCGTTGGTCGGCCTTATTCGGCTTCTTTCTTTCCTCATTTAAAAACTTTTCGCTGCACTGAGGCTGGTGAATCTTGAGACTGGTCGTTCCGAACTCCCGACCACAGATATGGCACATCACGACCCTTGGCTTACCAACAGGCTCATCCTTCGGCTTCTCCTGTGGCTCCTCTATTTTGTCTAGTTTACATGACTGTTTACTTATGTTACCGTTGATCAGTCTGCAGTTCTTTTTGTGCTTCTCAAGTGACTACACGAAGAAGGCTCGACCGCAATTAGTACACTTTACCAACCCTTTCTCTCGGTAGATACGAGTCGCCTATTCGTTGAATTAGTCGATTTCGTCCACAGTCCAGTCCTCCAGCTTCTATTCCATCATCCTCAGGAAGTGTTCCTACATCATCGGCAACCCACGTCGTTGCTCCTTTTCCTTCTTCGCCTCCTCGTTGTTGAATTTCTAGATGCACTGTGGATGATGGATTTTGAGGCTAGTGAGACCAAACTCCCTTCCGCAAATAGCACCTACAATGTCAGATGTCTGTACACATCAGCACTCGAGGCTTACGAAAGCTACAGTCATAGGAAGTTGCTCTGCGGTAAGCTGGGCGACTTTCACCGTCACTAGAAGGAGTTTGTGGCTTCACCTAACAAGTTGCCTCATGTTGCTTGATGGCCTCGGAATTGAAGCAGCGTTTACACACTTTGCAGGCTGGTTGTGACTATGCTTTGAATTTCGCCAGAGCTCGTTCGTTATACCTACGGCTAAGTGACCCAATACAAGTTGATCTTTTAGTCTGTACAGTTGTCGTTCTTGAGTACTTCTTGGAGCTCTGGCGGAGGAAGTGGGCCTACATCACAACTGAAAGTACAAGGCAGCTTTGGCTATTTTAGTTTCTTTTCTTCTTCTGCCAAAAATTTGCGCTCGCAGCCCTTTAGATGCTTGCCAAGGATGCTCTTGACGAATCTACCTTACAGCACTCAGCACCTTAGCCCACAGATAAAGCAGTAGACCTTCTTTTCCTCAATGTCTTCCATGAGGAGTTCAAGTTTATAACTTCAGTGTCAAGCAATATCATGGCGGCTGGATAGTACGTGGTCTATGGACTGGAGGACAACCAGGAGCTATTGAGGGATGTCGAAGATGACTAGGTTCGAATGGCAGTCATCACGCATGCAAGGAACCAGATGTTTACTTCGCAGTTTGGAAGACTTACAGTAGTGAGCTGCGAGCAACCCAAGAATGAGTCGATGAGCGTGTACTTGAGAGCAGCGAAGAAGTAGTTGATGCAGTTATAGTTCTACCGCAGTGATACAGTGGGC
>ERZ724508.382-NODE-382-length-31794-cov-8.610007_pt1 | contig 31794 bp, 50 predicted proteins | sample MGYA00376041_ERZ724508 | MGnify/ENA primary metagenome ERZ724508 (study PRJEB28724, sample SAMN07190887) | wastewater metagenome | isolation source: effluent of sewage treatment plant in Hong Hong | place: USA: Christiansburg, Virginia | collected 2016-03-01 ...
AATTGACAGCAAAGGGTTTGAGGTTCCCACTCCACATCCAATGTCCAAGAAACCCCAAACGGCTATTAATTTATCCAAATGAGCCGATTCAAACTCAAGTCCGATATCAAGAATCTGTTGAGCTAAAACTCCTCTACTGATCACCTGTCCAAGCTCAAGGATCCCAAGTATACGAATAGCAACGAGCTCGAAACGGAGAAGGATCAGCAAGCAGATGTCGACAAACTAAGAGTTGCGCTAGCTCAAGCCATCCAAGAGAACGAAGAGGTAGAACATCTAATTGATACAGTTAAGAGGGCAGGTGGCAGTAGTAGAGGCGCTTTATGCGGAGGCTGCACAGCAGAATGAATCACTTACCGCTCATAATCATCTGCTGGAGCAAGAGCTAAAACTGGCACAACAGGAGTTAAATGGAAAATGGCACGATCGCACTGAAGATCCTCGTCACAGATCGGTGTGACTGCTATGACTGTACACTGCTTGGGTTTATTGCATGGTTCACAATAACAAAAATTAAGGGGATGTAAGATCAACCAGGCGGTGATTCCTCTCCGACTTCGCTGATTGTTCAATCAATGATCAACATGTACCTGTGCAAGAAGTTCTTTCAGCGCTACGGAAGAAAAGATAAGAGTCAACCGATCAAACTGAAAGAGCTAACACTGATAGTTGGCTTCATGCTGTTCATCATATTCGGCAACCAACTCTACTACTTCTTGACTGCCCCACAGAACCTCTACTCAGTTGCAGGAGTGACCCGAATCATGACCCCACAAGAGATTAGCAACCGCATCATATAAGCCAAGGTGGAGATAATGCAGGAGAAGATAGATATCCAGGCTCGACTGTTTCAAGCGAAACAGCTTGATGAGATCGAAAAGTTGTTGACACATCGTGCACGTCGCCTCACTTACGACTCGTTCGGCATTAGCATGCTCGAGTACACCTGGTCTTTTATGCAACCGAGCTTTATCCTCTCAATGGTGATCCAGAACAGTGTGTTTTACCTTATCTGTTTGGTCATGAACCTACTGAATCGCGACAAACGAGAAATGCAATCCGCCTTCAAGTACCAACTCATCTACATCATCACGATCTTCATTGTGGAGACTCAGTTGATCGTACACACTGCTGATCGGATCAATAGGACCACCGATGTGCTGGACTATGTGTACCCTGCGTTCCCAATATTTGAGCGGAGACACCTTCTAAAAAGCATGATCATTCCAGTGACGCTCCTCATCGAGATTTTCTACAAACAGCTAGTGCTATCTGATTCCGAGGTGCAGCTAAACCGACTTACTGGATGGGCACCCGTAGATATGTTTATTGACATTCGAAGCAAACTGCAGAGCTTAGACACGAGCATAACCAATAAGCACTTGAACGAGAATGTCAATGCTGCACTCGACAGCGAAAAGCTTAAGGCAAAAAACGATGACTACAAGATAAAATTAGACATTTTCCGACAACAGCGCGAAGCTGTTCGAAAGTACCTCACTCTAGAAAGCGGAAACATCACACCAGACATGAGAATTGAACGGCTTCGCCAGGAATATCTTCTTCAGTTCGGATGATGCGAACCCAACGGAATATCTCCCGATTGTATAACGCTAAATATAATGTGGAACCAATCGGCTTCAAGCAAGCTTGTTCAAGACAGAATCGCACAAAGAGTACTAATGAGGCTCAATACAGTCATACGAAAGGCACAGACACAGTCTTACTCATATACGCCCGACGATAGATACCTCTGCGCCGAAGCGGCCCCATTTTGTATACAACAAATACAAGGGCATCATGAAGGAAGAAGGTAATTGGACTGCTACGCAGACAGACAGTTTGAGATACGCACTAACAACGCAATCCTTGTGCAAAAGATGATGAACCAAAAGCTGGGCGAGTTTCACAAACTTCAGAACCCAGTGTTTGGTAGACAATCTCTCAATCGGATTGCCGTGAATCGCCGCAGCAGTCAAATCGTGGAAGACAACAAGGTAGATGGGTCATAACCCAGTTAATTATGCAAAAGCTGACGAACTCTAGAGCTACGTACAATACGCGCAACATCCTGCAGAATACGAATAAACACCTTGAGTATATGTCAAACATCAGCCAAAACGCTCGGAGATGCAAGTCCAGTCGCGGATTTGACGATAGTAGGTCCTTACTGTGAAATCCCCTCTCATAACTTTCTGTATTGTTCAAATTATCCATGTCTGAAGCCCTTGCAGCTGAGTTAAGTTTAGAAACTGGGGGCGAAAAAGAGCTCGCAAAGGATAGTGAAGACCTTAGTCGCAAAAAATCGGAACTGTTGGAGAGACTGCAACGGCTTTCTGATAGGGTTCGAGTATTCGATGAGAAGGCTATGCTGTACATCGACCAAACTTCACCACCCTCCGCAAAGGAAGAGATTATTGATTCAATAGCACCTTCGCCTGTACCGAAGATGTCCAGAGAAGCTCTGATTTCTACACCAACTCCTCCTCTTGAAATGTGCTCTCCGGAAAAGCTGAACAGTGGAGGGATTCGAGGATAGGAAATCAACCGTGTGGTGCAAACAATTCAAGGAGTACTAGCAGACCAGCGCTTCGTAAGCGATGACTATCGCCGATCAATTGCTCAACTAAACGAACTGCAGAATCGCTCAAAGATGATCTGCAGCCGAATCGACGGTGCGGTCGAACAGCTCCACAGAAAATATGGTCTCAATGGTAGGGAATAACGAATTCCTCACCTAATGGACCAACTTGCAGTATGCTTTAGAAACCGTCCAACAGTTCAGCGCACATTGAGTGAACTGCGGGAGTAGTATGACATCGTAGTTTCACCTTATTTGTGACCACAATCTGTTATTGTACGGTATCACTCGGATTTCTTGGTAGCGTCTTGTTCAGTGAGATGCAAGAAGTTTAGCTTTGAAAGTCTAAATCGTTGCTTCATTACATGCCGTTGATCTGCGGTGAGAAGGGGCTGAGTTTCTTCTCTACGATTTGCCCCACCAGCAGCGCTCCCTAAATATCATTTTCGTTTACCATGAAGTCGGGGTGGTACATCCACACGACGAAGAGCGTTTTCAGGAAGAAGAAGGGTGCGCTACATCAATGGGATTTGTACTGCTGAAGAAAGGGAAGCCAGCTTTGGATCAACAAGAAGCCGACGATGATTGCCCAGAAGATAGCCCATTTCTTCTGCTCGATGGGCTCTGCGCGAGCATTGACGAGGGCGCTGAAGGTGAACTTGATGGGGAGCAGATAACAGAGCGCGAGTTCTGCCAAGCAAGTGATGCTGACCATATTGAAAACAAATATTACAAATACGCAAATCGGTACGAGATCGAATTACATAGATGAAGCGCGTTGGCACGCAGCATAAATCTAAATATTCCTTAGAATCAATTACAGCATATAAACCATCCGCTTCCTGGGTGCTGGCATCCGATAGAAGCCCTTTGAGAGTCGCTTGCGATAGTATTACTGCAGCACAATGAATTTCGGTTTAGTTCATGTTCAGTGAGCTGTAACTCGAACTTAAGAACGTCATAAATCATGTAAATAGTCCAGACAACAGATAGTTTTAATCATTCTGTGAGCTTCCTTCGTGCCGACCTGTACCTTGACAGATGATACTTGTGCCGTTCTTGGATGGTCTACTGTTCCTCTTTGGTCAGCGAAAGGAAATCTTCACTAAGAAAGGGAAACGGGTTGTCGATGAACGGCTCACTCCAGAGACTCGCGCCTTGAATGGTGTCCAGGATGGCTGCCTTCTCCAGCATGACTTCGTCGTTTTCCTCGGAGACTTGCTTGCTTTTGGAAATCCTGAGAAACTCAACGAAGCCCGGCAACTCTCCGATCTTCAGCTTGTCCTCCAGCAGCTCATTCTTCTTCAGCTATAGCAGGCCCGGGATATTGTAGGTGTCACAAATCAGCACAGCAGGCGACTTGAGGCGACTCAGAATCAGATAGAGAAATTTGTCCTCAATCGGCACGAGCAGGTTCGAGAAGGTAAATTTGAGCCACTCGGCCCCGTAGACCTCGGTGTCCTCAGGCTGGGCCTGCTTGATTTCTTCCACGAATTCGAGGAACTTGGTCTTGAGAGTTACCAGGGATAGGTTCCACATCAGGGCCCTCCTCATGAACAGTTCCGAAAGGCCTCCGAGGACGACCTCGTTGCTGCTATAGACTCCGTTTTGCACGAACTCCCCCTTATGGGGATGCACGTTGTAGTGGTCGATCAGTCGCTTTACCATCTCTTTCGGGTTGTTCTTATGGAAGTTGATGACCTAATCGCTCTGCTCGTCGGTCGGGTCCACCAGTAGCTTGCCGAAGCCTCCCGGATGCAGCAGCAAGTTCTTGATGATGTACAGCTCGTCGATCGAATCCGGCAGCTCTGGGTTTCTTTTCTGCTTCTCCTCATTGAGCTATGAGATTCCGGTCTGCTGCTCCATAAAATTGCGTGCGAGTTCGCGGTTGAGTCCGATGTTGGCAGAACAGTCGTTCTTGATGACGATGGTGTTGTCGTCGTTGAAGACTGACACTAAAGTCGACTGGAAGAGTTCGGAGTTAACGGTTTCGTTGGAGCATCGCTCGGGAAGGCCGATGAGTTTGACAGAAGAGCTGTATTCTGCTTAGGCAAGGGAGTACTAACAGTCTCGATGTGCAGGTCTCCTCGCCTGAGCCAGTCCTTCATGAGATCCAGCTTGGTTGCAAGTGTTGGTGCTGCAGTCGTCGGCTTGGCGTCACTGAAGGCCTGTAAGAGGCAAGGAACTCCGTTTCGCAGCAAGTGCTTATATCTCAGTGTCAACATTATGTCAATTCACAGCATCACACAGAGAGCAGCTTCAAGTTTATCTCCTTGTCGACGATCTTTCGACTGATGACGGACGATGGGTCAACCCAGTGCTAGACTTCGAGGCCAGAGGCTAGCTTCCTCGAGGTTCTTTCCATTTTCAAACCCGATAGCACCTTTCCCAGCCGTCCCGTAAGCTCTTCGTCAACTGAGTAGAAGGTCGACTCTCTCGCGTAGCTTCCGTCCTTACGTTGGTAGAGAAACATGTGGAAGTGACAGGACTGCTGTCTCTCATGCAGGTAGTGGAGCTCGTGCTTTTCGATTGTCTCGGCAGTGTGGTGGTGCTCGAAGGTACTGGGAGGAAGTAGGATTATCGAGTATGCGACTCGGAACTTCCCGTAGGTGAACTCCTTGTAGTCCTTCTGGAGGATTAGCTAGAGCGGGAGGTTGCAGTTCATGGCCTCGTCAAATTTGATCTGCTCCAAAGTCTCGAAACTGAGCAGCTCCCTGTCCGAAAGCCTCTGCTCGATGTTCTGAACTGCCGACCGGTCTTCCTGAATCCACCGCTCGGTCTCCTTGGGGCTAAAGTTATAGCTGTCCAGCAGTATCCCTGTCCTTAGCAGCTCGTCGACAAGACCATCGAATTCTGGATGCGTTGTTGGATGGCCTAACCCGTAGTTGGCATACATCCTGAACCATTTTTCATTTGTGTTTCGGTTTAGCTACTCCGGGTGCAGACTGTAATACAGGAGAGTCATTGCACTTGCGCAATGAGCAACAATCGTACGTGGACAGGCTTTATCCTTCATGAAGTGGTGGTCTACAATTTCGGCTGGTTGTATTCCCTCACGTACGTTGTGATCGTAGAGCAACACATTTGTCCTTTTCTCAAGGTCCGGAAATTCATGGTGATAATAAAGATGTTCGTGGTGCACACCTATTCTGTTGAGAACGTAAGTGATTTCGAAGCGTAATGGTACTTCCTGTTTTGGGCAGTCGATGAGTGGAATGAACAGTGTATTGTACAGCAAGAATTTCATATAGCCGTAGATAAGACTGCCGAAGAACGAATCGTAGTCAACGGACGAGTTGCCAATGATGAAGTTTTGGTGTTGTAGATGCTGGTTCGTAAGCCTGAGCTGCAGTAGTCTTTCAATATAGTCTCGAAACTTCACTACCATATTAATAATCCTAAAAGAGCCGATCACTTCTTTCCTGCTTTTTTGGTGTCCTTCTTTGAGTCTTTTTTATCCTCCTATGGCTCAGGGGGAGGCGGAGGGGGATCGACAAACCGGAATGTCCCAACCTCAAGCCATTACTGCCCTGAAAGTGTTAACATAATGAGAATTGGTGACTGCTTGATGCTGATTAGCAGGTCTGGAGTGGGTGAACGATCTCCAAGCAGCCAAGCTAAGGGAGGCATTTTGAAGGTTATTTTCTTGTTAACTTTGTCCCAATTCAAAGACTCAATGAGCCTTCCCAACTAAAAGGATTCCTCTAGGTGCTTTACCTGAGTCTTAAGGTAAAGCTTCAACTCGTTCGAGCTGAACAACCCTTCCGCTGACAAAGAGAGTTCGTAGCCCCCTTCAGGCAGCCCCTCGTTTGGGCCCACCGATATATTCTTGAGCTCATAAAAACGGAATGTACTGGGCATGCCTGTGAATTGTTGTCCATTCAGCGAAATATCCACATGGTAGAAAGGGCGATCTGGTTTGTATGCAGGAAGTTTAGGCGCTTTACAGGTCACTTCGCCGTTTGAGTAAACTCCTTCAACACATACCCATGACTTCTGTCTTTTGGCTTACTCCATCTCCTCCTACTCGGTTGTCGGCCGATGACTATCACCTTCTGGTTTTTTTTATTCTGTGTTGATTTCTTTGAAGCCGACAGTAATATGAGATAAGGCTTTGAGAATCGTTGGATGAATCTAAATACCCAGCTGTATGTTGGCTCCACCGTGTACTGAACCACATTTGGGAGTTACGGAATGAGTAGCGAGATCAGCAGCTAGATTAATTAAGACCTTACGGTAGATGAAGAGTTTGTCGTGGAAGGGAACGTAGCTCTCCCCGTCTAAACTCACTTCAATTGAGCACTAGGTTGGGAAGGTAGTGATATGAGTCTCAAAGTCAGGTGTTCTGCAGTAAAATGTTGAACTTTCCCCATCGTAATGCACGGGTAGTACTACTTAGGCTTTGTTCGGGAGCTTAAACTTGACAGTTTGTTGATCAGTATGTATGAAGCCGGTGCCAAATAAGGTTAGCTATGTGTGGCCTTTCGATGGGGTCATATTTGGGCGGAAGGAGGTTGTGCGAATGGGTGCAAACAGGACAACAGAATCCTCGTTCGCAACAATATATTCGAACTTTCTTTCTTCAGTTGATTCCACGATCTTTCTCGGAGAGGTTTAAAACCGACTCTGAATAACGATGATTTGTTACATTTTTAAAGCCGATATTGCCTTGTCCCCAAGCCCACGCAAATCCCTCCACATCAATAGCGAAACTACGATGGTGCCCACACGCAACGAATTTGAACTTCGGGAGCTGTATTCCTGAGGCGTCTTCTTGAACTTGAGTCGGTTCATAAATAGCACCCTTCTGTTCACCTTTCTTTCTAAGCCATTAGCCCAAACCAAGCTCACCCTTAACATTCATGCCCCATGAAAAGATCTCTCCTTCAGTCGTGAGGGCCAAGGTTTGACCAAACCCTCCTGAGACCATTTCTATCTTTTTGTCGACTCCTTCTTTTTGGATTTTCACCAGAGTTGGCAGTGTTTCCTTGATTGTCTTCCCATGCCCTGTTTGCCCATAGCGTGCTTCTCCCCAACAATACAGCTGTTGGTTACTATCGACTGCCATCGAATGATATGCACCGCAAGCAATGAATCGAACTGGCGATTTGATCACCTTTTTCAACTCAGTTCCCTCCTTTCTGAAGTAGTTTGGAATGAGAAGTGGGGATGAGCTTGTTTCCACGGATTTCAGAATACCAAGCTGTCCTTCGAAACCTCTTCCCCAAGAGTACACATCTCCTACATCGCTTAGAGCCAGCGTGTGGAACAGTCCACATGCCACTGACACAATTACCCTCGGCTAGAGCTTTTGAATGAGCCTGGGCTTTTCTTCAAATATGGATCCACCATGTCCAAGTGTTCCGAATTCACCGAACCCAAACGAGAAGAGTCTGCCGCTTTGAGTGAGGATTATGTTGTGCGAACGACCACTTGCGATATCGACTATCTTCTCTCCGACTTCAAACTCTGCTATCATTTCCTCGACCGCAGAGACTCGCTTTCCATTGAACTCGCAAGCGTCGCGACTAGGATCATGCAGTGCTGACACAATGTTCTCTTCCTCGGTGGAGTCCTCGAAGATGAATATTTTGCGGCCACTGCAGCTCACGTTTAAGATCTTCTTGCCTTTGAACCCATGAATCGATTCGAGACCGACGATGTGTTCATCACATAGGAACACCTCCCCGTACTTCGGTGGGGTAGTCAACTGCGATGAAGCAGGGCGGCTGGGTGGTTTATCGTTCTGATTCATCAGTTGTAAAATTAAGTTCTGTGCACATTGCTCCACACAGACTACCTCTAATAATTGTTAAGAACTGCAGCAATGAACGAGGAAACCTACTTCCAAACCAAGGTTGATATATTCGCTCCATCCGAATCCTATGAGCAGGTTCTTCCAGAACAGGCCCAAAAGGACTACAAGTAATGCTCTCTCTTCGATGCAGAATCAAAAGAAAGGACGAGCGCGTGCTCTTTGGCTATCGAGCAATCGAGGAAGAGGGAAGGAAAATTGGTTACGACTTCTTGCTAAACAACCTCAAGGCCCGAGCAATCAGAGCTAGTGATATCATGGATAGTCGCATCCGCAACATCCATGCCGAGATTCACGGAATTCTGGATGAAATCAGCACACTTGATTGATAGCTACTCGTAATAAAGGCCGATATGCACATAGATTCTAGTTTACAGCCCAGCACATTGACAAAGGCAGTCAGCGATTCTACCCTATAGCGATAGCCTTACTCCCTCGACGACTCCCTTGAGCAGCAAAAATGGTACACTGGCAAGCTGATCCATCAACGAGAAAAAGTCAAGAAGTTTAAGGAAAGCTATGAGATGCTGAGGTTGGAACTCGATGAGAAGCAACACTTGATATCGCGACTGCGGAGTATCATTGAGGTTAAGTAGAGGAGAACATAGTCCTGCAGGTCGACAACACAAAACTTCGTAATGAGCTGATTCAACTCAAACGCAACTTTGATGGACATGAAGCTGGCTGCAGCGAGCTCGAAAGAACTCAGATACAACCTCCGTTGAACAGTCAAGTTGGAAGCAACCAAAGTTTAAGAAAAAAGCTGCAAAAGGATGTAGCTTGCTCGAAGGTGTAGGAGCGTTCGAAAGTGATAGAATCTAAACAGCTAAGCCTGTAATTGGCCGAGAAATCGAACAGCATCGACTAACTCACCCGTGACAATACCAGACTTGAGCTCGAAGTAGTACGGCTAATCGAGGAGCTCCGCTATAGGAATGAGCGGTATTCGAGTATCTCAGATCAGTACCTACGGACAGTAGAGGAACTGAAGTAGGAGATCGCTGGAGTACACCGGTAAGCAGCAAACCGGAATAAACGAATCGAAGAACTACAGCAGCAGGTCAGCAAAGGAGGAGTTTTGAATAAGCAGCTGAGTGATGAGAATAGCCAACTCAGTAAGCAACTTGTGGCAGTAAGAAAAAGTGGAGAGTAACTGCAGAGGAAGCACACTGAGCAGACTCGGGAGCTAAAACAAACCATCGAAGGCCTAACAAACTAAAATTGGAAGTTGCAGCAGCATATCCGGTCACTAGAAGACGAAGTGTTAGAAGCAGATCGCCTATACCAACTGTGCCTGGTCGAGTTGGAGCAGCAGCAGCATTTATTGGACAAGCTGCTGCGCAACCACCACAAGTATTCGAACGCTATCGACACGATCGAGTCAGCACTCAACCAATGAATCAATCTCAGCAATGTGTCAGTTTCTCAGCTTCAGCAGCTTGAACGATAAGTTTTTGTTCAGGCTGTCCGTATAGTGCTTTCTGTACTGCAGTCGCTCCTGAAGTCGGACCCAGCGGCTCGCATCTAACGTCGGACTCCCAGCTCTATCAGAACTGTTCTCCTTCTCGGGGTTTGTCGCTGAGAGGTCGGGACTCTTTGCGCTAAGTTTCACTGCAGGACGGTAGTACCTCCCCTAGTCTGACATGTTCAGCAGGTCAGAAGCAACAACCGCGCTCTGTTGCTGGCTCCTCAGCTTTTAGACTTACTTGAGGGCGTTCTCCAGCAAGAGCTTTTATTCTTGTAAGAGTTGATTGGCCTTCAGAATTTCCTTTTGATCCCTCTATTTATCTTTCTTCAAAGAAGCAACTTCCGTTTCGCTTTCATTGCTTCTTTTGACCTCCTTGAGTAATGTTTGGCTGAGTTCGGAGTTGTGCTTCTTGACTTTGCTTAGATCGACCTGAAGTCGTGCCAGTTCTGCCCTATCCTTGTTCTTTGTGGATTGTTGTTTGTTTCTGTCGATGCTTCGGTTGAGCTCCTCGACAGTAGCCTTGAGCTCCGCAATAAATTCATACAACTGCTCCTTCTACTGATACTGTTCTTGCAACCGTTGCATCAGATCCTCCCGCTATTCGATATCCCCGTCTGATATCATCCCTTCGTATTCCTCGTTCTGCAGTTCCTATAGGTGCTGCCGAAGCTCTCCCGCAGACCTTTCGGCATGTTATAGTTCTGTTCGGAGGTATCTGGATTGATCTTACGACTCATGCAGCTTCTCCTCCAACCCAATAAGAGCGCTCCGACACTCAACAAGATCCTTCTCTGTCTCGCTGGTACGAGCCGCCAGCTGATTCTTTTCAGCTTCCAATTCAATGATCTTGCTGATCAGCACATCCACTTCTTCTCGCTGGTTTACGTTCCGATGAGTTGATTCCCGAGCTAGCAGCACTTCGAACAACATCAACAGGCGCCCCATCAGTTGCTAAAACGAGGGATCTGGGAATTCGAACCTACTACTCACAATGCTTTTTCGAAGAGAGTCAAACAGTTGGTCTGGCTCTGACCCCAACCCATCCATGATGGTGTCTTCTTCAAGAATAACTGAGTCCTTTTGGGTGCGACTTGCCTCTCTGCTTTCAAGCACTCTTGCTTCCATCCGTTAAAGGAGCTGCCCCAACGATTGCTCAAACCATGCTAGACTATCTGCTCGTTGCTGGAAGCGTTCGACTTCGGCTTGCTGATGAGCTAGTTCTTGGTAGTCCCTGTTCGATTGTTCAGTGAGTCTGCTGATCTATTGGCTGAGTTGACTAATTGATTGGTGACATGTCTGAAGTTCCTGGTTGAGTGCAGCATTGAGCCTATCGACCCCCTGGATGTATTGTTCATAGTGGTGAACGAGTCCTGCATAGTTATCGGGCTTCGAAAAGTCCGTTTGTGCCGACATTGGATTATAGAGATAGAAAACTCAGTGAGAGGAATACTGATCCGTTGTTGACGCTGTCAGGAAGCAAAGAAGATAGACTTTTCAGCCTAGCTACAGCAGGGAATAGCAGACACAAATGAATTTTGTCGTGGGATGAGAACCTTGATTAGTTACGAGTGACCTTTCAGCTGATATTGGTATTCCTCCTGTGAGGTCAATACTATAGAATTGACCACCTGCCTTGCATCGATCCAGATTGATATTTGAGTGTAATAATGACACATAAATTCGACATAAACACCCTTACGCTGTAACGTCCGGTAGAAAAGCATCGGCTATTCTACCTCCTTGTTAAGGTAAAACCAAATATCACTCAGGTCTCGGAGACCTACTGGTTTCGCACGGCTGAGCAACACATGAACCTGAACAATACCGTCGCCTTCATGGAATCCAATGAATTCGAGGTGCCTGCCGACCTCATGATCTACTACAGCATTGCCCTGTATGAGAAGGTCGAGGGCGACAGTAGGCTGCTCCACAAAAAACTACTATTCAAGAAGGACATCGTATCGCCACATCCTACTTCAGAAAAAGGAATCCATATCCTTCAAAATGGACAATGACAACTCGGCAGTGCTTCACTTCAAGGCTAGTGTGACCAAGAATGCTGCGAATCTGACACTCACTTCATTTGAAACACAAATTAGTGAGCACGCTAAAGAACTTGCCGAGACTCAAGACGCCAGCAAGCTTGAAATGCTCAAGATGGGTGGTCTAACCTACCGGTTTGTCAACAAACTCGATCTTCTGGTCTACATCAACAACTATCTTAGAGAGGTAGCCAATTGGAAAAGACCACTTCACACGATCTTCTTCGGATCATGTCTGACTTTCTTCATTCTGAACCCTCGGCTGGCTCTAATGATCCTCGGGGCGGTGCTGCTGTGGTACAAGGACAATATCTTTGTCATGTGCGAAAACTATTCGAAGCGAACATACCGAAGATTGGTTCCACCCGAGGAAAACTTAAAGTTTCTGCAGAATCAAATGACGATGTTTTGTGATCTGTACGACAACTTCAAAGAAATGATCTATGGGGAGGATACCACTCAGTTCATTGTGTTGCTCAACAGCCTTATTGCTGGAGCTTGGGTTTTACTTGTGCTGCCCATCTTCATCAGCTTCGATACGATGATGGTGATTATGCTGTGGGGGTCGCTGCTCATGGGAAACAGTGTGGCGAGGTTAGTGCTGGAATCACTTCATAACATTCACCGCAATAGTCTGCAGCAAACTCTCAGTAAATTTGAAAGTAGTGCTTTCATGCACAATAAGTACGTTGTGTGGCTGATCAACTTCCTTTAAAAGAGGTTTCCGGGAGTGATAGAAGCTCCAGTTAAAAAGATCTTCTATGTCTACGAATATCAAAGGTGGTGGTTTGGAAATTGGGGATAGCCGTACCGCAACGAGCACAAGTGGTCAGATGAGCAAGGGAAGCTAAGCGTACTACCTCGCGTGAAGCCGCCACCGGGGTACCAGTGGATGGGCGACTGGCGAATTTTGATAAACTTGGAAGAGACAGACGAAGAGGGCTTCATGTATAGTTCCGACATCCTGACGAGCTTCCACAAAGACAAGAAGATTCTAGATGTTGTCCGCAGAAGACGATGGACTCGACTGTGCTAGAAGATTAAGGCTGCTGCAGTCGAATGATATTTTACAATGAGTAAGGCAAAGTATTTCTTACTGTTCTGCAGCAAAGGCTCATAACAACCACGAATGTATAAGACCAAGGCCACAGTGGAGCGACACAAGTAACGAAACCCGTCGCTGATGTATGAACAGTTCAACGATGTGTAAACCATGGAGCAGCGTTTGAGGGAACTCACTTCCCGCGGCGCAGGCGTCAAGCAAAAAAGCAATATCATGTCAGTCAAAGACGATATCCACACAAACACCCCTACCAATCGAGCAGATGCGTCGAACTTCACTCCTCCAGACATTGCTTCAGTTGAGAATTCACGTGTAGCTGAAATCAGAAAGTTTATGCAAGCCAGACCGGAGGTGTTTGCTGGGTTCGAACCTTCGGTGCTTATTGAAGCGCCAGCTCCCAAAGAAATAGATTTGTATTTCGATGGAAGTTCTCTGAGAAATCCAGGACCCTCCGGTATTGGTTATCTCGGTGTGGTGGGCAAGACACTCTACTTCGCCAAACATTCCCATCTTGGACATCGTACGAACAACCAATCGGAATTCACGAGTCTGCTGTGGGGCATTGCTGATTGCGCTATCAAATAGATTCCTGTTGTGCGTGCCATGGGAGACTCCAAATTGGTGATCGAGGGGATGCGCAAGAACTGGAACATCGTTGAAAAGGGACTGCTTCCATACTACCACGCTTGCCTCGACCTCGAGAGGTTCTTTCGTAAAGTCAACTACCGGCATATCAGTAGGCGAGAGAATTAGGATGCTGATAAACTATCGAAGCGTGGCTCAAACAATCCGTGACTTACTTCGACACACAATTGAATAGAATCAGCTGAACTGCTTGAGTTGCATCTTTGGCAGCATGGGTAGGTTGCGCCGTGCCAAATCACGTCTGTTCCATTCAACCTTGTAGACCTCCTCAAAGTGTTCGGGATATCGTTCGGTTCGGTAGATTGAAGTGCCGAAAGAGTGGCATGCTTCGAATTCGCTTTTGCCTTTCGAGCGGGCTGACAGTACAAGTCCTCCTGCTTTCTCAGTTTCTCTGACAATGTTCAGGTCGAGTACTGGCACCTTTGATTCGATTTTCTGGATTCCTCCTTCAGTCTGTAGGAGCTTTTACAACTCAACCTTATCGTAAGGTACCCCATCAATGTACTTGAGCAGTTCTTTGTCATTATTGCGCAGGCTCTTTCTCCAATAGCCAGTTGGGTTATTTAGGATTGCCTGCTACTGGTTGGGATTCGGCTGCACGTATATCCTCGAACTTTCGATGACTGGTTCGAGAATAGGCTTTTTTAGATTCTGACTGCGTGCACGAACTTTACCCTGTTCGGGCGAGTTCTTCCAGTACTGCTGGCGAGCCTTGAACAGTTCAATGTTGCGCTTTTCCCTGGTGTAGGACAGCTGCTCTTGCTTCGACAGTTTGGACAGCAGTTTGGATTGGAACAGGCTCTGGTTATAGGTCGTATTCATCAGTCGGGTGTGCATCCCCTCCGAAGTCATCTCATACTCGTTGGTGTGCGATGACAGTTCCAGCGATGGCACATTGGGTGTTGGATGATGGTCTTATTTGCTTATCGAGTCCTGTGATAGTCTCTCCATCATCTTGTCAACGAAGAGGCGGTCTCCAACCACAGAATATCGCTTCCGTTGAAAGTCGCGCTCTGCAAGCGATGGGTTCTTGTCGTCCTCAGTCGCTGATTCGAAGATGTTGACACTGCGATCGAGTGACTTCTCCTTCTTGAACTTAATGAGCATCTGGGGGTGATGGTGCTCGGGTTGTTCGCGTACTGCCGATGCCTACATTATGGGCGAATTTTATTGTGTTTAATAGTGGGTCGTTGCTGGGGATCAAACAAGAGGCGAGCTAGAACGGCATCGTATCAAGCAAACTCTGGAAGCAGGGCAATCACTGCACTCCTGTCTGCGAGAACCTTCCCGGCTTTAAGCTACGGCTGGAGCAACTCGGGCGTGAGCTCGGCACGAATGACGTAGTCCAGTTTGGTTGCAAAGCAGTGGTCGTACTGATCGTAGTAGCGGTCGAAGGTCTCCAACCAAAATTTGGTGAGTTCCTTCACATCCTTCTCGTTGAAGACGTTGACGCTGTGCGGTGGCCTGAACAGGCTGTGCCTTATGACTACCTCCTTGAACTACTAGAACGACTCCTCGCGGCTCTTATGCTCGTCGAACGACCATTCGAATACCCGTGCAGCCAGTTCCAGGAAGGTCGTAAACTTCTGGAAGGGGAACGACTGGCTCTGTGCGAACTCGACATTCAAGGTATGGAAGTCAAGCAGCAGCTCTTCGAGGTCAGGGTTTATGCTGCTGTACTTTGCGAACATCTTGCCGAAGGCATCTTTCAATACGGAAGGATGGGGCGGTCCCTCCCTGACTGCTTCGTAATGTTCTTGTCTAAACAGCTTGTTTCCGTAGAAACGTTCAGATAGTTTTTCGGTCATGCTCTGCGCGAAGTTATACTTTCAAATCTTTTGGTTATAGGAATGGAAAAAACTCTGATGACCATCGCCGAGAAGGTCAAGTTCATTGAAGATGCCATAACGGAGGAGTGCTCAAAGCACCAAAGACCTCGAGAGTCTGTGAAGTTGGTAGCGGTGAGCAAGACTAAACCGGTCCCCGACCTAGAAGAGGCATACAAGGCGGGAGTAAGAGTGTTCGGCGAGAACTATATCCAAGAGCTTGAAGAGAAGTATAGTAAACTGCCGGACGACGTCGAATGGCACTTCATCGGACATTTGCAGAGCAACAAAATCAAGAAGCTGCTGGCTGTCAAGAACATAGTGTTGGAGACAGTCGACCGCGAGACGTACGGATGAATCAATGCATATAGGCTGGCCACGAAACTCAACAGCGAGCTCGAAGCCCACCACCCCAACCGCAAACTCGAAATTTTTGTGCAAGTCCTCACCTCCGAGGAGGAATGTAGGAGGTGCCTAATGCAGCAAAGTGTGGAGTCGAGCAAGACAGAGCCTTGGAGCTTGTGCAGTATATCCTTCAAAAGTGCCCACAACTGAAGTAGTTCAAAGGCAAATTTAAGATTTAGAGGGCTAATGACGATCGGAAAGGAGGGTGACATCCAGGCCTTTCAACAATTGCGTCAACTCCGGACTGCCATCTGCGCAAACACCAAGTTGAAAGATTCAGACGTGGAATTGAGCATGGGCATGTCCTCGGACTACCTTCAAGCTGTAATTTGTCAAACATGTTAGATTCGAGAAGGATCCACCAATGTACGAGTCGGATCCGCCCTGTTTGGCCCTCGTCACTATCCAACTAAATGACTGTTTATACCATCGCTAAATGTCAAAGAGCAAATACTTGGAGTTGCTCGGCAAGGTGGCTAACATTGCCAAACAGAGGAATCAACCGCCAGCCAAGGTGGTGGTTGTGAGCAAAACCCGTACTCCAGAGGAAATAATGAGCATCTATGAAGAGGGTTGCAGAGATTTCGGTGAAAATTACGTTGAAGAACTGGCCGAGAAGAGCGTGAAGGTACAGCGAATAAATTAGCCAGCTTCCCAGCGATATACGTTGGCACTTTGTGGGGCACCTGCAAAGCAACAAAATCAAGAAGGTGCTGATTGACAACCTTGCTGTTTTGGAGACAGTGGATAGGGTCAGCGTTGCTGAGAAGCTGAACAAGGAGCTGTCGAAGAGTCAACGCTAACTCGACGTGCTTGTGCAGGTGCAAACTAGCAGTGAGGAAAGTATGTCTTCTACAACTCAGCAAAGCACGGTTGCAAGCCGGAGGAGGCAGTCGAGGTCGCTCTTTATGTCCATAAAGATTGCCGCTGGCTCAAGTAAGCCGATTGGGATGTAGTTTCAAGGGTCTCATGACCATTGGTCAGCAAGGCGACTCCGCTGCCTTCGAGGAGCTCTTCAGACTTCGAGAGACAGTCCGCAAATAACTGGAAATAGAACCTCGGAAGCTGTAGCTGAGTATGGGAATGTCTGGCGATTTCGAGAGAGCTGTAAGCCTCCCCTAACTTAGATTTAGCACGGTTCGACCATTATTCGAGTGGGCACACTCGTGTTTGGTCCCCGCCCAAAGAAGCATACCGAGAGCCCTGAATCGGTTTGACAGCTTGCATAATTTTATTCGATGAAAAAGGCAAGAGCTTACAGCCAACCAAGACATTTGCAAGACGTGGAGCAGGCACTGGTGTACCTGAAACTAAGGGACAGTGGATGCGCGAAGGACAAGGCTCTGCTGTTCACTTCAAAGTACCTCGGTGTCGGATAGCAGAAAGCAGCATAAACAATTTTTCATGACGGACGCGACTGCCCAGAAGGATGGCCCGGCAGGATGTAGAGCCTTGGTTCCCGAGCCCACCAAGCAGTACGTGCAGAAAGTATGTCGATATCACCACCCAGGGCTGGATAGTGAACAGTAAGCTGAAGTACAAGGACACCAAGGGTCCACTGTAGCAACTTGAGGAGCAGGAGACCGAAGTCAAGAAGAGCATCTTAAGGCTAATACACCATGAGAGGGACACCAACAAAGGCATTGCGAAGGCAAGGCAGGAGCTGGAAAGACGAAGCAGTTTTAAAGGCTCCAATTTCGAGGAGAAGGTACAAAGGTTGCTAGTTAGATGAGCTACTTCAAAGACGAGCTTATGAGGGAACGTGAGAATGTGGAGAGAGAGAAATTCGTGGAGTGCTCTCGAGTGAAACTATACCAGACCACGAAGCACTTCTACAAAGAGCTTGAGGAAACTAACACTGAGGGGCTCGTGGTCAAGTTGGCAGCATTCGATAGTCTCATCAACAGTATATTGTTACTTATGCCAGAGGACATACAGCTTGTTGCTGATCGAAAGAAGAGGACCCGAAATATCAGTTCTCCCCACTTTCAGCAGAACAATGAACCTGTAGGCGAGCTTTAACTCAAGCAAACAGTACTCAAGAACTATCAGCAATCCCTTGCAGCTATCGATAGTCCGCAGCCATTTTTGCTCCGAACCTTGCAACCCACAGGCGACCAAAAGTTCTACAATAATCTCGAGAAGGCCGTGAGTTTGATGAGGAGTACGGCTAGCGATCGGATGACTCCATCTCCTGGGCTCGAGTCATCTGAAAATAACCCGGAGTCTCCTCTGCGAGACGATGCCTTGAAATCACTGAGGGATACCTTCCGCAATCGCTCTGAGAGGTTTATACGTCGGACTGTTAGTAACACTCCTAACTTTCTGTGATTAATATTTCCGTGTTCCATGAAAGCTACGAAATGCCGCCCTTTCGTCGATAAGATTAAAGGGCATCGAGAACCAATAGTTGCGATGTTATCGCCCAACGGTGACAATGGTCAGCGCCTCTACTCGGCATCCACTGATGGATGGTTGTATGTGTGGGACATCCCCAACAAAGAAATCACACACAAGATTCAACTGAGCATCCCACCAACCACCACCCAGCTAAGTTTTACGTGCATCGAGCTAAACTAGAACGTCGTATATGGAGGACTCATCTCAGGCGAGATCTATTCGTGGAACATCAAATCAGGAGAGATCATCGGGTGCTATCACCACCATAGCAACAAGATCATCAGCCTGCAAAAGATAAGTTCGAGAGTGCTGACGAGCATTGAGTTAGCTGGCAAAGAGGTTGTGCTGTGGGATACTTTGTCTGCCAGATTGGAAGACAGAGTAAAACTTGCCCACCAGATAACAGCATTCACTGCAACTGAAGAACGACTGTTTATCATCGCAGAACGCCATCACTTGTACGTGTTCGATACTGAAAAGAGGACAATGTAGTATACCGAGAAGTTGAATTCAGCTAAGTACTATGTGAACGTAATGGCGACCCAACACTATTTGTTCCTAGCAACTGATCGGTGCGAGCTTGAGGTGACCGATCTTCCCTATCGCCCTAACAATCCTACCAAAACCATCCCAACAGGAGATGCATGGGTCTATTCTATCATCTAACACTCCTTTGGCAACAACGGTAGGCAACTACTCTTGGGGTGCAGCGATGGCAGCATTCGTTACCTGCAAATGAAATCAGAAACGACAAAAGAAGGCTATTTTTAAATCGATAGGGTTGATGCTCACGACGCCTCTGTGAACTGCATCGTACTTTGTTCAGGTTTACTCTTCACCGGATCGAGTGACTGCAACATCAAGTCGTGGAATCTTTTAGAGTTGCGTCGCCAACATCAGGAACGGCAACTGATGTACAAGGAGGAACTCGAGTCTCGTCGCTATGAAGTATATCTGAAGTGCAAGAAGAAGAAGAAGTCGAAGAAGGGCAAGCGTAAACCCAATAGCAATTGACTTTGCCTGTGACTCGACTATTTTTATTAATGCGAAGCAGTAGTCTGCGCAGTCGCATCTACCAACAACATCGGCACGAAATCATCCTCGATTCTGATCAGAGCCACTGCGAGGCATGGAAGGAGGAGAAAAAGCCGCAGCAACGAGAGCTTGTGCAGATGGTGCAAATCGATCAGATTCTGCATGGGGTTATCCGAGAGCGAATGTTCGGCAACATCATCAACAAGAAAGAGCATTTGCTGGCATAAGCATACGGCGATATCGAACGCTCTACAATTGATACGTTTGCAGGTTGGGAGATTACCAATGCTAGGAGAATGACTGCACAAAGCTGCAGACAGTCGCCAACCAAACCTACAACAAGTGCGTTTCGTGCGACAAGACCAATAAAGCTCAGCCAAACCATCGGCTAGTCTAGCTTTAAAGTCAGAAGAAGGCCTTCTCGGCAGTCGGTTGAAACTAACTACAGCCCCAGACGGCAGAGAAGGTCTATCGGCGAATCTGTGCTTCATCTTGCAGAAGTATCAGATCTGCCGCAGTTAACTCTTAACAACTCTAGCAAATTTCAAGACTTCTTTCGCAAGCTGGTCAACCTTCCTCAGAGAGGCATTCTAGTCGAGGCCAAGGTGACAAAATAACAGCTCAAGCTGCTCTTCAAGTAGTTTAAGCTGCATGCTGAGTTTCTGGACCGTTTCTTCAGCTTCTTCGATGTGCCAGCCATTCTATTCTTCCGGCAGTTTATCACTCATATGGAAACTGTGGTCAACAAGACAACACTGCGAGAGGTGAACTTTCTTGTTTTCCAAATGCTTGATCGAGACAACGATGGCTTTGTTAGCGTCAGCGATCTCTTCAGGTTTTTAGGGGAGAACGGTGGAGCTGGTATCCTCATTGAAAAGGATGTGTTCACATGCTCGGGGTTGATACAGCAAAAAAGGCAAAAGGTCAGTCTCTCGTGGACACTGCAAAGCGATAACAAGGAGGTAAAGACTGACGAGATCCTGATCTGCAACCACTCCATCCGTCTCGATACCTACCGCTAACTGGTGAAGGAAGACAACAAGCAGCTGATTGCATGCCCAGCAATGAAATCAACCATCTACCACCAGACCTTCCAGGCAATAGAGCACAATCCGACAGTGCGCCTCAAGAACTATCACCTGGAGTAAAACCAGTCCGAATCGAATCTCATAAAGAAGGATAGCAGTGCGATAGCAGGATAGAACAGTCCCGCCGACCAAATGAACCTCGAATAGTTCTACCGGATGTTCAGCCGCGACCGCCCCAACATTTTTTACTTCATCGTGGAAACCCTCACGGGGTACCAATTCGATCACATCCATAGCTGATACTCGACTTGGTTGTATATTCCCACTGTGGCTCCATGGGCAATCTAGGTAGTTGTATTGACTAAACCAGCAACCAACGTCTTCAAGAACAGCTACGAAATAATCAGAGCCTACCGCAACAAGCGGCAGTTCCTTACAGCAAGGCAGCGTAGCACCAATCAACTCTCAACAGTCTTTTTGTTGTCTGCTATGGGTGTTGCTCTTTCGGTATGGGATGGTTAATGCCTAGTACGGTCTGATCGCACTCCAAGAGAACCAAGTGTACACCAAGTACCTGAACTATCGCGAGGCGGTGGATGCCGAGCTCCAACGCAAGTGATTCTTTGTTTAATGTAAAACTAACTCGATGTGAGAGCTCGTGAGCTCAAACTCACCCCCGACGAACAACTGCTGTTTACGCTGATCAGCAGAGCACCAATGAAGAAGAACGATTTCAAGCGTGAGACGAAGATGGAGAGCAAACAGATCGACAGTATCCTCAAGGAGCTTCTCCAGCGAAAATTGGTTAAGCCAATCAAACGGGACGGCAAGAAGGATAACATTTGGGTGAGATTCGACGCAGCCGAGGAGGAGACAGGTGGCAAGGTTGACAACAATATCGTCGAGGTACTGAAGGAGGCTGAAGGCAATATCGAGGTCTTGAGGGCATAGCTCAAGCGAAAGGGTTACAACACGCAGGATATGGATGCGATTGTGGCTATGCTCGTAAACCGCGGGCTAAAGTACCTGGTCGACGGGAAGCTAGTGAACAGACGTATTCACCTGCTTGTTAACCCTTGCATTGGGTGCCCGGTGTTTGATCTGTGCACGCCCGAAGGTGTCATCTCTCCTGCGACGTGCGTCTACTATGACGAATGGTGATTGGATTTGAATGTTAACTTTAACCCTATGGATAAGGTTCACGAGTGGTTGGAGAAGAACAAGTATGTAGTAGGGCTAGGAATCTGCGCCATCGCAGTCGGCAGCTTGTAAAACCTTCGTAAAGCAGAGTCTATTCGTGGAGGAAGCCCGAGCAAAAGCCCTTGGCATCGCCTCGGTTGCAGCACATCCCTCACATGGAGATCCGAAACAGCGAAAACACCACGTTTTTCACAGATTAAGTGTTTGATAAGCAAGCCGAACTGAACCGTGTGGTGATGCTAATCGAAGTGAGTTCCCATGGTCTGCTTAGCTTCGACGAAGTGAGAGCAATCTACGTTTACTCATTAGAAGTGATAAGAGACGAGTACGCAAGGTTCACCCGGGAAGTGCGCAAGCGTATCTGAGTTTCTAGCACTTTAGGTCGACGATTGATTCGTAAACTCAACGAATAGCAATACCTGAACATTCTGCTGGACTACGACGACAAGATCAATGAGCTGTTGGAGCGGGGCAGATTGGATCTGGTCGAGGCTCTCGAAATTGACCCCGAAAGATACGAAGAGAGCATTAACCACATCCACCAAAGCGAGTATCGCGGATAGTTCTTTGTCTTGGAGCAGTCAATCGGTCGCAGGCTCAAGGAAAAGATGCTGAGGAGAAGACGGCTAAGCGACAAAACAGCTACTGAGATCCTGAAGTACCAGCTTAGCTATTTGAAAAGTCGACTTTTCCAGCGCTACGAAAGTCTGTTGCAGGTAAGCCCGCACCCTACTCATAGGCAAGGAACGTGAGTGAAACGCAGATCGTCAACGCCATCCAGACGATAATAGAAGACCTAATATACGAGAAGTACGGTTACGAGTAGGAGCACATGATAATCAAGCTGTCGGATACAGGTAGATCCCTGCTAACGGTAGGCTATTCACAGAAGGAGGAGATACGTTATCTGACAGAGCAAATTCAGTTCGAAAACGAAAAGTTGTTGGGAGAACTGGCAGGCTTCCGCACAGCGCTGCAGACTATCGACTACGACTGACTCATATTTATTGTTGGTAGTGGATCACAGTTTCAACAGCAACCGCAACAGTTTTATCGGCGACAGCCGTGGGCCAGTATGTTGAGTTCTTAACAGTTCCTGCTGAACGATGTCATCTCCCTGAAAGAGTCTGCGTATCATTCTGATTGAGATTATCGAAGGAGCTGTTTGGAAGGTTTCTGATATAGGCAATGTATACTTTTAAGGAGAGCGCAGATAATTGTAATGCGACTCGGCCTTCGAGCAGTGAATTTCCATTGCTTCTCTTGGAATTTCAATATGAGTAAGCTCGGGTAGAGATGTGGTCGTTTGATAGTTTCGAAGATCTGGATGATGGGTATATGATCGAAGACCTGCACACAGCACCTGAGGGTATTCTAGTTTAGCAGATTGTTACGATGGCGAGCCGAAAGAGCAGTACCGATGCAATGAACCAGAGGTAGTGCACTACGATGCTTGGAAGCAGGGATGCAAGCAACACCATAGTGATAGTGCTGGCTACCTTCACTGATGGATTCAAGTAGAGTTATGGAACTTCGATTGTCAGATTGTTTCGTAGTGTACTTGAGACAATCTGGTGTAACTTCGCGAGAACCTTGAGGCTATATTTGTATAGTTTGGCAGTGCATTTGTACAGCAAAAGGATGTTGAGGCTACTAATGTAAGCAAGTTACACGGTAAGCAATATCTGGCAAGAGAGGCCTAGATAAGCCATCATCTTGTAGAGAGTAAAGAGGTCGTTAAATGTGAAGGAGAGGTATCTTCCTGCCTCAAGCGTCCAGCCGATAGCTATTTCTCCGTACTCACTAATAAAAGGGCTAAACTCAAACAGCTCCTTGAAGCTCGATGTCCATAATCTTCCTCCGAGAAAGAGAATGTGGACCGTATGGGTCAAGTAATGGAGCATCCGCATCAGCCAGAGTATGAAAGTATGGGACAACAATAGAGAGATTAGCCCCAAAGCACTATCGAGAACTACAAAGAGAAGGGTATTGAGCACTCTGAAGTAACTATGGAGAATCTTCGCATAGTCCTGACTGTTGAATACTACGATAAGACCGTCCTCAAGACTTTCGCCGATGAGATTAGCCTTGTATATTAATTGGTTCTGCAATGAAGCAAGAGGAACCCATCCAATGCAGCTGAAGACCCAGTTCAGAGGCTTGAATATGTTGATGAGAGTGTTGCAGAGGCAATATTGTAGAAGACAGAAGGAACCGAACAGTACCAGCAACAATCGAAAGACTATTCCGTTGAGGAGACTGCGATCAGCACTGATGAAGGTCGAGTAAACTGACTATTCAGCAGTCGGCTGATGTCGAGCATTCAGGAAATTCTTGATCATGTTAAGAGTGTGCTGATGCTCCTTCGGGTTTTCTCCCAATACGAATCGTTGCAAGAGAGTAGTCTCCTCCAGTTCGACAAGAGGCATCAATGCTGGGTACTGCACCACCTACTTTATCTGAAGTTCCCTTCTTACTGTCCTGATCAAATTGGCTTGTTGGTCGAATTCAATGACCTCCTCACGACGGAGGTTGTGCCTATCCATTTCGGCCAGCTGACTGCTCTGGTTTTCACTAATGAGAAGGTACATACCATCTGTTGGTAAGCTGCATAACCAGAGCTTCTTTTGCTGAAGCTCTGAACCCTATTATAGTACCAACATTTAACAACGATAAGGTGGGAAAGGATCAACGAACGATCTCATACAGAGGCTATGACTCCTGCTTCGGCTTGGAGTCTGCACGAGTGGCTATCCAATTCGCCAGAAACATTCCAAGTACCAAACACACTCCCCAAACGACTTGGATCTGCAGTGTGAATACTGAGAAGAGCATGATGAAGGGCCCTGGGCAAAGGCATCCGATTCCCCAACCCAGACCAAAGCATAAGGCTCCTCCGACAAGCTTCCAGTCAATTGTATTGTTGGAAGGATTAAAAAGTTAGCCACCAAAAACTGCTCGCTTCCTAAGGTTAACAGTTCAGTTACCTGATGTGAATCATGTAGTTGAAAGACACAAGGTTCACCAAGACTCCAGCGCCGAGGACGAAGAGCAAACTGGGATCCCAGTTAGAACTAATCTGCAAGAAGTTCATGATTTTGGCACGTCGCGTCATGCCACTAATCATTAAGCCAAGCCCAAAGATAAGACCGACCATGAACACGGTAACATACTCTTTGAGATACTCGCCGACGCTAAAGTTAGCCTCCTTTGGAAAACAGAAGTATCCTAAGATTGGTAGCAGTATTCCAATCACCATGAAGATATTTGAGGTGACAAGATGGTTGATAGGGGTATAAGGATTCAGCTACGGGTTCGTCAGTGGGCCCAATGTCTCGTAGTAGCCCAAAGTTGCGATGCCTATCGCCGTGAGGAGAAACACTCCGACAGCCACAAACGACCGAATGCTTAGACGAGCCATACCACAAAGCCCATGCCCACTAGTACAACCATTCGAGAGCTTGGTTCCAAAACCCACGAGGAAACCTGAAACAGCGTAACCCACGTAGGATGTGCCGAACGTGATCATGGTCTCGGGTCCGAATGGGATCAAACCATGCCCCTCCTCCGAATAGCCAAAGATGTTGAAAAATACTCCGGAGACGAACAGCATTCCGCCTATGATTGTTAGCTTTTCAGCAAGTTACTCTACGTAAGTTCGTAAGGTACTTTTGTTAATGGAGATGATGCTGTAGACGATGCCACTCATGCCAGTGACCTTGCCTCTGAGAATGTAGTTGAGCGAGGTCGCAACCCCCAGTAACAGACCGCCCAGGACTGCATAGAGGTACTCCCCAGTGTTAACGTAAACCATCAGGAAGCTGGTTTATTATAAAACTGCAGTTGAATCTTGTTGGTGAGGGCGCGACCCAGATTCGAAAATATTTCCGACAGTGGTCTGTAATAGATTTGTACAGCGTGCTCTGGCAATCGAAGACCTTTGTAAGCCCTTACCGCAGGTTATAAGACTATTAAAACCCTTGAGATGCAAGATGCCACTAAAGCGGGAACACCATCCAACGGAAATCGCACTATCAACGCCTTTACGATGCGTGTGAGTTCTTACCAGATCCTTAGCTACATGTTGCTCCTGCTGCAAACCGCTGTCTACTACTTCTGTGTTCAGCCACTACTCAAAATTGAGGAGCAGTGGCTGGGGTTTCTAGTTGCTAAAACTATAGCTCTTGCACTGACACTCATAACTGGCATAGTTGCCAGCTGTATTGATCCTAGTGCATAAGCCCGAATCCCATCTGCGACATAGAATCACTCTACCGTCATGTTCTATGGCTGCACAAAATGCTGTAAAGACTACCCAGCTGATGTCTTTCACTGCTGGAGGTGCCAACGCTGTGTGGATGAGTACAGCCACCATTGTACGTGGTTAAACAACTGCATTGGTCGGCGTAACTACCGCTGGTACGTTAGTATGCTGGCATGTGCAATGTGCAACCAATTGCTGTTTCTCGCTGCAGCAGCTCTAGCCAGCAAGCAAACCATATTCGAGGACGACTCAGCAAGATTAATCGTAACTTGGATCGAAATGGTGATTTGTACAGTAGTGGCTTGCCTATTCATCCATCTTCTTGTCATGGTGGTGATAAGTGCAATCAAAAGACGCCCCGCATGTTCACTCTTCGAAAAGAAGAACGCAAGAGTGTATAATACATCTCAAGCAAAAGAGCTATCAGTGGATGCGGCAAACAACCGCAAGAGGCTGGGATCGCTGGATACTGAACTTGAAGCACCCTCCCCAACACTGCCGAAGATAAGAACGAGGCCAAGAGTGAAATTGGCGCCTATTGACAATGATTCAAGAGGATCGACTATGCCTACCGAAGACAGGTCTATCGCTTCTGAAAAGAAATCAACAATTGCGCCGCCATTGGAACCAATCAGCTAATTAGAAATAACCTAAAAACCTGCTGAACATTCTTGAATCTTGCATTCTATGAGCCAGTGAATACTTCATTTGGATATCTTTTATCAGAGGTTTGCTTCTTCAGACGGCATCTCGCTCATTGACTCATCTTATTGACTTTCCTCGTCCATTGCAGAACCCCCTTTTGATGTCTTCATACGGATGGGGCGGTTTTTGGCGATCTTCTTTGGGCGTTTCGGTGAATTGGTCTAAATTAATTGCGCCATTCCTACCTTTGATTGCTAAGATTAATCAGATGAGGAAGAAGAGGAGTCGTCGTCTGTCTTCCCCTTTAGCATCCTCCTCCATGCTCTATTCGCGACCTTGACGATGTCTTCATTGCTCTCTGGCTCCTCGGTAAGTTCGGAGTATCCGACCCACTTAACGTCGTAGTAAACTTTCCTCTCTGCATATCATTCGAAAAGACTTCTGACGATCGTGCGGACGATCCGTTCGACTTTGTAGGACTCGTCGGAGAGGTGTGCTGCCTTGTCGTTGTTCTGTTCCATAATGATTGCCAAATCAAAAAAGGTATTATCAGAAGCAACGTTACCGAACCCTTTGAATTAAGTTCCCGCTCGTCCTACAATCTCGTATAATGGTATGAATCAACTATTGGATTACCTTGTCGAGGAGTACATTGGTAAGCCATATGTCCCGTTGATCAAGTGCCTTACGGAAGGAGAAAAGACATTGCTGGAGTTGATGGATGCCGAATTAGCCAGCTACGACTCACTCACCTAGCAGCTGAAGTATCTCATCAGGCAAGATATCATCACTCTCAACAAGCATGCAGATCGGCTGACTTATAGCGTTGTTCCCGAAGCAGTGCTATACTATCAACGTGCTAGTCGCTACCAGAAGCACATCCAATAAAGTTTCAGCAAGGATGAAGCTGTGATTGTCCAATACCTTCTCAAAAACCGGGCGAGTTTGATGGAGCAGACAGCTAAGTCTGTCGCAACAAAGAAGAACGGTACACAAGTCAACCTATCGCAGAGGAAGACCGATACAGAAAGGTGTTTGCAGAACTCATCAAGGACAATGTCGTGTTCGAAGACGAGCGAGCAGCAGATCTGCACGTATAGTTCAAAGTAGGTGGAGAGGAACCGGTGAAGAAGCTATCTCCACCACCAAAAGCCACCAGAAAGGCTTCGAGTCAACTTGAGCATCAGTCAAGTAACAAGTAGCAATAGACGCATTTTTACACTGTCTCCTATGTGAGGTTGCTTGAACGTATGAAGGAGGAGATAGTGGCGGCTCGTTTAGCGAAGCGCCACTCTGATCGTTCCGAACGTGAATTGACCGCAATACTTACCGACCGTACGAGCAATAAGTACCCAGCACCGTTGGACAGCTATAGCAAGCCAACATGCACAGCCCATACTGCCATAATGCAGCTCATGCGACAGTAAGTTACAGAATAGTATATGCTCAACCGCTTCGGCGAGGAGGGGTTACTTGTGGTAAAGACACTTGTGAGTCGACCATACATTGATGAGAAGGAACTGATCAAACTCACCTTCCTAGATAAGAAAAAACTTGGTCAAGCAATGAACCCGATGCTGCAGCTTGGCCTGGTGATGTTCTACGAGGTCAAGTTGGCAGGAACGAATACTCTAATGTACTTCGCAGAGGAAGACAAAATCCGCAAGTGGTGCACCGGGCAACTCTGCAAAATACTAGTAAACCTTCACCGGAGGTCAGCAGCAGTTCAACAAAGACCCAACCAGCCAGGAAACGTGGAGCAACTACTCAAACTCGAAGCCAGCATCCTGTAATTCGACCAGCAACTGATTCTGCTTAGCTGATGACTGTTCATTCGATTCAAGTTGATCCCCCATCCAAGAGAGAGTCCTTTTCGAAGTTGAACCTGCCAAGATAAGCCGCAGAACATGTAAAACAAGGCATAGCAATAATTCATTCGGGCTAGTTAATCTCACCAGAAATAATTAGTCTCAGTGTCCACCAGATAGCACTCATGAAGATTTAATCAGCCTGAGGGGCATGCGTCATATATACCGTTCGCATGCAGTCCCTGAGCATAATAATTTAAACTTCCGAGGAGGGGCTCATGAAGAAAAAGAAGATCTAGAACTATGTGGTCAATCTCGAGGAGTGCCTCGGATAGGGTTCCTTCGGGAAGGTGTATCGAGGCGTCAATGAAGTGGACAAACAGCCAGTCGCTGTCAAGGTTCTCTCCAAGAAGATGAGTAATGCAGGGTTAATTCAGTCGATGAGGACGAAAGCGTCAAGGAGGCTTACGTGTAGGAAATCAAGATCATGCGCAAACTGCACAGCGACAACATCGTGCGATTTGTCGATGTGGTTGAGACTGAGAACAACTTCTACATAGTGCAAGAGTACTGCAACGGAGGTGACCTGCGCACCAAACTGAACAAGGAAAAGCAGTTCAGCGAGAAGGTTTCCACGGAATACCTCCTGCAGCTCCTCAACGGCTTCATTGAGTTGCTCACCAATGGAGTCATCCATCGCGATATGAAGCCAGAGAACATTCTGATCAACAACAAGATCGCCAAGATCGCCGACTTCGGGTTCGCCAAAAATGTGCTGTTCAAGAGTCAGCTCTTAAAGACATTAGTGGGAACTCCGCTGTATATGTCGCTGCAGATGCTTCGCAACGAGAAGTACACATCCAAGTGTGACATATGGGCGCTTGGACTGTTGTACTACGAGATGCTCTACGGCAAAGTGCCTTGGAGTGGAAAGAGTTAGTTTGAGTTGGCAGAAGTCATCACAAAGCAACCCTTGAAGTTCCCGAAGGAGCCGGAGATATCTGAGAACGCCCGTAACTTCATCCAGGGCTGTCTGAAGTTAGAGGAAGCAGACAGGTTTGGCTGGATCGAAGTGTATAACCACCAACTGCTGGCGGGCACTTTCAAGGAATTCATCTCGAAGCATGACAGGCTGGAGCGGAAGGCCAAAGAGGTTATCAACCAAATGAGAGTGGCTATTCATAGCCAAAACCTGGACCTGGAAACCGTGTTCGCCAACATGAAGTTAACCAATAACTCGCACCTGAAGCGGCAGTAGTTCTATGAAGTGGTGAAGACACTGTATAAGGACATCGACAACGAATAGTTCCAGTTCTTGTTCGACAAGTTTGACACTAACCGACAGGGATTGGTATAGTTCACACTGTTCAAACAGTTCCTCAGTGAAAACGGGGTACGCTTCAAATCGAACCGACCGAAGAAGCAGCAACAGCTGGAGGATAGCAAGACTTCCTCGAACCAGGAGGAGAGGAAGGAAGACAAGACACAGAGCATCATCTGCAAGATAAAAAACAAAATCGACATGCACAAACTCAACCTCGAAACAGTCTACAGCAGCTATACCAAGAATAAGTAGAACGACCTGAGCTTCGACATGTTCTCGAAGCTGCTCATGAAGATTGACAACACGCTTTCCGAGTCCGATATCAAAAGCTGCTTCTTCGCGTTTGACCACAACCACGACAACAAGATTACCTTCATGGAATTTTCGAAGACGCTCAACGCTGCCGGCAAGAAGTGATTATGTCCGAATTGCAGTCATCCATAAGTTGTCACTCAAATTAGTCCTTCACCCGATAGTGTAAAATCAGAGTGGGGCGCAGTCGGTTGACACGAATGTCCAGCCAGAAGGTGAGTGTGCAACATTGTTCCAGGTACAGTTGCTACAATGCTGGGAAATTTGTGGGATCACTGAAAAGATTCTCGACAAATATTCCCTCAGGAGGGTAGCTTGCAACTATTTATTAACAGCTCGTCTCAGCATGATCGAAGTGCCCCAGATAGAAGATGCGCAGCCGTGGGAGTTTGCTGACTCCCTTCAAGACATTTGGTCGTACCCAACTATCTCCACCCAAATCTAACACCTCCAGCCGTGAAAGCTTTTGCCATACGTCAACATCCTCGAACAGAGGACAGGCTCTCAAGCAAAGGACCTTTAGATTCTTCATGCGTTCAGCAATTATGGTTGGAAGGTTGGTCCCAAACTCTCTGAAGTAGATCAGAGAGAGTTCTTCAAGTTTCGAACATGCCCCTAACTACTTGAGGGTGGCTTCGTTGATGTCCAAACAACTGTCAAAGCAGTTACGTTGGATCTCCAGTGCTATGAGTTCGTACAGATATTTGCATAATAGTCGAATTAGGTCGTCTCCAGCCTGAGCAACAAATCTTACTCGCAACACCCGTAATGTCTTCTTCAGGCTGATTAGCTGCTCGAATCCCTTCTCTGTCAGCAGCTGGTTGAATTCGTTTGGTCTTCCACCCACACCAAACTCCACCAATCGTTCACATCGCCCCACCAATGCAAGCACCTCGTCTCCTAAAGTATTGTCTTCCAGCAGGTGTAGCACCTCTAAATTATTGGTCTATTTACTAAGAGCTGGTAAGCCTTCTGTCCAGCAACTGATTTCTTGAGGATTCAGTACCATCGCCTCAACTATGAGCTCGCACAGGTTCGGCAGCATCACAACTAAACACTTCATCTCGTTCTCGTTTAGCAGCTTCTTCCGCAACTGGTTGTGATTGCGCAACTCAAACCTCTTTACAGACTTGGCTTCCTTGGCAAACAGCCTGTTCATCTCAATGTTGCAGTTGCGTAGTACGACAGTGTGGATGCTTGCAGGGAGGGAGTACATGTAGCTACGATAGGGTGCTATGATACTAGCTGGCATCCACTCCCGGAACACTCTGAAGTAGCTCAACCTCGTTCGATCCCGAAAGTTCCTGCAGTGTAACTAACTTAACATCTCCCGACTTAATGACCTTTCTCCGGGCTTCCTTTACGGCTTCCATAAATTATAACTCGAACACTGTCAAATATTGTGCGCTTTGCGTACTTCTGCTAAGGTCGCGAAACACTCGACTCCTTCATACTACGGAAAGCCTAGACCAGACAAGCGTTCAGCAGTGCCACGATTGCGTTGTTATGATCGCTGCCAGAACTATCTTTTGTCATCTCCAGGAAACATTGGCCTGTCCTTCTGCGACTGATGCTTAAAGATCGACTATCGTTTCTTGGTGATCTCTTCCGGGCTCATCGGAACGATTGAGTGAGTAATCTCGAGCTCCCATTCCTACCAAGCACCACGGTACAAGAACACTCGACGATTGTTAAACGCAATCTCGTCCAGAATCTTGAGAAGTGCTTCCAAGCAGATTCTGTGAGTACCATGAGGGTCAGTAAGATCACCAGCTGCGTAGATGTAGTGAGGATTAACCACGTTGGTGAGGTAGTTGCGTAGTATCGAATAGTCGTTCTCTGCCAATGGGAACTTCTTGGACCTTCCAGTTTCATAGAATGGTAGGTCCAATGATATAATGTTTTCGCGCTTCACGCCCAAACATTCCACCGA
>ERZ724508.383-NODE-383-length-31780-cov-6.125422_pt1 | contig 31780 bp, 50 predicted proteins | sample MGYA00376041_ERZ724508 | MGnify/ENA primary metagenome ERZ724508 (study PRJEB28724, sample SAMN07190887) | wastewater metagenome | isolation source: effluent of sewage treatment plant in Hong Hong | place: USA: Christiansburg, Virginia | collected 2016-03-01 ...
GTAACACAAATGCCTCTCATTTGCAAACTGCTACTCTAATTTACTTACATCGCGAGTTACACGTTGGTCTACTTTCCTGCTGCCCATCTATTACTTCTTATACTGCTTTCCCGTTAAGCTCTTACCCCTATATCGCTATCATATAATACTCCATGATTGCCATTTCATCCGGAAGCCCCAGAATAGATTCATCGCTGGGTCGCAGACTCTGGCGAAGGAACAATAAAAACTTCGAAGACATCCTCAAGCTCTCCAGGCACATCAAGACTGAAGAGCACCTTCCTCAAGATTTGTCCCATGAAATAGTTTTGCCCTTGCACTCCCTGCACAAACCCAATCACGAAGATACAGCATAACCAGTACATCCTATCTTCACCATACGGAGGCTTTCCATCAAACGGACTCACAGTAACAGTCAGACGGGGCTGCCGCTGCACGACCTACATAGTCAAACCAAATCCAAGATGAAACCTGAAAGAGAAAGGGACTTAAATTTTACCAGCCGGACAGCGGAATCCGGTATCAATAACTTTCTCACTTCTTTCTCATTCAATACCACAGCTTCCAAGCCCACCTTCCAGTTAATTAGAAGGAAGTTGGTAAAAGGTCTCGCCCTCACGACGAAGAGATTGGAAGTACCTCGCTATCGCTACATTGGCATGACGGACCGCCGTAGTGCTTCCACCTGGCAGGTGCACTCCCATCAGTGATGTTATATTTTAATGAAACTCGAGCTATCCAAGGCTGTGTGCCGCTGGCTGCGCTAGCTCGGCATCATCGAGGATCCTGTTCAAGGTACCACAGCCATCATCATAGACTAATCGGAAGAACGGGCATCTGTTTCATTCGACTAGCAGATTTACTTCGAGAACGGTTGGCTCGTGGGGCGAATACTCAAGCACATCGAACGCGACTACAAGTTGGGCTTGAAGCACCTCGGCCGCATTCGCAAGATAACTGTGCTGAAGGAACATGAAAACTGGCAGATTATCTGGTACGTGGGTGGTTGACGGCAGGAGGGCCCTCCGCAAGATCGAAGTTAAGGTTCCCGAGGACTGCGAGCAGCTGGTGGTGAGTGAACACAACACTATCATCGCAGTCGTGCTGCAGCAGATCTATACAAGGTTCTACGAAAAGCCTCCGAAGCTTAAGGTGCCCGAGCAGCGCATTAGTTTTACTGCGGAGACCTTTCAACCGGACAAGGAACTGGATGAAGCCGTCAGCAGTCTCGAGCTGGTATGTTTGGCAGTTGGAAGGACCTTCGGTATGGAGATAGGATAAATTCTCTCGTTATTAGTAGATAGGCAGCGCGGGTTGGCACACTTAATAGTTCAAGGAACCACCACCACTGAGTTCCAGCAGGTCCTTGACCTCTACCAACTTCTCATTGACAATTCCGAGGCTTTGCGGGAGCTTATGTAGCGCGACAAGTAGCATTCCTGGGTGATGAACGGTCTGCGTTGCGGCTTGTTTAGTAACAGTATTCAAGTGGCTGGCAAATGCATCCGATTGATGAGGTAACTGGCAGTCAGTGACTGGCTTAGCACTGTGGACAATATGAAATCCATCTTTCTTGGACTACGTCGGCACTCGGAACTCTCTCGGAGCTTGTTTGATGTTATGGTTGGAGCGCTGGGTGAGGGGTTCGTTCCATACCTAAAGAACGAATTTCAAGCAAGGTTCGCACATGAGTAGGAATTTCTGATGGTAGCTGCAGAGATGGTGAAGTATATCAAATTTTCTCTGTACAAGAAAGAGTTTTTGGAGTCGCTTGTGGTTGATGACTGGCTGCTACTAGCTTTGGAGTGTCTTGAAGGTGACCACAAGTCAGGACAGGTACGTATGAGGGCTCTGAGCCTTTTGACTGAGGCAATGATGCTGCATGACTTCACAAGAAATCTACGGTTTGGTTCTCAAATCAAAAGAGTGTTCTCTGCTGATTAGGTGCGTCACCAAACATTATGCAACGGTCTGCATTTCTGTGGATGTTTAATGCGTTTACTGTGTTACCATGCATAACGAAAGAATGCCCAAGCCAGGCGCTATTACGAACTCCTGTGCCACGTGTTGCAGGCTACGCTAAACGAGGATATCCGTGAGTTTGTGCTGAGAAACCTACATCAACTCTTCAGCAAGTTCCCTAAAATGCCTCTGGAAGTGTTTGTGGGGGCAGTGTCCGAAATGAACTTTACACAGCCTCACGAACTGCACATCCTTAGACATTTGGCTGGACAAACCGATTTGCAAGCACCCGACGCAATAAGCCTTGGTGAGTTAGCTCTCAGCAACTACAAAAAGATCTTGGCTAACTTCCAGTATTCGGATGTTGTTGTGGAAATTGTTCGCAGGTTCCGTTTGAAGGTTTCGGAATTCGCATACGCAACGATCAGGGACTTACTGGACATCTACAAGCAGCTGGTGGAGAAACCTGCTGCAGCTTCCAAGCGTGTGGAGTCGTTGGCTAGACGTGCCCAATCGAAAAAACTTTCATCGATATTCTACACTCAAGGGGAGTAGAACGAACTCATTCACGAAAAGAAAAAGTCCAATACGATTGGGTTCATCAAACGATTGATTGGTGTCTCCAACAAGAACATGGGCAAAAATATCAAGCCTTGGCTACTAAGCTGCAAACGAGAACTGGAAAAGAAGAAGCTGAAGCATCCCGGACTACAGAGCTGCATTAAGCTTATAGATGAGCTGCTGACGCAACCTGACCATGAACTTGAGTTCAGCGAGGACGTGAGTATCATCGATGAGGAGCCAGAAGAGGAATTTTACAAGAGCAGGCATATCCCAACAAAGAGGGAACCTGTACCGAATAAGAGCACTTTACTAGCTGACTCTGAGGACAGCGACAATGAGTTCCTGCAGCCAATCAGTCCCCTTGATAAGAGCAATTTGCAGTTCTCGAAGGCAGGGAAGTCGCAGGTTCCGCAAGCGCACAGCTAAGTAATGTCTTAGCTCTCTGAACTTACGCCTCGTAGCGCAAAGAAGTCAACTATACTTTCTGGTGGGCTGTTCAAATCCATCAAGAAGCCTAATGAAGCATTGCAGGAACACAATGACGAGTAGCCACAGCAATCGAATGAACTTCAGCTCATAACGACCGACTTGCTGTAACCCCACGAACTGCTGTTCTTAAAGAACACGAAAGACCGCTATCAAAAGCTCTTTGCTATGCTGTTCGAAGAGTATAATAAGATGGGTCTGGAGCAGTTCGTGCGATACTATAACCTTACTGGCCTACTCCTTGCCGATACGTTCGGCCTGCTGAAAAACCAACTCACCAAACACAACGAAGGATAGTTTACTCCATAGCTATTCACTGAGTTTCTCGTGCAGGTCGCCTACAATAGTTTTCCGGCAACGGGCAAGATGGTCGAAGCTGACTGTCTTGAGCGGTTGGTCAGGTATCTGGAACAGCAGCGTCACAGACACGGGCAGAGCACACTGCTGTTCGAAGACATTGACCAGGTGTACTACTCGAAGTCTGAGAAAGTACGGCAGCTGACGGACCAACTGAGAAAGGATAGTTCCTTGGTACTTCCACAAGACTACAAGGCACATATCATCAGAAGCACTAGCTACTCCAACAACTTATCAGTTAGCAAACTCAAACTTCCAGAGAAGTTCGTGATCGCCTACGAAATCCTTTCGGATTTGTTCGAAAAGGTAACCCAGGGCTTTCAGCTCATTGAACCTGTCCTTATCATGGAGAATAAGCTAACTGTTCGACCCAACGTCTATACAAATCTACAACACCAATCACCGACTAAACAACCAATCAAAGAGCCAACAACAGTCATCACTGAAGTCAAACAACCAATAAAGAACAAACTACGTACCATTCTTAATGCCAATAAACTCGACCCTTCAGTGACAATCAGTCCAAAAGGGCAATCGGGTCATTCAAGAAGTCCTGGAGGCTCGACAGTAATCCAGCATGGCTTTGGAAGCCCAGCGAATACCCATGTTGCGAACACTCCGACAAACATGCAACAGCCCAGTGCCAAAATCAGCATGGTCGAACTCAATCGTAAACGAGTTGAAAAACTTGCCCTTCGAAGAAAGATACTTGAAAGCGATATGCGAGCCATGGCTAACTCTGGCGACCTTTCCTCTTCATCCCAGGTGAGGTAGGCCGTCGACATGCCCACCCAAGTCACTGAAAGCAACCTTCAGGATAAACCCAACAACGAATCGCCTCAGAAAATATCTGATGCTTCTTACTGATACTTGCCGCTGCAATTTTCTACTATCGTCCGATTGTTCGACAACTCATATGGCATCACTCCACTGCCATCTTTGTGGATTCGGGTTACTCGCTGAACAGATAGTCCCGCTGATGGTCGCGTAGGTACTAGGTCGAACGCTTGAGGTCCATGAATAGTGAGTAAACTCGACGGATGTCGGTCACCTACACCTACTGTGCCTTTCGTTTCTGGGCAACCAACGAACTCGTGGTGATGAGTTGAATGGCGTAACGAAGGGTTGTCGTCTCTCCGATTTTGGTGAGAAACTCCAAAGCTTCTTCCGCCATCTCAACGTCCTCCTCCTCACAACGAGTTTCAAGGATCTGTCTGATTTCCTTTGCTGTGTAATTTTGAGTGGTGATGATCAACAATCGGTCGAGTAGATCCAATGGCATACCATGAGGACCTTTGTAGTGCGTGCCCCTGATGTTGGTAATACCTCGGTTGGTAGCGAGGATCAGAATGGGTGCTGACTCACTTTCCAAAGCTCTGTTTAAGAAGGAGAAGCATTCCATATCGAGCATGTGCACCTCATCAATGAACAACACACCTGGAACGATTTACGCTTTACCCTCTTCGCGCCACTCGGCAACCTTTTGATCGATTTGGTCACGAACATCTTGGCTAATGTTACCAGTATCGCCGGAGAATAGAGCAAGGAAACCTTGCGACCTGGAATTGATCACATCGATTTCGTGGAGGGTGACAGTGTGCACCACTTCCTTCCGCTTTTCGATTTCGCCTTCAGGACATTGCACAAACCGCATTTGCGGACCCATTACGTCTGAATCAGAAGCACGTGCGAAGCTCCTACCAGACTTCGATATCTTTCCAGAGGCCTTATCGATGGTGATAACGTCGCCCGCCACAATCTTCTCCTTCTGGATAGCCTCAATCATCTTCTGTCCGAGATCATAGACGGTCTCCATTTAGGTGGTCTTGAGTGTGATCTTGCCAGTCTTGGCACCAGAAGCTAAGTAACACAATGCTTGTACTGGAAGCCTTTTCGATTTCAATTTCCACGACCTCGCCCTCAACAATCTCGCTTTCTTCTTTGATACGAACACCAATGGAGCGGCGGAAGGCTTGTGTCAGTGCCTCGGTCTTTGTGAGCTCCAGCGAAAAAATTTCCGAACCCGCCAACATGGTGAATGGCACATCCTCACCAAGACTCTTTGCCATACCCATAGCAATGGCAGTCTTGCCGGTACCGGGTTGACCGGCGATGAGAATACCCCTACCAGCGATCTTGCCTTCCTTGATCATACTGAGAATGATTCCAGCTGCCTTCCTTGCTTCAATCTGCATAAATGCGGGGTGTTACCTGTCCAACCATACCCATAGCCTTCTGCCGAGGATCCAACGACTCGTTAAGCCCAAGCCCTCGAATGTGCGAATGGGCACCGATCCTTTCGATACGAGTGACATCCCTCACCTCCGCAACTTTTGGTGCTGCTACTTGCATTGAAATATTTTTGAAATGCTATAAAATAAGTTACAAGGTGGCATTTGCCGGCACTTTCCGTCGGTGTCTTGGTTTGCGGTTTTTATTGTTCTGTATTGTTTGCTGTCGATCAATGAAGGAGGACAAGTTCACCGATAGCTCAATTGAAATCAGAATGACCACTAAGCAGCTCGAGAAGATCTACAAGTTCAGCCGGCAAGGTTGCTACAGTCGTGCCACTCAGAATTTGAAGACATTAAGAAACGCTTCAACGAGTTCTCCGATAAGAATGGCGAAATCAACCTCGAGTCCTTCAAGCGGTCGATGGGGCTGTTGGGATTCGGCGAGGCAGAGTTTCTGAGTGTCCGTATCTTTCACTTAATAACACCGGAGCAGTCGGTAAGTGATGGCTAATGGTAGTTCAACCTTATCGACTTCATCAAGTTTCTCAGCTCAATTCTACACGGCAGCGAGCTGGAGAAGGCACGGCTGAGCTTCAAGTTTATTGATAAACGCAACCGCAACCGAATCACGTATGAGGATATCGCCAGCATCGCATGCGAGGTGAGCTTTCTGTGGAACTATCTGACAGGCGAGAAGGCCATCGCAGACTCAGACTACATTATGCATATATGCGAGAAACTGGGTATCACTGAACAGCACAGCTAGCTGAGCTTCGAGGACTACTTGGAAGGTTTTGAGAAGGAGTTCTTTAATTGGTTTGACTTCTTCAATAATACTCTCAAGAAGGAACCGCATCTACCCACCTTGGTAAGGAAAGAGCCCTTTAGCATGCGACAACTTGAAGAAACCCTTAAAGTCTTTAGCTCAGAGGTCTATGACATGATCGTCGAACTCAACAACAAACGGGATTTCCTGCAGTTCCACCCCGAATAGATAGGTTCATAGGTGCATGAGGTGAAGACTTTGAAGGGTCCCCTTTACTTGGACTGTCACACTACTCCCCTCCGAGGTGATAACGGAGACTTATCTGACTCGTATGGTAACGTGCAGAACTTCGAAAGTCTTGTTGATGAGCTTCAGAAAAACTCTGTGAGTAGCGAGTCTGTGCTCATTGGAGTGGCTAACCGCCTCGACCAGCTATACGAACTCGGAATGAAGACACTTAGTAGTTCGAATGTGCATCCCCACAAATAACCTTTACCAGCTGAGGATGTTCAGAGCTAAAGGATGCACCATCGTCGCACTACAATCATCAATAAGAGCAAGCCATCCACCCGCCGCAGCAATTATGTCTACTTCGGTCACTAGAACTGGAATTTGATCATCAACATGATGCTCGGAATCCGTCGATCAGTCAAGTGGCACTATAGTCTCAAGGCTGGTCCCGGCCAGTAGCCTCCCCAACTCACGGCAAAGTAGCTCGAAGAGGAGTACCAAAACCGCTATACCTACTAGCTGATCGACAAGCGTGACGATAAATACGACAAAGAGTTCTGCTACACTTTCGTGGATTACGCTCCGAAGATATTCCACGATATTCGCAGGCTATGGGGTATCACTACTTAGGCCTACCTAAAAAGCATTGGCCCTGAGAACCTGATCGGTAGCTTGGTGCTCGGAAGGCTCTGCACTCTCACCGAGCAGGTCAGTGCCGGCAAAAGTGGCAGCTTCATCTACTACACTGAGGACAGCAAATATTTGATAAAGACCATCTGCAAAGAGTAGTACCAGCTGTTCAAGGCAACCCTCAAGAACTACCACCAGTTTCTTATGGAAAACCCCGAGACGTTTATCGTGAGAATCTATGGCCTCCATAAGCTGAAGAAAGTGAATAGCTCCAAACGATACTATCTTGTAGTCATGAACAACTTCTTCAGTTCGCCTCTCCAGATTGACCTGAGGTATGACTTGAAAGGATCTACGTACCACCGCAAGTCTCGCGATGAGAAATGGGATCGCAGCATCGCACTCAAAGACCTCGACCTGATTGAAAGTAGGAAGCAGGGGCAGCATTTTAACCTCAGCAGCACCGACAAGATGAAGTAATTCCCATTATATCGTAGAGTTCTCAATCAAATCAAGAAGGATGTTCACTTCTTCTCGTTCAACAATATCATTGATTACAGTCTGCTGGTGGGTGTGCACAACCTCCAGCGATAGGACTTCTTGCTGGATTACGACCAAAAGGACCCTTCGGTATTGCAGCATTATTAAGTAGGTACGAGGGTTCCTCAGTCCCAAACACAACGAAATATACTTCTTCGGGCTCATCGATATCTTCACCGGCTACACCACCAAAAAGATGTTCGAGAGCACGTTTATGAATATGGTCACCAAGGGGGCTTCCAGCTTGCCGCCACTTGACTACGAAAAACGCTTCATCGACTTCGTCTACACATATGTCTTCAACAACTGAAAGTGATTGCTGTGTCAATGCTCATTCTCCAAACTGGCATATCGCTTTCGACGGTTGGTGACCTACCGCATGCGTTTAAAAATGTCTTGGATTCCGCTGGCATTGTTTGAGCGTTGCTGGAAGCTCAGCCACTTCCCCGAGCGAGGGTTCACCGTATCCATGCTCGTCTCAAGTTCTCGATATCGAGGCTTTGGTCGCCGTATCTGGTCGTCTCGGCTGGTTTTCTTTTCTAGTGTTTCATGCTTTTTGGTTAGGGACAGTGGGTACACCGATGAGGCTTTAGCTTCGATGGTCTTGAAGACTATCGTCTCACGATAGATTCGGCGGTTCTTCGGTTGCCGCTACTCCGTCTCCGTCCGGAATATCAAGCTACTCTCCATGGGTTGGAACGTAGGCTTTCTTCTGCGCTTTTTCTTGAGATTCAGCACGTAGACGTCTTTCATTTCACGGATCGAAGATGTTTCGCTTGCACCTGCATGCTGCGTTTAGCACTACCGTACTGTCATTGAGCACTTCAGCTCGCGGGAAGTTGTATTTGCGCAGCTTGGATTTCATGTGGCGTCGCTCCACCTCAGCGCGGAAGGCCTCAAATGAACAGTGCCCACCATTGAGATTGCTCTGCTCCAGCATCTCAACCGACTTCTTTCGGCGAGTCAGCTTTCGAATGGGACGCTGGTTAGAGGTACGAACAAGCGACTCCCTCTCCATATTTAATCGATGCAAGGTTATTATAACGGTTGAATGCAGTGATCAGTGGTTACGAATGAGCCCGCCAAGCTATCCTCCTTTCAATTTTCTAGCGACGCTATAGAATAATAAAATTAGGCCAGCCTTCCGATGGGAAACAACTCTCATGTTCGAGTACAGCACTGATAATGTAGAATAGCAACGCAACGATGCATCAGTCAATGCCGAAAGCAGTCCGAAACACATTGCCATCAACCATTGGCATTCGAAAGGAAAACGGAGAGGTATTGTTTGGACATGCACCACTTTTCCACAGCCAGCGTTTAAAGAAGATGTTCGATGCCAATACCAAGGAACCAGAGGAGCTCATTATGGATATGATGCTACTTTCGGACACGCTTAAACTTGAAGGCAGGATTCTGGAATTTAAGGTGCAGGCAATGGCTCCATTGCGCGTGTGGATATTGGAGAACTGTAAGGAAATGATTCATCCTCCCTCCAACCTCACCATCAAATTCACGTAAGGATCGGTCGCTCGGTGTGCATAGCTTATTCCAGGACAATAAAAGACAACCTACACTGAAAAAGTACGAACAGAACTGACCCTTCAACCGACATCTCAGGGCCAAACGGCTCTTGTCCTGGTTCTCGAGCAGCTGAACTCCAACGAATCCATGTTCATGCTATACTATTTCACTAGGGAGGGATCGCAGTTTCGACTCATCAAACAGAAATATGATGTAACACTGCCAATTAACGTAGTGGTGTGGATTGAGTTTCTCAGTCGACCAGATATATGGCTCCAATCACGGACACATGAACACACTTCAAAGCGAAAAGTGTTCGATATGCCTCACTAGCGATGCTAACACAATTGTCGTGCCGTGCCGGCATATGTGCCTCTGCGAGTAGTGTGGAAAGACACTCATCCAGTCCAATACAGAAGTGTGTCCAATCTGTAGGAAGCCTTACAGTACTCTGATAGCTTACACGCGCCCAGAGTGAACAATTTTTAATGTGGCATTTATCATACGCTGGTGGCTGCGAGATCGTTCGTAAGCTTTGCAATGGGCGTGGATGGCTCGGGATTTTCGGCATGTTTCACGGGTGATTTCTTGATAAAAGTTAAGCAGTCCTTGCACATATCCGACAAAGTCTTTTCGGCATGCCAACCAAGCTCTTTGTTGGCCTTCTCAACTCTGGCGACAAGAACGCTCACATCTCCTGGTCTTCTCCCAGTGAGCTCGTAAGGTAGATTGTAGCCAAGTTCTGCCTCAAAGCCCTTGATGATATCCATGACACTTAGTCCCTTTCCAGTGCCTAAGTTGTAGTTTTAGTAGCCTCCTTTAAGTTATTTAAGCTTCTTCAGAGCTGCAAGATGCCCAGTGGAGAGGTCCATTATGTGTAAGTAATCCCGAACTCCTGTTCCGTCGTGAGTCTCATAATCAGTCCCAAACACATACAGCTTTGGTCTATTTCCTAATATCACTTCCTGAATGAATGGGAAGAGGTTGCTAGGGAAGCCGGATGGTTAATCTCCAATAAGCCCGCTAGGATGCGAACTGCATGGATTGAAATACCTCAGTGTGATCATCTTCCAATCCTTATGAGCGACTGCCAATGATTTCATGAGCATCTCGACACATACCTTGGACTCACTGTAGGGATGGATTGGGTTGATCGGGTCAGTTTCCGAGCATCCATCCTTCTCGCCATAGACAGTTGCTGTCGACGAGAAGATGAAGTTCTTGCATTCATCAAAAGCTTCCATACACTTGAACAGGTTCAAGCTACCCACCAAGTTGTTCTCGTAGTACAGGATGGGGTGGCTCGTAGATTCTGGTACACTCTTCTTTGCTGCGAAGTGGATTATTGTCGTGATTGGTTTACCAGCGGTCCTTGAACTCTCGAACACTGTCTTAAGGAATGCCAAATCCAGCACAGTTCCCTGCTGGAAAGCCAAGCGACTGTTGATTTACTCAGTCGATCTCCCCGCCGCGGCCAGAATAACCTTCATCCTTTCCAACACACTCACTGAACAGTTGGACAGATCATCCACAATCACTATGTGAAAGTCAGTTTGCAGGAAGATGTCAAGAATGGTGTGTGAGCCCACGTAGCCAAGCCCACCTGGAATGAGAATGCTGTTCATAAGTTATTATCTTTGTTGAGACAAACTTATCCAACCTGGCCATAAACAGTCCAGCCGTATACTTATCGGATTTGTTCAGTGGGTTGCTAAACCACACAACATTTAAATTGCCGTCTGCCTGTCAACCACTAATAGTATAAAAACTCGACTAAATCTAACGCGATGATGAACGTAAAGCTTGAACTACCCGACCAGGAAGGGCAGATAGATATCTTACCCGGCCAGTAGCTGGAGAAAGTGGAGGAAATGCTCATCCAGCATTATGGCAAGGAACGAAAGATACTGTTTTGCTTGCAGTCTCCCAGGTAAATGGGGCACTATTGTCTCATCATCCACAAAATGCCATTGGTGAGACTGGTAGACATACTTTATGTCGAGATTGTCGATCGCAAATACTACAATAGCAACATCGTTCGAGTCTCCGTCAGGGACAGTGCCAACTAACAGCTACAGCAGCAACTGGAGGTGGATGTTAAAGCGCAGATGTAATAAGTCGATATCCTGTACAAAGCATACACGGGGCAGGATCACACAAACTTTAGGTATCATTTGCTGAACGACATGGCCAAGCGCGAGCTCCCCCTCTAACAATTGATAAGTACGATACCTAGGCAGACCGACAGTCTCATAATAATAGCCACCTCTGTATCCGCCTTTGTAGAAGTCTTGGAAAATAATGAGTCCCAAACCATAGTAGAGGTGCCACTGGAAACATTGCATGAAAACACGGCCAAGCAGCTCTACCAAAAATGTTGGTAGCTATTCGAAGTGAAACCTTTTAGTGAACTGTGTGACTATTGGTTCGAATACAAAGCAGAAAGAGTAAATCGGGAACGACCGGTAAACGCGGAAATCGGCGATCGTGTGAAGCTTCAAGTCAAGAGGTTCACCGAACCAAGGATGATCGTTCTGAGAGATGAGCAAGGTCTTGAAATCGCTCGCAAAATATTCGAGAAGAGCACCATCAATTTCTTCACACTCGAGGAACTGTACAGTACAATTATGCATGGGAAGGGAACCATGAATAATTTTACGATTCAAACACCGAAAGGGGTCCTCAAGAACAAGGATTTCCTCAATCTAAACAGCCTGACGGATACTGAAATTACTTTGGTAGCTTCTTTTAGCAAGGAATTCGTTGGTGCTGAACCGGAGAGGCCGCGGCTTGGAAGCGTTCATAGCGTCTACAGCAATAGCGCATATAGCAACAAAGGCCCATTACAACAGCCGGCCCCCCCAGCCCCAAAGAAAACTCTGTCTTTTCAGATACTCCAACCAATCATTGTGGGTGATACTCCAGCCGATAAACTCATTAGAATCAAGGCAGAGATGAAGGAACTATTGAACTCTGAGACCCAACAGAACTCAGTTCAGACTACAACTCGACTTCGCGAGCTAGCCCAACTGTTACTCAACCTCGAACTATGAATGATGCTTGCTTGCTGTTTATTATCCAGCACCTTCCTATCTCTTTATCACCACCGGTGGCATCCTTTGGGTATTATAATCGGATGAACAATTCCACTCTCGTCAACAACACCGACCGCATCTACGGAGAGCAAGATCCACTACGCAAGCCCCAACAAAGCGGTTATGTGGATACTGAAAGCGAGTGGACTATCTGGCCAAAGCTTATTCTGCTCATGCTGTTCACCTATGGACTCATCGTCGCCCTCTTCTGTCTTTCGTACCGATTGAAGTTAGTCACAGCGGCGTCATCCTGCTCAATTCTGGTGGACCGACCGCTTTCATGGAAGGCGGAGGAATTGTCTTCGGAGTGTTCGTAGTGTACATCATCATCTACGGAATCGCTTGGTACAAGGGCAGCAGCAAGCGTGAGTTCATGAAGCGCGAGGCTGTCGAAGAAGAACTACGGAGGGAACGCGAGGCAGACGGAGCGGAGTGATCGAGTGAGCGACGATTAAATCTCCGTCGGCGGTGGTAGCCGTCGTGCGGATGTCGTTCTATCAGTTATAGCTAGTCCCGTTCTGGACGTTCTTGTATGGTTGGTTGCTCCCTTCGCTGGATACCCCCACCTATAATTAACTTCATCATGACCGCCAGTAAGGACTTTGCTCAGCTCACGAAGTAGCTGGAAGAGTTCAATAACAACGTGTCGCTGATCAAGCGGACCCTCAACAATGACGGTAGAGGTACGCCACCCAGCCACGCAGCCATTCTTATTGTTTAGAGGACAACCGCTAGCAGATTCTGACGAAAGTACGCCTTTACTGATAGTTCAGAGCTTTAAGCGTTGTAGCTAACTTGCAACCAGCATACGTGATAAGTTCAAGAACGGTAGCTTCACAAGCAGCTAAACATTACGCAAGGAAAAACTTGAGCGTGACTTTCGATCGGTACTGCGAAGGGTATGCAGCTTATCACGTCCTATAGTGTGCTCATCGAGAAATACGAAAGGTCCAAGGAGGAGGAGCTAGAGTCCAGCAGGAGAAGCTATCGGCAGTGTACTTGTGCGATGTTATACAGCTATCTCTCAAAAACGGCCACCAGGCAAGGACTCTAAGCAAGGCAACGGTAAGAACACCCCTCTTACCAACGACAGCCGAAACTCATCGGACGACGAATAACCCCAACAGAGAATCTAAATGATTGAGGTCAACCAGGACATGCTACTCCAAGGACAGCTGATTGAAGCAAAGGCAAAGTAGCTGCTGGACATAAAGAACCAGATGGAGAACGTGCTGTAGATCCAACAGGAGATCGCAACTCTGGTCCGTGACCAGGGTAAGCAACTCGACATCGCTGAGGACAACATTAACGACGCGAATAAAAACGTCCACGAAGCAGCTGATAACCTGGCCGACGTACAACTTTGTTGAGAATGTTTAGGCCAAGGAGCACCACAAGTCAGCCAATCGGAAGAAGCTCATCATCATCATCGTCGTGGTGGTAATAGTGCTCATCATCGTGGTACCACTCCTGGTGAAGTTCACGTGACAGTGTTTCCACTCTATAATTGAATGGGAGTATTAAGTTGGCTGCTTAACGAAATGCCGTCCCTCAACAGTCTATCTGGACTGTTGCTCTACAGCTTTCTCGCTTATGTGTGCACCTTCTTGTTCTCCTGGATCAGAGTCAAGCTTGTAAACGACCACGTTGATTTCGGAGCATCGGCTCGGCAAGCAATTATCGACAAACGAAAGGAAAAGTCCAAAGCAGCCAAAGAACTACTAGAAGCCATGAAGAACTGATAAGTGCTATTCACATATTGGATAGAACAATCGTAGACGGTCGGTCACAATTGCAGCAGTCTCACCCTCTGCCGAATTTACTCTTGAGTCGGTTTGCGCTTGGGCTGGATAATTTCCTACATCGGAACGGGCCGGCCATTGCACTCCTTGTCGCGTTGGGCGAGCAACAAGTATTCGATAATCCAACTGAACAGAAGTTAGTTGTCTTGAACAGTGCTGCCTTCCAGATTCATTCTTGCGAACGTCACCAGACAGCTGCGGAGGTCGCCACCCCTGACCCCGATATCGTCCAGGCTGAGCTCATCGCTGTACTTCTTGTAGTACTCAGCAACGACTAGTTTATAGCGCCTCACCGAACTATTTTTGGTTTCGTTGAGGTAGTCCTGCAGCTGTTTGATTTCGTAACTGTTGAGGGTTGCACTGTTCTTGTTTGGAACATTCTGGAGCACTGCATTCAGGTAGCTGATCTTGAGCAACACTTCGTTCGACAGGACGTGAATTAAGTGGCTTTAGGTTACAAATTTCTTCTTGAGCTGCTCGGCAATTTTGAAGAGTAGGCGGCAGGTGTTAATGGAATACACCAGCACAGCATTGTTCTGCTGGATGATATGGGACGGCAACTCGTAAGTGGGTTCTGATGACTGGAGGTTCGAGGGTGTTGGCTCGTTCACTAAAGTCGAAGGAAAGGCTTGAAAGGCCAGTGATCCACCAACAACTGGCTCCTTGTTTTACTTATCTTCCTTGAGGTTCATATCCAAAATGGGTTTGAATTTCTTCGTCGGTGATGCCTTGGTTTCCCTAATGTTCTCAATGGACAACAGGTTGGGTCGCTACTTCAAACTAAGCCGCGACTTAAGCAGCTTGGCAATGAAGTTGCAATTAATGAATTCCTGTAAGCCGAAGCGCTTGCTTTCGTCAGGTTGAAGGCACCCTCGGATGAACTCTTTGACATCATCAGGAAAGTTAATGGGCACTTCCACTGGTATCTTGCTGATCTTTTCGATAAGTTCCTTTTCAGAGCGACAATCCCAAGGAGTTCTGCCGGTGAGCATCTCAAACAGCATTACTCCAATCGCCCAGATATCGCTTTTGACTGAGTAAATGTTCTTTGCCAGTGCCTATGGTGGCATGTAAAGTGGACTTCCGACATTGTATCGCTCGGGGGTGCCTGGATTCCTAAACTATCACAAACAAACTTACAGTTCAAGTTTGGCGAACCCGAAATCAGCAATCTTTGCAGTTCCGTTCTTCAGCAGAATGTTAGCAAGCTTCATATCACGATGCAGGTAGTGGCAGCGAGCAATCTCGATAAACCCCGCAGCAATATTGGCCATCAACCTACCCACTTCTTGCTCGCTCAATCTGCCTTTCTTTTGGAGATACTTAGCGAGGTCACCCTCATCACAGTACTCCATGACGATGTAGCAGTTGTTGGTGGTAGAAAACACATCATAACAACGCAGGATGTTGGGGTGATGAAGTGTCTTTATGGCTTGGATCTCAGACTGCAGCATTTCCTTGGCGAACTGATCGGTAAGCCCCTTGAGTTCAATGACCTTAATGGCGACGGTTTAGTCTTTCCTAACTCTAATGAGTACCTGTGTCGTCGTTGCGACCGAGGTACACTGTCGAGGAGTAACCCCTCCCGATGCTATCGGTGAGCCCGTAGGAGTACTGCTCGATCTTCTTGCGTGGGGCAGTATGGCTGAAAGGCCTGCTCTGGGGAAGCATCCTCCTGAATTATAATCGTTAGCCTTTAGTAAAATTTATCAGTGAGGATCAATTGTTTTGCTGTTGTTCGGCTGTTTTGGGATGCTTGTTGGCATACTCGATGATAGGTTAGTAAACTCTCCCCTCAGATTTCTCTATGTAGAGGAAGCGGAAGCGTTCGAGAAGAAGTTTGGAGTCTTGTGTGTTGGCTTCCTTGACAAACTTAAATAGGTCTCGTCTGAGCGTAAGCCCAAGGTTTATGAAACAAGCAATTGGCACCCCAAACCTACGTTTAGACAGACTCAGTACATCATGACATTAACGAGTGGTGAGTTCGGCCGAAAGGTGTAGTAGATATTGGTAAGACCAGGTAGTAGGATGAGCGCGACAGACGCGATATTCGACTGTCTGAAGTAAGGTGTTAACATGTTGCGATGGTACACATCGAGCATGTCGCGATAGCTCAACTGTTCCTGTTAGTAGTTGCGGATAAAGGTGCGAGCGCGTTCTGGGTCGAAGTTTGTTAGGATATCTTCGGTGTCTACTGCTGCCTCCATTGGAGTTGAGATCATCAGAATAGGAGGTTCTGGTGGTGCAGGTGTGCTAACTACGGCGGGCTTCTGTTCAGTCATAATATTTAATTGACTATCAAAGCTTGGATGCGGCAGGAACCCATATCTTCTCTAAGTTGGAGAAGTAGTCAGTGAAGTCAACATTGCCACCCGAGATAATTGCCGCAACCTTCTTGCCTGCATAACGTTTGGGGTCTTTCATGACTGCTGCAACGACTGTAGCTGATGATGCTTCAATTACGATCTTCATCCGTTCAAAGACGAGGCGCATAGCATCGATGATCTCTTTCTCTGTCACGAGGACCACATCTTCAATGTTGTCTCGGATCAGTGGGAACGTGAGGCTGCCAAGACTTGTTCGCAGCCCATCAGCAATAGTCTTTGGGGGCAACTGCGGGTGGATCTTGTTTTGTTGTAGGCTCAAATATGCATCCTTTGCCAATTCCGGCTCCACGCCTATGCGTTTTGCTTTGGGACAAAAATACTTCGCAGCTAATAGTGTTCCCGAAGCTAACCCTCCACCACCGATTGGAAACAAGATGAAGTCTGGCTCACCCACCTTCATCTCATTGAGCTGTAGCAGCAGTTCGTAGCAAGCCGTTGCTGCTCCCCCAATGATTTGGTAGTCGTTGTATGGGTGTACAAACTCGAGCTGATGTTGCTATTGAACCTTTACGACCATGTCCTCCCTCTACTTCTGGGTATTGCCTGAGTCAACAACGTGGGAGTTATATCCTTTGACAGCTGCCCTTTTGACCTCAGGAGAGTTCTGAGGCATGACAACATAGCAGGGAACTTTGAGGATGTGACTGATATAGGCGAGTGCCTGTCCGTGGTTGCCGGAGGAGTGAGTACACACTCCTTTTAAGTGAGGCTTTGCCTTAAGCAATTGGAGCAGTTTGTTGGTTGCACCACGAGCTTTGTAGGCACCTACCTTCTGCAGGTTCTCGCATTTTAGGTAGAGCTGGCATCCTAGAATACCGTTGGCGGACTGAGAGTGCATTACAGGTGTTCTGTGGACATACGGCTGAATTCTTGAGTAAGCATCGACGATGTCTTTAGCTGTAGGTACCTACGAATCCATATTAATTATGACCGGCAATATGAGAAACATAGCCAACCGTCCAAAGCCAACGAACTTAGCATAATTTTATCAATAACTTTGAACTACAGCCGACAATGAGCGTGTTCTACGGCACCAAGCGCGATTCACAGTTGAATCCTTCACCCTCTGCGCCTCTGCACCCACCACCATACCAACAACCTTCGGTTCGAACGAGCAACCTGAATTCTCCACCCGCCGCCGGCCCAGCAAATTTTCTCATGAACATGTTCCAAGGAGGACCAGATACTCCACCGCAAATGCGTGAGTCAATAAAACTGGCACCGGAACCTGCTGAGGAGCCGACCTGCTGTACGAAATACTGTTCATGGGCAACCATAAACTACTATCGACCGTATTTCTCCGTTACGACTGATATCGTGATCGACCGAATCAAGCAATCCCTCCAGTTCTGGACTCCACGGTTCTTCGGGGTGGGCCAATCCTACGACCTCTATGGTCCCTTTTGGATATTCAGCACGCTTGCTTTCGTATTGGGTGCAGTTCCAAACATTCTCAAATATCAGGTCGAGCAACCGTTCAACTACAACTTCTAACTAGTAGGCTTCGCATTGGGTCTAATGTATACCGAGGGTTTCGGTTTCGCTGCTTTGTTAGTGATGCTTATGAGATGCATGGGTGGCTCGCCCGAAGAGATACCCTACCCTAGCGTACTTATTTCCATAACGTAGATGATCTGCTTATACGGCTACAGTCACTTCATCACTATCCTCGCAGTGCTGTGCTGTAGCATCAACGTTCCGCTGCTACACTACATTCTCTTGGGGTATGCGCTTGCCAGTCGCCTGCTTTTCATCATAGGCAATGTCAGCCAACTTCACGTTTCGCCTAGCAAGAAAACGATAGTGGGAGGTCTAATTATTGGCTAGGCAGCGCTAATGTTCCTCATCTTCAAGTTCTATTTCCTGAAAACCCCAACCGTCACCGTCCATAACCACCACTATACTTCGTCCCGACACTATTTTGATATGTGACCAACGTAAAAGCAGCATCATCTAGTATTTCTGGTGGTTTCAGCAACTGCATCGCCCAGTTGGCTGGTTCTTCACATCTTTCTTCTTGAGATTGACAGTCTTACGGCTTGAGTCATCGTCCTTTTGTCCATCCACAATATAAGTCTTCATCAGCTGAGAGAGGCAGTCGAAGGCCTCATGGACGTTTTAGCCTGTCTTCGCTGAACACTCAAAGAACGGTATATTGAATTCTTCCGCCAGCGCCCTACCCTATTCTGAGGTAACTTCCTGTTCTGCCATATCTGTCTTATTTGCGATCAGCACTATCTGGCAGTCGCTCTGCACCTTCTCCCGAAGGTCAGTGATCCATCCTCCTACCATAATTTGATTTGCTTACTCACAGAATTAAAGGAGGAACGGCTGTCCACGCCGTACACTACAATCACCCCGTTGCTGCCATTGTAGTAGCTCTGCGTGATTGTCTTATACTTATCCTGGCCGGCAGTATCCCAAATTTGCAGCTTGAGCCTGACCCCGTCAACTAGCACCACCTTATAGATGAAGTTAATGCCGATCGTCATGACGTAGTTCTCTGCGAATTTGCCGTTGCCGAATCGTAGTAGAAGGTTGCTCTTTCCCACACCAGAATCGCCAATGATGATGGTCTTCATGAGGTAGTCAAAGGGTTATTCCTTGATGTGCTGCCTCTTCATAATATTGTGCTATAATGAAATCACTCGGTCTTCGCGGAGTTCGATCTGAGAACTTGCTGGGTCTACTCAGTCGGGACTTCTCGTTTTTTCTTCCACTCGTTTTCACGCAGAGTGGATAGGATCGACTCGACCAGCAAGCGTGCACTTTTGCTCTATTCCGTCTCGAATCCACCAGTAACTGTACTAACCTACAATATGTACCGATATCCTCTCCGTGCTTATCAGAGTAACCACCGCCGAAGTTTGGCAGCACCATGTCGCAAAATTTCTTGGTAGGTTCGATGTAGGTTTCGAAGTTTGGCTTGATGTTGTTAAGATAGTTGTTGATGGCCTTATCCAAAGGAATCTTCCTGATGACGGTATCTTGGTAGATTCGGCGGGATAGCCTCACATCGGAATCGGCCTCGAGGAACACTGACACACTGCTGAGTTTTCGCACGATGTGGCGGCTCATGATATGCATGCCAGTAACGATGATCATGCCTTCGGGGCGGATAGTCAAAGTCTCACCTGGCTTCTGTTCCATAAAGTTGTAATCGCGCACAGTGACTGGATTCCCGATTGCAAGGGACTTCAGAGATTCTTCGAATTTATTCCAATCTGTGAAGTCTGGGTTAAGGATGGAAGCAGTTGCTTGGTTCTCCAGCACCTTTCCATCAAGGTAGAAATATTCTTGCTGAAGTATCGCTGCCTTCACATTCTTCTTCTTCAGATTGTCAAGAATGACCTTCAGCAGGACCTTTTTGCCCGAACAATCTCCGCCGACAATCTGTCTAGAACCACACCGTTACCGATATGACCAAACAAGAGCGTTCAAGCGGAAGAAAATCCTCATCGTCGGAGAGATCCTGAGGAAGTTTGGTGCTGGCCTTGCGTGTCACTGAACTCCCCTGCGTGAGGCTCTAACTAACTTCTGTGATTACTGGCGGTGAAACTGCGTCAAGTAGTTCCTCTTTGGACTTGAAATTTGCTTCAGGCTGCATACTGTAAGGATTATAGCAACAACAATGCAGTATCAATCCCATCGGATGCTTTACAAATCAAAAGGGAAGTTAGAAGCCTCTGACGGCTCGAATAACCCTGACCTTCCCATTGAAGTATTCGTACAGCTTGACGGTTGCTATTGCGTTTGGATTGGAGCGGTCCTTTAGCCAGAGCCAATAGTTCCTACCCACCACCACTTGCACCCAGTGTCGAACTATCTCGTAATCGCCGTTGGTACTACCCAATAAGTAGTTCACTCGACCTGCGGCACGCTGTAACGCTCTGATTGGTGCATCGTCACCTTGCCGACCCTCGTGATATCCGCCGGTGAACACCCGACCAATCGAACAGTAAATGAGCATGAGCAGCACGATCGCTGCGAAGATCTTCATCGAAGGCCAATAAAAAATATTAGATTTACAGAATCATGATGGAGGCTCACTGCTCTTCGAGGGCTCGTCATTTTTTATGGTGTACTCGTCCATAAGTTCCCTCAAGGGCTCTGGGCAGTATCTGGCGCGTCTCCCCTTTGTTTGTTGTTAGGTTTCGTCGGTGATGAAGCATTGTATGATGGCGTTGCAGGACACTCCATATACTGACATGTAAATCGCTGCCACGGCATAACCTATGACCGCGCAGATGAGAGTTGGAGCAATTGGACTGCTAATGAGCAATGCAAAGTAGGATATTCTCATGACACAGTAGTAACCAGCGACGGCGATAAGTACCGTGATGGTAATCTTGCCGATGAACATAGTGATTGCACTCAACCCACTATTGATTGCCAACCTCAAAGGATTATCTAGGATAAGTTTGAAAGCATTGAGTGCTGATGTGCAGTAGTTTGTACCACGAATCGCCATCTGCACGTATGCTGATTTGGTCAGGTACTTGAGGAAACAGTTGAGGCAGGCGAGACAACAATGGGCAATTTTGTAAACACATTTTGTGCAACTGTTTGGGTTTGTCTAGGGCTTGAACTAAAGCAGTGCGACAAGAGTTCTAATGAAGGCTAGCAAGGCAAGCAGTAACGAGCCGAATGCAATAGAGCCGAGATGGTATCGGAAGGCCCTTGCTATAGATGTGGTAATGGGACTGTGTGGCTTGTTGCCGGATATGTCATTACTGTAGTACCAGATACTGGCTGAAGAGCCCAGGATGAATGTAGTGAGGCCTCCAACAAAGAACACCGTCCAGAACCCACCGAATATCTCGTAGTACATGAGCGAGTTCACTAAGAAGGTGCGGTTGACAGTTGCGAACGGGGATTCTATGACTCTATATTATGGGTAGTTGGTACATATCACCGACTGAGTAGATAAAGAAGAATCCAGCCAGGATGAGACCCAGTACCACAATCATTACTAAAGCCATGCAGGGTGGGAAGAAGATAACCTGGCAAGTCTGTGCAAGATACATTGAAGTGCTCTTGACCACGGCAATTGCAAGCCGGATGCGACTCCACGCACACACCACGATCAGCAATGATAGGAAACTGACAAACCACATCGCATACGACGTGTATTCCAGACTCTCCCGACTGTACTGGGTAAGACTGAAGGGTATCTCAATAAGCTTGACTCCTTTCGTATACATGAACATGTACACTCCGACTGCCAGAGTTCCGAGTATCCATGTCAGGATACTCAGCCACACTACCACGCCAGCACACGCTCGCATAAACCAAAAGTACAGAAACCCAAGTATAAAGCTAGCACCTAGAGCTCCCAGGAATATTGACCAGCACACCTTAATATCTGCGAACACCCTCGTGAGAATGTTGGCGTTGACTGCCTGCACTACTGATATATCGGTTGGATCGGGTATGCAGATGATATCTCCGACGTTGATGCTCTTATATAGTGCCGGGATTGGCCCAGATGTACATATCGAACCCAGACAATCGACGTTTGTGTTGGCGTTTGTTGGACACTATTTGAGGCAGACTGCCGTGAAGTTCAGTGAGCTGATGTTAGGCATGTACGCAACTAAATCGAGCAGAATACATACCTGGGTACGCAGTCCTTGAACACATCTGATTCTGATCGTTGTAGATGCCGAGCAAATCAGCTGGACGCCCCTCTATGTAGCCATAGATTGCCACCCCGATGAACGTCATCAAGTTCAACAGGAAGAGCACACAGCAGAGAATATCAGTACACTCCCTCTTCTCAACAGGCCCGCAATCGTCATCGTGGTAGTCCTCCTTCTGCGACTTAGCAGCTGTGCTTTTAGGCGTTACCGGCACCATTTCGATGGTGGGTTGCGATTGTTGCTGCTGGGTGTTTGGACCTGTGAAGTATTTCCTCCCTCTGCTGCTCATCAAGAGAATATTATAACCTACACGAGATGGAGAAGCTCGGTGAGTCGAAGCTTGAGACCTCCAAACTGGACAAGTCACGGCTTGGTCATTCCTTCATCGGCTTCAGCACTACCTTCCAGAAAGACGTACCAGAGAGGTTGGCAACGATCCTCACATTGATCAAACAAGGTAACATCCAGTGGTATAGTTAGGCAACATTCAATGGTTGCATCAGTTCCTTGGGAAGGACGAACACTTGATCGTGGACAGCCACCAGAAGAATCTACTGTTCCATGCTTGCTACCACAACCAACCCACAATCTTGATGTACCTCCTGCTGAAGAAAGTGCCGATCGAGCACATTGACAATCAGCAGCGCAACCTATTTCATGTGTGCGGGTATACCGGCAGTTTGGCATGCTTCGATGTCATTCTCCAACGTCTCAGCTTCCTCAGGAAGACCTAAACTCTCAGCGAGTTTCGCAAGTTGCATAACGACTATGATATCAAGAAGGCGGATTACAAAGGTGGTGAGATGCACGAACCCTCAACAGCAAGTAAGCAGGAGAGATTCAAACGCTTCCACGAGAGCGCTGTGAAGCTGTACGAGAAACACCTTCAGACTGAGTTTGACGACTATTCAACTGCACTGACACTGCAGGATGCAAATACTAAGCGAACTCCCCTGCACCTTGGCAGCCTGAACCGATACCAACGATGCTATCAAACCCTCAAACGCATGGTGAAGTAGGAACGCAATGAAAATGAGGGATTCAAGGAGTATGTGAGACTGTGGTCATAAGTCTACAACTTCACCAGAGAAGAGTTTCCAGATCCAAGGCTGGTCGATGAACTTGACAAGTAACTTGATAATGCCGTTGGGAAGGTTGCTGCAGATCGTCTTCAAGATAAGTATAAAAAGCAATTCGAAAAGGAATTGGTGAGGATATTGTGCTTACAGGACAAAAACGGCGAGACTGCACTACACATTGCTTCGGAGAACGGCCACGCAAGCATCGTAGGATTGTTGCTCAAAGTGGGTGCCGGCGCTCAGGAAATCGACGAGAAATCAAAGGCGAAGAGTAAGCACGATTCCTAAAGCAGAGATAATTTAGTGTGCGACTAACGATCCCACAAGAAGACAGATCACCGATCTCTGTAAGGCAAGTGGTTCGGGAGACAAAAGTTCTCTGAATCTTCTTATCAATTGCGGGCAGGAGGTCAACCACAAACAAACCATTTATGGACTGACACCACTTTACGAATCTGTGGTTTATACTGGCGAAAAAGGTAGTTTGGATTCTGTAAATCTTCTGCTTGATAGTGGAGCAGATGTGGAGATGCAAGATGTCAATGGCTGGACTTCGCTGCATAAAGCCTGTGAAAAGGGTAACCTCTAACTGGTACAGCTTCTGCTCTCCAGAAAAGCCCATGCAATGAAACCATCAAACAAAGGCTACACACCACTGCATATCGCTGCTCTAAACGACCAACCGAAGATCATTTAGGAACTCCTCAAGGTGAAGAATGTAGATGTCAACTGCAAGGATTAGCAGGGTTGCACGCCACTCCATCTTGCGGCGAAGAAAGGCGCAAACCTTGCTCTTGAAAAACTCTTAAATCATCCCGAATGCGATCTCTACGCAATAGACAAAAAGAAATGGTCTGCCCTCCATTATGCCACCTTCTCGGAGCACGGTCCAACGATTTCGATGTTGTTTAAGTACGATGCCGATAATGATCGGTTGAGATCTATGCAGAACTGCCATGGTAAGGTAGCAAAATAACTCTCCAATAGCAATGCAGTGCGAGGGGCGTATACGACGATCTGGAAGGCATCTGCAGAGGGCAAACTAGATGACATTCGGAAACTTCTTCTGTCGGGGACTGATAAAGACGCTCAAACTATTCGCCTAAAACGAACACCATTGATGCTGGCGATAATCAACGGGCACTATCTCATGGTGAAGTACCTCCTGGAGCAAGGTGCTGATACCTACGCTTAGGACTCTCAGGGTAAGACTGCTGAATCCCATGCGAAGTAGCAGCTGCAATCAACTCCAGCAACTGACAAAGTACGCCGCCAGGAGCTCACCAAAATCATAAAGCTTGTCTCGGGATGACCGCTGACCCTCACATTTGATAAATACTAGCAACGGGTATTATCCAATCGTAGTTATTTATCCATCAGTACTGCTATGGAGCCAAAGAAGACAAAAAGGGACTTCAAAGACCTTTCCCTCGAATAGAGGAAGAAAATGGCCGCAATCAAGATTAAGGAAGACCCTGATAGCGTGCCGATAGTTCTGGAGCAGCGCCGCCCCACCGACGAAGGGCCCGATCAGAAGCAGCAGAAACCCAAACGATACGCCATCCGCAGGGAATACCGGGTGTTGGAAATGACGAACACTATACAGAAGATGTCGAAGCTGGTTGATCAGGAGAAGGGACTATTCCTGTTTACAAAGTTTCCTTCTTGTAAGCTGCTCGGCGTCAACGTCACAGTAAATGAACTCTACGAAAAGAACAGATCAGAGGACGATTGGCTGTACCTCCTCTACGATACGCAAAAGCCGTTTGGGGGTGAAATGTGATAGTTCTTGTCCTTGTTGGATGCATACTGTTATAAGCTGATAAGTTATGCTACTGGCGAGCCAAGGTTTTTGGGTTCGGAGTACTTACTTCTGGCGGATTCCCTAACATCGGTACGCAAGCAACCGGTGCAATAACACTAAAGCAAACAGTCGATCATTCATTCTCTCAGAAAAATAGATCTGGAATTCCAAGCAAAGGAAACCCCTTTTGCAACCCTCCAGGACACCGACAAGGCAAATGAGAAGGTTTGGTTTGCCAACCGGCATCTCCATTATTAACTTTAATCCAAACAGCTACAAATATTATTGCGTAGCATGAGTCGCCACTCAAGCGACCGGAATAGAACCGGAATACGAGTGAAGCACCTGCAGACTGGAAAAGCAGAGTCCAGCGAAGTATCTTCCATACTCTCAGTCAGTGGCTTTATCGAGGACTCGCTCATGAGCCGACCATCCATATTCGGATCCAACAAGACGCCCGAAAAGCAGCGGAAGAAGATATTTGAAGGCAGGTCAGTTTCCCCTCTACCAGCATAGCACAAGGAGGATAAGTCGTCTTTGTAGATCCAACAGCTGGAGGAAGTGGAAATACTGATGACCTACTAAGCGAATCAGCCTGTAGTGCTGCCAGACCCGTTGGGAATATCTAAACATCGACACCAAATCAATCACCCAACTCAGATACAATTTCAAAACCAAAATTCAGCCTACGAGGCTGTCGCAGACCAGCGTTTCGATTCTCATGCTGTGCTTAAATAAGTGAACCAACCTCTCTAAGTAGGGTCACTTCAGTATTTCCTGAAACAACCCCAACATGTGCGAGAGCAACTCATCGAAAGAATCAACCCGCAAGGAGACTTATTGGAACGAAGGATGCCAAGCCGACCGGTGATGTTAGGAATACAGCCACACACAGCTCAACCGCCTGCACCGATACGACCAAACTCAATTGCAGAGGAGAGAAAACCTGCGAGGTAAACAGCATTCTTCGCTACTTCAAGCCATACCCACACATTTCAGATCTAGAATCCTCACAGACAGCTGTAACTAAGATTGCAGGAAATGGAGATGGAAACCGATAAGTTGCGCCGTCAACTATAGGAGAAGGACAGGAAGGAGAAGCAACTGTAATAGAAGCTTCAAGAACTCGCAGCAAAAAGGGATAGCGAACTGCAAAGTAAAGATGCAGAAATTAGCCAGCATATTATACAAATTGAGCAACTCAACAATTCCTTGCAACAATCTCGATTTGAACTGGAAACTGCTAAGCAGGAAGCAGCAAGATAAAGACAACAGCGGATGCTAGAAAAAGCTGCTTACTCACAGGCTCAGATAGAGGCAGATGCACGGGCTCAAGCACAGGCGAGATTGCAGGCGCAAGCGCAGGCACAGGCACAGGCACAACAAGCACGAGTAGCAGAAATTCACATCCAACCACAAGCAATTCCTCCACCACCGAAGCAAGTTGCTTACAACTGGCAGCCAACTCTCCACTTCGCAAAGGCACATCAGCCGCTGTACCAATAGTCAACACAAGAGGAGTAAAGCTACCTCTCTCCACTCTCAGTCAACACAAGTCGAAACCACAGTATCGATAGGTCATTGCCACACTTCCCTTTTATGTGATTCATCAACAAAGTAGAATCAGCCGTACAGGATGGTTAATGAGCCTGGCACTCCAGCCACGATTCTCGCATAATTTGGGTTATCTTCGTTACGGAGGCGGATTGCCACTTCAGAAAGCAGACCTTTGAGTTCCTGGTATATGCTCCTTTCCGGGGAGTCAGCTAAAGGTTCGATGCTCAGTCTCAGAGCCTACTCGATTCCTCCGTAGCAACAGTCATTGAGATTAGAGAGAACTTCCCTATCATCAGTGTCGAGCAGGTTTATCATGGTTTGGATTGCCAGCGATTTGTTACTGACCGGTTCGTCAGGACTTCGAATCCGACCAAAGAGTGGAATGTACAGTGAATGCCGTTTAAATATCTCGCAAAGGCCGTTGCTGGCTGATAACTTCAGGTAGAACTGAAGGGCTTTTTCCCTGAGTTTATAGTCTTTGCTCTTCAAGAAGAATATGAGCAATGCTGGGCATTTTCCGTCGAACATAGCCTTGGACTGTCCTGTTCTCTCGGAGCCTATAGTTTGAGTGAGAAACTCGATCTTGGCCATAGCATCCTCTCGAACAGTAGCGTTCGATAGATCCTTTTAGACTGTGCAGTATAAGGCCAGCACCACATACATAGCATGGAAATACTCCTGGAGCTCATTCGAAGCGGTGATAGTTTCGTAGATCGGTAGGTATTCAATGGTGGGTTGACCATTGCTGCCTATAATCTTCTTGTAAAGGTCAATGAAAGACTTTCTCTCAGCAGCGTTGAAGTGTATTTTGATGTCTTCAAGATTGTCCAGCAAGTCTTCAGATGAAGGAGAAACTGAGAGGAAGTCGGCAAGCTGACCAAGGCATGCCATGAGCAACACCATGAGGTACTCGACAGTATAGTAAGCGAGCCCAGATGCGTACCTTTTGAGCTGTTCTGAAAGTTCCACGAGAAGAGCGAGAAGTGCGTCCAGTTCTACCTTTTCCCCAGCCCGATTGGCTTCGATAGTGATGCTCTTGAGCAAGCCAGTATTGAAGATGTAGTTGATAAAGCCATTCTGGACGTTGAGACCGGTAAGCCGATAGCTTTATATCTTAGCAGCTACGCTTTCCGAAAGCGACACTTTTCGTTACATCTTGAGCAAGATTGCATTATCAGGGAGGTATTCCCCGCGATACTTCTGCAAGAATGTTTTCAGGAAGTTCGCTTGTTTTTCCAGCAGCGACATTGCCCTTTTAACACCAGGCGCCACCCTCAATAGTTCCTATTTATACTTGAGTTGCTCAAACTCTGATCTTAGAGTACGCACCGGCACTAACTTTGAAAGTCCGTTCAACACTTCGGGCAGCTTCAGGTTCTTGTTCTATTGGAAGACCGGTAAAGCTAGCAACTCACCGATTGTTGGGCGGTGCTCAGGATTGAACGATAGGCACATGTTAATGATGCCGAGCAGTTCATGCAGCGATTTCAAACTGAGCTCGAGCTCGGCTTCAGGTAGGTGCGAGTATAGTTTGCGGAAAGCTTGAATAATTCTGTGCAGCAGAGTCCTTATCCTTTTTGACGGGATATCAAAGATGTCGTCGGCGACACTTACCGTAGTATTCTAGTGTTCAAAGCAAAGAATCCGCTTGAAGTTGATGTCGCTCAGCCACAAGTAAGAAAAGTCGGTGGGTAGTTCTGAGACTTTACCTTCATGGGGAGGGATTTGCAGATGGATGCTCTCTGGATCGCAACCGAACACAAATCTCACCATCAGGCATCCGAACGACCAAGTGTCAATCTTGAAGTCATGGCTTCCTCCGTATAGCAGTTCAGGGCTCACGTAGGCATCGTTGGCGTCATATTACACAGGGGCTGGTGCAGCTAGTCTCCCCATATTGTCTATGCGACAAGGATAGTCGGAAGACACTAGCCCACCTTTCTATTGGCTGAGATGCTTCCAGCGCAGGTTCATTAGACAGTACCCGTGTCTGTGCACTGTGTTGATTTGTTGGAGCAACAACCTACCGAATTGTGAGATAGCCGGCCAGTTGATGTTGATGGCACCGCTGCAATGCTAGGCATGCTTGTGCAGGGGGAGGCAATAAAAGTTCTCTGCAGTATACATTGTTGAATTGCTCCGAAGGATCATCTAAACTTTGAGGCGGTCCTCACAGAGCTTGAGATCCTTGAAGCCTATATAGGATTAATTAATGAAGTAACTGAGCTGGTCGTTGGTTCTCACTTCTTCAAGGATTAGTGGTTTTTGGAGGTACTGGCCTATTGGGAAGAAGTTGAGCGACATAGTTGCATGTTGCTGCGAAGTAGGCAGTGGTACTGGTTCTTGTGCCTCCAACTTTTCGAGTATACTTACAGCGAGCAGACTGTTTGCTATCAGCTTCATGCCCCTGACGGTGGTCCCCTGGTTGCTGAGGATGCTTTCAACTGCCGCCGATATCCTCTCTATTGAATTTTCGGTGTTTCGTAGGGGATTGGATTTCTCCAGAATATGGCAGAACTCACTTAACTGAAGCTGTGGATTATCGTTTGGAAGATCTTCATCTTTGGACCCTTTCAGCAGGTAATCCAATTCATCAAGGAAGTCTGAAAGTGGTAGCCTTTCGTATCTGAAGATGAAGTGAATCAGAGTTTGTAGGTATGATTAATGAGCGGGAGCCATCTTCCTCAACAATTTGTAGGCTTGCTCCCAATTTATCATCTCCTCCCGATCGCAATACGATTTGGCATGCTTAGCAATATCTATCTGATTCCGCTAGAAGTTTTCAGCAATAGCTTTGAATGCCGATGAGACCCACCGGTACACTGAAAAGTCGGAGAGGCGGTTTAACTTGAACCCCATCTCAACCATCAGTTTCTCAAGTTCTTGGGCTTCCACCCGGTCAGTGGGTAGCCCACTCAAGCTCAACACCTACTGAACTTAGGTGAGTGACTCATCACAACCCGTCCTTTTGAGAAACTCCATAAAGTAGTCGATTGGGCACTTGCCTTCCAAACTACACCCACACTCCCTTAAGCATTCCAGCAGGCTAGCTCCTTTGTAGTTCACTGATACACTCACATGATCCAGCAATTGGTAAATGCGGTCGTGATGCTCATTCTCATTGACTTCCTCGATCTGCTTGAATTGCTGAACGGGTTCGTTTGGAGTCTTACCCATCAGCCTCGACACCTTGAGTTTATCCACCTTCCCTTTTTCATCTGAGAGTTCCCTGAGCACTGCGTTTATATCCTTTTTGGAGAGTATCACCCCGCTATTGACAAGTGTTTGCTCGAAGCTCTCCTTACTGAGCAAGGCAGACCTGCTGCTCAGCTCATTCAGCCAGAAACTGCTGTTACTGTTACGCTTCATCAGCTGTTACTTGAGCTTGTTGAGCAGTGCACTATCACCAACCACAGCAGTTTCGGACTATTGTGTGCGCATCCGTTCCTTATACTACCCGTAGTAACTGGACAGCAGGTTATCCTTGAATAGTTGGAGATCGACTTGAGTGGTCCCTGCAATCACCAGGGGATCCACCAATCGCTTTACTTCAATTGGGCGGAGGATGTGCAGTGACTGCAACACCTGCATAAGTCCACGAGCTGATCCATGCTGACTCACTATTGACTCGATCTGCCTAAACGTGATGTTCTTGCTCTTGAAGTATCTCAGGAGTTTGGCGTATCTCGCAACTTGTAGTGACTTCTCGTGTTTGCTGGTGCCACTCAACACACTATCAATCAGCGCATAAAGCTTCTCCAGATCAAGCTATTCATGGCCATTTCCCAACCCAAAGTTTGCTCGAACATCCTGCAGTTCTTCCTCAGTGAGCAGCACCCCAAACTCTTTAAGAATGTTGAATAGGTCTTTCTCCCTGATACCCTTGCTCACTATCTCGCGGTTCTTGCTGTCAGTGTGCCTCACCTCCAGCTCCCCATCCAATAGCCGATCTATAAACAGCTCGGGTTGCTCCTGAATTGCATCTTGGTGCTGCTTGAATATCTGGTAGATCTTTGTTTCGAGCACTTCTTTAGTTTGGTTTGGTAAGCACGATTTCAACTCTCTCAGCAGATTGCTAACTGAAATGGTGCCTGCTTCGTCTTTGGCGAGATACTTGACTAGCTTGTTCTTCTAATTGTCTTGCATACTGATTTCCATGTCCTGGAGAATGACGAGCAACTGCCTGCCGGAGATCTCTCCCGTCCCATTCGTATCGAAGAATGAATAGATCTGCTTATCTCTGAACAGCTTTCTGACGAAGTGCATATAGATCTACTGCAGTTTCTGTTTAGTCTTGTAGTATAGCTTGGTGGATTATTGGGTTGCAGTACCTTCGTTGGAGAGCACAGCCACATCGATTTTATACGATAAGGCTTCAAGGGAGATCGATTACGCTCGACTTTCATCAATGTAGCTGAATAGGTCGTCAATTTAGTCCATTTCGAGTTTGAACGGCAGAGTCTGCATCAGGGTGAAGAATTCAGACTTGGTGATGAAGTTGCCTTGGGTAAAGTAACGGTACCAATCCTTTACTGTCAGGGCGTAATCGGCAAAGAATACAAGCAACCGCTTGATCAAGGAACGGGCCTTCCTGTGTGTCTTTGACTCGCTTTGCTGTACCTGTTGTTCGATGAAGTCCAGTAGTTTCTGCCCATCGAGAAACTTTCCATGCTTTTTTCTTAGCTCGCTTTGTAGTCGAGCCACCTCTAATGGGTTCAATACCGGCTCAAAGCACTTTGTAAAGATTTAGTCAGTAACTAGCGTGGTAGGTGTTGGAAATTTGAGCTTAGTACGTCCCGCCATCACCCTGAACACTATCTCTTCGACCTCAATTTTCTCTTCAGGCCGGTCACCAACCTTCATAGCTTCCTCGAATAAGTTGCTCAGCTCGTAACTGCTTATGTGTCCCTTCTTTGCCTCATCAGCTACTTCGAATACTTCCTTGACCTGAATTTTGTTGAGACCGCAGTTGACAAATCCGCATAGTTCATTGAAGTCAGCCAGAATCATACAGTTCTTGCGACTGGAATCGAAGTCTTGGAAGAGTCTTTCACTACTGCTTCCCAGCCCGTTGATGCAATCATACAGTCTTCTTGCATTTAGTAGTGCCTCCTGTTCGC
>ERZ724508.384-NODE-384-length-31774-cov-6.163498_pt1 | contig 31774 bp, 39 predicted proteins | sample MGYA00376041_ERZ724508 | MGnify/ENA primary metagenome ERZ724508 (study PRJEB28724, sample SAMN07190887) | wastewater metagenome | isolation source: effluent of sewage treatment plant in Hong Hong | place: USA: Christiansburg, Virginia | collected 2016-03-01 ...
CATAGCCGATATTGGTCGGCTTTCGAAAGCCTATCCAATGGGTTTGCGTTCGTTGATGAGGTCTGGCTTGACGGGATCAAAATGGATGGTGGCTTCACCTTAGAGTTTACGTGGGACCTCGATTGGGATCAGCTGTTTTATTGGAGTAGCTTCGTCCTCCGGCCAGTGGTCTCTTGGTGGTGGGATCGAAGGTTACTCTGGACGTAGATACTCGGTTCTATCCACCGCAACGACCTCCTGCTTGGACTCATCCACCACGTTGTTTTCAGGGTTATTGACGATGATGGACGGTGGTTTTGTTATGGGCGGAGAAGGTATTGGCTCTGGTTTTGGAGGCTCAACAACGGGTGGTATAACCAATGTAGGTTTTGGAGCCACGACTGGTTATACAGGCGGTTTCGGGATTTGCTTGATAATTTTCTTGGGTTTACTGTCGGTACACCCCATCTTCACAATAACTGTAAATTTAAATAATGATGACTCATCGCTGGGATGAGATCAATAAAGAAGCATATGCGCGGGTAGGTCTCCCTTCGAAGAATTTATCAAATATAAGATGTTTAATCCCGTGTGCCAGCAAAGTCAACTGCCAGCAACCATGGTCTGCCATACTCCGAACTGTTAGGCCAACGCTTTCAGCTGTGGTGCTTGCTCTGAGCAGAAATGTCTCAGATTGCATCGTCATGAGGCGCGCCATGTGAAGTTCATGGATTAGATTGCACCGGTTCTAGATGGGTGGATGAATCAGCAACAGATTGACGTTCAGAAGCCTGATATTCAAAGACTCGAGGCAAAGCTTGATGAACTAGTGGCACTCATGCATCGAGGATTGTCAAGGCTTAGATAGCAGTTCATCGAATTGGAGGCAAGTCTATACAACCAGGGATCCAATGGCCTAACAGAGAAGTTGCATAGACGGGACGGTCGTGACTTAACTGGCAATGACGTTCACATTCTACTAACCACAACCAAAGGGAAGAACGACATTAGAAAGGTCCGAGAGGTTGAGAGCAAGATGCGTATGAAGTACAGCAACTTCGAAGTGGCAATCGCGGAGTCTTTCAAAGCCTTCAGCCAAAATGAGAAGGAGTGGAGAGACTGGCAGGCCAAAGCAAAGAAGTATTTGGAGAAGGGTCGCAAGTGCATGGATGATAAAAAGTACCAGGATGCTGTGGATGAGTTTAGCAAAGCAGCAGAGATGGACAGTAGCAACCCAGTTTTCTTCTTCACGAAGGGAACAGGCTACTACTCGCTCCTGAACCACCAGGAGGCAATAAAAAGCTTCGACGAAGCAATACTGTTGTAGTCACGCAATAGTGAATACCTCAATTTCCGCGGCAACAGTTTCATGTTCCTCAAATAGTTCGATAAGGCAATCAGCGACTACAGCGAGGCTATCGAATACAGGCCGTTGGAGTACCAGGCTTACAGATATCTTGGTCATGCTTACTTCCACAAAAGGGAGTTCGCAAAGGCATTGGAACTCTATTCCAAGGTGCTCGAGATTAGAAAGGAGCCATCTGCCGAAGACTTCAACATCCGAGGGAACTGCTACATGGAGCTCAAGATGTACCAGGAGGCTCTGGAGGACTACGAACGAGCCATCGGTCTGGACACCACAGGGAATACCGACTACCAAAAGAATAGAATTAAGGCTGAATAGCTGGCACTACCAAATTTGGAGAGAAAATCCAACTCCATGAGCCCGTATCCAAGGCCGCCATCTCGACCGGCTCAGTGACGTTTGTAGCATCTATTCATCACCAATTTGTGCAGTAGTTCTAAATTAATTAAAGTTCAAACACCGCGTAAATGGACAACCCCATGAACAACGAAGACCTGGAAGCTTTTCTCGTTGAAGCCGAGCTTGTTAACGAGAAGGTTAAGGCGCTGGCTGAGAACAGACTCTCTCCTGAGTAGTTCGATAGATTGGAGTCCCTCCGCTAACAGGATCGCAAACGCCGTGAAGACTACAAACTTATGAAGGAGAGGTAGGCAGAGGAACTGAAACGTCGGGGAACTTCAGGCAAAGGAATCGGCAAGGACTTCAAAAGCTTCTGCCGTGCATGCCATCTGGAATACGTATACGAAACGCTTAAGTGCCTGAAGTGCGAGCGACCTACTATGACTCTCGAAGAACGACAAAAGCAGCTCACAGAAATGGTGGATGACTACAAATCGAAGAAGCTGCACAGAGAGGAGCGCAAGCACAAATGGGAAATGTGGAAGAAAACGAAGTCGATGCTCTGGAAGAAAGAAGCTATCAATTACAGTAAATGGGACGTCTACACCGATTCTGAGGAGGAGGAGAAGCAAGATAGCTAGCCCATTGTGCCCAAAGACGATCCTAACTTCAAAGCGCTGGAGATGGACATGCAGGACAGAAAGAAGAAGCGCGAGGAGGACACCAAAAAGGCCAACGCTCAGAAGGAAAAAGGTAATAAAGCAATGGCTGAAGGTGACTATCAAAAGGCGATCGAACACTACACATTTGCGCTGGACTACATCAAGGACAATAAGACGATCTACACGAACAGGGCACTGGCTTACATCAAGCTTAAGAAATACTCCAAAGCAATCAAGGACTGCGATAAGGTGTTGGATTACATCGAATGCTTCGAGAAATTTAATGAGGTGCCTGATCTCGCGTATAAGGCTTATAGTCGAAAGGCGCTCGCTCACAAGGAACGCAAGGAGTACAAAGAGGCACTTGCAGCTATCGATGCCGGGTTAAAGCTCCTACCAAAGTAGACTTCTGGGCTAAATCTCAAGAAAGAGATCGAAAGCTTTTTGAAACATGCTGAAGCAGCCGATAAGTTGTTGACGAAGGAGCAGCAGAAGAAAAGGGAAGAGCAAGAAAATGAAGCAGCTGAACAGTCGAATACAACTTCTGAGCTTTTGGAAGAGCAAATTGTCAAGGAACTCGCCGAACAATCAGAGACCAAGGAGTAGAAGACGCTATAAAAGAAAGATGAGCCCGAGCTGAAAACAGAAGCCGAACCGCTGCAGACCCAGAACACGTACAACAAAGACCCTCTTGCTTCGATAAAGAAGACACTGGCTAACCCCAACGAGCACCAAGTGAATTTGTTGATGAACCTACTTTTGGTTCAACCAGACTACAAAGCTGCTTTCATATCACTCGGCGGCATCCGAAAAATGTTGGAGTACACCGCAGCTGGCAGTAAAAGTAACACTGCAACCCTTCTCATTTGCCACAGCATGGATGGTAGTGGAGTCGCCGAAAAGGAAGTCTGGGACTATGGAGTTGACAAAATCGAGCGGCTTGTTCGTGGGCTACTTGAAGAGACCCTCAAGAAGGACGAATATTTGAGGCTAGAGGATCTCCTTGAAGTGCTGGTCTGCCTCTCCCATTCCGAAAAACACCGAAACCTGTTATGCATGAGCCGGCCTACAGTAGATTTCCTGCTGTGGTGCTATCCCCGCATCATCACGAAGTTTAAGAAGGAAGTGCAGTTAGTCACTTCCTTCGTCATCTACTGTTCCAATTTGTGTATGGGGGAGACCCTTCTCAAAAACGAGCTGGAGAAGAATCTGCTGGGTGTATTGGCTTCGCTCACTCGCATAATTGAAACAGAGAACAAACTTCGCAGGTTCATTGACCTGCAGAAGAGTTGCTATAATCTCATCAGCAACCTACTCACAAAGGAGTCACTTCGAGACTCTATCGGCGCTAATTAAGAGCTGCTTCAACTGCTGGTCGATAAGCTCAAGGCTCTTCCGAAGGCCAACGAAGACTTCAAGTAATCGACTGTTGCTCTATTATCATTGTTTGTTAACCTGACTTACCAACCCAAACAGAGATTATCGGAAATTCTCAAGAGACTGAAGCTGCATGAAGTCATCTACTCCAAGTTTGTGGAGGGAGTCACTTCAGGCGATACCCTCAGGCTCGGTGTCCAAGCGATGAGGAAGTTAAACTACTCTGAGCTTGATCTTCCCAAGGCATGGGTAAAGACCTTCGAAAGACTGTTTAGCGAAGTATACCGAAAGGAGAATATTACACAACACGCCCTCCGCCTCTTTAACAGTACTCTTTAGACCTATTTAGACGTCTATGCAACCAATCTGAAAGTGCCTCTGCCGAATCTTGACTTAATTCTTCCGTTGCTCAGTCTGGATGACAACGAAATATTATTCTGTAATGCCTGCACTCTGTTCGGAGTATGGACTGACCACGTTGAATACGCAGAGCAGGCTCACTTAGCCCTTCGAGACAGTATTGTCAGGCTTATCACTGTGGCCAAGGACAAAACCGGAAACATGCGCAAAAACAGTGCCATTCTACTGGCCAAGATCGCTAGAAACGAACGCAACCGAGGCATTATGAACTAAAACCACGGGATGGATGTAATCAAAAGTGTTGCCCATCTAGTGCTGGGCAAGAACTGATAGTAAATGCTGGTGAATGCAGTGTCAGAAATCTAGAGTGCGGGAGAAGCAGTTGCCGGTGGTCGATCGAGACTGGCTTAGGGTCTTGGGATGAAGTGGGAAATTCTCTTTGTGGTAGGGTTGTAACAGCATCGTCTTGTTATTTAGGATGTTTCGGATTTATCGGTCTTCATCGGCTACTCGCTCCAATTCCGATTCAAGCATTGCATTTTGCTGGGCAAGGTTGCTTAAGTGTTTGTTGAGATCGGCATAGAGCCGTTCCAACTGCTCATTCTCCTCTTCAAGACTCTTCTATTCCTCTCGAGATGCCTCGTTTCGGCGTTTCAGCCCGGTCAGCTCGGTCTGTCTTTGATCTAAGGCTGCATTTGCAGCATCTACAGATAGATTGATTCAGTACTCAGGGCGTGAGTTAGCTACTTCTCCTTCTTCTCCTCGAACTGCAGTAGCCGTTCGTAGTGGTTGGTCTCCTCACCGATCCTATTGATCTAACTTTGGAGCTCTATGCACTCTGTCTTCTGTTGCTTCAGCTGCTCTGCAAGTTTATGGTTGTCAGCAACGATGGTCTTCACTGATTCCTCAATCTTTGCGGTATGGTCTTAAATGGCCTTGGTTTACGCTTGAATCTTCGCAATTCTCTGTTCTAGCTCTACATCGGATTGTTTCGCAGCAGTGATTTCCTTCCGGAGCATTTCAGTCTTCCCTTTGTACGATCCAATCTGATCGATGTATTCAGCTTTGAGTAGTTCCCATTTGGCGATGTCCTACTTTAACGCTGCCACATCTGCATCAAGCTCTTGTCTTTCAGCTTCCAGCGTTTTTCCATTTTCGACTGTCACCAACTTCTATTTCTGAAGAACCTCAATAGCTGCTTGGTTGCGTCTCACCTCAGCAGCGAGTTCATCACGCTTTGCTAATGTGTCCTCTAACTGTTCTTTGCTTAGCTTCACTTCATTTCTTAACCTATGACTCTAGCGTTGGTAGTCAGTTAGCTGTCTCTCCAGCAGTTCATTCTTAGTGAGAAGGCTTTGCTTAACGCGTTCCTGTATGACACCAATCCAACCTTTTCAGCCTGCAGTGCTGCATACTTCTCTCGGATAATCTCGGCTTGAGATTCAAGCACCACATAGTCCTGTTGGTTCATACGCAGTGCATCCAACTGTGCTGACAGCTGCAGCACCAGCTGGCCCTTCTCCTGCTACTGCCCATAGAAGGTTCGGTGATATCTGTACGCCATGCGACAATTAGAAAATTCTATTTCCAATGCATGTATGTGGTCACTTCTTCAGACTATCGCCTCGCTTCTTCGTGAATTTTCTCACTTCCTCGGTCTTTTTCTGGAACTGCGGAATCTTCTTGCCTTCGAGCAGTCCTTCGACCTCCTGCCCGAACCCCTCGATGCCACCGTTCAGAAGAAACACGTTGTCGTAGCCCTTTTCGTGAAATTCTGTTGCATACTGGATTCCCATGCGTTCATCGAAGTGGTAAACAACCACTATCTTGTTCTCCTTGTTTTTGTACAAGTAGAGTTCGGGGATGGGCTTGTCACGTTTGATGTTAGGACCGGGATAGTTGAGAGCCTCCTTGATATGGAAATCCTCGTATTCTTAAGGGTCTCGGAGATCGAGCAACAGAAATTCTGTGTCAAGGTTCATCGGTAGTTGGCTGGTCTTGATTGTGACGCTCGTAAATGTCGAAGAAGCTTGGCTCTTTGTATCACTCTCGGGTTCTACCGTTAGACTGTATGCATACCATCCGCAAGCTTGTAGATTGACTAGGTTTTACTGTCCTGCAGCAGAAGCTTAGCGAGGGTAGATGGTTTCATCCTCCTGAAGAGCTCGCCCTTACGGTTTGAGACTACCTTGTTACCTGGCATCAAACTATTGCATACTGACTATCTCGATGTCCTTGACGGTGGTGCCTGTCTTTCCACTGAGCGTTGACTCGATATGTGAGTACTTTGGGTTCACTGGAACCTTCTTGTCGAGCACGCTGGGCTTGCCAGCTTGGTAGCCGATAGGTCGCTTGTCCATATTCAATTATTATAGACGGTTCAAACCTGGGCCAATCACTTGACATTCTCTAAAGCGTCCTTGATGGCGTGAGCAATATACTCAACGTTCTTGCTGTTGATGCCGGGCATGCTGATACGACCGTTCTTCACCAGGTAGATGTGATGCTTGTTGATAAGGCATTCACACTGCTTTTCGTTCAGACCGGTGTAAGAGAACATACCGATTTGGTCGGTGATGTGGTTCCATGTGCCTAGGTTAACAAGAGGGTATACCTGGAGCCTTCAACTCTTCGAGCTTATTCCGCAGAGCAGTCCTCATTGAAATAATTCGTTCAGCGACTGCCTTGAGTTCTGCCTTCCAGGCTTCCAAGTTCTCCTTGTTACTAAGCACCCGTTCAGCGATACGAGCGCCATGCAGAGGTGGGCTCGAGTAGTTGGGTCGGATGACCATCTTGACTTGGCTGAGCACCTTAGCAGCAGTGTCCTTGTCAGCAGTAACAATGTGCAGTGCACCGATACGTTCGCCATACAGACCCATGTTCTTAGCGTAGGATTGGGACACCAACATATCGAATCCTTGCTCAGTGAAGTACCTTACTGGGAAGGCATCACGAATGAGGTCACCACTGGCAAAACCCTGATAAGCAGAATCGAAGTAAGGGAAGAGCTTCTTCTGCTTCATAACCTCAGCTATCTTCTTCCACTCATCGCGGGTGGGGTCCACACCGGTTGGGTTATGAGCACACACGTGCAATAACACAATGTTACCAGGTTGGGCCTGGCTCAATGTGTCAATGAACTTGCCGATCAAAGCTTTGTTGGTCTTGGGATCGTAGTAGGGATACTCGGTAAATTGCAGTCCAGATCTCTTGATGACATTATGGTGGTTTGCCCAGGTTGGGTTCGAAACAAGCACCTTCGATGGAATCCATTCATGGAGGAACTCAAACCCCACCCGCAGAGAGCCGGTACCTGACAGTGACTGCACAGTAACAATACGGCCATCCTTCGCAGCCTGACTATCCTCACCGAAGATCAGCTTCTGACTTGACTGGTTAAACAAGGGCGAGCCATCGATGGGAGCGTATTCCTAAACTAGCACGCCACTTACTTTATTGAGCTTGGGATCGTTGATGATTTCCTGCTCAACCTTCTTCACGACCTTAAACACATAGGGCTTTTCAGCATCGTCACGGTAGGCACCTACTCCAAGATTGACCTTCTTGGGATCCTTGTCGGCGTTGTAAGCTAGTGCAGTTCCGAGGATAGGATCGACTGGAGCCATCGGCAGCTTGCCAAACCAATTCGAAAATCGCTGCATGAACTAACCACTGTACGTAGAGACCACAGAAGCTTCGCGTCAACATCTTTATGGATTAAATAACTCACGTCATCGCTCACACATACAAAATATCCTGCGAGTCCAGCATCTGAGCGTAGACTGGGAACTGCCCAATCATGGGCTTCAGCTTGTACTGGCCGGGACCTGGAGTGCATTACGTTTAGCTTCTTCTTCGATCTCTTGGAAAGTAAAAGCTCTTAGCTTTGCGGTCATTATCTGTGTTGTACTTTCCTGGGCCAGGTATGTTCTCAGCCGGGAGGCGACTTCGTTGCTCCCTACTAAATCTATAAGGTAACTGAAAGTATGTACACTGGACGAGGATCTCGAGGTAGAACAGGTCTTGGTTCGTAGGATTGGGGGCCGGGTCCCATTTCTATCTTTTCTGTGTTGTGGCGACCTGGAATAGTAATTCCCTTCCTAATCGAACCCTAAGATTAGTTGCAATTGGTGGTGTAGGCACCAGGTCCAGGTGTCTCCGTAGCAGCTCGTTGGAATTTCCGATCCTTGCCAAAACTAACTCAATCACTATCTTACAGTATTGATGAAGTGTTCATCTGTTTGTAGACTTCCACAGGTGGAACGTTATAGCTACAGGGACCCGGGCCCTTTTCAGCGCGGCCGGTAAGAGAACGAGGAGAATTGCCAATCGTTGCCTCAGGAGAACGGTGTCGTGCGAAGTTGATATTGTAAGCCTATCATTAACCAATGTTGTTACTCCAGGTCCAGGATTTAAGCTTTACTTGGAGCTTCGGGTTCGACCCCGACTTATCACTCCACCTTTTACTGCATCGGAGCGGCGGAGATTGTAGCTGCCAGGACCAGGAATTTACGTCTTGATTCGCAGTTGATCATTATCCAGCTTGAACTTTGATTAGTGGGGAAAGCCATGCTGCACCGATGATTCGTTGAGAGTTGTTTGGTACTGTCCAGGACCAGGGAGGTTTTTGGAGTCTTCTAGAGATTCCCTGCGGCTTTTACCGAATACCACTACTGGCCCAGTCTTACTAATGGCGGTTATTTCACTGTTGTATGCTGCTGGACCAGGACCGATATCGGGTTGCTCCTTTAAATCCGAATGGTTGAACGAGAACTTGGGGTTCTTACGCAATACCACTTCAAGATTCTTCAGGTCGTAAGCACCGGGACCTGGTTGTTGCAATATCAGCTTCGATTAGCGTGGCTTGCCTAACAGGATAGCTTTGGGTGCCTCCCTCGCCTACGTTAAATGCTGCTTCTTACAATTAAGCTCGGTTTTTCATAGGCCCCAGGTCCCGGTCCATCTGTTGTTATCCTTGCCGACCGACGGGCCCTCCCAATGACAGTAGAATGTGCTGCTGGAAACTGCGAACTCGTCTTCCACTTTTCATAGCTATGTAAGTCGGTTGCTTACTCGATGCTGGTGGAATTGCCGCCGTCAAACTCTTTCATGGTGACTACGCTTATCCAATGCCTTACATCTGCGCTGTCTTCCAAACGAATAGGCCATGGCGTAGTAATAAACAAATATAACTGCCACCGCTAATATCGATGCCGATCGTCAACTCGTATCCTTGTTGGTCACGGCCTTATCACACACCGAGGTAGTTATATATTTTAAACCAACCTTGACCATGGACATCCATAACCTCTCCACTTAGCTCAAGTTCGCCAATCGCATTGGCGTCACGCTATCAGTCGAGGAACGTGGGGGCTTAGAGTTAGCCGTGCTCAAACTTTCGGAGGAAAGGACGTTCGATCGGTGGAATTTCTGGGGGAGGGTTGACGGGTTGGCACGCAATTACTACATTGTGCAAGGTGTCAACCATCGTGGACAGTATGAGTTCCCTGAAAAGCACTACTTCTGGAGGTATGCCTCTGGTATCATAGACAGCTCTGAATCGTTCAAGTTCGCCGAGCTACCCCAACCGCGTAAGGAGTTCGAAGCGGAGGCTTTGCAACTACGCGACTTCTTCACCGGCCAGCATGAGAAGATCCTCATTCAAAACACCAAGGGCGAGAAGAAGGTTGTGAGTAAGTTCAAAAGTTATGCGTAGAGAGTGGCAGTGAACAACTCGTAATTCCGCCTAAGAACTTCACATAACTGGATCGACTGGCAACAGTTGTGCACCATATTGAGGAAGATTGCCAAGTCGTTCCTATTGGAGCTGTGAGACTTTTACCTACCCATGAGCTCATCAAGAATCCTACATTCAGAGGATTAAAGATGGATGAAGCAGGCAAACTTTAGAACTACTTGCACTTCCGCAAACCGCATAGTAAAGAGAAGAAGCTCATTATTGGTACGACCACTGCTCATACAGACTCCGATCAAGCGCTGCACCGTTTGGACTTCCTTGATTCAATAAGCGAGGATGATATCAAAGGCTCTTGGTCACTGCAAGGCGATGAATCGAAAACTCAGTACACTGTACGAAGTCTTCTATGGCCAGGCTACCTAGGTTACCACCGTACCAATAGCCAAACCTATGGCGGAGTGTACTTCGGTGAGGGCATCCGCAACAGCGACCTACCCTTCATTCTGTGATGGTGATAAAACAGCACGTCGCGCAGAACATTATTAAAACATTACTTTGAAAAACATGGAGAAAGCAGAAAGCTCGTAGACCAGCGGCAGGCCGAAAAAGGAGCCCTATGTGCCGTTCGCAGTTCGTTATAACCTCAAGGAACGTAAAGAACGATTCGAGAAGCAACGGCAGGAGTACTGTTCATTTCTAAGCTTAGGAAGCCGAACTTCATTCCGCTCATTGTCGAACGTCATCCAAAATCGACGCTGCCTGATATTGACAAGTGCAAGTACTCACAACAGCCTACTTAGATTTACCTGCGAAAAGTCGCAAAAGTTCATTATGGTGCTCAAAATCATCAAGGATAAGATTGAGAAGCTGCAGAAGGCTGAGACTGGCAAGCCACTTAAGAACGACGGCAAAAGCAGCTTCTTCCTGTACGTTGGGTCAAGCATACCACACGGAGACCAATAAATCCAGGAGATCTACACGAAGAACCATGCCGAGGATGGTTTCCTCTATGTCAAGTATGGCTAGATGGAGAAGTTCTGATGGTTGCCGATTTAAATATGGATCAATAGATGGCTCCGTCGAACTTGCGCTTGAACCACTCCATGGCATCCTCCTTGCTGATCCGCTGGGGGGCACCCAGGCGAGAGCGGCAACGCTTCCTCAGGCTGACGCGAGTGCCAGCACGTCGCAGCACGACGTAGAAGTCCATACCGAAGATACCGGTGTAGGGGTCGTACTTCATGCCCAGATCGATGTGCTCTTGAATTCCGAAGCCGAAGTTTCCGGTGTCAGAGAAGTTCTTCTTCTTGAGCTCCTTGTCGCGGACCTTGAGGCCCCTATCAAGGATTTCCTCAGCCTTATCACCGCGGATGGTCACGTGCACGGCCATCTTCTCGTTACGCTTGATGCCGAAGCTTCGGATGGTGAAGCGAGCGCGAGAGTACACGGGCTTCTGGCCTGACAGATCTTCCAAGACCTTGGCGGCTGAATAAGCGGGGGTCGATACCTTTGGTGAGCTTATCTCCGGACTCGCCCACGCAGATGTTGAGCACGAGCTTCTCAATCTTGATCGAGCGCATCGGGTTCTACTTGGTATCGGTAGGCTTGGATGCGACGGCCTTCTTAGGCTGTGCAGCAGGGGCAGGCTGAGCAGCCTTGACGTCCTTCTTGACTTCAGCAGGCTTAGTTTCAGCGGGCTTAGTCTCGGCGGGCTTGTCACCCTCGGCCTTTGGGGCCTTTGGCTCCTTGGGCTTCTTCTCGCCCTTCTTGCCAGCGTCCTTTGCGTCCGACATAGTTTATGGCTCGGGTTTATTAAATAAATTATTAATATTGAATATTTTATCAGGGTTTGCAGACATGCGGAAGTTCCCTACAAGCAATAGGTGTGGGGTTCCCAACACGAATTACGCATCGAGAATGAGCAGTGGTGCACTCCAAAGCAATACAGCACAAAATAATATCAGTTCCTTATTGTATTGATCCAGAGAGGTCGAATTATATTAGTGGTAGGCCGTTTGGTCGATGGACTTCAAACGGTGATTGCCTACGAAGTGTTGATAATCAGAAAATGGCAAGCTATCACAGCAGTAGACGTTGGAGGTACTTGATGCATTCCTCGACCTCCGGTCCCTGCGAACCCAACATTTCATGGGTCTCCACGTTAACCATGACCTTGCTGACCCCATAGCCGTCCAACATGTGGTATTCATTGAGTGCAACGGTAGTTGGAAGCAGGATTCGTTTGATAGGACACATCCGTCGTTTGTAGACGATAAGACACTCTTCTTCCTATTTCCAGTTTATACTCTCGATATATTGTATGAGATCTTGAGAGCTCAAGCCTAGCGAATCCTGTCTCAGCCAAGCATGATGTGTTTGCAGATTATAAACAACCCTCGAACCGCTGCTGGGCTGCCGATAAAAGAGCTGGTTGATTTCCTTGACTTGAGCGATGCGGATGCGAGGTACTAATCCATTATCCGCCCAAGCAATGATATGCCACTATTCGTCGTCAGTAAGACAGTAGATCTTGCTGGTGCTGGGATCCGTAAAGAGCATTAGCAATTATACTGAGTCGGATCTTTAAACGATTTGATCCAAATTGAAGGAGACTTGGAGAAATCATAGTGTTGCAGGAAAAAGTATGGGCACTGCTTCAAGGGTGCGCTTTCCGTGAAGCATATGCGAGAAAATGGAGAATACTCACGTCATATGGATCTATCGGTTGCTGACATGTCGAAGCCGGCAAGTCAAGATAACTATCGGTAGCGATGGTTCATTGTTAGCATGTGCATCGGGCTGATTAGTTGCTGTAATTTCAAGAGAGAAGCAAGAGTGTGAGGGAAAATTCAAGCAAATCTGAAATTCCCATAAACTATCATCATTTGGGACTCAATTCTACTTTGCCTTGCCAGAGCCATCTCCCATCTTCTACTCCTCCAACCCGAGGGGATTGCTTTCCACCAGTTTTTCAATAAGTACCGTTCCCGATATGAGTTCCTGTAGCAGCTGATACACCCTCTCTGGGTCTTCAGGTGTGATGGCAGGCACCACCAACTTGCCGAGGTCAATCTCAATGAACTTCTTCTTCTTATGCCTCGAAACATCAAGATGAAACCATCTCCACCAGTGCTTCCAACTCATCCCCCACATACGGTACTTCACCCAACCGTCGATATCCTTCATCACGACAGACCTGATCTTGTTCAGTGGTATCTCTTTGGAGAGTCCAAGAAAGAAATGGTAGTGGTAGACCACTAGCCGTCGATTTGTCACCTTCACATACTTGTCCTCGTAGAGAATCTCTTCGCCAGAGTCGTCGGGAGCGACTTCCTGCATAATACGATTATTTTTTAGTTAGGATGGTTTCGGTGGTGCGCCATTTTCCTGTAATGCTGGAAGCAGTGGCCAGCAAACTTGGCTTCGTTACGGCTAACCCAGAAAAGAAGTACGCTATGCTCGACTGCACACTTGGCACCGGTGGGCATGCACTTGCACTGCTGCACCGCTTCCCAAACTTATATATGTACGCTGCTTTGGTGACAGGACAGACACGGTATCGATCTCGACAAGCGAATGGTCATGGAATTTAACCAGCGGCATTTACGGTTGGATGAGGATGGAGATGACTTAGGAGATGAACCAACCAAACAGTAAAATCAGTTCCAAGAGCCTAGCATGAATTACTTGGAATTGCGGAAGCGGATAAGCACTCGCTGCCTCAACTTCACGTCGGTTGACAAGCTTGATAGTCGAAGAGCAATGCCGCAAAGCATACGGGTGGGCTGCACAGGCAACTTCGATATCATCTTGGCCGATTTAGGTTACAACATGGTACACCTTGCCAACTCCGAATGGGGGTTTTCCTATATGAACCCAGGCAAGCTGGATATGCGCTATAGTCAAGATTACCGTAGCTGTGCCGACATTCTCAAGAACATTAGTGAGTTCGAGCTCAATGAGATACTCAGAATGTATGGTGAACTCGATAACTCACAGCAGGTGGCCAAAGAGATCATAAAAAGACGCAGTATTAAGCCGCTGACAGATGTTGACGACATCAAGCAGGCAGTGTTCGCAGGCGAGAACATTCGCGACAAGTTCAAAACGATGGTGAAGGTACCGAACACTCTACCTTAGGTTTTTCAGGCACTACGAATCGCCACTAACGGCTAGCTTACTGACATAAAGTAGCTAGTACAAAAGCTACCCTCAAAGCTAAATGTGAATGGCCTTGCCATGGTAATCACCTTCCATTCTTTGGAAGCGACCCTGGTGAAGCACGAGCTATTCTAGCATGTACCGCCTACGACCAACTTAGAAGCGGAACAAATTCATCACCAAAATCACGAATGAGGAGCCATCGGTTGAGGAGGTGCAGCAGAATAGCAGCAGCCGTTCCGCGAGGATGTTCAGCTTCCACCGAGCAGCAACCTCTCCAAAGTGATTCAGCATTTGCTAATTTAATTGGAAGATGTGTGTAGGGAGGAGCCTGCATCCACACAACCTCATGCTCTTCAACCGGCGGACAGGGAGGGAGGTGGGCTTTACCTCGAAGGAGCTAGAAGTGCTCGAAAACGAGTAGAGTTTCGCATGCTAATGTAGCTACACAGCTGTGTGTGCAGGCTCGTCAGCTATTGACCTGCAACGCTTCCGCGATAATATGGGGGTGCTGGGGCTGCGCATTGCTGAACCCTTCACCAACCGCATCTTCGCATCATTCGATATCGACAACGATGGGTTGGTAGTAGATGTGCTAATTAAGATTAACTTCAACGACTTCGTCGAGTACTCAGACATCCTCCGCAACGGTAGTCTGCGCAGTAAGGCATTCCTATCGTTTCGAATGATCGATGTCGCCAAGGCTGGATTCATCACGCGGCACAACTTCATGATGTTCCTCAAGGACTTTCTCTGGGCTTGGTCGGCTATCACCAATGTTCCCATCTGTAAGCCGTTGTTTGGTTAGGGGAGCTAGCTTCGGAAATGGTCGCGAGGAGCAACCAGTACGCAGATAGTGTATTCGGTCGGAGCAACTTCCATCGGATCGACTTCTAACAGTACTACCGAGGCGTCTGTAGCGGCTACCAGTTTATGGCTGCATTCGAGTTCATCACTAATGGGACATCGAACGAGGCCACACAACGAGGGGTTTCAGCGGAGGAAGAACTCAGGAAGCTGAAATTAGAACTGGAAGGGCTTTAAAGGATATGTGGGAATGGTGGTGGAGGCAACCAGCTGATATTGCTGAACTCAGCAAGTCAGCATGCCAGAAAAACTGGGTTTTTGCCTTATGGATCTTCAAGCGTGTATGAGACAAGGGGTCAAATTGTGTTTGCTCCGGGGAGCTAGCAATATCTTCGCGAAGGCTCAGCTGAGGATAGATTGAAGAGAGTTCAATTCCGCCTAAACGAGCTTATCCAAGAGATGCGAGCAAAGTAGCCGTCGGTCAAGCTTCCCCGTACACCAGACAGTAATATTCTGCGACTCAAGAATAATACTGCCCTGACTGCGCACAACTTGCAAAGCAAGGAAGGCAAGATCGTGTTCTTTGGGGATAGTCAGTGGAACCTAGTGCTAAACATGATGATTGGAGTGCAGACAGCCGTGAAGTCGCTCGGCAACGACAACTAAATTGAAGATTTTAAGCTGAAGTACTACTTTTAACTGATGCCCAAACGCTTCGGCGGGGACAAACATCAAACCCACAACATCTGCAGGTTTATGGACTATGCTCCCAACACATTCAACCGCATCCGCAGGCTGTTCGGCATCAGCAACGATGAGTTTGCCAGGAGTATGGGGCCTGATGGGCTATTGGCTTCGCTTGTGATGGGTGAAATGGTATCCATGACATCTCTCTCCAGTTAAGGGAAGAGCGGATCCTTTTTCTTCTACTCCGCCGACGGCAGGTACTTGCTCAAAAGCGTCAAAAGAGATGAGTTCAAGTATCTCCGCGAGATTCTGCAACACTACTATAACTACATCAAATCCAACCCGTATACCTTGATCACAAGGTTCTATGGTCTGCACAAGCTTGTCGAGCGAGATCAGCGGGGTCGCACCGTCCGTAAGCACTACCTCACCATCATGGCAAATGTCTTCGACACCAACGAAAAGATTGTTGAGAAATACGATTTGAAGGGCTCAACAAAGGGGAGACTGACACCTAGCTAGTACCTTATCGCACTATTTCAGCGACCGTAACGCAACCAAGAAAGACCTGAATTTTATGTGGCGGCGCCCAATATAGCTTCCAATTGAAGAACGTACGCTCTTATTGACCACCCTCTACTACGACAGCCAGTTCTTGTATTCACTCAACGCACTCGACTACTCTCTGTTAGTTGGAGTTATCCATAAAGATCCCAGGGCTGCACAGATGACTCCTGTCACAAGCAGGATTTACGGATAGGGGTCCAAGACAACCAGTTTAAGCAGCGTTGCACGCTCCAAGAAGCACTACGACTCCCGCACTAATAACGAGCGTTACGTATTTGGTGTCATCGACATCCTCACAGCTTATCGATTCAAGAAGCGGCTGACCTCGATGTTGGAGCGACTGATTCATGGCAACGGTGTGAGCTCCGTGCCACCAGAAGACTACTCCAAACGCTTCTTTTCATTCATGAACAATGTCGTGTTCCGGTGAGGAGCAGGACCGTCGTAAGACAGCCAGGCCAACTGATATTCCTGATCTTCCATGCAAGGAAGAGTGGTCATTCTATAATTCCATCACGATTATTAACAAGCCAGTGACCGAAGAAGTTCTAATTGTGGGGTCGCGGTCTCACCGCACCACCCGCCTCAAATGGAACATCGAAGGGCCCATCTTATATTTTAAATGAACAAAGAAAATATTCACTGCTTGAGCAGTGGGTCCATTGGCCGCTGGAACAAGTCTAAGAACCTACACATTCTGTCCAGCCAAACCAACCTGCTCCGGCCAAGCCAGATTCTCAATCACGTGCTCGGCCAGAACGATGTGCTCAAGTTCGGATCACCTCGCGTCGAAAGGAAAATGGAAGGGTGCCATCGGAACCCTCAAGCCGAGATGTTTGAGGGATACTTCAGTTCGATCCTGAACCACACAAACAGTCTGCTCCAGTGCTTCGACGGGTTGCTGCAGCAACAGCCAGAAATTACCCTAGAAATGCGCAATTTATAGGTCATGTGGATCTTTTCCATGAAGGAAATGTACCGCCTGAGCGAATAAACATTGTTCCATGCCGTGACCTACTTTGATATGTACTTGCTCAAGCAGCAGGTCGCTGCGAGTGAGCTTGCTCTGCTCGCTACTACTTGTCTGCTCATTTCCTCAAAGAACAATGAAATCTACCAAATCAAGATCTCCAAGCTGTTGGATCAGAGGAGACGCGCCTTCGGGCGCTAGGATATCCTTGAAATGGAAAGCAGCGTGCTAGTTGCCCTCGACTTCAAACTGGCAGTACCCAGCCTGTACTAACTCTACCGCAGTGCTGAGGTCCAGTACCAGCTGTGCGAGGATAAGGTGGTGCCGCAGCGACGTGAGGTTATCGTGAAGGTGCTGTTCCTATGCCTTTGCGATCAAACCATGATGGAATACGGCTATAATATGTGTGCGTTAGCCGCAATCGTCCTTTTCTCAAAACACCGAGCAATTCCCAACCGGGCTATCAGCAACGAGCTGGAAACGCTTAGGATGAAAAGTCCGTCGTTGTCAAGAGCCTGTGACAAGCTATACTAGCTCATTTCCGAGGCGAAGCTTCGCAGCAAACTCTCCAGCCTTTCCACGAAGTCGCTCCCCAACAACCCGGAGAGCTCCACAAAGTTTATTGAGCACTGATGTTCATATTACTCTAACGGATTCATTTGATATGTGGATGCAATCGTCACTTCTTATTCAGAGTTCGGGATGCCGTACGGAATCGTCTGCCGTTCCTGTACTGGTTTATTATCTCGCCCCGCAGTTGCTTCTTCTCAACGATCTGCTAGAAGAAGTCCTTTGATGCGGGAACCTAACCCTGCCGATGATCACCCTCGGTGCCGGATTCGCTCTGCATATGTGTATCGTTGTCATGCTGCTGGTCAAATATGTTGGCGATGATATCGACACCATGCACCTTCTCAAGATCCTCTAACTTGTCGGGTTCGTGTAGAGTCATGCGAGAGTCAGCTCCAACCCTATCTCTATTTTCCAGGGCGTATTTCTTTTTGGAGCGGTAGTGCATCATCCAAGGTCGTAACCTTTGAGTGAGCCATGACTCGTTAGCCTGCACAATCTGCACAATAATGACCAGCAAGTTAAACAGCAGACCAACACAGATCGCAATGATGAGCAGCACTTCCAACCCAAAACTGTAGACTGTGGTTGCACAGGCAGCGACGTCCATGATTAAGAAAGCTTCGATAACACCCTCGAGAACGAGAATTCGCACGTTATTCATCAAACTGTTGAAGGGCCTCACAGCTGCCAGATAGGCAAGGTACAGGCTGTTGATAACCAGGATCATTGCAAACTTGGCGACAGGCTGGTCCTGCATCACTGCGATCAGAACCACAACAAACGTGTTCCTCAGCTGGCTCAGCAAGTTGTAGTAGTTCGCTGCTGTCATTTCGCTCTTTAGCACTGAGCTGAGGTCATACGATAAAATCAAATCTTCATCCTTGTCGAACTCGCGTTCAATCGATTTCACAGGGGATGCCGGTCGGAGCTCCTATTCCTTCATAACTCCGTTGACCGATTCAGCTTCCATTGCCTCGGTCAGCGATGATTTACGCTACCGCTCATTCTCAATAGTTTGCTTGGAGACGACTTCGACAGGATGGATGTACTATTTGTTGAGCTGCCTGCTCCACCGACCAAGTCCAATGGTAAAGCTAATGTGGATGATGATTGTGATGAGCGCCATGATAAAATTCCCAATTTGAACCGGTGTGTCGAACTGAACATACCTGAGGTAGAGCACAGCTGAGAATAATTCGTTGGTGTTGAAGCCTAGCAAAAAGGCAAGTGTATAGTAGCTGAGCCAACTCTTGAATTTGTTTAGGCAGGTGTTGCTGATCTAGTGCTTCTTGAACATGAAAGCAATGAAGGTGACGACGAGCAGTATTCCCAGCAGTGTGAGATTTATCGTGAAGACGATTCCTCCATTTTGGGAGAACAGTGGCTGGTAGCTGTAACGCAACTCTGCATCGTTATCCACGCAGTTGCTACAGGGTGTTATTGTGAAGCCACCGACTAAAGAAGCTTCCTTCAACCCCTCGATCAGGTACTGAGTCCAATCGGCAAAGCCATCGAGTGAATACCCCTGAGTGAGGAATACCAGCACGATAAAGTTGAGTGTCTGAATGGCATCATGCACCGACTTGCCAGCCATAAGACAAGCAAGACAACAAACCACTAGCGTCGCCAATCCAATGACTCGGCAGAAGGAGTAGAGCCTGTCAACGTTGTCGATAGCAGTGGATTGGTAGTAGACTGCTGGCGGGTAGGTACTCACAGCAAATGGAAACGAGATGTTGAGATAGTTGACAGTATTCAACAGCCTACGAGCCTGGCTGTACAGCACTATCATAAGTTAGGCGTGCATATCCTGCACAGTCTCATCGTACTATACTGTTATCTTGTATCGTGTGAGACTTAACTCGTTGAGTTCCTTGGGCTGCGACTACTTGCTGTTGTAACGAAAGATGAAGTTGCGGGTGGTGAGGCGCAACGATATGGAAAGGTTGAGGTACACAGCTACCCGGTTCCGACCTGCTATCTTCTACTGCTGGTAAATGTTTGCACTGAGGTTGGAGTTCAGCTGGCATACACTCGGAGATGCTGAGTTGCAACTCCATCCGTCTTCTATACGGCATGAGCTGGAACAACCGTCTCCATCGAGGGTGTTCCCGTCGTCGCAAGGTAACTCGATCCGCAGGCCATCACCACATACTTCAGAGCACTGCTTGGATGTATCGATGTGGTAACCTGCAACGAGGCTGCAGAGTGCGCAGTATGTAGTGTTCATGAGTTTGTAGCCAAGTTCGCATGACAATGCTGCGGTATTGTTACAGCTGTAGCTATTTGCCACGAGGGTTGTACAGTCTTTGCAACCCTCAAGAGAACTAACGTATTGGTTAGCCGCACAAGTGAGGCTCTCGCATATCGATATCCTGAGATATAGAGGGTAGAAGCAGTTTGTGCATTGATTCTGGTTAGGACCTGTACAGCCGTTACAAGCAACGCTACATGAGAGGCAATTGCCTGAGGAAAGGTAGAACTGTTGCTTGCAGGCAGTGCAAGTGGACAGTGCTGTACAGCTCGTACAATTTGTGCGACAGGTGCTGCAGGCTGCTACTCCGCCGACAGTGTCCGCATAGTAACCGGTGCTGCATGAAGATACACAAGCTAATGCTTGGAGTAAGTATGTATCCGCACAGACAGTACAGACTGTAGAGTTGGTACATGATTTGCAGTTAGTGCTGCAGGCTTGGCATATGCTGGATGTGATGTTTCCGAAATAGGTGTCTGGGCAAGTGCCGTAGCAGGTCGTGCTCAGTAGGAAGTATGAAGTCACGCATGCTTGGCAACTACTGTTGGATGGGCCAGTGCATTATTTACAGCTGGTATCGCAAGTTAGACACAGCTCATGACTGCCATCGTGGTAGAATCCAGCACTACAGACACAAGACTGGCTGGACAGCTATCGGTGGGAAGTAGCATTGCAGTAGGTACAGCTTGTATTGGAAGGGCCTCCACAAAGGAAGCAGGTATAATGGCACGGTGCGCAGACCACTGGAGTGGAGGGGTAGTACCGATCGAAACAAGGGCAGTACGGGTTGACGACTCCAAGTGCGTTGGCTCCACTGATGAGCATGCGGAAGTTCGAATGGATACAAGTATTGCACGAAAGTCCATTGGAGCAGGTTTCGCATGACGGATTGCACAACAAGCATTTCTCCTGGTTGTTGTAGCTGTAGTAACCTGTGCTGCAGTCGCATAGTTTCGATGTTGCATTTGTCTGGCGATGCATCGTGGCATCACAAACATCACAGTACTGGGTGGTGCAGGTGGAGCAGGAGAAGTGGCAGGCTAGGCACAGCTCGTTGATGCCGTCGTCATAGTATTTTACATCACAGACGCACTGGCCCCCGGCTGCACTGACTCGGTGCATCGAAGAATTGCAACTAGTGCAGTTAGATGCCCTATCGCACAAGGAGCAGCTGTGCAAACAGGGAAGGCATAACTCATTTTCCAGACCGTCATCATAGTACTTGTTAAGGCAAGTACAGTAAGCACCTCCTAAGAGCTTCTGTCGGAATTTAGTAGCGTTGCACTGTACACAGCTGCTGCCGGATGTACAGGTTTGGCAAGTGTACTGGCATTTACTACACACGCTCACACCTAGTACTGAAAAATAGCTTGTTTCGCAATCGCAGTTGGAGCCTACACGATTATAACTCGGCTCGCATGAAGTGCAGTTATTTGCTGTACCGTTGCACGTAAGGCAAGCAGCACTACAGGGTTGGCAAGCCGAACTGGATCCATCATCATAGTAACCAGTCGAACACAGGCAGGTGGTTGTTCCAGGAGTACGATGGTTAGCAGAGCTGCAAGTAATGCAAGATCCAGGACTCGTACATGTTTGACAACTGTAATGGCAGTTCAGGCAAAGCATATGAGTGGCATCGTCGTAATAGCCATCCTCGCAGCTGCAGCGGAAAGTTGAAGCATTGATGATTCGGAAGTAGGTAGTGTTGCAACTTGTGCAGGTGCTCGTTGAGTTGCATGACCAACAATCGTACGGGCACTGCAGGCATTTGCTATTGATTTCATCGGAGTAGTACCCGCTTTTGCATTCACACAGCTTGCTGACGAGGTTCGCCACCCGATAATCCGTACCATTGCAGCTGATGCAGTCTGTACTGTTTGTGCAGGTCAAGCATCCCAGGATACATGGCTTGCACAAGGCATGGGTCCCATCATCGTAGTAGCCCAACATGCAGCTACAAAGGGTGCTCACCGAGAGGATAGCTCGGTGGTTGGTAGCCGAGTCGCATGTGGTGCAGGCACTGGAGTTCGAACACTCCAGACAACTGTAATGACATTTCAAACAAAGCTCGTTGCCCAATTGATCATCGTAGTAGGTAGGCTGGCAATCGCATTTACTGGTGCTACTATTGGATACTCTCATCTTCGTTCCGTCGCAGCTAGTGCATGCAATTGCTACAGTGCATGAGCTGCAATAGTATGCACAATTTTTGCAGATGCGGTTGGAAAGATCGTCGTAGTAGTACTGGTCGCAGAGGCAGCTGGAACCGCTGAGGGTGCGATGACTACCTGCAGCACATGTAGAGCAGCTGCCAGCTACTGAACAAGTTCCGCAAGTGTAGCTGCAGGCTACACAGGCCTAAGTACCCACGACATCGTAGTAACCAGCCAAACACTCGCATTGTCCATTGCTAGCCATGTACCTGCTCGCTGTTGAACTACAGGTTTCGCAGCGACTACCATTAGTGCAGGTCGCACAATAATACAAACAAGCAGCACATTTGACATTGATGCCGTCGTCGTAGTAGCGGGCGGTGCATACACATGTGTTGCTAGTTGCTGATAGTGTCCGGAAGTTGGAATCATTACAGGTCAAGCAGTAGTTGGTAGAGTTAACACATGTCAAGCACTTGGTACTGCAGGCAAAACAAGTGGGAGTATTTGTTAGCGTATCAAAAAAGCCCGTATCACAAGGACAAGTGGTGGCGCTGAGGGTCCTGTGCGTCGTGGAGTCACATTCAGAGCAAACAGAAGCTGCTGTGCATTTCAAGCATGAATACAGACACGGTTGGCATACAGCTTGCCCTGAATCGTAATAACCATCCAAACAGGCACAGAGCCCGTTCGTGATGGGTGTGCTCTTTCTGAACTGAACAAGGTTACAAGTGTCACATGAAATTCCATTCGAGCAGGTTATGCAAGATACCTGGCAGGCCACGCAAAGTTCATTTGTTGTATCGTCGTAGTAGCCGGGTTCACACTAGCAGCGGTCAGTCACAGTGTTATAGATTCGGTGCTTCGCTGAGTCACATGTCAGGCATGTAGTTACATTCTCACATGTGCTGCACACGTATAAGCATGCTGAGCACATCTCGTTAACTCCATCGTCATAGAACTTAGAATCGCAACTGCAGAGGAGTGTACTGGCTGAATACGTGCGATGGTTGATTGATGAGCAGGCAGTATCACACTATGTGCTGTTAGTACATGTTTGGCAGGAGTAGTGGCAAGGCAAGCATTCTGCTGAAAATCCATCATCGTAGTAACCCGACTAGCAGACGCAAGAGGAACCCGAAGGGGTCCTGAAGTTAGAGCTGTTACAACTTGTGCAGCTTATACTATTGGTACAGTTGCTACAGGTGTAGTCGCAAGCGCTGCATGTCAGGCTCCCTCCTTGTGAATAGTATCCTTCAAAACAGTCACATTTAGATGTGCTTGCATTGAGCATACGGTATTTAGAGGCATCACAAGAAAGGCATGCAGCTCCTGTGGAGCAGGTGAGGCAGGAAGGATCACAGGCAACACACAACGCCACAGTATTATCGTAGTATCCGTCGATACAGCTGCATTAGAACAGACTGCTTAACTGCCTGAAGTTGCTGACATTGCAGGTAAGGCACATGGTACTGTTGTAGCAGGTCAAGCAAGTATAGCTGCAAGTTTGGCAGATTGGATTACTTGCCTGATTGTAGTAGCCGTCTGTGCATATGCAGTACAGATCCAGCACCCGGTGGTTGTCAGTGCTGCAGGTTAGACAACTGGTGATGGACTAGCAGGTCAGACAGCTGTAGTGGCAGGAGGCACACATGGCTATCTGGTTATCATAGTAGCCAGCATCGCATGGACAGTTATCACTCCCATCAGTTGTTCTGTGGTACGCACTATTGCATGATAAGCATGCTGTAGAACCAAGTGTGCAGGTTGCACAAGTATACTGGCAGGTGCTGCAGAGTTATTCAACCCCATTGTCGTTGTATCCCACATTGCAGTCACACAGAAAGGTGTCGGGATTGCTGACTCGGTTGGCACTGGTATTGCAGGATGTACACTCAAATAAATCGGTGCATGTTGCGCAGGAATAGTGGCAGTTCTAGCATAATTCACCAACCGTATCGTCGAAGTAGCGTACTGAACAGCTGCAGAATCCTGTAGTAGGGTTCGTCGTAGTGCGGTACATGGCTGGATTGCATGCAGTGCAATTCGATGCATTTATGCATTTCTCGCAGCTGTAATGACACTCTTTACATATTTCGTTGGTGCCGTCGTCGTAGTAACCATCCAGACACAAACAACTGCCAGATGACAACCACCGGAATGAACCAGTGTCACAGCTCTTACAGGTCGTCTTGGTAGTTCCACTACAGGTCACACACGAGTAATGGCAGCTTTGGCAGATCGGTGAAGATGCAGCGACGTCGACAGTCCTGGCATTGCATATGCAGCCACCATTCGAGTCGATTGTTCGGTTGTGGGTGGGGTTGCAGCTGGTGCAAGCTGTCAGGTTAGTGCAAGCTAAGCAAGTTGACAGGCAAGTGGAACATGTCGAGTCGACACCATTATCGAAGTAACCAGTTTTGCATGGACAGTTAACAAGATCGTTGGTGTCTCTGGTGGTACTGTCACAGGTCAGGCATGCAGATGAGCCTGTACAAGTGAGACATTGATGGTTGCACTTGCTACATAGCTTTGAGCCAGCATCAAAGTATCCATTATCACATGGACACGAATTCGCAGGCAAGTTTTGTCTGTAGTATTCGCTGCCACATGTAGCGCATACAGTGTTATTGGTGCAAGTAAGGCATTTGTAGCTACAAGCTGAACACAGCTCAACGTTAGAGCTTGTTTAGTAGTAGCCAGTCATGCACAGGCAAGCCCCTGTGGTCGATAGCTATCGGTAGGCAGTAGCATTGCAGGAGAGACATCCAGTCGAAGCCGAAGAGGAGCAGGTGTTGCAGGTTACTGCACAGGTGATACATAGTTCAGTCGAGGCAGTGGCTTGGAAATAGTAGGGCATGCAGCTGCAAAAAGGGGAGAGGCTGGCATTCAAGACTCGAAAATTGCTTGCGTTGCAAGCCGAACACGCTGTTGAGTTGGTACATGCTTAGCACGAATAGTCGCAACTTTGGCAAGCAGCGTTTACCAGGTCATCGTAGTACCTAGTGGAGACGCAGTTACACTTACCGCCCGCAAGCACTCTGGTGGTACTGCTGATACAGGTGACGCATTCAGTAGCTGATGTGCAGTTGCTGCAGTAGTAAGGACAACTCACACATAGCTGATTACTGCCATCATCATAGTAGCCGACCGAACACAAACAGTAACCAACGTTCGCTGTCGTAATGTAGCGTTGGTTGGTTGCATCGCAAGTTTTACAAGAAGTATCAGACGAACATGACTGGCAGCTGTAATGACAAACTACGCATACTGCGACACCCTTATCATAGTAGCCATCCAAGCAGAGACACTGATTGCTTGACCCATCGAAGATTCTAAAATCAGTGGCAGAGCATGTGACACATGCAGTGTTAGTAGTGCAGGTGAGGCAACTGTAATTGCAAGCCAAGCAAGGTAGGTTCGGCGAATCATCGTAATAGCGGTCGATACAAGGACACCGCTAAAGCACCAACGACCGGTACAACGAGGAGTTGCAGCTGGCGCATATGTACATGTTGGAGCAGGTGAGGCATGTACTATCACAGATGGCGTAGCTGCAACTGGCCAACCCGATATCTAGGTAGTCAGTCTGACATCTACAGTATCCACTGCTGTAGGTTCGGTAGTTGCTGCTGGCGCATGTTAGGCACTGACTATTGAGATTGCTATTGTTGCAGGTAGCACATGAATAGTGGCAGCTATTACACTGTGAAGTCGCTAGGTCGATGTAGTAGCTATCAGGACAGATAACCCTGCGGTACCAAAAGTAACTTGTCTTCGGAACAAGATATCCGCTTACTTGAAAGGCGTTGCCGGAAACGGAGATTTGGAATTTGACAGATGTGATTGTTTGATCAAATGTGAAATCCACAAGTCCAGTGAAGATGGTCGAGAAGTCAGTTTTGCCGAGAGTCGCAGCATTCTATGGAACGTTGCCGGTGGTATTGGTTGTCCCGATGAGGTAGTCGAAGTAGTCGCCGCTTGGCAGCAACAGCAGCTCGTAGTTGATGGTGCACACTCTGATGAAGGTGATGGCTTGTTGCGATTGAACTGTAAGCACCAGGGTATAGTTACTGGCGAGCATGGTCGAGTTGACCATGGTAAAACTAAATCTTGTAGTGTTGCTCCAAGACATTGTGATGCCCACTGTGAAGTATAAGACCACTGCGTTGGCAGTGCTGCTCTTATTGCGGTAAGAAACTACCATGTTGCTGCTGCGCGTTGATGATGTTCGGAAACCCACCCCAGAACCACTGGTTGGAAAGGTTGCCGAGTTCAGCTGCACATCAAAGTATGGGCTTGTGCTAGAGATAGCCAAGTATTTTATGGTAAAGCCGCTGAATTTGTTGGCAGTGAAGTTTGCAGTGAGCTGGAAGTTTGAGATCGTGCGACTGGACAGACTCACATCATAATTACGAGTGGTCGGGCCGCCTGTGGTATATGGTGTGTTGGAATACGAAAGGGAATCGATTGCTGCATTACTCGTGATAGCTTACCGTAGGCCACGTTTGGAACAAATGAATAACTCTGAAGGTAAGTGACTGTGGTGTTCGCATAGCTATACCCTCCACTACTATTTGTGTTTGAAATCACAAGCGAAGCCGTGCCTACCTCACTTGCAGATGAGAGTACGCTGGTTAAGTAAGGTGAAGCAGCCTCCCCTATTATTACGAGCAGAAGGAGCCCCACAACTACCCGATAATTCATCGTGGAGCAAGCGAAAAAATATAATAACCGGGGAATCACCTGCGCTTGCTCATGTAATTCATTATCTCACGGAACGGCGACTTCGTGCTGGAGTTCTTCAGTGCGCAATGCTTTGGTTCGTCGTGTTCCGTATTGAACTTCCGGAGATTGGACTGGCTGGCGATATTCGCTGCGAGAGGTAACTCCTTAGAACCAAACTTTTGGTGGATGCTCTGGAAGTGTTGACTGTTCTCAATTTCGGTGGACTCGCAGGGTTACTTTTTTGAAGGCTGTGCTGGTGGCTTCGGGGGTGAGCACGAAGATTCGGTGAGTTCCACACAAAGTTATTTCTCGAGAGCGTCCATGAGCAGTTTGATTTGGGTCATCTTTGCATTTACCTTCAAGACATCCTTGAGGGCTAGCACCTATAGTTTTGCTCGGCGGAACTGTCGCTTGAGCAGCTCATTGGAAACATTGCAACTGTTGGCACCGTAAGCAGTCTCACAGGCAGGTTCCTCTCGGATTGCTTTCAGCAATGGTGAAGCATTTGGGATGTTTCGCTTCTGTTCCTGCTGCTGAGAAATATCCCGCATTCTAAGTGGCGAGGAGTTTCTTCGTTCCTTGTCGATTGACAGTTGATCACTCTCTTGTCGATGGTGAATTTTTATGGCCTCGATGAGGTTGTCATACGAGTATTTTTCACTTTCTTTGGAAAGTTCAAGCAACCGAGTCGTTGATTCCTCTGTTAGCATCCGGCTACGAGCCTGTCGGGAATCCGACTTTAGAGTAGTTTCGTGGAGAACTGGCTGCATCTCCACAACCGAACTACGCTTGGCATCTTTGACAGGTAGCTTGGCTACACTAGCGAATAATGGAGTGTCCTGATAAATTGGTGCTTTCAATGCAGTCTTTTTGGCATACTCATCCTCGATACACTCGATATTGATCTGGAGATTGCTTGTCTTCCTCCTTCCCTTCTTTTGCTGAGTCTTCTCCTGGTCGTAGCTAACTGTTGTCACCAACACCGCTTCCTCATCGACCATGAGCATGGGTTTATGACTCATCCGAGGCGGTGTGACGACTAAATTTGTGTTTCCTCCGCTAGTTCGTAGCTTCTCAGCACTGAGTCTACACGTAAGTTCAATCTTGTTCTTCCTCTGGGAAGTTGACTGCCGCATTTTAATATTAAAATTAACTATCCCGTCAGGAAATGTACGTGAGCAGCTCGTGGGCGAGGGTTTGGTTTTCAACCGACGGGCTAATCTTTTCTATCTATTCCACGAGAGCACGAAGGTCCTCACCTCTGTAGCCTTCCAGCCTCATCCAACTCGACTTTATGGATAGAGAGCGAAGTACAGTTAGTATCAGGAAGTGGTTGAGCTCTGCATTACCACACAGCTTACCCGACCTATAGTGCTCCAGCTACCTCACTAGAATATCCAGCAGCACCTTCACATCCGTCAGGTAGAAGTAGTCTTCTGTCTTCTCGTACATCAGGATTACGAACTTGATCATTGAGTTTAAAGTTTCGTCCTCAGACTCTCGGTTCATGATCTGCAAAAAAGCCTCGGCGAAGAACCTGCTGTGCTGATGGGTCAAGCACGCCTGTAGAATGGGCTCGCTGTACTGTAGTTTCTCGTGAGTTGCGAGTTCTACGACGAACAGGACAAAGAATCGATACTACGATAGAAGGTAGCGGTTACATCCTCCTCGGAGCTCAGAATATCCTCGAACAGTCGATTTAGTACACTCGAACGGTCGGTGGGGCCGTTGCCACCCTCGACTCTCTTCTATAAATAGACGATCTTTTCGACTATTCTCTCCACTATTTCAGGCACTTTTACTTCCACCACTACCTTTTTCTAAACAATTCTGTCAACAATCTTTTCGACCACCTTCTCGATTACCTTTGGTTCGGGAGGTACAATGACCTCCGGTTTTTCCTATTGCTTTGGTGTTGATTGCAGCTGCTGCTTCTACTCGTACAGCCGACGGATCTAGCTTACACTTAAAGCTGAATGTTCAGGTTGCGGTATTTTTGTGGCAAGCACCGATAGGGTTTCTAACCGGTTGAAGCCTAGCCTACGCTATCTCTCCATCGGCTTTTACTCCTATTTATGGCGTGAGCGAACCTCCTGCTATACTTTTTGCACCACTGGGCAAATGGCAAGGGAATCAACCCTCACTATACCCATGCTTGTTTTATTCTTTTTGAAGGCTTCGGGTGATGGCTGGTTAGCTTGCATGATCTTATTAACATCTAAAGCACTGGTACGCCCACCTTGCGTTGTGAATGTTGATCTAAGACTCTCTCTGGTTATGAAGGTGGATCTGTTGACCACCTCATTTATCCTGCGATCATTGGTGACGTTGTTCTGCTTGCGATCAATCATGCGCTCCACTGCCGAGACCCATGACCACTTCTCCTGGTTGTTGCTGCACGATAAGTAGAAGTTAAGGTTCTTACTTTCTAGCCGGAAGCTGAATGGTCGCTCCTGCTGCTCCTTATGGTACAGTTTGAGAGTCTCAATTTCTGCAACAGGCAGCACCTCGGTGGGATTGCGGTATACCTGCTTCTTCTCAAAACTGTAGACGTTGTTCTCGGTGAGCACCACCCATCGCTCTCGCCACTCCTTGAGGTAACGTGACTTCTTCCAAACCATTGCCTCCTTGATCTTATGCTGTCGGATATCCTCCTCGCAGCCAGTGCCCTCCATTGTTGTTGGATCAACTTTATTAATTCTGATGTACGGTTTTGGAAGTGCATTATGTAGAAGAAATTACGGTTGTGTTCGCCAACTTTCGATAGGCTGCTAGGAGGACAACACCAAGCCAAAGACTACGATGGACTTAGCGACCCTCATTAGGTCTACTTTGTGTATTCTGTAAGCAGACTGGCCCAGCTCATCAGCAGTGGGCTTTACCATGTACGGATGAGATAAGCTGTAGCTTACAGAGGACGGTGGGCTCATAGAATCGGCCAGTAATATCAAGGTCAGGGACATTCCGAAGCGTACTATGGAAAATGTCCAACATAAGCTTGAAAGGCAGGAAGCAAGGCGACTGCTACGACTGGCATCTGCGAACAAAAAATTATCTTCATACAACGTTCCAAAACCAAAACGGTCGCATTCCAACGACAAACTGTCAATGTACTGTCGAATTCCATTCCGAATTCGGAAGCCTAGCAACGTTGCTCAGAAAACTTTGCCACCACTCAAGAAAAAGTCCTCCTCAAGTAGCTCAGCCTTCAAGGGACGTGCGGCTACTGTACCGGTTGTCATCACATGAATATCTTCCACTGCGCAATTTATTATTGTAACTTACCCTATGGCATCGAAGCCGACCGAGCCTGTTGCTCCCAAACGGCAGAAGGATGTGGTGCATGAGGACAGGAACTGGGTCACTCGCATACACGATGAGCTGAACTCTGGCGAGAACTGGAACAAACAATGGGGATACCTCAGCGGAGGAATCGGCACCCTCGACGCTACATCACAGTCTAAGTCCATCACCAGCAACCTTGATGAACGCATCAACGAGTTAGAGGAGGTACAGCAAAGGTTAAGCTCAGACCATCAATAACATGGGAAGGAAGAACATGTAGACAACCAATGCAACATACGGCACTGGCGATAAACTGGAGATGTTCAAGAACGATAAGTACCATATACACGAATGCCACGATCTTCGGGCTTTGGAACGCCGCCTCCCGAAGAACTGGAAGAAGACCAAATGGACCCCACGTACATTTTCGTGTTATATCAGCCGACGATCCCTACGACGAACTCAAGAAGCTCAACAAGAAGAAGTGATTGCTGCAAAGCTTCCTCTCCACTTAACTGTATTTAAACAATATGCTGCGCAAGCAGAACCCTCATATCCGACGCGGGTTGTATGCGTTTGTCATCATGTCGGCTTCCTACGAGCTGCTCGCACTATTCATGTACGGACTGTTCTTGCGAGTCAAGGAGGTTTATCCAGTGCAGGAGGATCTCACCGTGGCAGTATGTCTAGCCTTGCTAGTGCTTGTGGGTAAGCAAAAGCTTATTCAGGGTTCGGGCTCATGCAAACATACATTCAGGAGACCAGCCTATCGGGCTTAGGGTTTACACTTCTGATAACGGCTATCTGCTTTCAGCACTTCTTCCTGATGAATGCGTTCTGGAGTAAAGCTGGGATCCAACAGTCTGACACCCATTTTATGGACGTCAACAAACTGTACGATAAGCTCATGATGGGAGACAACTCAATTAGTGCACCAGTCAACTATTCACCTTACGGTGTGATTCCTCCCGGGCTCGTCATAACCAGCTTAGGAGCTACTGTCTGGAACGCCTTCAAAGCCTGCCTGTGCATAGTCGTGTCATTCACACCGATGCTGGGGAGAGGAGGGCCAATGGAAGCATTTCTGCTATGCCTCTTCGGAGTAATATTCTACGAACTCAACGTTCAGGTGATAAGTAGGTTTGCCTACGACCGAGGAGGATCGATGACAATCTTTGTATTCGGCGGCTGTCTTGGATTCTTTGCTTCACTCGTCATGACAAACGCTCGAAATGCAGTGATGCTGGGCCATGAACGATACAAGACTTCAAAATTGCATGCAGTTTTGGCGTTGGTCGGTACATTGTTCGTCTGGACCTTGTTCCCAGCATTGGTTTCGCAGGGGACAGTATTTACTTCAACCACGACCCCTCTGGTATACAACGCCATGAAATTCGCTGCAGTGATCAATGTGGTATACGCTCTCACTGGCAGTGTTATCATGTCGATTGCTAGCTCGCTAATGTTCAGGGACAAGCTGTCGGTGAGAGATGTCATCCAAGGTAGCATCGCGGTATACAACTTCTTATATAGGGTGGAGTTGCAGTGGTGAGTTCTGCTGGTATAATTACTAAACCAGTCGGAGGGCTTGTAATAGGAATAGTTGCTGGGTTTCTACATGTTCTGTACCTCAACAAGCTCGATAAACGGATGAACTCAAAATTCATCATCGACACGTCAGGCGCTTTTAGTATGTTTGTGCTATCTGGTGTGCAAGGAGGAATTTGGTCAGCAGTTTTCACTGCTTTCCAAACTGTTCCGATCGCCAAGGTAACGTTTGATACAGGTTACTCTCTACCTTTGAGTAC
>ERZ724508.385-NODE-385-length-31672-cov-5.986589_pt1 | contig 31672 bp, 48 predicted proteins | sample MGYA00376041_ERZ724508 | MGnify/ENA primary metagenome ERZ724508 (study PRJEB28724, sample SAMN07190887) | wastewater metagenome | isolation source: effluent of sewage treatment plant in Hong Hong | place: USA: Christiansburg, Virginia | collected 2016-03-01 ...
TCAATAGAGGAAGACCGGCACCAATTCTTATGACTTCGGAATTTACACTCGCAGGGCCAAAACCTAAAAGATCTGAAGGTTCAGTAATTCGACCGTTGGTACACCTCCCTATTCCAGTAATCAACCATAGCATCAGCAGAGAGCTAATCTTCTAACCAACTCGTGCCAAAGAAGGTTTGAGGCGGCATTAGACAGAACAACAGCAAGACCAATCTGACACTGAAAGCTTACCTTATCAGCAAACTGAACCTGAGGTTAAGCAGACAGCCATATCATTGAACGGGCCCTGTGGTAGACTCATCAATGCCCTTTCCAAACATATCGATTTATAGGCTGAACTTCGAAAATGGCGTAACCGAGTTACAAAGAAGCTTCAGCGAAACATCGAGGAAAGGCTAGCTTTGGCAGGGATTCCAAAGTAGATACTGAAGCTTGAGTTTGAGTAATACGATGTGCTGGGTCGCTAATCCACTCATACTGAAGACAGTGTCGCTAACGGGCTCATTACCGCTTTTAATAAATGTTAGGAGCATTGGAGAGACAAGCTTGCCTGTTAGTTTTAAAGGAGCACCGTTGGGGAAGCTTTTGATAGGCTAGACTATGACCGGACCGGGACAATATCTCCTAAAATTCTCGCAAGGGAGTTGAGCATCCTTACGGGCAGGAACTTACGTATTCGAGATGTTTTCCGTCTTTGTCGGCGACTCTCAACCGAAGACAATATCAACAAGCAACTCCTTTGCGAAGTACTTGGGGTCAGGTGATAACGGTGTCACACATCAGTCCCCCGGCTGATATTTTTTAGTCACTACTACACTATAATAAACCGCTTTGCCTGCGGATCTGGTCTTCATTATGCAGCGCTATCAACTCCTGGAGAAGATCGGCGAGGGTAGTTTCGGCACTGTGCTGAAGGCTCTCTCCCCCAAGAATCAAGTCGTGGCCATCAAGTAAATTGCGGGTTGTAACCCGTTCTAGCGCGAACGCGTTCAAGAAGAAGTGGACATTATGAAGAGATTTAACCACCCGAACCTGGTACGAGTGTATGAATCGTTCTACGACCAGGACCAGCAGATGATGCACATCGTTATGGAGTACTGTTAGACCGACCTGCTGCAGTTCTATCGCAAGAGGCACTCGGAACTGACCCCATTAGAAATCACCTACATCTTTAAGGAAGTGGTTCAAGCCTTCACCGCTCTGAACGAACAGGGTATTATTCACCGAGACCTAAAGCCTGAAAATGTGCTGGTTACTAAACAAGGCATGGTCAAGGTAGCCGATTTTGGGTGTGCGCGCAAACTCCAGAGCGGTTCCCTTGAGCGAATAATAATGTCGTTTGATAAGGGAACTGCCACCTACGCGTCCCCTGAGATTCTCAAGGCAATGCCGTACTCATCGAAATGCGATGTTTGGTCAGCGGGTTGTATGCTGTTTCTGTTAGTCACTGGCAAGCACCCGTTCTTGGAGAGCAACGTTTCCAAGACCATTAAAATGATAGAGGAAAAGACGATGAAGAAAGAAATTGCACTTCCTCAAGAGGACCAGATGGATCCCACCATTCGTTACGCCATCAAACGGTGTTTAGTCTACTCTTAAGTGGAAAGAGCCAGCTGGAGGTAGTTCTCTTTATGCCGACTGTTCTCAGAACGCATAGGCAAGGTCAAGAGCTATCTGGATTATCTAAAGAACCTGTCGAACATTGCCAACTGGCTCAGTCAGACGTTCTGGACCCAGCGTAAACAGTTAGGAGTCAACGATGGTCGAGACGAAGTACTAATGTACTTCGTTATAAAAGTGCAGTGCAGTGCATTGGAATTGGGCCAGCGTATTATCGACCGTGACAGACTCTACAGCTACTTGTTCGAGCCCGGTGCGTTTCAGCAGCAGGAACTAGAAGCAAACTACAAGACAGAGTACAAGGAGTATCTCAACAAGACGAAGAATTATCTAGCGAGTGTTCGCAGTGCTGTGGTCTCTCAGTATGCACAGAAAGCAATTAAGTAGAGGAGTTCCGAGACCTTTAAGTTCTTTGCTGACATCTAGAATTCAATTTGGGCCGCGGAGCGAGTCCTTACCAACATTGAACAACTCGAAAAAAACAAACTACTGTCGATCATCCAACGCTGGGTATCCTTCGAGAAGTGGTTCGATTACTCTCAGCGACCGACCCTCGACAAGCTGCTCGATGAGAAATCTCAGGTAGAGGACCGTTTTACTGTATACGCCTCGATCTGCGCCAGCAGTCGCAGCTGATCCTGTGGCTACTTAGAATAGTGTTAGAGTATTAATTAGCATGGCAGATAGTCCGATGCTCTGCCATCTGCTGGACGTCGCAAACAACTACGAGGCTATTGGCTTCCTGGTGTTCCTTGCCATTGCTGTGGTGCTGTTCGCCTTTTCGACTGTCAGGCTCGTGAGACTTCGGAGACTTCGTATCAGCAAAGACGTGCAGTTCATCCATTGGCTGCTGCTCCTCTGGACACTATGTACAACCAGCACCTAGGGTAGTAACAATCTCTAACTGCGTGATCAGCAACTTCACTTACTTGCAGATCACCAAGCTGCCGGAGGGAACAGCAAACACAAACAACCCCTCCTATCTGATGAAAGTGATGCCACGAATCGCATTGGTTCTGGATACTCTGGCTGCAATCCTGCTGCACACTGTGCTAATCCTCGTTCCGTACTACTGGTACCCACCAATGCTTAATGGAGGATCTAGAGCATCATCTACTACATGGAAAACAGCAGCGATTCCGACGATCTTTCGTTCGTTAAGGGATTCAATAAGATAGTCAAGATGTATGTCGTAGCTTCAAGGGTGCTACTGGTCGCTGCTATCACCACTGAGACCTTCCTCAATGCAGAGGAAGTATTGGATGTTGCTTTCATGTACTTGGCTTAATAGCATAGCGTCAAGATCGCCATCGTTGTGGAGAGCGTGTTGATCATGATGATGGTGTTCTATGGTTGTAAGATACTGCTCAAGTACTTCCATAGCCTCGCTGCACTTACTGAGGATTCGGAGGATTCCAGGGTATGCTTGCTGCCAATTCAGATGAAAATAGAAAGTGCACTGCTAATAGGCTCCTGCATAGCGAGGGTGGTGCTGGATGTTATCTCCCTGCTACCAACAATCAAGGATTTTCGCAAATACAATTCACCAACAGACTGTTTGGAGGATCCCAACAACTATCTTTAGTAAGAGTGAACTTTACTGTAGTCTCGTTCTACTGGCCTTAGTGTTCATGCTGATGAACTTTGCGCCCGTTATCATCATCCTCGAACTATATACGCCTCGTGGCGATGATGAGAGCAATCCATTAACGCGTAGTATGCTGAGTTCGTCGATGGCTGTCGGCAACGATACTTAGCAATGAGGACTGATATTTTATTGCCTTATGAGTATCGTCAGGGACTGGGAATACATTCCTCGTGAGGCTTTTCTGTACCTGCCGAGGGAGGAGGACATGAAAGAAGGGTCAGGCAAGACAATGCTGCGCCGCATATTCGAGTCAGGAGCCCCCTATGAGGAGTACTAATAACAAAAGCTGAATGAGCTGAACCACATCCTTACTAAGAAAGGAACGACGATGATAAGCTGGTAAAGGGCCCTGTGACTTAGGTTTACTGAGGCCAATAAGCTCAGGTTCTTGCACGCGAAGAAATTTGATATCGACGAGACCCGCAAGACAATCCTGGAGCATTCGAAGTGGCGCAGCACAACCATTCCAATCGCAGAAACACCAGAGCTCCAAGCGTTTCTGGTAACTGCATCAACTCAACATAGAACTGCGGAGCTGTGTACTTTAGCGGGAGAGATCACTGTTTTAGGCCTGTGCTGGTGATCGACGTATCAAAGTTCGATCTGAACAACCCCGATACACAGAAGGTAGATTTCCTCTCGAGAGTGCTCGGAATAATCTTCGAATTCATGATCGACAATCTGTTTGTCGAGGGCCAAGTGGAGAATTACGTGATGGTGGTCAACCTGAATCAGCTTGGGGTGTGGTCAGTTGGATCGGTAACTTATCAGCCTATGCAGCTAATCAAGAACATCATGTCCTTCACAACGAACACCTATCGGAGCAGACTGTTTGCTGCCTATATCGTTAACAGTCCCGGAATGATAACCATGTTTTGGAACGGTATCAAGGGAATGCTATCCGAAAATACTGTAAAGAAGATCAACTTCCACGGAAAGGCAGTTCCCACACCTCTATTCAATCATTGCGGAAGGGATGTCATCGAGGAAAAGTTCGGTGGAAGTAGAAAGGACATGACTACTGGTTTCTGGCCACCGACAGAGATGAACAAGAGGCTTTTTAGGTTGTAACCAGAACACTCCTCCAAGTTAGTGAATGCACAGGAGTATCATAAAATGTATGTTGATGGAAAGCTGAAGGGGAGAAAGGTTTGCAAGCTCGTCATCGAAGAGGCTCAGCACAGAGAGCCAGCACATATTCCTCATCTCGCTATGTCACATCGCAAGGAAGAACTGCATCCAGACAGAGGCAGTTTTGGAGCAGTGTTGCCAACAAGCGAGGATGCTCGCACCGCCAACTTTCACGATGAAAAAGGTTCCGAATTAAAGAAAGGCTTTTCTTTTATGGATTAGCTCAGTCATGGACCAATACTTGGAGTATCGAGAACGGTTCATAATGCTCATGGTGAGGAAGTCAACCCCTCAGTTCTGACAGTTGGCAGCGCAATACACCTACCTCTAAAAAGCGTCGATATTCCCGACGACCCACCGCACCGGATAGCCGTTTAGTCCCACACTACCAGGATTACATAATGCCTGATCCGCGACCTTGACCTCCCCAACGACCATGAGCTGCACATCAACCAAGTGCGAATCATCCGTACCTTCTTCGAATCGAGTACTTCCCTTTCTTACTTAGGCCACTACAAGAACATGAAGAAGAACTACTACGACTTCATTTGATTGCCTTAATGTTTGGGTATAATACAGCTTGAAGCAGCAATCATGCCTTCGGGAAGAGCATGCTCCAGTCGATGGTGCGTCCGCCCAGGTAGAGGATCAATGGGATGTACCCGTAGTACACCATCTTCTTGAATACCAGCGTGCCAGTGCTCTGGATCTTGCTGAGGTCCTTCATAACTCCGTCCATGTTGCAGCCCGAATTAAATAATAAGAGTCTGCGTCAACAACCTCCCTGTTATATCCCGTATTGTCAAGTATCACTAACTAATAGTATATAACCAGAGGATGAAGCCATTCGAATAAACTCCTCTGAGTGAGTTTGCCGATGCGAATGACTTTCTGCAGAAGTGGAAGGATCAAACTCGCAAGTTCACCGGCTCAATGAAACACAAGCAGGATCTGCGAAAGAAGATGCTGGAGAGGTTCAAAAGATTCGATGTCGAGGTCGGCGGTAAGGCCAGCATCTAAATCGATCTGACGTGTGTGTATTCGAAGGGCGAGATAGAGTGTCCATAGTACAGCATGTGGTTCTCCGTCTGCAAAGACTACCATAAGTTCTCTGCACGAGCTATCCATGCAAATTTCCTCAGCAAGAAAGTGAAGCAGTTTGAATGCCCAGAATGCAAGGCAGTGGTGAGCTCAGTCAAGCAATTCGAGCTGGACTTCGTGACGTACCAGTACTACTCGACTTTGGAGGTAACTACATAAAAGGATTTAGGATGGTAAAAGCACAATGGATATTAGCTCCAAGATTGATGCCATGAGAGGAGAGCTCCCAAGAAACGATAACGAAACCTATATGGACGGTAACCGAACAGTCGTGTGGCTAGTCTAACGTCTACCTACCGAATTCAAGAAATTCATCCAAAACAATCAGGCAATGCAGACCGAATACGAACAAAAATTGCGCGATAAGAACGATGATACTTTCTTGATGAACCTTCCGATGAGCCATGAGAAACCAACAGCCTACATCAGCCTTCTCTGTGCAGCCACTCAGAAGAGAGTGTTATTCCCTATGCTCCATAAAGACTGCAAGCATCCCAGCTCCATCACCATGTTCGATCTATATTCTGTCATGCCCCGCCTCTATAATGGTCGTGCCAAAAGTGAAAAAATTTAATGTCCGTTCCCCCAGTGTGGCTCATACTTCACCTACGACGACATCCGCGATAAGGGCAAGATGGACTTGGAACTCAGAAACTTTGTGAGGAAAGAACCGCTCTACAACATCTCGTTAAAGTTCCGTTTCATTAACAATACTAAGGAACCTCAGTTCAACTCAGAAGAAGAGTCCCTGAAGGTGAGGCTGCCACAGGAAATCAAAGAGAAATTTGAAACAGATGAAACTTTCAGGATCGATGTCAAGCGTCTCGTTAAAAGTTTCTTCAAGTACAACAAACTTCAGGAAAAGAAGTACACTGAGATCTTGGTGAAGATTTCTGAACAGAACGGAAAGGCAGTGACCAAGATCAAGCTTCCAGATGGCTGGAGAGATGAATGTGTGCCTGTTCGATGTCGCAATTGCGTCAAGTTTGATACTGTCATGGATCTCTGGCACTACGCAGCTAGGGTCGTTCTTGACAAGGCTGGAGGAAGGTGCCCACTTTGCAAGGAAGAGTTTCTTCCGGAAAACGCCGAAAAGGCTTTGTACATCGACTACAGAATGTGGGAATACACCAAACAAAGATTTTCAAGGGTAGTCTTCTACCCCAAGGACCAGACCTACAACGTTGATATAGAGAGCCTCAACAACGAGCAAATCAGGAATATTCTTATGACTCAAAATCGAAAGCTGTAGAAATACCCAGAAGATACGGTCGACTTTCAGCGTCTTTTAGGGATTCTTCCAGCAGACCTTAAATTGACGGTTCCTCTGATAATGAAGAGCTGTATTGTAAGCTGCAACTCAAATTTCGCGGCACTGATAATGGAACATTTGATTCTGAAGAAGCCGGGCGACAAGCTGGGGTAACTTCAATGTGCGAAGTGCAAAACCAAGCCCACCGACATTGTCAACCTTCAGTATGAATCGTTGGTGGCCGGAGTGATGGAGAAACTGGAGACCAAGCTGGTCTACAGCGCAAAGATCAAGGCGTATAAGCTGAAGGAGAAACTACAGAACATCAGAAACATAAAGGAATTGTTGTAGAAGTTGGCGGAGTAGAACAGGACTGAAGATTTTAAACAGAACATCGTGTTTGAAGTCATTCGAAAGCGCATAAACAACGGCAAAGAGGAGAGGGTGTTCAAGAAATATCCCGCTGTCGTGGTGACTTGTGACTGCCATAAAAATGGTATCAACTACAGTTCCCTGCTTGATTTGGAGGATCTTTGCCACCTTCAAGACCACCCCCAAAGCCAGCCCAGACTGAAGGAATGTCCCATATGCAGGAAGTCATTCGGTGACCTCACTCTTGACGACATTATCGTCTTCCCGAAACTTCAGCGAGCTCTTCAAAATCTTGGAAATAAAAGAGTCGATCTCTTCCAAGCAGGTGCTCAGCTCATAGATAGTGGCGATGGTTTGCGTATTCAACAAAATACGGGAACTGCAACCCGATATGTTGGGCTCTATGACAATATAGACCTTCTGAAGATGTCCAAGATTGATATGGGCATGGACAACGACAAGGTTGAAGCTTTGTAGCAACTCAAAAAGGAGTTCGCAGATCAGTTAAAGAAGTTCCCCGCTAAACTTGACTTGAATGCTGGCCGAGCAGCACCAGAAAAACTGACCAGAATCAACTGGGCGGGAGGAATCAACGTGCTGAACACCAGGGTGCTCCCGATGTTTAATTTCCAGGAAAGCAGTGCCTGATAAATTTGATTGCCAATCAACAGCCAAGAGTATAATTGTTAATAAGAGAGCCATATGACAACCCAGCAGAAAATTGCGGAGATTGAGGCAGAGATGGAGCGTACACAGAAGAACAAGGCTACCAGCTATCATTTGGGTCTACTCAAGGCTAAGCTGGCCAAACTCAAGCGAGAGTTGATTGAAGGCGCCACCAAGAAAGGTGGTGCAAATGTCGGTGAAGGCTTCGAAGTGTCCAAGTCGGGTGATGCTCGAGTGGGCATGATCGGGTTTCCGTCAGTGGGGAAGTCTACACTACTCACCAAGCTCACCGGAACCTTCTCGAAGATCGCCGCTTACGAATTCACGACACTAACCTGTATTCCCGGAGTGGTGAAGCATAAAGGAGCAAAGATCCAACTGCTGGATCTACCGGGTATCATCGAGGGTGCCAAGGACGGCAAGGGTCGAGGTAAGCAAGTTATCGCAGTTGCTCGTACGTGCAATCTCATTGTCATGGTCCTTGACGCAACCAGGCCGATGCACCACAAGAAAATTCTCGAGCACGAGCTGGAAGGGTTTGGTATTCGACTGAACAAAGAACCTCCACAGATCGACTTCAAGCGTAAGGATAAGGGAGGAATCACAATTTCACGGATGGTCGATACCACCCGGGTCGACGACGAGTCAATCAAGGCAATTTTGAAGGAATACCGCATCAATAGCGCCGACATTTGTTTGAAGTGTGACGCCACTGAAGACGACATTATCGACATTATCGAGGGCAATCGTAAGTACATCCCATGCTTGTATGCGCTGAACAAGATCGACGCTATTACTCTTGAGGAACTCAAGATTCTTGACAAGATTCAGCACTACGTGCCAATCTCTGGCGATTTGGAGTGGAACCTTGACGAGCTTATCGAGAGGATATGGGAATACCTCGATCTGATTCGAGTTTACACCAAACCAAAGGGACTAATGCCGGGTACCCTCATGAGCTAATCGTAGATTACGAGGACCCAGTTATTCTGCAACGCCGCCGTGCTTCAATTGAAGACTTCTGCAATCGTATCCATCGTAACATGGCAAGGGAGTTCAAGTATGCTCTCGTTTGGGGAAATTCAGTCAAGTTCACCCCGCAGAAGGTGGGAAAAGAACATGTGCTGTTCGACGAAGATGTGGTTCAGATCATCAAGAAGATGTGACCTTATGGGTGGTGTATAAATCCGTCTTTAGCTTCGTCATCAATCATCAGTTTCCTTGGCGTTCGGTTGAAGGGATACGTTGTAGTCTGAGTCGACCAATTCATCTTTAGGTTGTTCTGTATTAGAAGGATATTACCAGCCGGGCCACTAAGAATCGGAATTACAATCATTCTGTTGTATATCAGGTTTCCGAACACCAAGATTACGAAGCCAACAAGTTCCAGGAGAATGGCTCCAACACCTACTATTTCCCACACGTAGTTGGGGTAGTACTTTCCAGCAGTTACTGTGACAATGATTCCTACGAGCCAAATTACAATTGTTCTGGTTACATCGGCGAGGGAACGAGCGAGAGCATTGATATATTTTGTCACAGTTGAACCGCATACGTTGAAGGCAGCGATTGAGAAGACTCCCAGAATCACAAAAAGCATGAGGGACCAGCTGTTTGCTGCTTCAGCAAAGTATTGGCCAGGCCTTTCAATGTATGGGAAGTTTTTGTCGCTGAACACACAGGCTTCAACACCAAAGCTGCATGGTACGAAGCTGATGATGGGGAGAATGATCGCGTAGAAGATCAGTCCAAAGAGCCCCTCATATCCAACCACCTGCATGGGCTCCAAATGATATGCCTTGTACAACTTTTCCTCCGAGACGAAGAATAGTCCGTTCGTGATCAACGAAGCAACGATGAGAAGGTATCCAACGATAGCTAGCTTAGCATCTGCATCCGACGAACTGCTCTTTGGAGCAAATACAACATTTGACACTCCGACGAGCAGAATACCGATGATGGCAATTAAGCATCCAACGTAGTGATTGCGTCTCAGTTCCATCTTCAGCACGAACTTACTCAGGATGGCCGTCGATACGATGACACCGCCTGAGTTGAAAGGGTTGTGTACCTCTGAGCATTTGGTACACTGAACCGCTGATAAAGTTCAGCGCGATGTACTGCATGGTCGAGGTGAGGCAGTCGCAGAAGGCTGGAATGGCCAACAGTAGTGGGTTCATGTCGATCTTCTTACCCTTAGACTTGGCGTCAAGCAGCCTCATTCTGAAGGCATCAGGATCGCGCCTGCGCATGATGAAGTAGAGGATGATGCAAAGGAACTCTCCAACGAACATGGTAGTTGCCTAAATCTATCAGCTCAAGCCTACCTGCATGTATGGGTGGAAGAAGTACTTATAGTAGGCTCCTTCAAACACCATCTGCTTGTTCTGGAACTTGTAAGCTAAGCTAAGCAGCGACAGTACCGAGTGTGTTGAGTGCACCGGTAACCACCAGCAGCCCCAGGATGCCGTTGCGGAAGGCAGTCGTAATCTCCGACATAGATATATTATTTGTTATGGACTTTGCCAGCTGTCGAGAGGACAAGCAGGTGTAGGAACTACTCGCAGACGGCGAATCGATCCTGCTCTCGGCAGTCGTGTACAAGTATAACCATGTGAACAAACGACAGCAGCGAATCTTGCTGGTAAGTTCACGCGGGGTCTACAACATTGCCAAGCCAAACTTGCTGAACAACATCTTTTCGCTGCTAGTGAACAGTCGGTTGAAGCGGCGCATCGGGCTAGAAAGTGTGTTTGGAATGACGGTCAGTCGCTACGGCTATGAGTTCATTCTGCACGTGAATGGCGAGCATGACTACCGGTATAGTTCCACCGACCAGTAACCTACCTGCTTATAGCAGTAAGGAAGAAATTGTGGAGTCGATCTGTCGTGCTTTCTTCCAGTTCCATAAGAAAAAGATGCCGTTCTTCTTCAAAGACGATCTATCGCTAACCAAGTACTGTACTACTAAGGTCGATCTCAAGGAAAAAATATCGAAGCTGCCGAAGGAGAAGCCGCAGTATCTCGATCCCGAGAGTCTCAAGACCAACGAGAATTGCAAGGGAAAGTCGGAGACCATCTTCAGCCGCAGGTAGAGTCCAGTAGAGATCTCAATCGAAAGTTTCCACCCAATAAAGGTGCTGGGAAAGGGTGCTTATGGCAAAGTGATGCTATGTCAGATGAAAGGGCATGACGAATTCTACGCAGTCAAATCAATGCGCAAGGAGCAGATCATATAGAAATAGCAACTGGAAAAGACGAAGACTGAGCGTCGGATCCTGTAAATGGCCAGCCACCCGTTCCTTGTATCACTATAGTACAGCTTTCAAACGAAATAAAAGCTATTCTTTGTGATGAAGTTTATTCGGGGCGGTGAACTGTTCCAGCATCTGTACAAAAAGAAGAAGTTTTCGGAGGAACTCACCAAATTCTACGCCAGCCAGCTCCTTCTAGCAATTGAGTACTTGCACAGCAACGGCTTCGTCTACAGGGATTTGAAGCCGGAGAATGTACTCATTAACGACGACGGCTATATCGTACTCACCGATTTCGGCATGTCGAAGCAAGTGGAGCCTGGCGAAAAGTGCTACTCCTTTGCGGGAACTCCCGAATATATCGGTAAGCAAAGCAGTAATGCAGCGCCATAGATCATCAAATCTGCAGGGCACAACAAAAGTGTAGACTGGTGGTCTCTGGGTATCCTCATCTATGAGATGCTCGTGGGCATTGTGCCTTTCCACCACAAGAACCAGAACATCCTGTTCAACAACATTCTAGAAAAGGAGGTGCAGTTCAAACAGGAGGACCTTCTGTCTGAAAACGCCAAAAATCTGATAACACGCGTACACTCTATTCTCATATAGCTCCTGAACAAAAACCCTGTGACACGTCTTGGCAGCAAAGGAGCAGATGAAATTAAACAGCACCCATGGTTCGCCGGAGTTAACTTCCAGGATTTACTCTTGAAGAAGTTGAAGCCTCCATTTGTGCCGAAGCTTTTGAGCAACCTCGACGTGACCAATTTCGGGAAGGAGTTTACTGAGGAAGGTACAACAGCTGTGAGCTTTAGAGCCGGTATTCTCTTTCCTGCCCACGAACATGTATCTGGTCAACAAGTTCGAGAACGAGTTCGAGGCAATGGACTACAACCCCAAGGCCAACTCTAAATGATTACTTTCACTGGTCAAATGATGTCGACTGCCAATTTATCGAACAGGTCGCTCCATATGACGGAATATCAATCATTAGCGGATTTCCAAGGAAATGGCAACCGTACCAACTACTTTGATCAGTCCTGAGGGTTGTTCGTGAATGAACACGCAAAATCAAAGAAAGGACGCACTGACTGGGATTATCATCCACTTCTGCGGACTTCCCCTGAAACTTTGAATAGAACTTATTCTTCAAGATAAGCATCACCCCAACAGTTATCAGAAATGGTATCTTAATCCAATCCGTTGAATCACAATTCCTTGTTGATCAACATCCGTCTGCGGCTTGATAGGTAACAACGGCCTGCCTAAGTGTTCCGCTGTGGTCTTTGCAGTCACAGCTTAGCAATTTTAGTGGCGAATCGAGCCAACAGTTGTCGCAGCTCTGCCGGAAAAGGTTTCCGGGAGTGACTAACTTCCCATTAGTGTTGCCGTACTGTCCGTCAAGACTATTCAGGCAATTTTAGCTAGGTCTTTCCCAGCCGTAATGAGCCATCCTTCGTCCAGCCACTGCTAGAACAATGAGCAGCACAACAACCAGTTTCGAGGCTTTCATTCTTTAATTATTAAACATGGATACGCCTATATTCTTATACCCTCAAAAGATCGATGCAAAATTTCAGATGATTTTTTATTGGTGCTTGGCAGTTTGTTAAGTTCAGAGTCTTGGCGACCGAAGCTTGCAGCCAATACCCCGCTGGCAAAGACTGATGAAATGCAGTCCATTGAGTAGGAGAAAGTGCACGTTGTGGGATTGGCAGATGAGAAACATGACCAATTTGCCAATATCTTCTGGATTGGCCATCTCAGTATTTATGCAGCTTGCTTAACCGTACAAAAAGGAATCAAATGTTATATACGATCATTTTCTGTCTTTGGTTCAGTTAATTTAGGCAGGTTGAGTGGTCTGTTTCATGCTTCAGCCAAGCTATTGAATGCTGTATGTAGAAGTTACAGTATGTCAATTTGCCAAGACTGTATTGCGCTGCGACTGTATTTTCTCGTCTTCATTGGTACACTATAAAATAATATAGATAAGCCCTCCTCAATTCGCTTCAGGGATCAGAGCTTACTGCTTTTGGCGTATTTTAATGAACTCCTAGCCGCCAACCATCGTTTTTCTCGATATTTCTTATTTCTATTCTATTGGAATCGAACGATGAAGACTGTGAGAAAGCTAAGCCTGTCAAACATAAAGATCTCTCTTGTGAGCAGGCATGCCGAACGTGACTGCGCCTATTTTCTGAAGGTGGGAGTGGGTGCAAACCTACAGCGAAGCGAGAGTCTCAAAAAACAGACTCATTAAAGCTTCTACGAGTACCGCTGTCTGGAGATCGAGTGGGAACCACTTGCTGACACCCTCCAAATTGACTTCATGCGCAACGGTCAGGGCCTACCAGAAGTGGTTGGCGAGAGTGAAGTACTCATTGACAACCTGCTTTCGTCCAGTATGGAGCAACTTAAACTTGTAAGATGTTGAGCTAACCGTAGCCACTAATAAGCAACTTCCACAAAGTGGGTTGGATCTACTTTGAGGTTGCGGTTAAGGAGGAGCGAAGCGTAAAAAAACAGCAGTGGCTCTATCTAAACAGCGTAGTTGTGGAGTACGCTGTCTGCTAGGTCGGGAGCACTGAATACATAGCCTTTCAGTGTCACGGGCTCATACGCGAGACTCAGCGCAAGCAGGTGCTGAACAATAAGGTGGAATTCCTTTAGCAATTAGCATTCCCCGTGCGGTTCACTTAAATGGTTACACTGGAGGTTCGCAGCCATCAGTAACACCATGGTGTGATGGATAGCCGTTATGCAAGTGTCTACTTCCTGGTGGAGAACATACGGAGGGGTGAATCGAGCGAGTTGCATTTACCTCTATTCTTTCGAAATAGCAACAAGAAGATAGGAGAGATCGTCATTAACTACTACCTTGAGAATATTCATCTACCCAACACTGAGATGGAGAAGTCAGTGTATTCGGAAAAGAAGACGGAAAGAGCCACCACACCCTCAACGAATCACCAGTCTAAAAGCATGGAGGATCAGCTGCTGCAGGACCCCCTCAGCGAGGTCGAGAACATCTTGGTGCAGCTGGAGACTGCGCGCAGCCGGGAGCTCAAGTACGCCAAGAAGTACGCCTTTAGCGATGTAGAGACAACGGAGTGTACAAGTTCGGCATGGGGTCGCGCGCACCGAGCCAGTCCTCCCGACGGTACTGAATTGGCCGGCCGCTGTCGCTCGCTCAAGCTTTCACGGGTTCCCCCTCTCGGCTAATATTTTATCGAACCAGAGCATCATCAGTAGAAGAGGTTGTCGTGTTCGCGGACGTCCAGCAGGTCGTCGTCCTCCTGCATCACGTCAGCGAAGTTGTGGGACTCCTTAAAATATAACTTTTCGATTTGTTAGGCCTCGCGCAGATGTTGCTGCAGGCTGCCGACCCTATATGAGGGATTAAAGTACTTTTCGCGCATCTGGTTGATTGATGCGAGTTATCGTTGTAGCACTGACTCCAAACTGCCCAGATAACTCTCAATATCACTTCCTATCTTATCCGCTTCGTTCATTAACACCATCTCGGCCTTGATGAGCTCTATGTTAGTGTTGATGTGCTTCTAGTGTGTACGAACGACGTCCTCTTCTTCTTCGATGATCATTTGGACGTAACTTTCATGACGACGAGCGAGATGCAGAAAATCTTCGCGGGTGCGGATAGGCTGCAACCTCAACTCTTTCGGTTGAGGAGGTGGTAACCTTTAATAAGCCTGGATAGGTTGGATAGGTTCAGGTGCCTGCCGCTCAATGTAATGTTCGCGAGCGGGCTCCCTACCCGGAGACATATTCTTGTTCTGAAGAGGGTTGTTTTTAACTGCAAATATTGGCTGTGGAGGTTGGTACTGTTGCTGGTAAGGCATCTGCTGCTGTTTGCGCGGAGGTTAGGTCTTCCTGTCCTTTCTAAACATGTTCTAATCCTCATCTTCCTGCTTATGGTGTTTCGTTGTAACTGTCGGTCCATTTGTTCGTGGCAACATTAGTTGCTTTGACAACTCATCTAACCCATTAATGTTATTGGCAATCTGGTCTTTGTTCGGCTTCTTAAGCTCCTTCACTCGATCAGCATACTTCAGCGTATTCAGAGTATTCTCACAGCTCGAACTGTTTGGTGAAATATTGCCAATCATTAACGTACGGCAGTATCCCGTGAACGAGTCTTTTAGTACCATAGTTAGTTTGCTCCCTCTAAATGGCGTATGGTTTTTATTCTGGTCCAGAGCTCTAATACACTCTTTCAAGGCGAGTAGTGATTTGTTGATCTCAGCGCCGTCAATTCTGGTTTGTTTGTAGGTCTGGTCAGCATGGTCAGCTGCTCTCTCGCTCCCCGCAAGATCGATGAACGACATCTTGCCGTAGGGTTTGTTTTGGTTGCGCAACGAAATCTGTAGAATCGCATGGGATCGACTGCTGTCCACGTTAGTACCGTTCTGAGCAGTAACTCGAACACCGGAACCAAACTCAATGATCTGCATCAGTGTCTCGACGCTGTTGACTCGCTTTTCCTCCAGACCAATTATATTGACATTCTGCTTTGCATCCTCCCGAGCAAATAGAAGATTTCGTTCATTGAGGAGATCGTACAGTTTGCCACAATAAATCTCGTAAAAGCTGATCCACACGCTGAATCCAGCATACTCCTTCTAAAGTTGACAGCTATTCTACCCGTTTCAATCGCTAGAAGATGTCGAAGGCGCCGAGCAGGTACAGCCCGGGTACTCTACTCGAAGCGTCACCCAGCATTGTGTATGTCTTTCCACTGCCAGTTTGTCCGTAAGCAAAGCAGGTGACCTTGGCCCCATCGAATGCTGATTCCACGAGAGGTCTCACTGATGACCGGTACAGGTCCTAATTGGTGCTATTCTGATCATAGGCTCCATCGAAGTTGAACCGATACTCGTCGGTGTAGGGAGTCAGATCGACTTTGACTCTACATGAAAGAGTTCCGTTACTTCTGTTCGAAGACTACCACGGTACTCTGATCCTGCACCTGAATAATGTCCGTTTCGCCACGGTGTTATTCCTTCTTCGATAGGGGACGCTTCCTAATCACCACTCTGATCTTTGGGGTACGGTCCTGCAACATACGCTTTAGCTTCGGTAATTTAAATTCTAACTAGGGTTCTGTCACTTGGCTGTTGCCAGCAAAGGATCCTGCAGACCCAACTATCTGTGCACCTTCTTTCGAGCACTGCGGATTGCGCCCTCCATGTAGCTTGCAAACTCGTCGGAGTATTCTGAGCCAGCGAAGATGAGATTGTCTTCGTCACGATAAAAGGCCTCGAGTCCTTCGTTTTGGTCAAGAAGCTTGCCGAAGGTCCCTGGCTTGGTGTTAGATTGGAAGCCACTGCGAATGTATTCATCCTTTTGGAAGGAGCATTCGGAAAAGACAAGGTCTTGAAGATCAGGGTGCTTGGTATCACCGTTCAGAAACATCTTAGCAAGCAGCTCAATCAAGTACTTGCGCTTTTCAGAATAGGGATTTTTGCTGGCCGCAAACTGCTTTTCCCATTTGTCAAGTTTGGTGGCGTTATGGAACATCACGAGAATTCCACAGCTCTAGTCTTGAGGTGAGATATCGTGTGCCATGTTAATATTGAAGTCCTGGGAGAAGAGTAGATCGCCACTCCAGCTCAGCTTTCGCCAAAATGGTCTTTTACACAACACGAAACTTTTTTGTGAGCTTGTCTCCAATTGATTCTCGAAGAGAATCTTCTTTGCGTTGGAGAGCTTGGAAATTCGGACGTTCTTGATGACGGCTATAGGCACTGTCACTATCACCTTTCGACAATTAATAGCCGTCTTCTTTCCTTTGTATTCGGCAACGACATTCACAATTTATGAAGTACCGTTGGTGATGGCCTGAACTGGACAGTTAGTTATGAATAGTTCAGTCCGAGATCGTTTTAGCTTATCCTCGATTCTTTTGATGATGCCGTTGAGCAACAGTGAAGTACCGCCATTGGCTAGGTAACTGCCTTCATGCTCGAAGTCACCTCCAAGGAATTCCTTCACGATTTGTATGTCGTTTGAGCAGTAGTTTTTGGTGAGCACTTCGTGCATACTGTTTTTGCTGCAATCGGCGCACTCGGTGTGCTAAATCATATTCTCGAGGAAGCCTCTGACGAAGGCATCAGGGAACTACTTTGACATAAACTCCCCCACAGTCATACCATCGTAGAGCTTTAGCATCTCATCCGCCTCCTTGCTGCGCTTGCGACCCTCCAAGACAGTCTTGCCGTAGATCTCTGAGAGCTCCTCAAATTTCTTGACTGCTTGGAAGAGTTTCTGGCCTACCTCCTTGTCTTTCAACAGTTCCTTGTTACTAAAGATACGTTCCTTGCTGAGATAGAGGTTATTGCCCTCTCCGTACTGCTCCCTGAGTCCAACACCAAGTTGTTTACAGAGTGTAGCAATGAGCTCGTGACCGAGTTCCACCCAAGTAGCACCCTTTTCGATTTGGAAATCTCTAACCTTGGGATTATTCTGAATCCAACTCACACCTGCAGCTTCTGCCATCTCACCAATGTTGATCGTGCTGACCCTCCCACCCAATACAGACTGGGCTTCCAACACTATAAAGGACTTTCCATGTTGAGCCAATAGTTCAGCGGCTTGCACACCAGCGATTCCAGCACCCACAATGACGTAGTCATATACAGCTTGCAGCTGCAAGCCGAGTTTTTATAATCTGTCCATAATATTATGATAGTAGACGTCATCTGCGTAGTTATTCTGTTGTTAGGTGGATGCCGAACGGTATCGCCTTCTTCGATGCCTCGCTTTGGATACCGGGCTCGTCTATTAAATTCTTGAGAGTCAAGCCGATAGTATCTTTGGAAAGTCCTTCTGTTAGGAACTGTAGAATCTACTTGGCGTGTGCTCGATGGTGTCCCACTCGAAAGAATAACATGAAGGTGGTTGCGTATGGTGTTATCTTGAAGACCTTACCTAGTTCCCTGATGACTCTTCTATAAAAGAGAAGCTCAAGGGAGGTGCACGCCCAGTTTGCCTGCATCTTCTCCACCAGCCATCCCAATACGTTGGTATCTTTGTCCACGAGCCAAAACTATTCGAAATGAGACTGAAACAGTATGTAGGTAAGCTTGACGACTTCGTTGTAGAGCATCGTAACTGTCTCGGGTTCGTTACGTTGATTGGCTTTTCTGATCAACCCGATCACACACTCGACCAGCTGCTGGTAGCTATCTTTGGTGGGTTTCCCGAGTAGTAATGATAGCTTGCTTCCGGTTTCCTCCACAAACTCCTTCTCCAACTGCAACTCCAGATAGTCTTACAGGTCTTCATGACTGACGACTGGGACACCGTTGCCATTACCGTTACTAATACTAGAATTCACGTTGCTGTTGTACTATTCCTCCTCCCAATCAATGTCTTTTTGTTCGGAGTGTATCCCGCTTTGATCCAATTCCTCATGCCCGAACGGGTTGTACTGCTCCTTCTTTTCAGATTCAGTTGCGCCTTGAACTGTCAATAACTTGGTGAGTTCCTGCTTGACTGAAATGGAGATGACTGGGTGGGTCAACACCAACTGCAACTGTATTAATCCTTTAGCGTCTGCCAGCAACAGAATCCTTTTAAGGTTGTCCTTGACTCTCGATGGTTGCTACTCACCACTGTTCTGCAGTAATACATATTCGAGCATCCTTTCGAACGTATTGACTCGAAGTCCGAATTCCATTTGGAGCACTCTCAATCCTGGAAATGCAAGTTCCCATAGTTTTTCATCCGATGGAGTACCCTTGACAAACCAGTCGAAGAAGAGTGCTTGCCTGGCGCATTCACACAGGACTGGCTTGGACCAGCAGTGGTTAATAAATCGGTCGAGGATGGTAAGCTTGCTTTCGTTGTCCTCAAGAACACGTAGTACGTATCGCAGCTTTATTATGACTTACACTTACCATGTCGATGACGAGGAGGTCAAATGATCTGTTGAGTTCAAGTTGTCTGTACAACCAGCTGAGTTGGTAGTCGATCTGTGCGGGGTCATGCACAGTATGCAGATAGTGCAGAGTCTAAGTCAGCGTAAATTTAAGGTTGACTCCCATAATGCTTTAGCGCTCGTGCCAAGGCATGGATAGGATGTGTTGCTAAATGGTTGGGTACAATTCCTTATAGTCTCGCATGAGTTTGGTAAGTTGCGGGAACTGTCCAGCATAGGGGATCAGCTCTTGGTGATAACGGAATACCTCGTTTCCGCAAAGGAGGCACTCTTCATTGTCAAGCTCCCATATCTGTAGTGCGAGTCTTTGGCAGTCCTACCTGAACTCGCGGATGCCCTCCTCATCGACCATTACGTACAACAATGTGAGGAGCTTCAGGAGCTTCAAGAAAATGTATCTGCCAAACCCTCGAACGCTGCCTGCCTCGCGGATGATGTCTTCGAGCACCTCGATGACCTTCCAAGAGTAGTTCATTTGCAGTTCGGTTGGGTCTACCGAGTTGACTGTTTTTAGCAACAACACCACCATCCGCTCGTTTAGCAACTTGTATCTCGCGAAGTCTCTACAGATCTGAGGAAGTAGCTGCGCGACGTCATCCTTGAGCTAGCTGAAACCTTCGCCGAGTAGCTAAATAAAGGAAGTGGTTACGTCGGCTACGCACTCTACGTACAGCTTCATTCCCTCATTCCTGAGTAGCTGAATGTGGCTGAACACCTTGGGATGGTGTTGGTGGTTGAGCAAACTAAAGTACAACAGTCCATGCACAATGGTCCGCAGGTTTGCTGACGAGTTTTTGAATATCATCTCCTGGAACGTTCGGTCAGGTTCCGCATCGTTCCGCAGAATCTGGAAGACTGTCGAGTACGCCAGAAAGTATCGTTGCTGCCTCTCGTTGGGGTATTGGATGGGTGATAGTGCAAATATGCAGTGGGGACCAGCCACCAAATCCCGGATTGCCTCATTTTCCCTATCCATTATGGCAAGTAAACAGATAATATCATTTGCGTTGCTTCTTCAGGGGACGGTTGGGAGTCTTCGGGAGGTCCTTTCGACCATCCAAGACAATATTGAAGATGTTATTCTGGTTAATAGTGATCTTCAGCTTGGGGATTTTGGCCGTTGGGAGGTCATTAAGGGAGCGACGATGTGCATCCAATTGCTCGGAGGATACCCTTGCATGTTTTGGTTTTCCAGAACTCGTCGGAGTTACATACTTACGACCCGCGGGTTTGCTGACTGGTAGGGGTGTTTGCTGGATATTTGTTCGTGGACGTTCGTAAGATGTGTCGGTAGAGGCCAATATACCACGTTTATTCTTTGATTTCTTCTCCAGCTTTAACTTATCAACAATTAGCGGCGATTTTGATCTCGGCAATTGGGTAACTTGACGTTTACCTTCCTGGCTTGTCCTTCTGTTACGCAGCTCACGGCTTCTTTCTGATATAAGGCAGGTCGATCGCATGTTTTCCATCGACATTCGTTTTCTATCGTGTACCGATTTGCCCGTTCTCAATAGAAAAGGATGACAAGCACCGACTCCTACCTTCGTTCTGTTGTTCTTTTTCATGTTCGGGCTCGGGAGGGTTGTTGTCGGTACAGCTAACTTTCTTCGGCTGCCTCCATACTGAATCTCGCTGATATCTTGAAACGAACATTTGTTAATGGGCTTCTCGGCTCTGGCGATTCCCTTCTGCGGAAAGGTGTATAGCTTATCGATCAGTTCTAAGGTTGAATTACGGTATTGCTTCCTTGGTTCATCCCTGATTACTTTCGCCAACCTTTCCTTCAGTTGGAGTAGAGATGAAGATTGCGAGCTTGGACGCTCGGTGACTTCACGACTCAACTAAATATCCTTCAGTATTAACGAAGGTTTGACGGTGGGTCTCTGTCTGCTCGGTAGCGATTACTGGTGTTGCTCGGACGAAAGATTAAGTACAATTTTGAGCCGGTTGTATTCAAGAATGCGCTTGAGTTCATGATGCCGGCGGTAGATTTGCACGAAGGAGCGCATGTGCAGTCGTGGTACATCCCTGTAGTACTTAAAGTACTCAGCTAGTTCGCTGATGAGCTGATGGCTCTAACCGGCAGAGTTGAGGCTTCCAAGGTTCTCCTCAGTAGAGTCTAGGAGGCGTAGATCGCCGGTTAGCAAGACGTTGCGAGTACTTCTATCTAGCTCTTAGCAAAGGGTTTACTGTCAAGAAGATCTGCGATGTCCTTGGAGTAGAAGAAGTTCTGGGAAGCCGAATACTTGTTTGCGATAATACGACCCGCAATCTGACGGTGTCGCAGACGCAGACCAACCTTGCAGACGGCGCATTCAGCTGGCAAGCAAGACTGCCCAGCACAGAAGTCCTGAGTCGATTCGGAAGTTCGCAAGCCGCTTGAACTTCTGCGTAATCGCATTGCCCAAGATAATATTATCTGTACCTGCCAATAGAACAGTTCGACTATTGGAAGAGTTTCGACTTTATAACCGAAAATTCGGCGAGCTTGTCAGAAATATTAATGGTGCATTTGGAATTCACGATACCCGTCAACGCCAACCTCGAACGAGTATGGGCCTACTTCAGTAGGTTCGAGGTCATTACCGAATGGGATCCCAATACTCGAGGGTGCAAGGTGATCAAGAAAACCCCGCAGGAAGTTGGTTCGGAATATGACATCATCACGGTCTTCAACGATTCCACCAGTGTTGTGCGTTACGTTGCAACCCATTACAAACCTATGCAGATGATCTCCCTGCACGGACAGAACGACGACATCACCGCCATTGATGAAATCATCTTTACGCCGGTTAATGACCGCATCACGAACGTCACTTACATCGCGAACATCACCCTCAACGGTTTCAAGTGCTGCTTTACGCCTTTCATCCGAGGTGCACTCCGGGAACTTAGCGATACAGCTAAAAAAGGTATGCTCCGGCGCAGTGAAGAACTGTTCGGAAAGGTGATGATGTGAACTCTTGCCTTTGCTTCATTTGTAATAGTAATAGTCTTGGTGGTTTGCGTCGACTCTTGAAGTTGATATTGCAATTTTTCCCGCGAGTTTGGTGAGGGACCAGCCTACCACTCAAAGTTTGTTCTAGTGATAGAGGTTAAGTGCTAAGCGGCTGTAGGGACAATATAATCGTCTAATTTCGGCCTATGCAAGAAAATAACCAGCTGGAAGAGTTCAAGCTTACTGGTGACGGTTCGGCAAGTAATAGCTTGCCAGTGCCGCTGAGGGTGCAGCTACCCGCAGAAAACAAGACCGAGAGCAGGGCTGAAGAGGAGCCAACTGGACGAAGCTCCCGGCCCAAGAAGAAAAAGAAAATCAGCAAGGATAACAGTCGTAGGCGACAAACTAAGAAAAAAGCCGATCCTGCGCCGGCTGAACCTGAAGAAGGTGGGAGTGCATCGAAACATAAGGAGCCCGAAGCATACTGCGAGCGTGCTCTCCCGACCGCTAAGCCCCTTTGGGAATCTGCTGATCTGCACAGTTCGGAAGGTTTCCACGGACAGATCGACCGCCAATACTTCTGTGCAGTTACTCTTGAAAATCTGTAGCAGTTGCGTGAGCTCGGCAGTAGCCCAGTGGTACACATCAACGAGCTCCTTAACGAACGCACCGAATCCCTACGAATTAATGAGGAACGGGCTCAGAAGTACCTCCAGTTTCTGAAGGACACTAGCCGGCAGAGTTCCGGAGAGGTAGTAGTTCTGTTTGAGGAAAACGGACGTTTCTTTGAGTTGTTCTATGAAATCGGCTCTTCGGGTGAGCTAGAATTAACCAGCTTCCTGCAGCTCAATGAGAGTGAGTATCACTTCCTTAAGCTTCGGCAAGGGTACCTAAGCAAGTTGGAAGACAAGCTTCAGCAGTACCGATAACAACAGCAACAACAACCGCCAGTAGAAGTGGATGAAATTAGCCGGTAGATGCTGTTCTTCAACAGTCTGTTACTACAAGAAAGTCGGCAGGTGAAAGAAAGAGGTCAGCAGCTCCAGCAGCTCATGAGTTAATACAAAGAGCCAGAGCCGATTTTGCCCTCGTAGCTCGCGCAATGGGAGGATTAGGGAATGCGGCTTCTCCTAAAGAAGAACCTTGTAAGTTCTTTGAAACCCAAGCGGTTTGAGGTCCTTAATTACTTTCGATCAAGAGCTGCCATTGAGCAAAATAAGTCTTTCGAGCCGCTTACCACCCTCAGGGATCTCATGGACTACGTACGCAAGAAGGTTGTGCGGAAGAATAAGAAAACAAAATACCCGCTACCTACAGGATGCCTAGGTTGCCTGTCAGATCGCTACGAACAATGCAATCCATTCAAGAACTGCTATGAATGCGGATCAAGGTTCCATAAGAACTGCTTGGTAGCCACGCAGAACATCTGTACGGTGTGTGACGGGAAGAGGTTGAAACGGACGCTATCAAATGAGTGTGAATTGTGTCCAAACCGCGGCCTAATGTTCAAGAGAGTCTCCGATGACAAGAATATCCATGTCTGGTGCATGCTGGCATTCAACCTCTACGAAGTAAGGAGCCTCTAGGTCCTTTATCGTTCAGATAACAAGGACGATGATATGGATGCTGGGCACTGCTTCATCTGTAATGGGCATAGAGGAAGACTCGTGCAATGTGTATGCTCCACGAAGCACCAACTAAAAACGGAACAACATGAAACAGAACAGCCCATACCCTTTTGTGGGAAGTAAGTTCATCCGCTTTGCGCATACTTGCACGGTTACCATCTGGAACTAAACGGTTCCACGATAGAATTCGACTGCCAAACCAACTCATCGCCATAATTCATCCTGGAGCAGGAGTTCCTCCGGAAGTACACTGTAAACTTTGGAAAGACTGCTTACACGTTTTTCTCTTTGGAGGAATTTGAGAGGTCCAAGCAGCCACGCCCACCAACCATCGTGAGCGAGGACATCGTGGCGGATGACGACGAAGTGGATGCTTAACCACTTGCCAATCCTCTGGATAACGAAGCTTAAGAACCTTTCCTATCCGAGTGATGATATTCGTCATCGACCTCTATTCTCTTTCCAATTATCACAATTCGAAAATGCAGGAGGAGTGCCGCTGCCATTGCAACGACTAACAGCCTGCTTGCCGCAATACCATCGAGTTCAAGGATGGACTACCACAGAGCTACATTCGATTAACCAGCAACAGCATCCGTACGGGACGTTACTCTCCCATGAACTGTCTGCCTCTGCTACTCTTCCTCTTTGCTAAGCGTCTCGGTAATCTCTATCTACTGTTTGGTATGGTGCTCGCGGGCAGCTTTCCTTAGCTAGCCCCCTACGACACGTCGATTTATCTCTTCCCCTTTGTAATTTCTTTCGTGGTCTTTGCAATCAAGGAGGTTCTAATAGAACGCAAGTTTGTCAGGCAGGATCAAAAGATCAACCAGTTAGTTACGAAGGTGTGCCGTGAGGACATCACCGACATGACCTGGGGCGAGCTCTCAGTGGGTGACATCATCTACCTTCGACAGGGTGATACCGCACCGGCCGATATCGTATTGCTGGACAGTCAACAGTTAAAACATCGTTCAGCCATCACCTACGTAACGACTCAGTAGATCAGTGGCTGTAACCGCGTGCTCATGAAGAAATCAGCTTATCTGACCCAACTACAGTACCGTGGCCTTCAGAAAAACAACTGGCCACACTATAGGCAAATACTGAGCGGCAAGCTGACCTATGAAAACCCCTCGAAAGATGATGGACACTTCCGAGCCTACCTGAAACTAGTGCGAGATCCCAAGGTGGAGCAACTTACAGTTGAGAATCTGATACCCCGAGGATCTGTCATCAAGACTTCGCTGTGGGTGTTTGGCATGGTGGTATTTGCTGGCCAGGACACGAAGATCATGCAAATGCGGGAGCAGTGTAGAGATAAGCATCATCCCGGATTCTTCAGTCAACTAAGCCATCGACTTGTAGTCTTCAACGTGCTCGCAAACACAGCACTAAGTGTCTTGTTTGTTGTGGTGCACATAGATAGTCAGGACATGTCGATGACCAACAAAATTGCCTACTACCTACTCCTATTCTCAGTGTTAAGCAGCTCCCTTTGCTACCCATTTCTGGACGTCCTCGCCCTATACACGGCATATAAAGTGGAAGCGTCGTTGAAAGTGCAGGTCAACAATCCTGAAGCGCTACAAGAGCTTGGTTGCGTTGATTACGCAATCATGAACAAAATGGGTGTGATCTCGACTGGGGAATACCTCATCAACGAAATCATGACTCCGAGCTGTATGTACAAAGTACATGATTCCGCATTGGAAAGAAAGGTACGCAATTCCAAACGCACAGGTTACCGTACAATCCAGCAAGACAACACTAATTTTGTGTCACTTGCCCTCACATAAAAACCTCTACAGCTTGTGCAAGTGGGCTCCTGCACATAATCCGAGAAATTCGAGATCGATGACGGGATAGGTCTGGCTATGCAGAGCATTCCAGGCGATATGGTCGGCCGCAATAAACACTATGACTACCAGTTGGAGCCACTGGTACTTGACCGTGTTAAAATGATGAAAAATGTGCTCTGCAAGGAAAAGTAAGCTTACGATTCTGTGCTCGCCATGGCACTTTGCCACGAAGCCAAATTTCACTACAACTACAAAAAGGAGGAGTTCAAAGGCATCAGTCAAGATCCAGTTGAGTAACTTTTGCTTGGATTCTGTAAGACTGTGGGAGTCTCTTACGAATGTTACACTGATCTGGCGAAATAGAGTCTCATCAACATCGTCAATGACGAGGGCTAGAAAGAGCAATACGAGATTCTCGGTACTGAACAGTTTCAGTTCGTTCGATCAAGGTTCAGTATAGTATATCGAATGGGAGACCGAGCCAGTATCGTTTGCAAGGGTACGCCAGATTCAATGCTGAGCATCATCAGATTCAGGGAAGGTTAGAAAAGCAAAATCGAAAACAAGCTGGCACAGTACAAGCTGGAGGGTATTCAACCGATTATCTATGCTAAAAAGTCTTTGTCCAGCCATGAAGTCGCGAACTATTAATCAGAGTATATGAGTGTCAAGCTTGCATTGACAACCACTCAGCGAGAAATCGACCAATTCACTCAAAAGTACGAGTGTGACTTGGAGTTCGTGTGTATGGTGGGCGTCAATGACGGACTAGCGACCTGCCATAAGGAGTTTGTTACGCACCTCACACGTTGCGGAATCAAGTACGGGCTCATGACGTCGGATGCGGCAGATTCAACTATTAATGTTGGCAAGAAATTAGTAGGACACTCCTTCACCTAAAAGATCGACTACATCCACCTCGATATCGGAAGCAAAGAGGAAATCAAATATCAAATCAGCTAGACTCTGACTCTCATGAAAAACAAACCTAACTTCAGCTATGTGATCGTTCTGAATCAGCGCACTGCTGACATGGTGCTGCACGATCACGATGCCCAGCAACACTTTATCTACCTGCTCTATAAGTGTAAGTCCTTTATTGGATATGAGTTGCGGCCAGAGACTATCGGGAGGTTGGCGACCGCCCTTAAAGAAAATTCGCCTTCAACAACGACTATTATGGCTCTCGGTTACGGCTATCACAGCCTGGAATTGACCAGCAGAGTGGATGTGAGTGTGGGCTTCGGAGAGGCACCGGCCGATATCAACGCAGAAGAGCTGAGCCAGGTAATAATGTTACTCAAACGAGGTCCTTCAAGCTTTACGACTTCCCTGCGACTCGCCAACTAAATGCTTTATCGACTTGGCGTTGTAAGATGTGTTCTAACTCTCTACGAGGCGTTGACCTACGACTACATGAACAGAATTATTGGCTCTGACGTGGTATGGCTGGCACTAAATATCTTTATGACGCTTGGTGCTATGCTCAAGATATTTTTTAGCGTCAAGGATGAATAAAATGGTGGGGACTATCGACCTACTGGAACCTACTCGATCAACAGCATCCTCAAGAAAAATGTGTTTAGCAATTACCTACGCAACAGCTACTTAGAGAGCACTCTGCATGGGATCGTTATTGTTCTGACGACCTACTTTGTGCTTCCCAGATGCACCTATGGATACGGCTTCCTCTATAATAATCTCACGGAAAACACCCTCATTCTCATTCATCTGGCATTCACCCCGATCTTGAGACTGCTGCTCTTCCGATAGAAGTTTCTTTCTTGGCATGAAAACATCATTGCTTTCGTTTCGAATTTTCTGCTGTACTGCTTGTGCATTACACTGACCGCATTGCTGACAGGACGATCCCTACTTCCGCAGTACTATGCTCTACTTTTGAGCTATGACTGTGCAGTGCTTGTCGCTAACAGTCTGCTCTTCAACATAGCATTGAGTTATATCATAAAAGCAGTGCTAACAAAGCACTACCTCAAATCAGTGGAGATAGGGAGTGAACAGCATCCAACCCTATGCCAAAGTTTCCAAGCAAATGAGGACAAGGAGCTCATCAAGCTTCTGTTCAGCTCGGTCGAGAACATCAACCCCAACATCTTGTAGATCATGAATGAAGCCAACATTGAGTACAACTCCATCAAGTTCAACAGACTATTGGAGTTTAAGCACGACCCCCTGAACCACAAGTTCGATTTCGAACGGCAGAACCACAACTACGAAGTTGAAGGAAGGGTGTGCATCATACTCGCAGTCTATATGGTTACACAAGTTCTTTGCGCTCTGCAGGAGGGCGGGTGGACTGCAACACCTGGGGTCATCTATTACGTCTGTGCGTTTCTCGTCCTGCTTATCGTGGCTGGATGTGCTCGACTGTTTGAGTCTCTGCAACCATTGGCCAATAAGGCTCTGGGGATGTGGATAGTTCTGCTTTGCACGGGAATCATGGCTCAACATCAAGTAAGCCCACTCCGTGACTACTTATGCTGTCTGTGTCTGCTGACCCTATTCCTATCCGAGATTGTGGAATTGCGGCTGCTGCTAATGCTAACTCTTATGCTTCTGCTGTGCGTCACCAGCATCGTAGCCATCTACAGCAACAACTAAGAGTTCATCAGTTCCTTCCTGGTGATGCTGTTTGCAATATCCATTGCAGTCTTGAATCTGGAGCAATTTCGTTCCGAGACCATTGACAAGAAAAGTAAGTTTCTCAGTGAAGAAACTTTCCGCAATGAGGCCGACCACGCCGAAGATATCCTGTCCTTGCTGGTGCCGCGGTTCGTTCACCGGTACATAAAAGACGGGGAGTACAACTTGCAGCAGGCTCAGAATAACGTATCCATATTGTTTTGCTATGTGTGCAATTTCGACACCATTGTCAAATAGGAGGGAAGAAACGTTGTGCACCTCATGGACGAACTTTTTCGGCAATACGACCAGCTGTGCCACAACTACGCTGTGCAGAAAATTGAAACTGTGGGCATGACGTATATGGCTGCGACTGGCATCACTGCTTGGGAAGATGAATTCGACAACTCATACACCAGAAAGAACTCCGTGGAACGACTACTCAGGATGTCCATAGCAATGATGGAGAAGTCAAAAGGAATAATGTATGGGAAGAATAAGGATAAACGCCTATCAATAAAGATTGGAATACACACTGGCAAGGTTGTTATCGGAGTGATAGGCTATCATAAACCGCAGTTCTCGCTAATTGGCGATACCGTCAACACCACGTCTCGGCACTGTTCAACCGCCAAGGAGGGAGAGATCATACTATCGGAGGAGGCTGTAAAGAAGCTCAAGTACAAACTGAATTTATTTGACAAGAAAAAGGCTGAGATGAAGGGACTTGGCATTGTGGATGTGTTTCGCTGGAAAACGAATGAAATGGAATTAGGCAAGGACGAAGAAAAGAACAAGCGGTTCAGGAAAGCAGTAAAGGCAGTGATCGACCAGCTAAAGAGTGAAAATAAGATAGTGTACAAGACCATAAAGGAACGGCTGAATCCTGCCTTGGCCTTCGAAGGACGCAGCTGCCGTGCCAAACGAAGCTAACGGATGACTTCAGTGCATTCAATCCACGATAAGATCCTTGAATTAGGCAACGACTTAATAAAGGAGGAGGAAGAGAAGCATGCGCAGGAATCACCAGAGTCGCCTATCGACTTCGGAATGTTGAATAGTTTCAAAATCAAGAAGTATGGAGGAAAGGGCCGGATGCTGATGGCTCTGCAGATGGTTGTGCTGTTAGTAAACACTTTTTACGAGGTGTGGCTACTGAAGGTCCATGCAGCACACTTGGCGCTGAGGATTACTTTTGCGGTACTACTGTGCGTGTCCATCTTTAAGTATGCCGATGCCTTTCGGCAGATGTTCTGGAGGATCATGCTGCTGGTCATCCAACTCCTGATGATTCTGGACATCAATGCCGAGATGTTCTACATCGTCAAACCAACCTTTGAAAGGTAGTTTTTGATCGTGGTCAAACTACTATTGCTCAGTCTGGCCAGTGACTTGCAGCTATTCAACTTTAAGCAACTCATACTTCTGACGGTTGTTGGTTATGTCCTACCCTTGGGGTTCGCAGTCGGCTTCAGCCCCTCTTCTCTCCAAAATCATGATCTAATCAGCTTCGTGTTCTATTGCTGTCTGCTATTGCTCCGCAAGCACCGTATCCAACGTCTGACCCGATAGATGTACAAATCGCTGGCAATCCAAGATAAGCAGAAGACGGAGCAGGAGGCATTGGTATCACAACTGCTGCCCAAGCATGCATTTCTGAAGTTACGCAACCAGAACTTGTCCAACAAGATCGAGCTTACAGATGAAATCGAAGGTGCTACGTTACTGTTCGCAGACATCAAGGGATTTACTTCATACAGCAACAAGAACACGCCCGAGCAGGTTGTTAATATGCTCCGGAGACTCTTTGAGGAATTTGACAAGACCTGCTTGAAGTTTAATGTGTACAAAGTGTACACTATCGGCGACTGTTATGTCGTGCTTGGCTTTACCAATCCTTTCCAGCGTGACATTGCTCAGGAAGCCAAGAACGTCGTCAACATGGGCCTAGCCATGGTAGACATTGTCCACACAGTCAGGCAGCAGATCGACTTCGAAGAATTGGATATGCGCATCGGAATCCATACAGGCACTATCATCGGAGGAATCATCGGTACCGATATCGTACGCTACGACATCTACGGACGCGATGTGATGATTGCCAACAAGTTCGAAGAGTACGGCAAGACAGGAGCAGTGCACATTTCCGCTGCCACCAAAGCGATCCTCGACAATAACCGCTCTGCGAACTTTAAGATCGTTCCGAATGGCACCGTCAAGGTCGAAAAACTTAACGTCGAGATTCCGGGCTATATCGTCAGTCGTAAGAAATTCGAGTGAGTGATGGTTGCATAGTACTACGGTCAATATCACAAGAAGCTCTTCCGAGAGAGGTATTGCCGTACTGCATAGAGCTGGTACAGTGCGGTTCCGGCGATTATCAGCAGTTCGATTCTGCACATGCTCACGAGCTTGCTGCCAATGCTGCGAGTTGATTCGAAAAGGGATTCTTCCTCCTCCTCACGTTTTTTCTGCATATCGATGAAACGCTAAGTAATAAATGGCTGTACATCGCCGACCTGCTTGATGTCCAATGCATTCAGGTACGTCTTTTCGAGGTCCTGGCTCTTCAGTAACCCCGCTGGGACTTTGATGTTCTCTTTGCTGAAGTAGAATTAGTTATGAGCATGGTATTCCACTCGAAGCAGACCCACCTCACGGGATGTTTTGAATCGGAAGCAGAGCTCGTAGATAACATCTGCGCTAACTTACTGCAGTACTTTCATTGACGTGGATTTCGTGTCGGTAAGGCCCCTCCGTCACCTGATCATAGCTAGTCTCGTGCGTCTATGTGTTGCGCCAACGCAAGTCAAAGTACTCCCCGTCCTGCCTGCCTGCAACCCTTGGAAACTTGAGATCGAGTTTGATAGTTTCCTGCGCTCCGTAGGTAAACACCATCATGCACCGCCCATGATGGTTGTCCAGAGGCACAGTGATGGCTGTACACAGTGCACAGCCGAACACCAATAGCACAGCGACCTTCAGGATGATACGCATTGCCATGAGATTGACTGTTCCGCAAATGAATTATGAATTTCTAAATGGAAAATAGAACGATCAGGTTTTAAATTGCAGGAAGTCATCGAAAGACCTGCCTGACATCGGTTACTTGACACTTGCACATGGGGCACTTCGGCAGCGGATGCTCTGAACAGCTGCCACATACAGCCAAGTGCATGCATGGCAACAGAATTCGCTATGCATAACGCTACAAGCAGATTACGCAAGTGTCCGTTTTCTTTCGACGCTCACGGACCACGGAAAGGTTATGGTAGCAGAGTTCCTCCATGGAATCCAGCTGTTCCTTCGAGTAATGGTGGCTGATTGATGGCAGCTCCGCCATACCTGATTACCTCCTGGTCACAGATAACTGTTGGCAGAGCTTGATCAGCGATACACTGAGCTGTGTTAACTGCTCCACCGGGCTGTTGCTTACAAGCTTTTACGTCTACACGAACGAGTCAATTTCGTGCTCCCTATCGAATAGCAGGATTTGTTAAGCGAGAACATCCACCTCGTAAGGTGAGGGTTCCTGCAGTTACTCCGTTGGGTCGAATGATTAGACTGTGAGGGTGAACGGGCAGTCCAAACGCTTTTGCTTTTGAAGTTGCTCGATGATCTGCATGAGTGTTTGCTAAAGAACAGCTTGGT
>ERZ724508.387-NODE-387-length-31652-cov-5.820553_pt1 | contig 31652 bp, 48 predicted proteins | sample MGYA00376041_ERZ724508 | MGnify/ENA primary metagenome ERZ724508 (study PRJEB28724, sample SAMN07190887) | wastewater metagenome | isolation source: effluent of sewage treatment plant in Hong Hong | place: USA: Christiansburg, Virginia | collected 2016-03-01 ...
GGAAGATATGGGATTCCCGGAAGGAAGCCCTTCAGAATACTGGTCAACGTAACTTCGTCGAACAGAACTTTGGTGACGGTATGCTTGAATTCGTAAGTTACCGCAGCGAATTCCAAATGGGCCTTGAACGGTACATATCAGGCCGTTCTTCGAGGCTGGCTCAGGGTCCTGGCCCGTTCCTCCTCAACTTCCGAAAAACGGAGCAGAAGACTGAGACTTACCTCCAGATCGACGGCGAGTTTTACCGAGTGACCAATCCAAAATCCCTTCGAATTTGCAAAACGGAAAAAATAAAGGGAAGCCAGATAACAGTGATGGTGCGTAACGAGTGATCTCGAGACTGTACTTTTCAGTTGCAGCTTTTATAATATCTCAAAACGGCCTATACCGCTCGGATGTCAGTTAGCAATATCGCCGCTCGCAAGCTAGGCTATGCCAGTACCAAACAGTTCTAAACTTAGGCCGTAAGACCAGCAAACAAAAGGATGAAGCACGCAACAATAACAATCAAGACCTCGGATAAATTCTTGGGGAGGATAGCAGTAATGATCTCTTCTCGAATATCAACGGAGGCACTCTCAGCTATGTTTCTGAGCAGATAAAGAAGCAACGTAAGAGAAGGGAACATCAACGAGCCAAAAGCACTGTCCCTGAAGCCCAACCTCAAACGTTTGCAGTGCAGCAGCAACAGCGTAACACTCACCGGGAGGCAAGTTACGAAAAGTAGGAGGACAAGATATCGGAGATAGAGGCCTACCAGGAGGAGACGGAGCGATACTCAAGTGAAAAGCCAGGGTTGAAGGACTAGCTGTAGTATGCAATGGCACTCAAATTCCAACGTGAGCGAGAGGAGTAACCCGACAGCGGCATCAAACGTTCATAATCGTCAGACAACATGGACCAGCCTGAACTGGAGGTGTCTTCGCCAGAGTTAAGAGCCCAATAGCAGCCTGAAGGCGACTTCATAAATAACTTGCTGGGTTACATCGACTGTTTAGAAAAGAAACCACAAGCCCACAGGCGAGGCAAGACAACTCCAATCCATATTCGAAAGACGCCTGTAAGCCGAACTCGCTAGAAATAGAACAGCATCGACTTATAGCTCTACCATCAGCGTGAGAGCAAGTAGTAGCAGTACCAACGTAAGTACAAACGGGAAAAGGAAGAGTCAGGCATCATTGCGAAGTAGCTTCAGCGGTATAAACGGCTATGCGAATAGCAGAAAGAGCACATTCTTCGGCTTGAAGACAAGCTAAAATTAGTCCAGAAGCAATGCGAACGCACGAACAACCGACAGCAACTCTAGCGGGAGAGGTTTGAAGACCTACGACAGTTTGTGCTGAAGGCCAGCGCCCCCACCAAGAACGACACGTTTGAGGTGTTCGAACTACTCTCGCCCAAGGTCCGACCACGGGAACTTCAGCGTCGCAGGTAGTACCTAGACGCCGATGCATTGTAAGAGGAATACCGAGATCTGCTAATGAAGTACCCAAATGCGCTTCCTACTTACAAACGCACCACGGAGTACTATTCGAGTAAGTGATCGCCGTCGCTCGCTCGTTTGATAATGGCTGGCTATAATGTAAAACCGCAGGTACGGTAGTCTGGAGGAGCTTCCAGCAGCTGCAGGCGACGAAGATGATACTGTTGCAAAACTTACCGAAGAGAACCTTGCGTTGAGAAAGAAGCTCAAACTATTGAACTACCGACTGGATGAAGAACTGGAGAAGGCTGCGAAGGATAAATTTAAGATACCCAAGATTGATCCTCGGACAACTACATCCGCAGATACTACCGGGGTCGAGCTGAAGAATGCCTACAAGATGATCGATAGACTGAAGAAGTCGATTAAGCACTACGAGAATAACGAGGGCTACAATAGTTCAGTAACCAAAATCATCGATTTGGAGGATGTTATTAAGAAGAAGGAGAAGGAGGTGGAGTAGCTACGCGTTGAGCTTAAAGTGCAGAAGAAAGTGAATAAGGAGCAGGAGCGGCATATCGATGAACTAAACGAAGCCGCTCAAAAAGTAACAAACCCAGCACAGGACCGCGAGGAAATTCATCGGTTGAAAGAGAAGGTGAAGAAGCTCACAGCCGAAAATGAGCAGCTGCAGAAGGTCAATCGGGAAAAGCACAACAAGATGGTTAGTCTGGATATCAAGGCAAGGGAGCTAGAGAGATCGCTTGAAGAGGAACGTCCAGTTCCATAATAAATCGAAGGGCAGGGCAACCTGAAGGAGAAGTACAAGGAGGCCGTTGAAAAGCTAGCTAAGCAGAGTTCGCTGGTGATTAAATATCGATAGCGCATTACTGAACTTCAAGCTGAACTGCAAGTTGTCAAGGACCTCCTCAGTAAAAAGCAAAGGAATCCACGTTCCTAGTTAAGCCCTAACCAATCAACTGACCGAGTGAGAGCAAAGGATAACCAAAATGCGAGTATGCTGATGCACATACCCAGCGACCAACTGCCGAAAAGAATGCGCAATGACCGTGGAGTATTCATATGACACTTTGGAGTAAGAAATGCTGGGTCATTGGTGGAGCTGTGAGTTGTTGTAGCCCTTCGGCCTTTCGTAGTTGTACTTGGCGGGGAAGTACTGACGGAAGGAAGTGCGCTTCCTAGGAAGGTCGGGCAGCATGATGTCCCGAAGCGATTGATCGCGATTCTTTGGAGAGAAGTGTCTTTTGATTGATGTACGTTTGTGTTGTGGGCTTGCATGGCTGTATCTCGAAAGTCTTTTGCTGATCTCCTTATGCCTGCTAAAAAACTAGTTGTGATCCTTGCGGTTCTGCAGAGTTGGCTTGGCCAGCAAAATTTTCTCGACAATCCGTTCGTTGTCTTATCGAATGCGCTGCATTTCGTTGTAGCGGAGGCGCAGTTTCGTACTGTTGTGGGAACTCGCCGAACTACACCGACTCTTCTTGTCTGAAGTATGATGTGCAAGTCTTAAGCTGGACATATTTGGATGTGCTGCCTCCGTACGGATGCGTGGAGGTGGCATTACAATCTGTCCCTTTGGTGTCCGTAGTCTAATTTCCATCAGATTTGTAAAGTCCATGTTGCTGGATTTATCGCGGAGGCTCTAGAATGTCGGTGCCTTCTTCAAATTGAGTTCTGTGGAGGGATTGCGATGGTGCATCAACTTCCGCTTCTGGTTCGAATACTTCCGGTCGTGTTCGATTGCTAACATAACGGCATTGCGTTGAGGAAGTTGCATCTGCTGCCAAAAGTTATACAATTATAGCTGCTCACTAAGCACATAGTCACAACATTACAACATAAGTCCCCAGTCACCCAAAACCTCCCCAATCGGCGCTCCCGGAAAAAAAGGAATGTATCGCCTATGGTTTGTCCCAAGTCAATAGCCACGAGTGACTGTTGAAGTGAGAGTTGGAATAATAGGCTCAGCTCCAAGGGAACTTTCGCTCAACCTCTTCACATGACTGTTGGAATGCGACCCAAACCAGCAAATTAAGTTGCCAGCGATGGGACGCGCGTGCCCTTGCACACTTCCACTATACCTAACAGTTCGGTTCTGCTTATAAGCAACAAGTCACCTATGCACTAGTATTATGGGTCGTAAGTAAACTATTAAGTTGAGATGCAGCAACAGCAGGAAAAGCAAGTCGATAAGCCGTTCCAACTGGTCGAGAAGCAGCTCATCGGAGCGCTTCACAGTGACATCGCTGAGCTGAGGAGGTTCAAGAAATAGCTCGAGGATTTGAAGAAGAATTATAGTGAACAGGAACGTGCAACTATGGGGCTTGCAGAGAAGCTGCAGACTCGTGTACGTAGCGCCTTGGAACTCACCTGGAAGTACTTTGGGTATAAATTGGGAAAAGACTACCCGATCACAGCAATTGAAGTGAAGATAAAAGATCATGAGGACATGATCGAGAAATGGAACAAGCTGGGCAAGTAAACAACTCTTGAGCATGTCAAGCTTCTTAGATAGCTCGTTTACGTAACCAACTTGACTCAATTAGAGAAGTATGGAGTGCATTGTTGGCGAGGCCCATCGACGGGATATGGAAGGCTACCGTCTTTACATTAATGAGTATAGGGAGGAACTCAATGTCATGTTGTTGGAACGAGATAGGTATGCCAAAGAGCTGAGCAAGTTGTTCCAAAAGCAAGCCGATGATTAGAAGAACTGTTTGGAGCAACTCGCCAAGGAATTGGACGCTGAACTTACTGGCTTCATCGACAACGTGATGCCGAAGCTGCTCCCCAAGGCTTGATCGAGTGGAATCCAACATTGCTAATATTCCTTTATAGAAACTGATGTTGCGTGCGAAATCGGCACAGCCTCGGCCCAAATGCCACGAAGTATCGGCATTATAGGAGGAACTTTGCCATCAAATCAAGAAGTCATCGTTAGTCGATGGTGATCGCAAGGAGTTCTGGAAGCAGGCTGAGGAAATCAAGCTCAAGAACAAGGAGAACATTGACCGCATTAAGCAAGAAAATCGGAGGTTAATGCAGTTGCGAGACGAGCTCACCGGTAAACACAAGCTATCTAATAGTGCTAGTTGTAGTCAGTTCTCGGGTGGGCTGCGAGATGAAAATTTCTGGAGGAGACAGCTGGACAAGGAGCGCCACTTGTCCAAAACGAAGAAGAAAACTCTACTACACCTGCAGGATATGCTCAGAGAGGTCGAGGACGGGAGATCAGGGCTCATCGAAGAGAGTCCGCTTGTGAAGAACATCAGGGTGCTGGAGAATCGGCTGGATAAGGTGATGATAAAGTACAACGAAGCGCAGTCGATTCGGAAGACATACGAGCAGATCGTGAAGCGCCTGAAGGAGGAACGTGTGGGCTACGACAACCAACTAGCTGCAATCGAACGAAGCTTGAAAGACAAGGAACACGACTACGAGTAACTTCTACTTTTGGCCCATGACGCAACCCATGCCAAGTAGCTCGCCTTCAACGAGTGCAGAAAGTTCTAAGTTAAACGTGTCTCTGTGCAGTAACTACGCAGCAAGTATCTGGAAGAAAAGAAATTGGACATCGATAAACGGAGGACATTGCTACCGCACTGCGAAGATTTCCAGCCCGAGAGTAAAGTGTAGTCTCTGGATCGCACTGTCAAGCTGCAGGATATGCTTCATGATCGCGAGAAATCCAACTACGAGAAGGAGGATCTGAACAAGTATGAGGAGGCACTGCGAAAACTCAAGGAAGTCACAGGAGTGCTGGATTCCAATGAAATTATTCAGAAGTACAAGACGCAGGAACTCACTGCACACTCTCTCGAGGAGCTCAAACGCGATTACGAGGCCAAAATTGTCAGGCTTAAGGAAACTAAGATTCGACTCAAGCACTCACTTGCTTAGCGACTTTCAAGAAACGACCGAAATTGCGATAGACAACACATCAATAGACTGCAGAGCCTGACCAGCGATGCTTTTGCCAAACTTGAAACCATTAAGACAAAGGAAAACAAGTTGCAAAAGTTACTAATCAATGCAAATGCAGGATTGTAGCACCTCAATCGGCACCTATTGTTCTTCCGCGTAGAACCCAATGCTCAAGACTAGGGTAGGTCACCAGCCTAACTGACCATCATCGAGATAACCCGCAAACTCTAAGAATTGTTTGCTATAGTCCGAAATGACTAAGACTACTCAGCCGAATACTTTAGACAGTCAGCAGTCAACATCTAATAGATCGTCCTGCGCAACAAGGACATGAATGAGCAAGTGGTGCTGCAGCATAACAACCGTTTGAAGAAGTGCCAAGAAGAAGACGATATTAGCGAGAACTAGCTTGAGGACGAATCTAATTTAGAGAACACTATTGTAAAGGCTGATGGCCGCTATGCTAATGGCTTTAGTCGCGCAACTACTGCCACCAAGCGTATTGCTGCCAAGAAGTTCTGATATTTATGGACTTCCAACTATGTTTAGTCAACCGAACATTAGCTCATTCATCATCCAGTTCAATCCCTGTTCTGGTTGCGGCCCCGGCGGCGCTCACCTCCCTCGCGATTCTCGCGGGGGCGTTCCTCACGGTCACGGCGATCTCGGTTGTCGCGGTTGTCACGGTTGTCACGGCGATCTCGGTTGTCGCGGTTGTCACGACGTTCCTCATTGTCTCGACGGTCTCGGCGATCTTCGCGGTCTCCTCGGTCTCGACGGTCGCGGTTATCACGGTTGTCTCGGTTATCGCGGCGGTCACCACGGTCTTCCCTATCGCGCCTTCCTCCGCGATCTCCACGATCCTCTCGGTCTTCTCCCTTCTCCCTTCGTTCTCTTCGTTCAGCTCGGACCTTCTTATCCTCCTCCCACTTGGCGGCATCAAGCAGCTCAGCCTCGTTTGCCTTGATGGGCTGTTGATAGCCAGGCTCAGCCTTTTGAGCGGCGGTGGGTTCCTTGGTGAGGGTAATCTCAATGACGGTAAGGAAGCGTTCAACTTTCACTTCAAGTAGACCCTCCTCCTTGGGTGCATAGGTGTCAACGATCTTTTGTTCGGTAAGTCGGGTAATCTGGTGAAGTCCAGCGACCTTGCGCTTAAGCACTTCAGCAACCCAGATGGCTCGATCAATCACACGATCGGCAGCCCTGAGCACGACGAATTGCTTCTTTTCATCAAAGTAGAGGGTCAGGGCCCTGCCGATGTACTTGCCATAACCTTGCGACTTGCGCAGGATGATGTCGGTGTCGGCTTTGTTTTCGGCCACTTCAGACTGGGTGGGGACTCGCGTATACTTGGCCCTAGTGGACATGCGGCTCTCGGTCGATTTGTTGATATTAAATATCAATTAATATTTTCCCCGGCTAAACGAGAATGAACGAAGAATACGATGAGTTCGGCAATTACATTGGTCCCGATATTCTGGATTCCGAAGAGGACGGCAACGAGGTTGAGGAGTAGGAACCCGCTGACGGCCAGCCGGGGCAACCTGAGACTGTAATGGTCAATGAACACCGAATCGTGCTCCATGAAGACAAGAAGTACTACCCTACACACGAGGAAATGTACCCTGAAGCTGAGACCCTCATCGAGCAGGAGGACCAAGATAATCTTGAAACACCGATAATAGCCAAAGCCCAACCAAAGATCTTCGACTTCGTAGAAGCACTAACCCCAAACTATTCGCAAGAATTCGCATAGTTAGTGATGCAGAATCCGAAGTCGATACGTAACGTGTGCATAGCTGGCCACCTTCATCACGGGAAGACCCTGCTGATGGACATGCTTGTGCAGCAAACCCACGTAAAGAACTGGAATCTCGAACGCAACTACCGCTGGTTGGATACGAGGGTTGACGAACAGGAGCGACTCATTTCGGTTAAAGACTCATCGATATCAATGCTCATGCCCGACAGCAAGGGGAAGAGCTATATCCTAAATTTTGTGGATACGCCCGGCCACCCCAACTTTTCAGGTGAACTTAGTTGCGCACTCCGAGTCTGCGATGGTGTGGTGCTGGTAGTGGATGCCATAGAAGGGGTTATGATGATGACGCAACGCATTATCAAGCTAGCTCTGCGTGAACAACTCAAAATTGTCGTGTTCGTCAGTAAGATGGACAGGTTGGTGGTCGAACTGAAGTTGCCACCAGAAGATGCTTATCTGAAGTTGAAACACACCCTCGAAGAGATCAACACGCACATACACAAAACAGCTGCCGAGTTGGGTTTGAACGGTGAACTCTATACAGTGTCTCCGCTGCTGGGTAATGTGCTGTTCGGATCAGGTGAGTACTCATTCATGTTTGGGCTGGACTCCTTTGCTCGACTGTACAGTAAGCAATTCAAAGATGTTGAGGCTCATAGACTAAAGGCAGTATTCTGGGGAGATTTCTACTTCAACCATGAATCACGACGATTCCAGCGCAGAGCAGACAAGTAGGTGGCAAGGAAGCGTGCCTTTGTTGAGTTTGTGTTAGAGCCAATCTACAAAATCTTTTCTCATGTGGTCGGGAAGGACAAGCCTCAATTAGAGCCTTTTCTCGCTCAGATTGGAGTATACCTGAAGGGTGAAGAATACCGACTCAACATTAAATCCCTTATCAAGCTGATTTTCCAACGCTACCTATCTGCCTGCAGTCCATTGATTGATGCTATCACAAACCACATCCCCTCCCCAGCCGAATCTACTAAAAGACTCATTGATGCTCATTACACCGGCGATAGGGTTGGACCGTTCTACCAACAGATCATCAAGTGCTCAGCTGAAGGGCCCCTGTATATCCATACTGTAAAGATGTTCAATAAGGTGGATTGTAAGTCTTTCGATGTGTTTGGGAGGGTGCTCAATGGAACAATAAAGGAAGGACAAGAGTTGAGGATCATGGGCGAGGGTTATACTATCGATGAACAGGAAGATGTGTTCGTGAAGACTGCAGTTAAATTATATCTGCTCCAGGGAAGGGAGAGAAGACATGTAAAATCAGTCCCAGCTGGAAACTTCGTGCTTATCGAAGGGATTGACATGGCTGTGACAAAGACAGCAACTATCACTGACAGTAAGCAATAGCCAATAGACATTATCCGCCCAATCAAGTTTTGGACAACACCGGTGATGAAAGTAGCTATCGAGCCATTGGTGCCAAGTGACCTTCCAAAGCTGCTTTAGGCGCTCCGTCGGGCGAGCAAGTCGTATCCCCTCATGCAAACCAAAGTGGAAGAATCTGGTGAGCATGTGATCTTCGCCAGCGGTGAAATCGAAATGGATTCGATTCTACACGATATTCGAGAAATGTACTCCGATATTGAAGTCAAGATTAGCGATCCTGCAGTCTGCTTCTGCGAAACTATCATTGATACAAGTGGCATTAAGTGCTATGCGGATACTCCCAACAAAAAGAACCGAATTACTGCGCTAGCGAGCCCTCTGGAAAAGGGACTAGCATAGACAATCGAGAAATAAGTATTGACTCTCGACGACAACAAGAAGCTGAGTGAGTATCTCGAAAACCACTTCGATTGGGATATCCTTGCTTCTAATAATGTTTGGGCTTTCGGTCCAGATTTTGAGGGTCCGAATATCTTGGTCAACGATTCTTACCCGACACCAACAAACCAGAAACTCTTGGGGGAAGTGCGAAACAGTATCGTTCAGGGATTCCGATGGAGTACTCGAGAGGGGCCACTTTGTGATGAGCCCATGAGAAACGTGAAGTTTAGAGTTATCGAGGCACAACTTTCCACGATTCCACAGGAACTTTCTCCTGGCCAGCTCATTCCTACTGCTAGAAGAGCCTTCTATTCTGCTTTCCTCACTGCTACTCCAAGGCTAATGGAACCCGTACTATTTACTGAAGTTCAATGCACTGGCGATAGCGTTAATGCAGTATATACCGTCATTGCAAAACGCAGAGGCACAGTCTTCAGCGAAAAGGCCAAGGCAGGTTCACCTCTGTACACCATTGAAGCTACCATCCCAGCAATCGATTCCTTCGGTTTCGAGACAGACCTAAGAGTTCACACCACCGGATAGGCATTCTGTCTGAGTACCTTTGACCATTGGAACATGCTTGTAGGCGATCCTCTCGACAAGAAGATTGTGCTACACCCACTTTAACCCTTGCAACCGCATGAACTACCTCGTGAATTCATGATAAAAACTCGCCGTAGAAAGGGTCTAAACGAGGAAGTATCAATCGTCAAGTACTTTGACGACTTGAACATCCGGGAGTTGTTGCGTACTGATGCGAGCTACCGCTAGTTCGTTTGATATGCCCATAACGATATTCTTCTTAAGTGGTATATGTTCGCCATCGAAATCACAGAAGGGACTTTTAAATGGCCCTGAAGAAGCAAATCCAGAAGCCATGCTTCATGAGCGTGGATGGCTCCAACGGCTACACTAGTATGCTTCGGCAACCATTCTTGTTTGCCATGTAGATGTCGGTGAGCAGGCGATCGCCGATTATTGCAATGGAGCGGGTGCGCAATAAGGAGTCCTGCTGAAGCAAGATGTCTCGAATCTCGAAGAAGTTGTTTGGCTTAGATGCTTCAGTCATCAGAATGCGAAGTGGTCCTACCCTCCTCTTTGGGTCCAAATTCGGGTCGTTGCTGACCACGACACACCGATAATTTCGGGCGAGTTCCACTAATTTCTGATGAATGTCGGGAGGCGGTTCATAGCTACCGTGTTGAGTCAGCGTATCGTCCTTGTCAAAGATGAGAGTGGAGATACCCTCCAGATGTTCATTGCTCAGCTCCGTGACTCTCTTTAGTCTAAAGCGGGGCTTCAATAGTCCAGGAGCTGTCAACAACGAAATCGCTTGCCGAATAAAATTCATTTATCACAGGCAGGACCTACTAACACAATGATGTCAGGTTGCCCATCAGCAATTTTACTTTTGGAATATTTGCTGCGACTGTTTAATGCCAATATTTTACCAAATAATGACTAATTTTGCCTCGAAAGGCCTTGCCAAGCTCTTAATATTTGGACAGACGTTCGCGGATCAATCCCTCCTTCAGAAGAAGGGTTTGCCGTTCGGGTAGGGTGGCATCGACTTCTCCTCGATTGTGTTGAGTAGGTTCATCATCAGTCCTAGGTACGGTCTGTAGTTTCGAAGGCTGTTCACGAAACTTTGCATGTCCTCCAACCTCCGTACCATGTCCAAATTCGTTGGGACGGACTCTTCGAGCTTAACTGACCCAATTGAGGATCCCTCCTGTTTCGCCATCATCTTTTCCAGACCTAAAGATGAGTATTCCATGGACGGGCGCGCCCCGATTTCCGAATACTTTTCCATGTGGAAGTGATATTCCTTAAAGCATGTTACGCAGAGCGCCACCGGTTTTCCCTCTCGCTGAGAACACTCCTCACACTGATATTTAGATTTCTTCTTCCGAGGACGCTCAGCACTCGAGCTACGGGATTGCTTTTTCTTCTGGCTGACCCACTCGTTGTACCGCTTCACGCATACTCGACACTCCTTACAGTGCTTGAGCTTCACAGCGAAGTGCCCAATGTCTGTTTTGTTGTTGGGATCAATACTCATATCCTGAAGTTTGCGAATTTCTTTCATACAGTAAGTGATGACCTCAGCGATTGAATGTTAGAGGTTGGGTTTAATGCCATGGCTGGCATTCTTCTTCAATAAGTTCATCAAGGACAGCTTGAGTTCGCTGATCCGGATCCCTTCGCCCTCCCTCTGAGCAAACTCCTCAATTAGAGCATTCTATTCCGCCAGTATGCTCTCATGCTTGGCCAGTACTTCATCCAAACGCCCCTCGCGGAAGAGAGAGAGGGCTGCCTTGCTTCCCATCACTGTGTGCTGCTTCCAGCGGAACACAAATATCTTCGGGTTGTGAACAAAATTGTGAAGTAGTGTCTCGTTGGACTCAGCAAGGCATTCCTTTCGAGGTTGGTAGCCGATATGGAGGTAAAGAAACTCGACATCCTGCTTGGCTAGTTCGCAGAAATACTCAAGGTCTAGAGTACGCCAGGGATGCTTGTTAATGAATACACAGAATGTATCGGAGCGACATAGGTTTTTGAGCTTATTATGGAGCTTGCTTTCGCCGTTGTGCAGTGGACAGTTGGTCACCTTAAGTAGCACCTCTCCGCAGCTGCTCCTGAAGATGAGGTCCGAGTTCTAAGGAAAACTATTTGCTTGGACGTCAACGTAAAGTGTTTAATGGTCCGAAAGCTGATGACCGGGCCTTAAGTAGTTTCGAACGCAGCATTTCTTTTGTGGTTCGTTGACCTCCCAGTATTCTGAGAGCTCAGTGCTGGAAGGCAGCAAATGAGTCAGGCGTTGCTCTTGCGCTTTCTCCTCCAGATGCTGGGAGGTGCTGGCGTTGTGGAGCGCCAATCGGGCAGCCACCATGAGCATCTCCTCCTGCGTAAGTAATGAGCTTACCTGCTTCTCAGGAGGCACCACCATGCTAAGGAAATTATCAACCCGTAGGAACTCAGGAGAAGCTGGAGTCAGTTCGATCGGCAGCAGAAAGGGCAGATCGCTATCAGGGACTGCTGGGAACTCTTGAGCAAACACCAATCGTTTCCCATAGTAAAATCCTTCGTCAGCAACCGTTGTCGCAGTCTCCTTCGAGGTGTCAAGCATCGGTGAGTATTAAATTATGGTATTGCTTGATTCCTCTATAAATGCCTGAGGGAGCTCCTAAAATTATTCAGCACGCACTAAAGAACGCATAATTAAATGCTGTCGAAGAGATGCTGGAGTGTTGCAGACCAAACTTGCTGGCTTTCCTCGACCTCGCTTTGAATTTATTTGAAAAATTCCCAAGTGGCTTTGAGCTTCCCCCCTAGTGATTGACGTATAGCACGAGGCGGCAGCTCTCTAACGCCCGCATTCGAACATTGAACCGAACATGGAGGTGGGTTGGTGGCATGGGTCGATGATATTCCATAGGGTTGATGCCGCCAGCAAGCACACACTGACTACAACATCGTAGAGATGTTGACGCGCCACCAGCCGCCTATCGATATCACCGCATGATTCAATTTAGGAATCGCGGTGCAACTCAGAGCTTTATTTATGCCTTTGTAGCCCGATTTGTTCGGATAAAATACCCCCTGCTTTCAGTTCCTCCTAGCCGTCAAGCACGACCGTCTGAATTGAGCTTAGCCCATTTTCCCTGAAGTTTTTCTCACTTTTATTATAGCTGAAGACGATTCAAACGTTATAAATGGCGCAGTATTTGTGTAGTGCGCGGCTTGCTCAAGGCTTACTCCGCTACTGCTGCAGCTCACAGCCAGCTATACCAGTGCACGTTGCGGGAGAGCTTTCGAAGCAACCAACATAGGCAATGCCCATGTCTTTCGCAAGGCCCAACTGCCTCACTGGACCCAACTGCTTAAGATCGGAAGAAACGAATCATCTAAAAGTGATGTTCGGACGGCCAGCAATGTAACGCAGTGGGCCGATCGATGATGCATATGAGATGGCAGGCATGGCCGATCCATTTCGCCGAGAGATCGAATCGCCGCTGATAAGGCTACTCAATCACTGGTCTGTTTCTATTTCCAAGCGGCATAAGAGCGCATAACGCTGCAATAGAGGAGACGACCGGCAACATCATGCATGACGATGAGCATCGCTAGCCGATGCCACCAATGGAATCGCTGCGATAAATCCGCCGGGAATCACTCGGAATCCAACCGGAACGAACCGGCGAGGACTATCTAATTGCCAAGTATGATCGGTGATGCTAGCCGTAGTACTGACATCGTTGCTACCATGATGTCTCATCTCGCCAGGCATTCATTGATCATCGATAGGTGATCTCGAGCAGCCCACGACGAAGTGATGGCTTAATTCTGGAAGCCAACGAACCGCTTGTCTCTACCCTTCCGTAGCGTACTAGCGTGCAATAATGGTCAATTAATTAATGGTCGTCGTGGACCATGTTGTTCATTCCTTGGATGAAAGAGTCGTTCGTTGTTCGGACGCATTCGCGACTGCCTGCAGCCATATCTAACCACCGAGGGGGGCCTATGGAGAGGTTCCTACCCACCGTGCATAGTACCGGTCAGCACAGTTTAATAATATATTTGGTTCTGGTAGATGCGGAGAGTACCTTCACCCGCCATGTTCCCAACTCTCATCGTGAGCGTCCGAACAACAACCATAATCGATAAAGTAATGGTAAGAGAAGTAAGCGAGATAGCGTAGGTAGCTGGTGGATCCTTTTAATTCTTCGAAGAAATTCCATGTGTAGGTGCCATACAAGTCGAAGAGAGAGACCATTGCATGAGCAACAACTCACAAGCCTTTGTACAAATTAGAGTTTTTCGATGGCTTCTCGAATAAATTTGGAAGTTGCTCGACCTGGAAAGCAAGCCAAATGGTCACTTGTTGATAGTAGTGGGTTGCCAGGTGATAACAATGAGTGCTGTAGCCCTGAATAGGGTTATCAGTGCACATGCTGCTGTTATTATTTCAAATGGCAGCACAGGTTTGTATAACGATCCTTCCCAGCTACAGCCAGGGACACAGAGGTCACGTTCGTTACAGTTCATGATTACTTTGATAAAGATGTCACAACAGAACTGCCTTGTGCACCTACCACTCAACGACTTTAAAATGTGGCGATTCCTGGCCCAGCAGTTTCATGAATGTTGATCGTGTTCGTTCGTACTTGCCAAGTCCGCAGTAGCTCGATGGGAAGTTCAGGCAGCTCTTACCGCTCAACGAACCTTCATCTCTAATCACAAGATCTGGGCCATGACCGAAATTTGGACCATCGTTCTTGGAGCAATAGATTGCGTGCTACTTGGACACCAACGGGTATCTCTATTTAAAGGTTAGGCTGAATAGGAAAGACCTTCCTGATTGGTCAGCGTACTTCTTGAGTGACTCAGTGGATCGCCAAGGAAGTGGTGTGAACCCACCGATCACCCGACCCATCTCTGACTTCACCAGTATTAGCGTCTCGGAGATTTAGTCGCATTATTCATGAAATTTGCTGACTCGGAAGTTGTGATTGCTCGCTCGAAACAACAGCCTCAGTCCTTGGACCTTTTAGGGGTAGAATATTGCCCGGAGGGTTTCAGTATCCCCGGTTATAGCACTATCAATTCGTAGTTAATCTTGGTAAAAGGAAGACTGACGAATGCGGCTGAGCGCTCTATCCGGCGATAACCTCATCATATTGCTCAGAGTGGTGGACTTCTCAGTAAGGCTCTCCTCGAATTTGGAGGTTCTGTTGAGGCGTGTCTGGCTTCTCTCATGCTTTTGCTGACTCGTGGATCGTTCGGTTTTCTTATCACGAGAACTGTACAGTTATCGAATTTTGGAGAGACTCTGCTCTACCTCCTTGCGGATTAAGTGAAGTTTCGAACGGATGTGCTAGCTGTCCTATCGAACCTCAAGTTTGACTGTTCTCGATCTGCTTTGCTTGTAAATGAGGTTGATGCTTGATCCTTTCAGAGATTTGACTTTGCTGCTGCTTTTCAAGATAGTCATGAGCTAGCTGTTGTCTCTGTCTGATGATTTGGTCAGCGAGCGTTCAAGCCAATTCTCGAATTCAGCCAACTCATCTTTGATTGCCTTGGTTAATATGGTTAAAGTGTTGCGGATAGCCTCCACCCACTACTTCTCTCGTCCCTCGAGCATAGCCTCCCTCGTCGATAACTTCTTTAGGAATCCTTCTAGGCTGAAAAACTGGCAGTCCTCGTGCATATCGGAACAGTGGCAACCCTAGGAGCAGCAGATGAAGGGGTAGTTGGGACACACCTCCGAGAAGCACACTTGGTGGGATGGACGACCGTGAGCACAGAGTGGCGGCTTGATCATGACTTTAAAGTTATTTTTCGAATTATTGCTAAGTCTGTGAATCAGATCAGTCGCGCAGTTCTCGGACGTATGCCCGGTAGGAAAACTCCTCTTTTGGTTGGTCAATGGAATCCATTGTAGTTGGTCGTTTGTTGTTGCTGTTCACGCCTATCCTAAAACCCACTGAACTCGAACTGTCTTATCATATTACTTCATCGGTCATACCTTTCTCTTCGATATCCTACTGAGGTTTGATTTTATCAAATCATCTCACATTGAATTCTCAGTAATTTCATCCAGAGGTGAACCGAGCTACCTCCTTAAATTCCATTCGGTAGCTCGTTTCCGAGCTTAGCAAGCTCGAAATTCAGCCCATTGCTCAACTCCCGCCGCTTACAGCCACCAACAGGATGTATGATGACTTGATCCATTGTATCGGCAATTCAGACTATTAACAAAAATAAACATTGGTCTGTTGATTGAATGCACCGCTACAAGCTGCTGGAAAGGGTCGGCACTGGCGGATACAGCGAGGTCTTCCGGACGCTCGACCAGCAAACCGGCAAGCTCTGCGCATTGAAGGTAATGAAGCAACCCTACGAAAAGTTTCGAGCTTCTCAAGACTTATAGCTGGCAGTCCTCAAAAAGTTCGGTGGAAGGGCTGGCATCATCCAACTCATCGACAGCTTCGTTGAGGACGGGTTGCTTATCCTAGTGTTCGAACTGCTGCAGCAAACCCTAATCGAGTTCTATCGGCAGGTGCGAACTGAACATTGTCGTGGGCTCACAGCAGCGGAAATCCGGAGCATCCTCCTACAGTTGACCATGGCGATAGATGTGCTGCACACCGAAGGCTACGCCCACAGGGATATCAAGCCAGAAAATGTGCTGCTGGAAAGGAATATGGAAAGCAACTCGCTAACTGTTAAGCTTGTCGACTTTGGTCTAACCAAGAAGCTCAACAACGGTCAAAATACCAACTATATCGCAACAAGATGGTATCGGGCACCAGAATTGTTGCTATCCCTCCCTTATCGAGCCAACGTAGACATGTTTGCTTTGGGGTGTCTCATGGCGGAACTTTACAGTGGCAGGGAGGTGTTCCGAGGAGTCAGTAGCGTTGACCAGCTGAGCGAAGTATGTAACTGGTTGGGTACGCCGACCCACGAAAATTGGCCATAGGGAATGAACAAGATTTAGGCGATGGGAGTCAATCTCCCATAGAGTAAACCAAAATCACTGAGAATACTGGCACCAGGGATATCTGAAGATGGGCTTGACCTGCTGGGTCGGTTGCTTATGCTGAATCCCAATCGCAGAATCAGCGCTGCAGAGATGCTGCGGCATCCGTTCTTCGAACCTGCAAAGCATTAGATTCCAGCGCAAGCTTTGAAACATTTATTAATCCGGCCACAAGTGGAATCCACACCAACGAAGAAATCGGGTGAACATGAGCAAGCTGAATCCAAAACTCGAAGAAAGCAGCAGAGCTAACCAAAGCTACTCTCGGTAGATCCAATCAGCATGTTCACCCCTGGGGAAGGTTCGAGGATGAACCGATACTCTCGGCCGGTGTCCTTTAACTATCCGATTTCAGTGACCCGAAAGGATAACTACAAGCCTAGTGAGTCGAACAGTGCCCATCGCTTGAACATCATTGTCCGCTCCAAGACTCCTTCCGGTCAAAAGATTCAACCGATAGCAGCAGAAAAGCAAGCTGATTCGAGCATTTCTCGAGAGCTAGTCAAACAGCAGAACTTCATGGCTTAGGCAGATGCAGTTGAGTCAGAAACAAGTTTCATCCGAAGGAAGTTGAAGATAGCTAAAATGATGAACCAAACACACAAACAACCCGAGCCAGCGAACACATCGACCGCCATAGCCAAAGAGAAATAAATCCAACCAAAATTGAACGCAAGTCTACAAAGCCCTCGCCCACTCGAGCGAGACACCTCTCCCAACGATAGGACAATCTCTCAAAGGAAGTTTCACAGCATCGATAAATCAGCCAGACCAACCCTTTCGTTTCGAATCTAAGAGTCAGTCGTGCAACCGACGGTGGAGCATAGACTTCGACAGATAATATCGACAGACCGACTGACAGTGAAGAACCCACCGAGTCTGCAGAAGCTGGCTCAAGATGTAGTTTACAGCCCCAGCAAGCCGCTCCGGATAAGCAACAGCATTGGCAAAGCCTACATTTACCTAAAGGAGTCGATTCCATGCAAAACTCGTGCCAAAGTCAACAGCATAATGCTGAACTATCGGAACTGCAAGTGAATAGTGCTGATGTTCTTTCCAACTGCTAGGTTCAGTAAAGTCGATGGTGTCACACAAGCTTGCTAGTTAGGAGGTTGTGAAGGCCTTCAGCCGTTAGTTCTCCCAGATGTACGAAGTAAGGTTGCTATTCCAGACAGAGTCCAGTCTCGTTTAAAAACTCATTGGCGAAGTGCTCCAGGTTACGACATTCCAACAACTTGAGCAGTAGCACAAGGGTGCTCCGATGCTTGTTGGTCTCCTGGCTGGTAGCTCGTTGTCCTGTGTGATTGGCATTGCTACTTGGTTTGATGGTTGCTGAGGTAGGCAGACACGCATTGACATAGTTCAGCACAGTTGAAGCAAAGAACTGGCTGTTTATGGTATTGTCGCGGCTAAGCTCAATATCGATGCTGGGTTTGTATTAGACCTTGAGCTATTCCCCCTGCAGCAACTTTCTGCTAGTTTTAAAGTACTACTCCACAAGCACAATTTCGGCATCTGCATCAAATGCATAACTTACCAACGATCTCGTGGAGCTGTATGAGCTCGTTCCCGTGGCTCTTCGACTCGATGACTTATTTGAGAAGAGGTCGGCACCGAACAGCCACGATTCTCGCTTTCTTGGCGAGCATGAACAACAGCAATCTTGGTTTGGGCTTTCCTTCACCTTCAGCGAGAATTTATTTGACTACTGCCAACAAATAGTTGTATTGAACCCTCTCCTTGAGAAGTTTATTTACGTGTGCCTTGACGGCTGCTTCGTTGTTGTTTGCCCCCACTTTGGTAACGCTACGACTTTTCAGCTCAAACCCATCTCTGGGTTTGTCCTCACTCATATTTTTGTTTCGAAGGGCAGCCAAAGTCGTTAGTTTGGTGTTTGGGGTTGTTGATGCAGTCGGCTACATTCCCTTCGAACTTCGATTCAGCATGTTCAGTCTTTCAAATCCAGTTGCTGTGGGGGTTATTGACCTTTATACCTCTCCGAATGGCTTGCTGAGGACGCTTGTCGGTGTTCTTGATGATTTGTTTAAATTTGTGATTTGTTGGGCAAATGACATCGCGACTGCCTCAATGTCAATGCGAGTATTCGGGTCCATGGTAGTCATCTTGTTGATCAGTTCGGCAGTTTGGTCCCGCATGTTGAGATCCTTGGCGAGTCGAAACCGAAAATCAAACGTTTGGTATCGCATCCACCCATAGACCATCCCAAGTGAGTAAATATCCGCCTTCAAAGTTGCCGGTTTGTTGAGCCTAACTTCTGGTGCAATCATTTCCGCTGATTTGAGCATCGCCAGCAGGTAGTTATAGGTTTGATGTTCATTGCCTAGGCAAACTGCGTGGCTGAAGTTACCAATCTTCGCGGTCTCCACACCGTTGTACAGCCAGATCCACCGAGGATGCAGACTCAAATGCACGATGTTAAGTCTGTGCAGTTAACGCACTGCAGCTACCAACTGCTTCATGATCGACAAGACTAAACTCCATTGAAAGAGTACCTTCCTGCTCACTCAATGGTGACTTTTGTGCCCTCTCCTTCAAACTCTGGCCTACCGTCTACCACACTGCATACACCGTCTGAGTCGTCTTTACCAACTTCTTGAATTTCAGAAGACCTGCATGGTTGAACTTTCTGCTAATTTCGACTGGGTTGCTGCAATTCTTTACCTAAGCTAACTGGCATAGCTTACCTTGATTGGCGATGGTTCCCTTAAAGAACTCCGGCGATTCGTAGAGAGGTCGACTGATACTATAGATGGTCACTGCTTCGTTGGTGAGGGCGTGCCGTGCTCGAAACAATTCGTCTATACGGTTGACACAATTATTGTACAGCCATACGGATCCTCCCCCAGAGATTCCTCGAGAACGTACTGCTCAACTAGTTTTGCCATGCTAGTTTAGTTAAGTGTTAAAATGAATTGGAATCAATTAGAGCATTAGGGGTCACGAACTTCATTCCTCGCAGAGCTTGTTGTATTGGTCAAGTAGCTTGCGGATTGGGTCATTTGAGTCTTGGTGTTGAGCAAGGTAAGCTGAAAGGAGCGATTTACATAGCAGGCACTGCGCAAGTAGGTTGAATTCGCCTTCACTTTCATCATCCGAGTCTTGAGGGTTTCTTTGGAGGTACTCTATCTTTTGAATATTGCGAGGAGGCGAGCGAGACCGATATCGCTTACGATTTTGGCTATGGCGGCTTTGGCTACTGTTGCTTCTACTTCGGCTTGGTGTTCTCCGTCGGTCACGGCTTCGACTACGGCTACGACTTCGACGACGATTCGGGCTCCGACTGCGGCTCCGACTACAGCTGCGATTTCGCCTATCATTTCTGGCGCTTTCAATATACTCTTCTTTCCTTCTCTCATTGATTGCCCTCTCCACATTGATGAGATCCCCCTTGAGCTTTTCATGCAACTCCTTGTCTGGGCATACCAACTCGTGTGCCGAAACTTGCTCCTTTCGGATGATATGCGTGGAATTATATCTGCAACGTGTGAACAGATGTGCCAGCTTCTTTCCATCCTTGCATCGCATCACGTGGAAGGTGAGTTTGCTCCTCGCAAACTTGTGCATTACGTTGTAAGGACAGCTCACCAATTCCTCACTACTCATATAATATAACATGTCCAAGTGGTCCATCAACCTGAGCAAGCTCAAGGCAACTGAGTGCCCGCAACCCTTCGGCTACAGCCGTGATCATTTTATCGAGAACAAGAGTCAATCCAACAGCTAGCATAAAGCTCTGCTGGAAAAGGTATTCGTCGGCATAAACGAAGAAACTCATGGGGATTGCTTCCGCAAACAAAGCGCAGATCTTCATGTCGATGTTCATGATGTGGATGCTTGGCAACACAATCAACATCTTCCTGATATTCCTGGTATTCAAGGGCTTCTCGTCGGCGCTTACAGCTATCCTCGACGTCAACAAAGGTACACCAGTGAGTGAGGTAGTGTTCAAAGACTATGAGGGCATGGGGGTTAGCCTCACCACGTACAAGCTTATCTACCTGGCCATCAACTGCTTCCTGCTTGGCCTCGTTATTTACAAGCTGCTCAATGTTGGATTGCTACCCACGGCGCCATCAGACTGGATCGATCTGATTCCACTATTCTCAGTAGATAAGTCGACTAACTTAGCAACAGCAAGCAGTGGTGGGCGCAAAATGACTTTCATGGAAGTGATAGGCTGTGAATAACCTTCTCGAAAGTCCCAGGTTGCGGCTCATGAGATTAAACTCTCCACACAGAATCAAACGTATTCGGTTTGGTTCGCACTCTGAAGTCTTCGAATTGGAAATTAACTTTAAATGTGTCGTGGACTCTGCGGAATTCCAACAGTCCCTCCCAATCGCAAGTGCCGGCTCTATACCAAACTGCTTCTTGTCATGACAGTCGTCTCCCTGCTCATCGCTATCAGCGCCTTCGTCTTTGGCGACATTCCTCAAGGCATCTTCGCTGTTATGTTTGTGCCTCTGCTGTTCTACAGCTATTGGAAACTACAGTACACCATACTCATGGCTTACGCAATCGTCACCATCATCCTCTATGTCATGGCGCTGGCCTATTCTCTCGGCAAGTACAATTTTACACAAATGTAGAGTCCAAAATGGTGGTGATCTATGTGGGGCTTGGCGTGAATGTGGACGCTTCATCGTCAATTGGATCTACTTTGCATGGTATTTAGCCATGTCAATCCTCTGTTTCTTCATCTACCGATAATTTAAGGGGGTCTCTTTTGATAAGAACCCGGAACTTGCCAGATTCTTTCCAAACCCCAATCAAGGACCAGCTACCATTACTCAGACACAACTAAGTCAGTACGGAAGTACCCATGCATTTCATACAGACTTTGCTCCAAATTATGGAACAGCAGGGGTGCCACCACCTTTACCACAAGTACTAAACACACGACAGACATTTGGCAGACCACCAGCCCAATCCAACATATCCCAAACACCAAGGCTGGAAGCTAGTGGTGTTCGAAGTCAAGTTCGAGCAGCGCCCCCACCAGCTTCACAGAATTCACAAGTTTCCCAGTCTCAAAACTTCGCTCCTTTCCGCGGAAAGGGTGTCTCCATTGGCTGATAAAATCTTACTGTCAGTGTTGCTATACAATAATCTTTGGTTTAAGTTGCTTTTGGTTGTGCTTCGTCATCAGCCAAATCAGACCAGTTTACGGAATGTGCTACCATTCCACCAAATTATTTTAAGAAATCACTTCTTTACGTTACTTTAATTGATGGAAGTGTGCAACCCCAATAGTCAACTCCTCTTCACCATAAAGTACAGTCTTGCGGAGAGAAAGCAAAAGTTTCTCAACCAATTCCAAGAGTAAGATCATTCGTAAAGCAGGAACCCAACCTTGATTCACCTAATAGTCGAAAAGGATCCCCGGTCCAAGCTACCAACTATGGAGAAGTATCGGTACAATCCAATTGCTTATACAGTTTCCTGTGCGAGAAGCAGCACACCTTTCTAATGATCCAGAAGACCATCGAAAGTAAGCTTAACAACCTCCGCTCTAACTGTGATGTTCGTCGCAACAGCAAGCACTCGTACTGTCTGTACGTCAACAACACTCTACCGCATGCTGAATCGACGATGCAGGACCTCTACGACCGATACAAAGCTGAAGACGGTTTTCTGTACATCCGATACACCGAGATGTAGAAATTCTGACTTTTTATGACACAATAAGCAGCGACAATCAGAATGGTGTTTTCGGGAACACTCTCTTGTAGAGATACAGGCAGATAGTATCGTGAGACTTAATCCGGTCGCTGAAGAAGCATTTCATTAGACCGTGGGTCCCCAACGATTCTTCGATGTTGCCCTAAAGTAGTATTTAATTGTACCCGCAGTCCTAGTTTGGTAATGAGCTCGACCGGCTTGAAGTATTTGACATCCTTGGGGTTGAAGAACATAAATCTCACAGTCGCACGGCGCTTGTTGATTTTGAATGGGTAGCCAGTGAGGATAATGCGTTACAGGATGACATGCATAGGGTCTGCTCCAAGCATTTCACCATACATGATGGGCATGGCCTCTGGCTGTTTACCCTCAACGCAATAGATCGCGACACTCGCCGGTGGGAACACATTGTAATAGTAAAAAGTGCAGTAGTAGTGACTTTCGAAGTCGATAAAGCTCTTTCGGAACTTTGTCTTATCGCAGCCATTGAAGCATTTTGAGAAAGTAGGTTGAGCAAAGATTTTCCTAAACCCGAAGCAAAGGTAGTAGCTACGTCCACTTTCGACAGGCACTGTTGGGTCTGGGTGATAAGGGTTACGTTTGACTCGGAAATGCTGCACTGTCATCTTCCTTTCATGCTTAAGCAAAAAAGACAGCACCAGGGGGGCATTAACACCCAGCTCTTTCAACTGTTCGAAGGGGACATTCTTGATGGTGATTCTTACGTAGAAGTTTGGATAAGCAAAGCCCTTCTCTTTGTTCTCCAAGAATGCAGTTTTGCGCGTTTGCTGCTGATTCTTGAACACGAAGATTTTGCTGTACTCGTCTGGGAGGTTCTCCAGGGCATTCCACTCAGTCTTTCGGAAACTGGTCAGTCCTCGATATTCGCTCAGCTTATCACGCAGGGACACATCGGCAGGGTAGTCTAATTCATCCTCGAACTACAGATCTTCTTAGGCGCGAACATGCATCTACACGCGATTTTTCCTGAGTCAATACAGCAGGTACTTCTCAAGCTCTTTGTCTTACGGCAGGTTGGGCTCATCATCGAAGCTAACCTCATCGTCCTCCTCCTACCCCTTCTCCTCCTGCATTTCTATATCTTAGTTGGCCTGAAGTAGCGGGGTCTTATTGATGGCTAGGTCGTTGAATGCACTGGCTAACTCGTTTGGATCATGCTCAACATTGTCTTTATGAAAAGGGAAGATCTCGTCGTTGATGGTGCAGTGCTGGACCAAAGGAGTCTCATCAGCCATAACGGGTTCACTCTTGTTCGGCTTCTTTCGTTCACGGAAACGCTCAAGTTTGCTTTTGCTATTGAGGATTTCGATGTTCTAGATTTAGAAATCATCGATGCCAGTAATATGCACCAGCTGATTAGCATTGATGCAGTTCCCCTTGAGGAAGCCGACCACTTGTAATTGTTGGGTAGTCGGGTCGTACTTTGCAGATTCAGCCAGCATGTAAGCACGGTTGTCTCGGAATGCTAGTGGAATCGGGTTGGTGCTCTGCAGTGAACGTAAGAATTGGAAGATTTCCCCGTGGTCTGTTCCCACTGACATAATGCGATGCTAAGTCCCAAATTCAGTTTCGAAGTAGCGCCTAAATAGCCTTCCTACCTTCTCGTGATGCTTTCCTTCGAATAATTAGAGGTGCTGGATGACACTTACTGTTGAAGGTATACCTTGATTCTTGAGAATGTTGAGGAGGGTGTAACCATTGTCATCAAAAGCCTTGCCACTGCCGTAAGGATCAAGTGCAAGTCCCTGAGTGTTGGTGGATCGGCACGATAACACTGGGACTATCACATCGGCAACTCTGCAGAGATCCAGCAGATGTTCCACATTGCGACCACCTGCAATGAACGTTAAGTTTTCTTGAACTAACCCAGGGACTAACGATAACAACCTCTATTACAGTTCTTTGGGTGTGCGAAGAATGTGAAGTATGGGTAAATGTGTTCGCCCGCCTATGGTTTTGGTGCTTCAGTCATGGTTTGTTCTTTCGTCGCGATATACTGCTCTATTTGACGCTTCAGTTCCTCAGTGTTGGCATCGGCATTGAAAGGAATCAATACGACCAACTTCACACCCGGCTCTTTCTTCATAAGCTGCTCAATGCGAGATTTAGACCCACTATCGAGATAGCTATTGACCTTGAGCTTCTGCTCCAACTGGAGTAGCTCACGCTCTCTTTTGACTCTCAAGGGCAATCGGTTACGGTTTCCAGCCCCAGCAACCTTGGCCCGACGCTCTTTGCTAGCGACCTTCTTAATGCCTTTGGTGCGGAACTATATTGACATCTGTTGTACAACTGTGCAGGCAGGCTGCGGTAGCGGTCCCTCGTTCTTCTTCTTCTTGGAGGAACCCTTGAAGGGCTTGTGCCTCTGGGCGACGTTGTTCTGCTTAAACACTCTGGGCATAGCTATTGATTGTTGAACTAATACAATTCGACTATATTTGGCACGGCATCACACCTTCTGCATGGTGGAGACATCTGTGGACTGAACATCCTCCCATTTCTCGATGATCTCGAAGAGGTCGTCTGTGGAAACCTTGTCGTCTTCGATCACGCAAGCAACCTGTAGTTTCTTGATGCCGAAGGCCACGTCCAAGAATTTGGGTTCGCGATTCCAAACTAATCTGAATAAGCACGATAGAGTACCCGTCCATCTTGATCTCGTAGACCCTTTGGGCTAGTTTTTCGAGGTCAGTATCGGCTTCGAAGATCTTCACGTCGAACACTAGAATGGACTTGGCGATGACAGCCTTCTTGACCTTGGCAGGGGCAGCGGGTTTAGCCTCCTCCTTCTTGGGAGCAGGGGTATCATCTGCACCGAACAAATCGAATTCCTCTTCTTTCTTTGCCTCCTCCTTCTTCACTTCCTTAACATCCTTGTCCTTCTTGGCATCCTTTTTGGCTTCGTGCTTGTGCTCGGCCTTGTGGCTGGTCCAGGTCTTCTGAGCATCGGGTGTGAACATCCTCAGGAAGAGGTACCAGTGGTATACGTTTGGATGAGTCTTGCGATCAGGGACATCTACAATATCAACAAAGGTTACCCTTGATTTCGGAGAGGACACGAGAGTCATCCTCAGACGGCAGAGCAGTTCCGGACACGTAGGCGTGGTTTCCTAGATGAGCCTCAAGTTGGGTGAGTCCTTCAGCGGTGGCAGCCGTAAGCTTCGACATGTAATTCTCTTATGAATATCTATATATGAATGGAGAGCAGTGAGCGCGTGCAGTCATTTCTTCTTCTTCTTCTTTTTCTTCTTCTTGCCCATTGGGATTTGGTGGATCTGGATCATCGCGTTCTTGAACTCCTGGTAATCCTTCGGTGCCACCGAACGTGCTGGCCCAATCATCTCGACGATCTCCTTGTGCTCGTTAAGTTTAGCCCAGTGCGCAGCGTTGAAGCCATTGTTATCACGGAGGTTGATATCAGCTCCGTACGTCATCAGCAGCTTCACGATCTATTTGAAACCGAAACGCGCAGCATAGTGCAATGCCGTAAGCCCTCGCTTATCGCCTAGTGTAGGGTTGGCACCCGCGTCCAGTAGTATGTTGGTGAGCTAAAAGTTGTTCTTTTCGACGCTGTAGTGAAGTGGAGTCTTTTCGCCGATATCATTGTATTCCTGAATCAACTGGCAAGGCTACCTTTGAGTTGGGATCCCCACCGTACTTCAGCACTATCTTCACCATGTTAACGTTTTCACTTTGAACTGCAAAATGCAAAGGCGTGCAGCCGTTAACGTTACGTGCGTTGATATCCGCCTCCTTATCTGAATCGTTTGCGAACGTACTTTCGAGCAGGTTGATGCAGTCGATCGCGTTACTGTGGAACACAGCATGGAACAGCAGGTTGTTGCCCTTGAACTCGGGCAACTTTATTTTATTCATAAGATAATATGCAAGGGTCGGGAGGGCTTATAAGCACTGCTGCGGAACAGCTGGCATGAGAATTCTCGCTCCAAAGTTTAATAAGATTAGGACATTGATTTATGGGAATCAACAGGAGCAAGCTCGTGGAACTTCCCAACGGCACGTTTGAGGGCTAGAGGCAGGTGATTAAGGTGGAGATGCCACAATCCGTACGGAACTCACCCAGCAAGAAATCCATTAGCAAGCGGCCAAGCCATCCCAACCTGCTTCTGAACATTCATCAGAAGGAAAATCAGATTCGCGTACTGAGTGTATGTAAGGAAGCTTCTCCACGAAGACAAGCAGTTCGTGGAACAGTCCATTGCTGTGGGTTAGTAACTACAAAGAGTACTACGAAGCCTTCGCAAGAACCGACTGCTCAACACCGATGAATTTTCCGTAAGACATTGCTAATTCAGTCAATGAAGAACCAAAATAAGCAGACGCTAGAACGACAAAAGGCTCGATACTTGAGTTTGGCCAACAAAGAGAAGAGAATGAAATCGCGCTCAAATCTGTTACTACTCAGCGAAGTGTTCAACGAAAAGGGAGGCTTTAATCAGCGGGTGCAGAGCATCCACAAACTAGCCCAGCTATGAAGGCTCTCACTGTTTCTATTCCTCATTGTTATAGCTCAGCCGGCTGCTCGGAGTGGGATTACCCACACGTCGAAAAACATCGTAGACATCCTCGTGTGTATCCTTAAGTTAAGGCATGTTGTTGACGATGGTATCGTTGAGCTGCACGTAGCTATCTTTCTCCCTTCGGAAAAACTGGGATTAGGTATCGCCAACATCCACAGTTCTCATGTGCTTGGATTGACTTTGGCTGGTTTGTAGCAGTCTCTTAAAAGGATACTTGCGAATGAAAGCTCCCCAGATGATGACTAGGTAGATTCTGTTCCTTTCCAGGACTATTCTTTTGCGGTGGAACTGTTCTGGATTATTGCGATACATTTCCAGTGTCCTTTCGCCAGCCTCCTTGGACAGCCTCAGCTTGTACTTGAGTGCCATCGTGACAAAATCCAGCGTGAGATAGTAGAACCTCTCGGTGTTGCTGATTTCCAGCATGCATAGCTTATTGAGGATGGTGATTCCAGTATGCACCAACTGCTTTCGATGGTTGAAGTCGTCGGATTGGAATGGCACAACCTCGAATCCCCGTCTTTGTTCTGCTTCTGAGCGGTTGTCCGTTAGTGTTTTTGAGCGGTTTCGCACCCTCATTAAGCTTTGTCGGAGGACACTTGGCTTCTCCTACTGTGGCTGGAACCTATACTGCGACTTTTGGCTGATAATGCGACGTAGCATCCCATAGTTCTCACTTGCCACCCGTTCATGGAAGTTGCTTCGGCTGCGATTTTGCATCAATATGCTTTCATGGTGATCGTTCTTAACCGAGAACTGCGACTTTCGACTGAAGATGTTGCGGAAGCGGTCCGCCAAGTTAACATTTTCGTGATGAATGTTGAGTTAATGCACTACCTTATCAAACTTGAATACATTTCTTCAGGTAGTGACCCTTATGCCCTCCGCTGGTCGCTAACAGCGGATTCCCCTCCTCTCTATTGAACAACTTGCTACGGCTTTGCTGAGCATCATACACGGCTTACCCTGATTTCAGACAGTTTTCGTTGATGTTGTTCATGAAGGTTGCGATTGAGAAGGGCTGTGCCAATCATATCAATGGCATTGAAATATAAGGTCATGTAGCGGTTCGTTTTAGCGGTAGGAACTTGTTCTTGCGCGAATCGAAAATCTTTTGATAGTAGAGCAGCTTGTCATGAAGGTGACCGTCCCACTCGGATTGCTTCTTGAAGTTCAGCCGGTGTTCGGTTTCGTCATCGTACTGCCGTTCCATTTCGAGGTATTACTTGAAGGTGCGCATGAACACCTGATCGCAGTAGTCGTCGAAGTGCTACTGCGAAACATGGTGGTGGGTGTGTACACGACGCAGAAACTCCAGGGCGCAAAGGTTGGCGATTAGAAAGTGGCCTTGCTCGTGGTTGAGCAGGTGAGCACATTTCTTGTGGTTCTTTACCCAGCTTTTCGGCAGAATATGAACGTTGACGTTCACAGATGGCTTCTTGCCTGAGTGGTTGACATGATAGTCGATATTCCAGTAAACGTGAGCCGACCACTTCATTGCTTCGTTGGCAGCGCCAGGGAAATGCTCCCAGCCAAGCCGCGGCACCGTCAGCAAAGAACCGAACCGCAACGGTAGCAGTTCGTTGACTAGACTCTCGTAGTGCTCCTCGGAGTGAGGCTCGACTTGGGATTCTCCCTCGCTCACCTGCATTTCCCTATCGGCAAATCTACTATCAACAAAAGCCGCTAACCATGACCGATTTAAACCTGCATAGTAATGAGAAGTTACAGGAATTGAATCGAAGCGAGTGAGTCGATGGGCAGGAAGCATTCCAGACCGGTTCTGATTCGAAACTCGCTAAGTTACTAGTGACGTAATGGTCGCCGTGGTTGATAGTAGAAGGTGGTTGCTAGTAGTATCCATGAGAAAGGACTTTACTAGAAGTTCATGTTATGCCAGCAGCAGCTCAATCCCCTTCGGCAGTAATTTTATTTTGCCAGTTACCCATCAACCACCCTATCATTTAAATGGAGCTCTTCAAATCAGCAGCAGAGCCTTCCAGCAAAACTTCGAACGGTTCCTACAAGTCTACCCACGCCATGTCACAGCAACATGTCTAAGGTAGAAGCGGTCTCCTGAGCAGCCACACCTCAGCAAGAAAGCCCTCCAGCTACGGCCGTTCCAGCAGTAAGCACTCGATGTCAGCAGCACGCTAACCCTCTCTGGAGGATCCCCGTGGCATGAACATCAAAGTATTCGCTCGATTTCGACCTATGAATCGCATGTAGAATGAACTCACCAAGAACGGCTTCGGCTAAATAGCTGCACACTTTTCTTCGGATACTGCAGTAGCATTGGAAGACAGCAGTGGAATGGTATACTCATTTGATCGGGTGTTAGAGCCAGGCACCAGCCAGAAGTAGGTATTCGAAACAGCAGCAAGCCAAACCGTCCGGGACGTTCTTAACGGCTATAATGGTACGATCATCGCCTATGGGCAGACCGGCAGCGGCAAGACCTATACCATGGTGGGTGATGCCCAGAATAACCAGCTCAAAGGGATCATTCCACGCTCGATGTAAGGCATACGACCAACTGTAGAAGCGAAATATTCGGGTATATAGAACGAGAAGATGTCGAAGTGGAGTTCAAGCTGACCTGCTCAATTCTCGAAATTTACCGTTAGAACCTGTACGACTTGCTGAGTTAGCATCGCGATTTGAAGATAAAGTAATCGCCAAGCCGGGGAGTCTATGTGGAGGGACTCGCTGAATTCACGATTTCCACAGAGCGTTAACTGTAAGCATTGGATACCTAACCGTAGATATAACATATTGGAAATCGGCGAGCAAACCAGAAGAATAGCTTCTACGAGGTTGAACGAAAATAGTTCCAGGTCGCATACGCTGTTTATCCTGGATGTGAGGCAACTTCTGCCGAATAAAAACGAGAAGTTCGGAAGACTTAATCTTGTTGACTTGGCGGGCAGCGAAAAGGTGGCAAAAACAGGTGCAGTCGGCGAGACTCTTGAGGAAGCTAAGAAGATAAACTTCTCACTAAGTTGCCTGGGCAATGTCATTCATGCTTTGACCAATAAGAACGACTACATTCCTTATCGCGACAGTAAACTAACCCGAATTTTATCGGAGAGTTTAGGAGGCAACTACCGAACTTCCCTGATCGTGACGTGCAGTAGCCACTCATCGAGCCTTGATGAGACTATAAGCACCCTGAAATTTGCAACTCGAGCCAAGAACATAAAGAATACGTGTCGCATCAACGTTAAAAACTCACCTGAGGAGATGCAAAAGATCATTGCGCAACTTCGCAACCAGGTGGTGGAGTTGAAACTGCAGCTGGAATCTGGTCAGAGAATGGAAGGAATTCCAAAAACAACCGAAACTGATGAGCTGCATGAGGAAGCTCACCAGACTGTTCGCAATACGAGCCGACTACGGATGGTCAAGAACCCGTTTCAGCGGGGCAGTATGGTTACCAGCACGGCACAGCCATAGTCTGTTACTAATCGAGAGGGATCGGAAACTGCAAGTCGTAGCCAACAACAGGAGCAACCCACTCCCAGAATGGACAGTGAGCTGCATCGGGAGAATGCTCGCCTCAAAACTGAACTGGCTCATTAAAGATTATTGAGCCACAGCTTGAAGGAGCAGCTAGCAGAGTACAACAGAACATGCTCATTCACTTACCGTGAGTAAGTCAAGAAAGCTTCCGAAGTCGAGAGAGTGCGATTGCAGGAACTGTGTCTACGGCTGTAAGGAACATTCATGAGTGGATGCTCAACCCCCTTGAAGGACTGGTCGAACGTGAGAATGACACCAAGGAGTACTAATAGCTTGCCATTAAATGATCCACTGCTGAGGGTTATTAATACATTTCCAGAGGACCTCCAAAAACTGTATATCTATCTGAAGGATAATCTTGTTGAGTCAGTCTCGCAACTGAGAAACACTTTGGAGTATGTGGAGGCAGTGAAGCAGAACTTTCCTGATCATATTGCTAAGTATCTTCAAGGATGCCTCAGCCAACAGCTCGACAGGTCTGTGAAATCACAGAAGCTAGTTGAGTCGGTGGTGCTCAAGGAAGCAGTCAAGCACAACCTCACCAGCCTCTAGCTTATACATACTCGAAACAGCTTCAGCGTTGTCCTGGAAGAGGCATACCTCGAGGCTCTCTCTCGTAATTAGCAATTAGTGGAAGTGTTGGAGAGACGACTTCACTAGGAACGACGGTCAGTTTGTAAAGGCATTAACCTTACCGAATCTCATCACCTCGAACAGTGCGTCGAGAACTCAGAAACAATTAGGCTTATCGACAGTAATATCGAATCGTAACGTAATCTTGTTCGTCTCTATGACCAGAGCTATGAATCTCTTAAAGGTTAGCTTTAGAAGCTCAAGGAGACACTAGTGTCACTGGATAGTAGCATCCGTGAGCATTTGGCTGTGCAATCCCCTCCCTCAACTCCACCTCCAACAATGAAAAATGACTGTGCATCCCCATCACCGTTGCGTCGCGACTACAATCGTATGAACCCAAAGACTCCACCGAAAGGGAAAGAAGTTCTCACAACGAGGTCTGTATCGCAGTGCAAGGAGCTATTGCTGCAGAGCGAGCAACCAAACAAGCGTAAAAGTATGGTAACGATCCCCCTACAAGAAAACGAACGGCCTATCCAGTTTCGTTACCAGCACTATTACGCTTGATATCTTATCTAATAGTCATCTTTTTTCCATGATGTAAAATCGCAGCGACATCAAATTGCCCTGACAGGCTGGTCGCCCAGAGTGTCAATCATTGCTCCCAAACGGCTGGAATTCATGCTGCTCGAGCTCCCCCTCGAGCTCTTTTCAGTCATTTCGACAAAGCTTTGGCTTTGTTTCGTAACTGTTGTTGGTTGGGACAGAAGAATCTCTTGTCCAAGGAAGGCCCTCCAGTCGTAAAGATCTTCTAATTGTGCCACATCTCTG
>ERZ724508.388-NODE-388-length-31645-cov-5.790947_pt1 | contig 31645 bp, 45 predicted proteins | sample MGYA00376041_ERZ724508 | MGnify/ENA primary metagenome ERZ724508 (study PRJEB28724, sample SAMN07190887) | wastewater metagenome | isolation source: effluent of sewage treatment plant in Hong Hong | place: USA: Christiansburg, Virginia | collected 2016-03-01 ...
CTTAAAATTCTTACTGCTAGTCAGTCGACTGACGGTCTCAACATGGGAGGTCAGAGTCTTATTAGCGTTCTCAGCGGCAACGACCTTCTGTTGGTCATTGCGCTGGTCAGCGATGGCCTGGTTAACAGTCTGAGTGGCAGAGGGAATATCAGCCTGCACTATATAAGTGATAAACACAGAATAGATCACAGGGGGTGCAGCTGCTCTCTTTACAGAATTCTGTGGATCGCTTCATGGAAGTCTTCCACCACAATCGTCGCGGGGTCATCACTGTCGTTCTCAGCACCTTTAAACACCCCCGTTCTGGTCAGCACCGAGTTCCAACCGATGTTATTGGCGCCTCGAATGTCTGCCTTGGGATTATCACCGATCATATAGAAGTTCCCACCCTCGGGGTAGTGAGTCTTCATATACTTCTCCACAAATCCGAAGGTCTTGAGAGTTGGTTTGCCATAAATTACCATTTCATGCTTGTGATTTAGATACTTCTGGCAGATGTCAGCCATCATGTAGTTGAATGGGCCAAATGCCATTCTCATCAATGGAAATGCACTTGCCCAAAGGATATCGTTCTGTGAAGTGTAGTAGTTCGGAATCGGCAAATTGTTCCTGAGGCGGTCATCGAGAAGTTTTAGGAATACATTGAGAGAGGCTTCATAAGGACTCACATCGTTCAGCACAAAGATTGCTTGTACCTGTTCCATGAGCTCCTTAGGGTTGAGAGTTGATAGGCCATTTGTACGCTTCTTGATCTTAGCAACAACCTCTTCTGGGGACGGACTATCTGCAGGGAGAACCTGCTCTTGGATCTCTTCGGGTTATTGTGAGTGTAGAAGTACATTCAATTCGTCTGCTGTAACAAAGTTGCGAACTGCGAGATCCTCCGCGATTCCAATGACGTCCATGCTCCCTGCTATCATCACCAATCCTTTTTTGCTCTGTTAAACGAGCTACTGCTTGAGAGGAGTGTGGTTTAGGATCATGTTGCGAGTCGTGAAGTATTTGTTGGGCAGTTGTTTGAAAATGGCATTGAGTTTATCTGCTTTGACCTGCTCAGTAGAACCCCCACCGTTAGTAAGGCAGCAGAAGGGTATTCCCAGCCTTTCAATGAGCTGCAATGCTTCAGCAGTTCTTGGAATCTGGTTGCGTCCTCTGACAAGAACACCGTCAATATCCGAAACGATATACGGAAGCCTCCGAATCATATAATCACAGAGTCCTGCCTTGAATCCGCATATTTTTCATCTCGGCCTCAGCTTACAACGTCATGCAAACGCAAATCGTAATGATTGCATAGACGATGAAGATCGGTGTCATCGTCACAAAGAAGTAAAAGCGCTTGAGGTTTCCTCGACCAATGCATTTACTCACCCATGGGCAGTGATGGTCGTACTATTCAATGCAGAGTTGGCAGTCCGAACAGTGTCGCGTCGATCTCTCAACGTAAATGTTGCACTGTTTACAGAATCGAACGTTCTGTCTTCCGTAGTTTTCACCAGTCAAGGACTCTGACTTCTCTTCACCTTCAGCGAGTGCTGGTAATGGTTGAACAGTGGAATTTCTGACCACGCCAGGATCAGAGAGTGCCACTGCCAGATAAGAAAGAGGCTGTAGCAATGCCATCAACAATGTAAGGACATTGAAGTAGATGTTCGATGAGCACCCCATGCCGACCTTGAGCAGAAGCAGCGAGACTGCCAGAAAACAGGTAAATGCGCAGATGAAGAAGCAATCTGTATGGAAAGATGTTGGTACAATCAGGTCCAAGAGTAAGAGTGAAGTTCTTTGCTCGAAATACCACTTTCATCTTGCCCATACCGTTTGCCTTTGCTTTGGCCAGAGTATCGTCTACTATTTCGACTGGCGGAGAGATCGGCTCTTCTTACATCAGATTATGAATATACTTGGGAGCAGATCACTTAGATGGAGGCTTGTTGGGCTTTAGTTTGTCAGAGATGTTGGAGTGTTGTCTTCCGTACATTTCTGGTGCTGGCGAGAATGTAGGCTGGGATGCACTTGGCATTTGAGGGGGGTAAATTGGCATTCCAATGCTCATCATCGTTGGAAATGCATTGGGTTGCTGGTTTTGTGGAGGTGCTGACATATGAATAGGTATTTGCATTGGGATCTGTGAATGCTGTGCTCTGCGTAACATTTTTCTTACCTTCTCAGGTTTTCCATCAGCACTCTCACAATCTCGTCTTCATCAAGCTCGATCAAATCCTCGGGATCAATCTCATCCTGAAGGGATTCTTCTTCGAGCTTCTCCTTTTGCCTTTCGTCAAGATATCTCTCAAGGTACAGTGTTACTTTATCTAACTAGCCAGACACTTTTTCTAAATTATCCCCGTTCTCGGCGATGGATTCTCTCAGCTTGATGATGGCTCTTGTAACTCGATCGTTACTCGCTGCACTCTGCTTTGTCCGGGTTTCGATTAAGTTTTTGTTAGACTGTACGAAGGTCTGAGTGGCATTTTAATGTTCCCTTGCATAGGCTGCCTCCCTTTCAGCTAACCCGACGTTGTAGTACTGTATTCCTTCGCTAATTGTCCTTTGAGTTTGATCAAAAGTTTCAGCAAAAAACTTATCGAAGCGATTCTCGAGGAAATTCATCAGTTCAGGATTGGGAGGAACGCTTCGCTTGACTTTATCGATTGGAATGCTTTCGATTTTGGTGAGTTGACTGTCAAGCGAAGTGAGCAAATTGTCAATTGGTGCAAGTTTGCTATCGAGTAGTCTTGCGAAACTATCAAGGAGCATTCCCTCGGCTAACACAATGGTATCTTGAGTGGGCTATATGTTGGCTTTTGTTGTCTCCATGGGGGGTCTTTCCTTTGCAGTACTGATTGCAGGTGACGTCAATTCATTTGTCTGTGTTTCACTGAGCCTTGGAAAGAGGGAGGGTTTAGCTCGAGCAGAGTTAGTCTGGATCCTCCGCATGATGATTTCACTCATGTCCACATCCCCATCGGCATGCTCTTATTCTTTCATGTAGGTTGCTCGTTCTAACACTGCCGAAATATTAATGCACAATGCGAAGTCAAGGAGATAGTTGACTGTGCTGGCTGGTTAACGACCTACATCCTCCACTCAAGCTTGCGCAAATACTGAGATATAGAGAAGCCATCATTTGGTCACGAACCCCTTAATAGCTACGAAGAGTTCACTCTTGCTGATTTTGTTGTCGTGGTTGGTGTCCATCGCCTCCATCACTTTGAGTGCATCCTTCTACGATATATACTTCTTCTCGCCAGCCGACGTGAATATGTCCCTGACGACGTGAACAAGCTCGCCGAGCTCTAGAGTGCCAGACTTGTCGGTATCGTACTGCTCGAAGATGTTGTCAACTGCAAGGCGTATCTGCTCATCGGAGGTGTTCATGTTACTCCAAAAATATTATAGTTTAAGAGCGGTAGTCAAATGAAGTAAGGTAGAGAGTTACACAATCCAAGAAGTATAGAGCCGTGAAACAATGACATCAACCGATAGTTTGGTGAGAATCCACAACGTAATCTCGCCATCCGGTGGAAGCAACACGCTCTTAGATTATTGTTGATACTCACGGCATAACAACCACAGAAATCGTTATTGTCGACTTGACCTTCGTTTTGGTAGTTTCTCCTTCTGGCTACCCGTCACTAGTTGACGTCAAAATCAAGAAATAGGCATTAATCGAGTCGTGAATACGGAATCAAGTTATAACAATAGTTTGTACTGGGCAAGTTATGCTGTTTATTAAATAGCAAGAACGGAGATTGGTCCTTTCGTCATATGACTAGGATTTTTCAATATTGATAGGGTGGAACGATTATGAAAAGGAGATGTACCTCAGAGCATAGCGATCAACTGCCTTCTTACTTTAGTTCTGGATCACCCCACCCCAGCTGTACCATCATCCCCAAAGACTTTCTGCAGAAGGTTATTGACTTAGAAGCCAAGCAGTTCCAACACTTTCTCTACAATCAGCTTCGGGACGACTAGGGAACTGTAAATTGCAACCGCCCAAATTGCAGAGAGGAAAGAGCGAGTCATCGCTCTTCCTTGTGGCAAGGAAAGTCGATCCAGCGAAGTCAGTCCTTGTCAGCGATGACGCTATATCAATAAGTTCAAAGGCGAAAAGAGGAGCTGATTGAGTAACGTCGGAGAGCACTGTAAAGAAAAACTTCGGCAAAAGAAACTCACTTGAAGCTGCTGAAGCACCAGAAGGAATCCCGCATCAGAGGAAAAAGAAAAAATCGCATGATCCGGGAACGACATCATCTGAGACTAAAGGAATGGCAGGAGTACCAGGAACGGGCGAAGAGCTAGCTAATTGCAAGGAGACTTGAGGAGCAGGAAAGTAGAATCAAAGGGTTTATGGACTTGAAGAAAGACACGTTGTAAAAAGCAGAACTTATTCGCCAAGATGTTGCCATCAAAAAAGGCATCCTTGTTGATCAGATTGCCGAGCTCAAGTCACGAGGAGTCAAGCAAAGTCAGATCCTCAGCCTCATCTCCACTGAAAGTCAACGCAGCCTTCAGAGTATATCGTAAAGGCATACGCGGAACAGAAAATAGACCTCCTTGGAAAAAGGAAATAGGCAACGTTGCAAGTACACACCCCCTGTCGAGTCAGAGTATTTTCCCACAGAGGCCCCGAAGAAGAAGTTCAAAAGCCCTCTGAAAAATCTAAAGAGTGCAAATAATATAGACGATCGACCAACTGATTATACCACTACGAAAGATCTTGCCTGTTCCTTTGACCCTAAGCGCTACTCCTCTCGTCAAGGCTGATTTTCTAGATTATATAGTGGAACATTCATCCAGCTTTAAATTATTTCTTTTTGGAATAGATGATTACCCCTCGACCTCCTACTCAATCCAGTCTGTCCAACCACCAACAGCTTCAGAACATGCTCGTGCCTCAACCCCAATCCCAGCCACAACGCCAAAGGATGGTTTCCTGCTCTCAGCATATCCAAGAGGTTCCAAACCCTTACTATCGACCGAATCAGCCACTTCAACAGACTCAGAACATCCAACCCACAGTAAATCGTTCCCATAACAGCAACACAATCAACCGTACCCTCCCAACTTTCTATAAACAACCACAGACATATGCCTTCGATAGTAGTTTTACCGAAAGGCAACATCTACAGCCGAGCCACCCTAGTGAACAGAGATATAAAGTTGCAGTCGATCAAATCAATCAGCTGACGATGATCAATACTAAACTACAGCAGAGCCTGGAAAATCGGCAAAAAAATTCTGTGGAGATCCAAAGAGATCCTCAAAAATTTGCGACGCTTGAACTTGTCAATCAAGAACTCAGAGTAGCAAATCTCAGCTATATCAAAAAACTTCAGGAGATGGAACGACGAACCGGAGGGGTTCGTGCCACACCACAGCATATTCCAACCCAACCTCATCCTGTGAGAACCAACTAAAATACTCCTCCTCCGCACAATCAAAGGTTGGAGTTATCATCTGCGAGTCAGAGCGATAAATATACTCCAAGCTCTCGCAAGCGTTCCGTGACTCATTCCAGTTAGCAAGAGGTCTCGCCATTCATTCTTGGCCAAATGCCGGATATGAAGGATGTTCAGTATATAGCCCAGCTTTAGCCTCAACACTATCAGCAATGGTATGTGAAAATGGATCGGTAGATTGTTGGGCTGAGAGAGTTATTGGCTGACAGAAACAGCGAAAAGAGAAGGCTTGAAACACTTCTGGAGCAAAGCAAAGCTCAAGAGATTCTGCTCAACCGAAAGGCAATGGGGCTCGAAGCTTTAGTTGACCTCTTGAATAGTCGCAACAAGCAGCAGGAGAGCACCATCAACAATAACGACATGACCATTCGTTCTATGTCTTGCAGAAGAGCACCAGTCAGTCGACTACGTGAACTCGAAAACTTTAAGCACAAATTCGACGAACTCAGCTAAAAATCTGAAAAGGTCTATAGCTAGACCAAGATATTGGAGGACAGGTTGCGCCAATCGAAGGAGACTGTGAGCAGATTACAAGAGTTATTGGAGGAGTCAAGCCAAAGGTTGTCCTAAAAGGACAAGGCGATGAAGAATGAGCTACAAGTTTATAGAGAAAATGAAAAAACAATGCTGGGTCGACTGCAAATCCTGACGGACCAACTGATGAACCGTCATGCTGAATTTGCGCAAGAGCTTTACAGTTTGAGAAATCAAACAGAAGAGACAGAGAGTAATCGGATTGTCGAACTCCTTGCTAAGAATAACAACCTTGAATCGACTATAATTGCTTTGGAAAATAATCTGACAAAGCTACAGCTACAGAACAATCTGAGAAGAAAAGAACACAGAACAATCCAAGAAGTGGAAGAATCCTACCGACCAGATCTTATGGTCACCCCAGAAAAGAGTTAGCAACGGCGTCTCCAGCCATTACTGTCTACAATTCAGGAGCAACTCAGCAATTAACCGAACCTCTCAGCTGATAATTCTGTGCACAAGTCTCCAAATAGAGATGCTGATTCCCCTTCCAGGAGGGATCAGGAGTATGATCGACTTAGGAATGAGAAGATTCAGTTGGAAGAAAATTTTCAGAGAATCCAAGGTGAAAAACACGAATGGGAACAGATGTACAAAGTATTAAGAACATCGTACCTGAAGCTGAAAGGGGAGAACCCAGACAAATAAATTCAATCTTCGGGGTCAGAAGGCTTTAGTGAGCTGACAGATAGATCAGCACAAGTATCCTGGGAAAAGTACGAGTAGCTCATGAGGTAGCTCGATGAGCTCAAGTTCAAGTACAGTTTGGACATCAATCACATCAAACGGGAAAGGGACAACTGCTTAGCTGAGCTCGCTTCGGTAACTGCTGAACTAGACCAACTCAGGTCGCAAATCTCAGAAGTGAGTGAACCCGAACAACTTCACTCAGCCAACATGTGATGAACATATCTCGTCACCCTCAAGTCTTAAAACCATTGCATCGAAATGTTTAGCGATAACCTACCAATAAATAATAGTTTTTGGCATGATTGAAGCTGGAGAGTCGCGGGGCACAACTGACTCACTGGAAGCGGAGGAGCCCGACCATGCTGCAACCCTCACCAGCTAATGTACCTATTGCATTGATGCAGTTTTCAAGCGTGAGCCAGCAATAGAAGTACCGAAGAAGCCATACTCGTTGGAACCGGATATCGCGACAGGATGGATGCCGAAGATGAAGGTCATTGGTCCCGTCCCATTGAACTTCGATTGCTCAGTCACCGACGCAGTGGTATCTGGACTGCTACAGCACGCACGACTATCTAACTACTACCGTGTCGTATACCTAGGTACGGCTTTGGTTGAGAGCAGCGCACAGGCAGTAGACCGCCCAGTTCGTTCAGGATGCATGAATAGTTAGCCCGAGACTACCAATTCAAGTATGACCACCTGTACCGCAACAATTACAGTCACCTGCAGCCATTCTATAGGAAGTTCTACGCTGAGTTCCAACCACAGACCTCGAGAAGCTTCCGTGGAATGAACCCGACGTTAGATAACAACGAAGCCACCTTTGACTCCAATTTCTAGTCAGGCAACCTCGATGTTGCAGTCAAGGTAATCCGCGGCTAGTACGATTTGTTTATGCGTATCGATTCCAACACCCGTGGTCACCTCCAGTGGTACTACTTCAAGGTAAAGAATAACGGGCTTAAACGCATCAAGCTCAATCTCGTCAATTTCCGAAGAAAGAGGACATTATACCAACGTGGCATGAAGCCATTTATCAAACCCGAGAACGGTGAGTGGCGACAGGCCGGAGAAAATATTACTTTCAAGGAGACCATACTGCGATACGAGTTTCTCCGCGACGACTTCGACGAGTATGAATTGACATTCAAGGAACTGAGCTTCGAGTACGAGTTTCAATCGAAGACTGAGTAGGTCGAGTTCGCTTATAGCGTACCTTACACGTTCAGTCAGATGCAGGCGATGTTGCGCGAATTGCCTACCACCTATAATGACGAGGAAATTCTCAAGCAGCGGACAATTTGTGAGTCGCTCAGCGGGGTTGAGATTCCAGTGCTAACAGTCACCGACTCCTCGAACCAATCTCGGAAGAAATGTTTATTCGTTGTCGCAAGGCAACATCCTGGTGAGTCCAACGGCAGCCACGTCGTCGAAGGCTTTTTACGATGGCTCTGTTCCGATCAACCCGAGGCTGTGCGAATGCGAGCAACCACAGTAACCAAGATTGTCCCGATGTTGAACCCAGATGGTGTGATCCTCGGCAACTTCCGTACAAGCATCTGTGGGAAGGATTTAAACAGACTCTTTAAAAGCAAGAACTGCCTAATGTTTCCTGAAGTGGAATACCTCAAAGAGGAGATACTGGTGACGAAGAAAGAATTCAAAGGCAGGTTCCTCTTGTTCATGGACTTTCACGGTCACAGCGTACGCAAGAATGTTTTTACCTATGGGCCTGGATTTTATCTCGGTGAGAACAACTACTATCGTTCGAGAATCTTTCCGAAGATTATCAGTAGCCAAACAGAAATGTTCAGGTACTACTCGTGCAGTTTTCGGATCAGCTAGCATAAGCAATCGACTGCGAGGGCTATGATAAGTCGAATTGTTCCGTTCTGCTACACTGTTGAAGCTAGCAACTCATCCTACTACTGCGCAGAAACAAGGGCAAACATCGAATTTGCAGCTGCGGATTGGCAGAAGGTTGGAAAAGAGATCGGTGTGTCCAGCTTCTACTACCTTGAATTGATCATCGAGTAGTAAAAAGAAGCCAAGTTACGGTTAGAAAAAATGCGTGAGCGCAAAGAGGGAAAGGATAGGAACCAAAGGGATCGGGACGAAGAAGAACCAGATAACCCGGCGATGACTGCAACAACCAAAAAGCTAAACCACAAACCTGCTGAGACAGCAAAGAGCACTGGCCAGAAAAGACCCATTAGAGACAGTATAGTACAGCATACTTCCAGTCAGCTAACGCCCGTCAAAAGATCCACAGTAAGACCCCTACAAGCACCACATATTGAGCAGCAAAAGTACAGCCAAAATAAAATCATCGAGGAGATAAAGCAGGCAGAGACTGAGCTCAACCAACGGCTGAATTCTGGTGAGCCACCAACCGTGGACGACAGTGATAGTGATCGGTACTAGACGGCTGGCGAGGATAGTGAATCAGCATCAGATGATTTAAACGAACACGAGCTGAAGAAATTTCATAAGGCCGCATCATTCATGCTGCTGGACTTTGAAAGCGCCTTCTTCAAACGGAATAACTCTGAACACTCAGTCCCCAAATCGCTGAACACCACGACCGTCAAGAAGCAGAAAACGACGCGGGAGAAGAGAAATAAAAAGATCAAGTCTCAGTACCAAGAAATAAACGTAATGGCCTGTCTGAAAAGCAGGATGTACCCCGTAGAGCAAGAGCAAAAAGGAGGACGCCTCGAGAAATTTAAAAGTTTTCAACTCTTAGAGCCCATCGGGCGTATCGCTTCAATAAAGCAGCTTACTGATGAGGGCAAAGGCGAAAGGTTGGAAAGAATTGAAAAGCGATAAAGGGATTAGCAGCGTGTGCTTCCAGTCCGCAATCTTAGACCAATATTCCCACGTAATGCTAAAACTAGAAACACAATTGGATAAAGACCTGATCAGCAAGAATTGGCTGACGCTCAGCGTTTCGATAGTCTCGAGAAAATCGACGAAGAGCCAGACAATACTTCCGCTCAAATTACATCATGTCTCCGGAACTATGAGGTCGAAAGAGAGCGTCCACAGCGCCTAATTGACCGTGTTAGCGAGAGACATAAAGAGACCTTTAATGCAGTGGCTGGCAAAATGGCCTGGCTAAACATGATGGTACCAAAACGCGACCGCCGGGGATAGTACTTGGAGCAAGCTCGAGAACGACTTCAAGAATACCTTATCCGTGAAAACATCGGTTCAGGGGAGAAAGAATTTCAAGCCAGCCGCATCCGAGTCCGTAACCTTTCGAAGAACAAAGAAAAGGAATGAGCTTATTTCTGATCCGCAAATTGTATTAGTATATGAGCAATCTACTTCGCAGACTATCGGCAAGCCTCACTCAGGAAAAGGTTGGAGCATTCACAGAAAAAGTGAATAGAAAGGTGGCATTAATCCTCATTGTTAAGAAACTAGTGCTCTTGCTGAAGGCACCCAAAGAGGAACGTAAATAGTGTCTCACTGATTTGATGTTTATGGTGCTCTGGTATATCAGCCTAAAGGACTTCGACCTAGCACCCGTTGCCGATCTGGCCTGCCTGATCTTCGAGTTCTTCGACACATGATCCTTAATAGCGCAGTACACTTCTTCAATTACGACAACCTCGTCATAAATCAATTTTCCAAGGTTAAATCTCAAACGGTTCTGTGTATTTGATCTCTGGCTCGCATCTATCGATTCGATTTCGCAGTGTGTTCCTTCTTCTGAAATCTGTCCGAGTGCCATTTGCTTATGAGTTGACTGATGTAAGGTTACTTGCAGTTTGGTAAAAAGCCACCGCTAAATCCGAATGCTAAGTCTGGAGTTTTTGTGGAGACAAGCTGAACGAGACCAGCTTGGCCTTCATGAGTTCCTTCATAACTTCGGGTCGTTTCAGCTTCAACCGAAAATTCATTGAACGTTTGGTCCGTTGCTCTGCAGGTCCCGATGCACCTGTTATCCTCTGAATGACTTATGTTATGCAACGACTATTGGACTCTGGCGAATGGGTAGGTAGGTTAACTATGCGATGCTTCAGTTCGTTGATTTATTTAGCTCTGCGGATGTCAGCTACGTTGCTCCCTTTGAGGCTATCGTTGCGGGGTCTAAAGCGATCAATCTTTGTAAGCTGCTATCCAAAGGGATTGCTTTGAGGAAGAGATGTATGTCGAATCGGTCCGCGAAAACACACTACTGATGATAACTCCTTTGAATTCTGGTTGAACTCGACAACTGACATCGATGAGTTGCCAGGAGTAGCACGTCGCCAATCGTAGCCTGTTGCAGGTGAAGCTTTCTCAGACAAATATGAATCATTGCGATTCTCAGTCTCCGGCATGTCAATATGGTAGCAGGACCGATGCTCCTGTTTTCTAGATTGTTGAGTTGCTCTGGGACCTTTACGGCTGCGGCATAAGCTCCTCGACAATCCTTAATACTTGGATAGGTGCATTGTTTGCTATTAATAATTGAGGTGTACATGACAGCTATCCTGTCCAGCAGGTTGGGGCTTCTAAAGTTCATTGGAACCTTCGCAGTCCTGCATACGGGGCTGACCTACCTGAATAACGTATTGCAAGCTCCTAAGGGAAGATCAATAGCAACAGAGCAGTCACCATGACCATTACAGACTATCTGAACAATCGAACGATCACCGAAAAATCGGAGCTGACGATCGTTGGGACCATCAAGCCGCGCTCTGTACGAATGAGCAAGACAGCGATGTGCAAAGACTTCGTATTGACTGACAACCGTAATGAGCTGGAATGCACTTACAATGGAATGGTGAAGTCGGAGTTCAAATAAGGTGAAACCACACTGGTACAGGGCTACTGTCCCGACATCAGAGACAAGCATCGTATCATCGTCAAAGACTTTTCTACGAAGCACGGAATGGAGACGAAGGAATGGTAGACCAAGGAAAATGTGTCTCGACGACTGTACCGTAGTACAGATACTGCCCAGCTGGCTTGAGCGATTGTGTATAGCTTCGTATATAATATTGGCCGTATGTCGAACCCTGCCCGTAAGAAAATCGACAAGTACACAATCCACTTGGACAAGAAGCTCGGTGTTGGTTCGTTCGGTGTGGTTTATATTGGAGTACACGACGAGACCCAACAGTACGTGGCGATCAAAATGTTGGACAAGAAGACCAGTATATCATGAAATTACGCAGTCGACAAAGATGAGTACATCAAGTCAGCACTCTTCGCAGAGATCGAAATCCTGAAGACATTGAAGAGCACCAATATCGTGGGGTTTCTGGATGTGATGGAGTCAGCAAACAACTACTACATTGTCCAAGAGTACTGCGATGGTGGGGATCTGCGTGGGTACCTCACCAAGAAGGGCAACATACCGGAGAAAGAAGCAATCAACATCATTACGCAGGTCTGTAATGGCTTTGTCGAGATCCTTAAAGAGGGAGTTATTCACCGGTACAGTCTTTGCTAATGCAGTGACTTGAAGCCAGAGAACATCTTGGTGAATAAAGGCATCATCAAAATCTGCGACTTTGGCTTCAGTAAGAAAAGCAACAGCCGCAACATGAAGAATAAGACGATGGTGGGTACTCCCCTTTACATGTCCATCGAGATTCTCAAGGGGTAGCCATATACCTCCAAGTGCGATATATGGGCACTCGGATTTATCTTCTACGAGGTAACCGATGGGCTAACTCAGCTGCTGCATGGTGTACCTCCTTGGGACGCCTCGTCGGAGTACCAGCTGATTCAAAACATTGAGACCCAAGCCTTAAAGTTTCCGAAGAAACTGGAGCCTCTAACCGAAGACTTTCTCAGTAAGTGCTTGAAGGTGAGGTAAAAGGATCGCATTAGTTGGGACAAACTCCTACGGCACGAGATCTTCGCTGGATACTTTGCTCACTTCGTCAAGAAAGAGCACGAGTTTGAGAACAAATTCAAAGCTCTCATGGGCAAACTTCGCTACCAAATCAACTCCCATGATATACAGCTGGGTAGCCTCATCGAAAAGCTTGGATTCAACGCTCAGAAGGAAATGGATTTCACGCAGTTCGACAGATTCATGAAGCAAATCGATGAGTAGCTGACCACTGAGGAGCTCAGGTATGTCTTTGAGAAGTTGGATCGTGACGACAGCAGCACCATCTCGCTTGAGGAACTCGAAACTGCTCTCCGATAAAATGGCATTCCTCTCAAATCGCATTATATCCTGCAGAAAAAAGACAGCTTCGAAGAGCATTACGATCCCAAGGTTGTCGAACGCAGGGTTATGGATGCCTTCGTGAAACTCTCTCACAAGCTCAAAATGCGGGGTATCACGCTTCAGCAGGTCTTCGACGCTTACGATATCAACCACGACGGAGATATCAGCTTGCTGGAGTTTCGTCGTATTATGACCAGGTTAGACAATACGATGTCGGACGAAGACGTGATGATGGCCTTTCGCCTGATTGACAGAGATTCCAGCAAAACCATCACGTTTGACGAATTCGAAACGTACTACAAACGATGTACTATGGGTAGTTCAGGGGAAAAGGGAAAACAAACTTCTTGAGCTCGTTGACAAATTGCCTGTCTGCTTTAAGTATTTTATGCATCCTCCACATCCGTACGTACCGAGTGCAATCGAAATCACACTTCGTTGTTGGAACATGCGACCCAGGATAAGCCACCTTTTCCTAAAAAAAATCGTCGAATTAAATCTTTCTCGAGTTCATACGGCAATAGCAGCAAGGTGTATCCTCATATTGCCAGGTTGCGGTGTCTCACCTCCTTGCCTTTTAACGGGAGTGTATATACGATATGGTTAATGCTCTGTCCTCAGGAACTAACTAACTAACTAACTAAGCAATCTGCTCGTCAGCCTTCGCAGGTTTGTAAGGTTCTTTGATTGGAGCAGCCCTTGAAGTTTCGTCGAGTCGAGAACACCACAAACTACAAACCCTTTGTTCCGTGCTGATTAACTTATTAATAAGAGCAAGCCGGGCAGGAAAAGCTGCTAATCTCGTCTTTGGCCGTGGAACAGTAACTTGCAATTGACCGTTTTGATAAATTTAAGGGAGTGACATCACCCATAACCACCTATACTTCAGAACGACATTCAGCTTTTCCTGGAGAGGCTTATGGAGCTGCTGTAGTTTTTGCTGGATGCTAACTCCGATACTCTTTATTCTATGACGCCATAATGTGAAAATATCTTGATAAGTGGAGGCCCGAACAGTCGTAAATATATAATAGTTGATGAATTCAGAATGTACTGGTGGCAAGGTGGCCTCGAGCTCCACCGCCTTACTCACTACCGTTTCGAGCGTTTCGACAAGCAATAATCTTAATGAAAGGTCAGACAGCTCCAGGATGGGAGAAGAGGAGTACTAATGCTGTTACATCAGAGAAAGCCAAGCTGAAGCTTCAAAGAACAGCAACGAGCAACCACAACACTTTGCCGGCTAGCAGCCTACCTTACGCAGCGAGGGATGGACTGACGAGGAAGAAGAACGACTTTTTGAACTGCACAACACTCACGGAAACCGCTGGGCGAGAATTTCGCACTTTCTCCCAGGAAAGTACCATATTAATGGATTCAGGACTGACAACTGCATAAAGAACCACTTTTATTGCACGCTCAGGAAGGCGTTCCGACGCATCAACAGATACATCACTGAGAATAAGCTGAAGACCAAGTCGAGGGAGATCAAAAACGTCATCCTCTCGAAGATTATCTCAGTAGCTGAACAACGTTTCGAGACCAAGCTTGACGTTTCGCCTGAGATGATAGAGGTCTGCTTTAAGATCAAAAACGACCTGGTCAAGTATTCCAAAGATCGTCCTATTGACGAGGCGGCTGAGCCACACGTCCTTGAACTCATAAACAACATCAACGAATTTAGCCATAGCTTCAAAAAGAGAAAAGTAAAGAAACCAGAGAAGCCTGTAACGATCGAAGAGCCTATCGTCCAAAAGCCTCATAAAAATCCTTTCGATATCCCAATCGACGACAATGGGCAACCTAAGAAGAACGCTAACTCTTCCCAGCACAAGATGCTTGAGCTGAGTAGATCCTTGGAATTCGATATTGAGGAATTCAACAGGGAGGCTGGTAATGCAGACAACTGGGACGGTGGTCTGTTGGAACCTTGTAGCCCACCGAGAATGAGCGGAGTAAATCAACTACCTGTGAACTTTCCCTCTTCCCCCCGCTAGTTATCGGAATGCCCAGATAGCCCTCTGAAACTACCGAAATGAATGACCTGCAAAGAGTTGCACATACGTGATGATGACTTATTTGTTACTTCGTCAGTGATGCGCTCCGATAGAAATGGGTTTACTCTAAAGCAAGGCCCATCTTGCCAGATAATAGCGATGAGTCAAACTTGAATATCGTCTCAGAAAATTGGTGACGTCAACATGAACTGTATTCAACAGCAGTACCCCTTTCTCCGATCCGACTGTAGGAGAGATCGAGGAGGAAGACAAGACTCATCATAGATGTAAACGAACGTTCCATGGGGAATAAATCATCAAAGCTTGACTCCCTTTAGAGTTTTTTTTACAGCTTTAACGATATGGGCTGTTCCAGGAGTAGTTAGCTCCTCCAGGTTCTTCGCATAGGGCATCGGAATATCGATGGCAGTCACTCGCTCCAAAGGAGCATCCAAATGGTCGAAGCAGGCTAAATTAGTTGTGATTCGTACTTTCGAAGACAAGTCCGGCGATTTCAGCACCAATTCCACTTTGAGGGAATCCATCTTCAACAGTGACTATTCGGTTGGTCTTCTTGACGCTTTCGACGATGGTTGTTCTGTCTAGAGGCTTGATGCTTCGTAAGTTGATGACTTCGGCCTCAATACCCTCCTTGGCAAGTTCCTCAGCAGCAAGAAGTGAGAATTTGACATTTCGGCTGTAAGCGACAATAGTCACGTGCTTACCTGGTCGCATAATCTTTGCCTTTCCGATCGGAGTTAAGAAGTCTGGGCTGAGAGCTTCTTCAGAGATGTCAAATGCTTCTCCGTAAAGATATTCATTTTCCAGGAAGACAACAGGATTGTTACCTCGGATAGCAGCCTTCAGTAAGCCTCGACAATCTTCTGCGTCATATGGGCTGAGAGTTACGAGTCCCGGAATCGAACCGTACCATGCAGCGAAGCACTGACTATGCTGAGCAGCTACTGCAGCTGCTGGTCCATTGAGCCCTCGGTAGACAATCGAGCCTGAGAGGATTCCAGAGCTCATGTAATGTGTCTTAGCGAGACTGTTGACAATATGGTCGATACCCTGCAGCGCGAAGTTCATAGTCATAAATTCAATGACCGGTCGCAGTCCCATAAGAGCAGCTCCGACGCCAAGTCCTGTGAATCCTGCTTCAGTGATGGGAGTGTCCCAAATTCGTGAAGGACCGTACTTGTCGATAAGTCCCTTGGAGATTTTGTATGCACCATGATAATATGCGACCTCCTCACCCATAAGGAAGACCTTCTCGTCACGCCTAAGTTCCTCATCAAGCGCTGAGTTGAGAGCCTCTCGGTTTGTCAGTTTCTTGAGAGTGGTACTTTTGGATGAGGTGTCTGATGGATGCTTGAGAGTAGCTTCGGGCTGACTGGTCGCGTGTGTGAACTTGATGGAAGGTGTACGAGAGAAGTACCTCATGTTGCAGAATATTCGCTCAAGAGCGCCTCGTGTCAGCCTGTTGCTCAACATTTTGAGATAGGATTCCGATTATAAGATTCAGTGGTGGCATATTCGATCTGATACACCACTATTGTTTGAAGGTAAATAGTTACTGCTCAAATTCATTGAACAACGGCTGAGCACTGGCTGACCCTCATACTCAGTAAACGTTGTTTAGAGACGGGAACGAGAGTCAATTAGATTTATTGTATGATGCTCACAAGGTTCTGCCGAATTTGCTTCAGTTCTCATCCATAGATTCATAATTATCCTTTGTACATTTTTGTGCAGCAGCAAGAAAAACCATTAGTACTCGCCGCCTTCGCTATTCGTGGAAATTCAATGAGCTCGAACCAGGAGCACCAACTGAAGGTCATACAGAGTTCACAACCTTATCTTGTACCGAGATTGGACATCGAAAAGGATAAGCATGGAGCGCATAGTCTTCAAATGTTAAACTTCACAACCGTCCTCACTAAACAAGGTGGTGGAGTCTGGAGTTCGTGATTTGAAGCACAATAAGATCCTGTTTTTGAGCAAAAGCCTTTAACGAGATACTCGATAACGCTAAGAGTCGTATACGGCTATTTGACATGAAAGCAGCAAAGAAATCGGAGCATATTAGGTAGTGCAACAGTACACATCGCCGAAGCTTGAACAGTAAAGCCAACAGCCTTCAAATTTTCTTCTATCGAGAAAATTCTGGATGCAACTGACCGCTAGTACTGACACGCAAAGCATCTAAGTAGATGAGAAAGGCATCTACACAAGACTGCAGGCTTGGGCCGGTAGAACCTAATAGCTTAGCAAACTACCAAACCATCGTCAAAGCCACGATCACGTTGGAGGTGTTCCCTTCTTCCATAGAGGCGAAGAGTAAAGGAAACCTATCGTTGAAGGCAAACATAACTGATTGATCGAGTATTCAAAGTTTTGTTGACGGGTCAGGCTCCCAGTTCATTCTATTTAATTAACCTTACCACACTACCGGAGAGAAGGCTGGAAAGCTTCTCGGGAAGAACACTGAGAGCACCAGGAGATCCACTGCACTAACAAGGAATTTTAAGCACATCGTGCTCCTTTCGTGGGCTCAGCGAAGAGCAATCTGGATGACGTGGAGTTTCGCGAGTTAGAACATCAGCGCCCGAAGAGGCTTGTGCGATCGCCTTCGATACAGAAAGGTGCCAAACGATCATTGGTGATGTTGGCGCTGACGCAAGTGTTTCCCCTGGGGAAAAGCTAACGGAAAACCCAAATACCTTTGAACGACCTCATCAGGTCTTGAACTGTTCTTACAGCTTTCGACGAATTGCTTGATGCGTCGTGGTTTGGGCAAAAGGGGTTCCGAGACGCGACTTTCGATAAAGTCAATGAAAATACTGTGTCTTTTCTCAGAATTCTGGTAAAGGGCCCGAATAAAATTTAAAAAGGGAGGCATATTCCGTCACCATTCAGCCCCAAGGATATAAAAGTCCGCAAGGAGATTAGGTAGAAGCTTTCTTTGATAATATAATCAATAATATTTAAAGCAATGGCAGAGGAAGCAAACGTCGATGGCGATGCCACCAAACAGGAGAAGAACCAGAACAGGGAACAATCCGGAACCACGAAAGGAGATGACCAGAACAACAAGTACTCGTTCAGCAGCTACCACATGAACATCATCAGCGGGAACAAGCAGGTGCAAGCCATGCCCAACAGTTCCATGATGTGCCAGCAGCAGCCAAGCAATGATTACGTGAACTACTACCAGCAAGCGATGTTCCAGCCACAAGCTCAGCCCCAGTTCGTTCAACCCGACCTCCATCAGCTTCTAAACAACATGTATATGGCTCTAAGCAATCAATCCAAGCTACTGGCGTATCTTGTCGAGAAGAATGAGATGAACATCCAAACAACCACCAAGATCTACGAATAGATGACGAATAAGAGGTAATTGCTGGTAATATTCAGGAAACAAGAAGTGGAGAAATCCAGCACTCTCGTGAACATTCCCTATCAGGCTCCCGCCAACAGCGATGTCACAGCAAATGACCTGGTGAACATCCTCTATGGACCCAAGACAACCTTCAAATTCAAGCTGATCGTTGATAGGGAATTTCCGATCGATAAGACACTCTACCGATAGCGTAACTTCAAGTACATATCCCTCTAACCCAGGCTAAAGATCAACCTTATCGACGACAACAACCAGATATTCCCCAACTCCAACAAGATACCTATCTCGCTTGCACTATACACTGTGGAGAATCCACCGAAGTTTCTAGAATCAAACACCTTGGGGAATAAGATGCTCAAGGGCTATACAGAGCAGGACCTAGTAGGCGGCTCTTGCACCTTTGATAAGATTCAGATCAAGGAGGTGACGTCACACTATCGCAAGGGTATGTTGTTCCTTGTGGCATTCAGCAAGATGCCAACCTTCGGCTGCATCCATGAGTACGAACCAATCTTATGTAGTGAGCATTACGTCGACTACAACCTGATCAGGCCGCTTGTCGTGGACAAGGTTGTCGTGAAAGCAAAGAAAGTCAAGGAGGGAGGCATGGCTGGGACCAAGGAAAGCAGCAATATCAAGGAAACCGACAAGGAGTCCGAGAAGATACTAATGAATGACAACTCCAACTGAACTGGTTGACGTTTCTTCAATTCTATATTCAACAGTAAAATGTTATTTTTGCGGCAAGGTTGGGTGCAAAGTGAATACTGTTCCCCCCTCGAAGCCTGGCATGCTTTTTTGGGCTGCTGCGATCGGTTTCCAGTTGTGGAAACCCAAGAAATGCGGGAATCGAAGCCTAACGATATTGCTCTAATTAAAATTTAAAAAATTTCCGGTAGGAAAGATCCCTTTCTTCCCGCTTTGGTTTGGAAAGAGTGTGTGCTTCGAGTGGTCTACACCTGCAGCAGGCTGCCCTGCCTTTCCCAGCTCAAACTAATATAAATTATTTAATATAAATTCTTCGAGTTTTCAATTTTCGTTCATAAAGGGCCAACCGGCCAGTACTGGCGTTGCCTCCATTCGTCTTGGTTTGTGCCTTAAGCTATCAATCTATGGCGTCAACCCTCACGCGACCCAACCAAGCCGTCTCGCACCAACCCAACTATTTTATTTAAATTTTCTGAGATGGGTAATCGCTGTGAAACCTGCCAACGAACTCATATTATATTTGTTTCACTGCTGAAAAGCTGTTTTGCTTCGATTTTCCAAATTCAAAAAATATTCGGAGGCTATTCTGCACTGACTTACTTCCTCTAGAGTCGAATTCCTCGGGTTACAGTTGAGGGAGCCGTATTGAACCCAATATACACGATGGGAAAGAGGCCAAACGCAGCTTGTTGGTTTATTGCTGATCTCAAATTTATCGGGGCTCTCAAGCGAACAGTCGATATTAAAGTCGAATTATTCGCGCAAAATAGTACATAGCAGGGAGACAGCTGGAGACGATACTCTCAAAGTATGGGGGAACCTCGCTATTGCCAAATGTTGCTGGCTTTCAAGAGAAAATAGAAACGTCGAAGATCAAATTCTGACTGTAAATAACTGGTCTTGGTCTCTAGCATTAGATTTGCTTCTGACGCGATAATAACTACAACTAAAAGTTATGTCGTCAGCAAGGCTCATCGATAATCCAAAGGCGCTGGCAGGACTCGCCTTTATCCTTGGACTGAGCGCAAACCCAATCATAAAGCTGCTCCGAATGATGCTCAATAGGAAGAAGAAGACGCACAGAGAAGACAAAGTTTACGTTGGCATTGAACTCGGAGGCACAAACTTCTCGGTGGCCATTGGTGTACCCCATTACGGTGAGGACGGCCGTATCAACTCCTTCACAATCCGTAATCAGATGACTGGACGTACCGAAGGCAACCCTGAAGCAACTGTGGACCACATCAAAGAATTCCTGAAGGATGAGACTTACGAGTTCATTGGAATATGTACGTTCGGGCCATTGTGCTTGGACCAGCACAGTCCCAAATTTGGCTTCATTACATCCACACCAAAGACGACGTATCGCGACTTCCCGATTCTTCAGCATATCAAAAGCAAGACTAAAGCTCGTCATTATGGATTTGACACTGATGTTAATGCACCTGCCTACGCCGAGTTTCACCTTGGCAACCATGATGTCAAGGAGAGTCTAATCTACGTAACAGTGGGGACCGGAGTTGGAATCGGAGTGATCGCAAATAAAAAGACTGTCCATGGACTTGTCCATCCTGAAGGAGGTCATATCATGTAGACATATCCTCTAACTTAGAGTTAAACGCCATCCAGAAGAAGACCCTTCCTTCCGAGGTACTTGCCCCTTCCATGGCGACTGCTTATAGGGACTCATTACAAATACCAGTATTGCAACCCGACTTGACAAGGATATCCACAGCCTCCACACCCTCGATGACTCAGAGAAAGTCTGGACTCTCGTTGGTTACTACCTAGCTCAGCTCTGTCTGAACTTAACACTGATTCTCTCTCCTGAGATCATAATCATCGGTGGAGGAATAATGCAACGAAAGGTGATATTCCAACATATCTACCGTGCCTTCCCACTGCTTCTAAACGAGTATGTTGACCACCCACTGCTTAAGATCGATCAAGTGAGCAAATACATTCGCGAGCCCAGGATCAATCACGTTGGACTGATTGGTGCCATGATGCTGAAGCCTATTGCTGAGCATCGGGACCACAGCCAATAAAACTGATAGATCGAGATAAAAGTTGAGTGAGCAAATATATACTCAGAACTGGTGACGAGAGATCTTCTTTAGAGATGGTAAGACCGTGCTTTGGTTGCGATGAAAAGCGTTTAGGTAGGGATCCTCCTCCGTTGGCAGTAAGCGAAGTATGGCGTGTTCTGGAGATTATTAGTCGTAGCGATGGTTTTTGTTGAAGATATTTGGTTGGGATGCCCGACGGCGATGCATTGGAGATGTGTTAATACTATTCGTGGCCTTCTGAAGATGCGCATTTGTGTTTTGTCTATAATGAGTCGGAGTTTTGTTTGTATTTGGTACCGAAGGCAAGGGAGACTATTAGATGGGAGAGGCCAGTCCCAACTTGATCTCTCTTCTCTTGACGAGTTCGGCAATAATTTCCTCTTTACTTTTGCCAGTGTGAGGTATGATTTTGAACTCATAGTTAAACAGCTTTTCAGGGTAAGCTTTCCGATGTAGAAGGATGTCCATCTTCTGGGTATTCAGTAGTTTGGTATTGATATAGGCATTTTCAGTGATGTCATCAGACTCCAAAGCCTGTTTGGAGGCCTCTAGTCTGTGAACATCTTTGAGGAGTTGCGTGAAGCCTTCGAAATCGATATGCTTTTTGTCTGCACTGTTCTGCTTGAATAGATCGTAGATTTAGTTCGGATGAAGGAGGCGACATAGGTTGAAGTCTTTGACGACATCCATGAATCCTCGCACTGTTAGCAGCTCTTCGTGAGCGAGCTCTTCGAAGGTAGGCTTGGGCTTCTGTGATTTTAAGGTGTAGTGGTGGTAGAGTTCCATGAGACGGTGTATATTAACTCGCCGAAGCTGTGGACTTGATGAATCCGACTTCGCATAGGACTGAGTCTTCTTGCGACTTTTTATGGACTGAATATTCTCTGCCAGTTATGGGCTTACTGAAGACGGCTCTTCCTGCTGGTTCAGTAATCGTGAAGCAAGTAGATTTTCGGGAGGCTGGAGGTACTTCAGCTCCTTTCGAAGTATCCTCAGCTCATCACGTTTCTTGATGAACAGTTCCTCTTATTTGCAGATGCGCAACTCCCGTTCACACTTCTCCATGACATCCTTCAGCTGTTTTATCCGTTGATCGATCGACGTGTTATCGTGAACAGATGAATGTTGCTATCGCTGCTTTCGTTCTTTGCGTTCGGCTGCCTAAGCCTCCTTCATCCATTGCCGCTACTGCTTGAACTTTATGGTAAGGCGAACGTGTTCGCAGATCTACTCATCAGTGAGCTGATGCCAGTCGGGGACAGGATTTTGCCTATAGCGGTCTTTCAGGTAACGCGAAGCGTCTCTTACAGTCAACACGCTATCGACCAAAAGCGAAATGAGTTCTGCCAGAGTAACCGGTATTTTGCTGGACCGGAGCTCGCTGATTAGGTACAGGTTCCCTCGGAGTATCTTCTCGTGAGTCGGATGCTTAATCATTGGGTTGAATAACTTGAAGGGCTTATCAATATATTAGCCAAGGATGAAAACGTGTCAACGAAGTTGATTCTGCTTTCGATTTGTTTTGCCACGATGGAGGTAGCCTTCCATTTCCTTGTCGAGCTGCAGCGCAAGATCGTTTCGAGGTTGCTCTACAACAGAGCGCAATGTTTAGGGTCCCATACTCACTTGTCGAGTCAGTCGGCTTTCGTTATGGACGAGATTTCCGTATTCGTGGTCGATGCTGCGTTATCGAATGTAGTTCATCCACTCCGAAGGAAGCGGTTCACAGCTATAGTAGTCAACATTTTCAGGATAATAAATCTGCTCGTTAATGTTGCGAAAGATAGTCCGAGAGGTATCAACGAGTCCTGAGCAATCAAGCCCAATGTTCGCCTCAAGTCCCCACCCCCAGGGCACCCCTTTCAGATTGAACATTTTGTAGTACTCCCTACGAACCACATTGTCGCTTAGGAAATCTTTGAGTTCAAGGTTGAGGCTTCCCCAGACTATGCGATCTTTCTTGTCTAATCCTTAGCTGACGAGGTATATTGTTAAATGCTCGGTGGCTGTAATATAGTCGTTTAGTGCCTTTCTATCGTGGCTAAAGGCATATACTACACGCAGACGATTGATTACTGTCGACTGGTCATTTTATTGGAGCTCGAGTTTGTACCGAACACGGACATTAACCAGCGAGTATTCAAGGTAATAGCTGCGGTTGGGTTCGATCGGGGTCAGCTCATCGATTGACACGAGATATACAATGAACCTGTAACGTTCCATCTTGCTAATGATGGCATCGTTTTTGATTGGGCAGTTCTGCTGGATTATTAGTTTGGAGTTTGGACCCAGTTCCAGCTCATCAGGTAATGCATGCTCCAACTTGTCCACTTCTCGACTCTTCGACTCCTTTTCAAGGTAGTTTGATCCTGCTGACATCACGAGGTTGTACTTGCTGTCTACTGTTACTGGGACGCCTAATTTCTCGGCGAACCTACATTCCAGCTCCATAAGTTCCTCCGTAAACATGTACAGCTTGTAGCAACGTTCACATACTCTATGCTCTTCGTAGAGGCTGTGGGTATCGATATTGGCCAAATCTGAGCGTTGTAGCCAGCGATAAGTCTTGCCTCGATGTAGTAAGTACCTGTCGGTCGCAATGACCATCCGAATCGTCATTTTGTGGTTTAGCTCAGACTCCAAGTAAGCCTTCTCGCAGTATTTGCATGTCTTGGTCTTCTGATATTTCTCCTTTTCGGTGTGCTATCTTTCGTTTTCATCTAGTGTGTGCTTAGGATTTAGGCGTGGTTTCTGAACTGTCTGCTTACTGATGCGAAAGGCCTTAACATTGATGAGCCACCAGGTTCCTAGCTCATCCTTGACATAGTCACAAATAAGTTCACTGAATTCCATACCGAGGACCCACCCGAAGTAGCGTATGATATTCATGTTGTACAGCATCGTCTATTCAAAGTGTTTACCGTGGGTCGTACGAACAGCGACGGCCTCTTCATTATCAGGGGTTGCCCTCACCAAGAACTTCTTGGATTCAGGGACATTCTTGTTCTCTGAGTAGAAATCGTTGAGGTTGGTCACGATAAACGACTAACTTTTCCCGACCGAACGGTAAGCCGTACGACACACAAAGGCTCGGGAGCCACTACACTTGACGTATCTTTGAACCACAAGCAAATCTTTGTTCTGAGGAAACTGACTTGCCTGAAGAGTTTTTGCATTGAGCAGCTTCACGTCGTTTCCGTGAACGAAATCATTTCGGTAGGTAGGCTATCGTTATTCAGCTGGGTACCTTCTTCAGCACTGCCACAAGTTCCTCTGGAGAGGAGAAGCTTGTCAACTTGCTTACGAATTCCTTCATGGTCACGTTTAGATTCTTTTCTACTTGACCTTGCGAGTTGCTGTATACCCACATCGCAGGCGTCTCAGGATCGTTGACGATGAAAGTATCCGGCACCCAACAGACTGCTCCTGGTTGATTCTGCTTAGCAAGTTGTTTCCAAAAAAATGCACACGGACTGATATTAGCACTATAGCTGAAAGCTGCCTCGAGGGTGCATTTTCGCATGTCCTGCTTTGACTGATTAAAGCGCTGCCCCTTGGATCCACTGAGCTGCCCTTTCGAGGTATCCGTCATGGAAGCTCACCTTTTCGAAATCTACAAGTACAATTATAATTTCAACACTCAAATGCTGAAGCAGGAACGTAAGCAGCAAAAGCAGGAAAACATCAAGCAGGAGAAGGCACAGCGTCAAGAACGGGTGCCACATGTGAAGGAAGAACAGAAGAAGGCTAGTCAACACACAGAAAAGCAGCATAAGTCCAAGTCCAAAGATAACAAGTCAGTTCCTGTGACCAAGCCGCGCCTTGAAGCCATGCCTACAATCACTTCAATGTTATCTGCCCCCAAAGAAGAGAGGCTATCGCTCGTTTTAAGAGTGCTCCCATCGGTTATGCCCTTCATCAGCAGCTACATTAACAAGAAAGAGGGAGCGAGAGTTGTGCAGTTGCTGGTCAAGTGGGGTGACGAACCCACTCGCCAACAAATATTTGACACCCTACGCTCAACTTGGAAGGAGATGATTCGCGGAAAGTACAGCATCTTTGTACTGAAACAGTTGGTCAGGTACTTCAGCCTTCCCTAAATCATAAGCGAAGCAGTGACTATGCAGGGAATCAAGGAAGCTGCAGGAGTGCTGGAGGTCTTTATCAAACGAACTGCCACTGGTACACAAGTTGAAGAAATCAAACGGTCGTTCAGGTCACTGTCGGAATCAGAGGATGCCACTGACCAGTAGACTCTTGACAACTTGGTGATGAAGATAATCGAGAAGGAATACATTGAATACTCCATGTCCAAGTTCGTGCTGTCATTGGCCTTACGCACTCTGGTAAAGAACGAACAGGAGAAGGTGTTGGAGTATCTGCTTCCTCGCAGTTTGCAGCTCATCGACGATGTGGAAGGGCTTCGGCTATTCTTCGAGGTCGTTAATTACAGTGGACCCAAGGAAAGAAAGACTATCGTAAAGGAATTCAAGCCACACATTGCAATGATTATACGATCTCCCAACCACAACTCTTACGTTGCTCTGTTGAAGCTGCTCCATACCCTTGACGATACAGTACTCACCTAGAAGTCAATCCTTACTGGGCTGGAGTAATTCTACCCCTAGCTCTACACCAACCGAAAGATGAGTAACATCCTGTATAGTCTGTTCAGCCCAGTCAAAAACAACTTCAACGTGATGGGAAAGTGGGAATCACCAAATCACTTCACCACAGGCAAGAAGCAGCCTGATGTCAGAGCCGCTGAACTCAGAGCTCATGTGATTTAGAAGACCATTGAAGCTATTAACAGCAAGCCGCTGGCCGAAGCAGTGATCGACGAGCATGTCGGTAAGCTGGTCTTCAGTGTAATTCGCTACATTCTTATCGGTAACTTACCTAATCTACTCAGAAAACTTTACTACGGAGTTATTCGAGTTCGTCAAGCAAGTTGTAGAGTTGTTCCTGGCAGACACCAAGAAGCACATCATCAAAACAAAGGAAATCTATGAGCAGAATGCACTGGTATGCCATCACGAAGCTCATCGAATCATCAAGCAGTGCATTACACTGTGCCAGCAGGCACCCACTGAGGCTGAAGGATACCTATCCCTATCGATAACGAAGCTGCAGGACCTGCTGCTGCAGCACATCCAGAAAACACTGACAACCAAGAGTAGCTACGTGCTTATAGCTATCCTTGAAAGCACGAATAGTGGCAGCCACATTCTGTCCATCGTCAAGAAAAGTGGGGTAGATCTCCAGACTGCGGTCGGTGGAAACATCTACCTCAGTCAGAAGTGACCGTTGTTGTTGTATCTATACATTTGGCAATCACTCAGTTTCCTCGAACTCGTTGAACTTGGGGATCGAAAGGTCCAGTTCCTTGGGCTCGGAGAGCAAGGAATAGTGTAGCGGGGATAGATATATGCTCTCAGCAGATTCGTGGTGTACTTTTTCAACAGGCTCAACCGGTTGCGGGGCTCTTGGAGAGAATACCCGGTTGGTGCCCCAGTCGTCCAGAACTGAGAAGTCGATATGCTTCATCGATCGGATCGAGTGATGCTCAGCCTTGACGATACTGTACTCCTGAGGAGCCTTGTTTAGATTATCGTCAAGATCAAGACCTGAGGGTTCTTTGACCTATTTAGAACTCCTAATCACCTTTTAAACTTCAGCAATCTTTGGAACTTATTCTGGTAGCTTCGAAGACTCGATAACCTTCCTCGGCGTTTCCGCCACTTCCTTGACCTTGTCAACACTCCGAACTAATTTAGACACCAAAATTAAACGAGTTTGGCTAGCACGACCCATCCTTGCCTTTGATGACATTTGAAGTTCTTTTGCCGTAGCTAAATATTTTCCTTTAGTCTTGGCAACTTTGTTCATACGGAGGCGGTGGCGAATTCTGTATACACACCTGATTTCCTCCTGCGCTAAGACCCAGAGCTCCAGCGATGATTCATCGGTGAGTAAGACGTGTCGCATTTCGAATGATTATGGTGACTCTTGTTCCTTCCTGATGATCATGAAGTTGTAGTATTTCATCTTGCTGCGGTAGCTTCGCATCAGTTCTTCAGCTCCTCTTCCGTTCGGGCTATCAAACAGCAGCGAACTATCATGCACAAGGATGCGCTCCCCAGAATTACTCCAGCTCACCTTATTCAAATATTTGGCGTCATTCAGGTAGGCGTACAGCTGGCCTGGATAGGAATAATGAAAATTAGCCAACAGAGTATCCATCCAGGCTCTGATCCAATGCTCTCTGCGATATAATACAAGCTACTTGGTGCTGGTGCTGCTCAGACTTCCATGTGAATAACTTCGGCTGTTCGCATGAGTCTCCGGCAGCTTGGAGAAGCCTTCCTCCTTGAGTTCCTCCAAAAACTTGGCTGGAGGAGATCGCTCAGTGGTCAGAAACGGCACCAAGCTCCAGTGGAACTTAGGTACATTGAACAGCAGAAGCACCTTGGGATTGTCGTCGCTCCACTTGAGAAACTTCCCGAAAAAGACAGATTTTTGTAGCAGGTATCGCAATTTACCCATGAATGAGCTTTCGAAGCACCGCTAGAGACGCGGCTGCATCCAGTCCGGAATCGTGTTCATGCTATTATAAAATGAGGCTCAAACAAAACTCATTTAAGATTTTTATAAATTGGCGTGGCGCAATGTCAAACGGACTTTCATGGTTCGTAGGGCCGTGACTGGTCGTTATCCGGCAACACTAAATTCTTCATGGTTACGGTCTGTGTGACCGAGGCACCTGGCTCTATTGACTGTTTAGGGTCCTCTTCAGACTCAAGTAGGAAGCGCTCTCTTTGGAAGGCCTCGAACCAGCGGCAACAATAAAGAATTGTCTGCCTTAGTACCAACATAATGAGAACTAAAGGTAGTAACACCCACAAGAACAGAACCTTGCTGAAAGACTTGAATCCGTAGAGGCGACCGATTGGAATATCGACTACTGTCATCTGTAGCTCCTAGTAGACGAACTTTAGCTCTATTTGATCAGTGGACTATGGCTCCAAGGCAGTGACTACGCAGTTTACGCCCACATAGACATAGCTATTCTCTGCTGGTAAGAGGTCAACCAGTTCGCGGACATTGATCTCAAAAGTTATCTCTTCGACAGACTCAATATCGTTGATTGACAGTGCGCGAGACTTTGTGAGTAGACTGCCAGTGTTACACTGCACTGCTGCCTTCACTTCGTCTTGCTTTCGAGCTGCATATAACCGATAGTCGGCAGACGCGAGTCGGTAATACCTGGTTGCTGATACTGCTTGCAGTGTAATCTGGATAGTGCCTTGGCTGGAATGATACCTAATTGAGTAATCGTTGGCACCGATGCATCGATATGGGAAGTAGTGTTCATGGAACGTTGAGTATCGATAGGTGATACTTATGTTTTGATCGCCTGATGTCTTTGATTCGTGTGGGTCCACCCTTGCGAAGAACATGTTGCCGTTGTCTTCTGTCTGTTCGAGCTGCATGATGTAGTGGCCTGCAGCCTTGGTATGCTCAGCTAACTGCGAAGAATTTCTCAGCAGGGACAAATAGTCCGTCGTCGCAAGCAGTTGAACCTTCCCACGGCATTAGAATACCTCTATCATCACCGAACGATTGGTTGGATTATACATCTCGAATGTCAGTGATTGTGGAACATTGAGAAGATACTGAGACAGTTTAGTGGCTATGATTGGACGGTGCTGGCTGGTGTGCATTAAGCTGATATTGAGAGGCGGTTGCTTCTAGTCAATGAGAGTCATGCAGATCAAGTAGTAGCCAGTTACTGACTTTAGCTCCAGGTTGATTTGCCTTTCACTTTTATCTTCTGATAAGATAAATTGGCCAGCAACCGCACTCCATGTTTCTCTTTTGAGCAGCTTGACATGATAGTTAAGAAGACTTGTGTTTTACACGAAGATATGTAACTGGATGTTTTGCTCTCGTTCTAAGGACAGGAACTGAGAACACGTGGGTTTCGAGGAACTGTTGATAACCATAGACTTTGGGAGTCCATCTGTAGTTTGGTAAGCGTACCCTGCACCAGTTTAGGCAACCAATGAGTATCCACACCTGTCCTTGCAGCTGACACGGATGATAAATGCTTAACCTTCAAGCAGTCCGTTGTTTCGACTGATCTCAGACCTGGCTTCCTCTGCAGTCTTTATCTCAACCGGTTTTTTGGTGTAGACCAACTCAAAGGTAAAGGAACTGTTTATCGTCTGTTGGAATTTGAATGATTCATTGACCGTATGGGTAGCATCAATTTGAAGCTAACCGTAGAACAGTTCGATGCTAACGTTATGGCTGGATCGCTCGTACAGCGCATAGGTCATGCTAGGGGTATACATATCCAATGCCTAACGTATAATCTTGTGGGACTTGATCATCAACGGTGAGTACAGTCCGTGCAGCACCAACCGAACAGAAGCAGCAGATTCGGCTGAGCTTGCCTGAATGAGGAAATAGCATCCATTGCACGAGGGTCTCTTCATATTTGCAACAACTGCAGTCTGAGAAGCGAGGTTGCTATTGTCCCAGACATCGTCCAAAGTACTCAAGTAGTTATCTAAGTCAGCAACAGTCCCGCTGGAGAGCTGTCTAAGGCGTAGATCGACCATACCGTAGTCCGTCATGGGCACAACTCGGAACGGATCAGCATCGGCATGGTAGTAGAGGAAGTAGAACTTCTATCCCATGGCAAGCTCAAATTTGAACGGTCGGCCAAGCACAAGTTCGAATAGTTTCCTCTTGAGCGGAGCATAGCCGATTTCGAATGGACAAGACGATACGCCTGAAAGCTGCACCAGATAGCTGGTGCTGTTATTATCTGACCCAATGACAAACTCTTCCTGAATGCCGTTCTCCAGTAGTGCTTTGCCGTGTTAGTCAAACACATCCAAGGTAAAGCAGTAGCTGCCGTAGCTGTTGATGTGTATCAACATCGATTGTGTGCTGTCAGGTTGAATCGTGTATTGCTGACGGTCACCCTCTTCGATGTATCCCAACTTTGTCTCCGACTGCGAAAGGTGGGAAATTCCTTGGAAAAGCTCAATTCTAAAGCTGCAAGGTCTTTCGAAAGCCAGTTTGGAATAGACTGATATCAGTAAGATCTGACCATGCTTACCTTCGAGGGCTGTAGACCGAATTTGCAAGCTTGCTGAACGGAAGTGCCCGCTTTATGCCTTCAAGACATTTTAATCGTTTGGCTTGGGATATAGTTCAGTGCCAGTGACGGTATAGAACTTTCTTGCATCAACGAAGCTTGCCAGGAGAGTGTAGTCCGTATCGGATTCGCTCTTGAGTGAAATGAAGATGGGTTGGAAAGCTGGAGCAACTTCCCACCAAAAATGTTTGGCCTGGGTGATTGACAAGTAGCCGTGAACGGGTTGCTCAATGCCATCCAGCAAAGCAACCTCATCGTTGGTATGCTGCACAACAAGCCTAGCATCCACTTCGTCAGTTGCTTCGATGCTTAGCTCCAAGATACACTCTGTGGTGTTTGAAGCTGCCGCTATAGCTGATAATTACAGGTTCGGGCATAGAGCTTTTAAGTCCTTTTCAGTGTAGGTAGTGATCCTCTGCCGAGATTCCTCACTAGTTTTATTCTGCCAGCGTATCAACATGTTCATCTTGCCTAAGGTATTGTCAAGTCCATTGTAGCTAAGCACGATCTCCAATGAGGCAAGCTTTCGAACTTTGAATCTCAAGCAGGTCTTTTCATCCTGTAAAAAATGCAAGGCCAGTGGGTCATTCAGATTCTGTTGCTTGCAATTGCTTTCGGTACTAAACTGCAGCTGGAAGGAAGTACCTGGTTTTCCGACGACCTTTGCTACAAATTCATTCAGCCGGGTATAGGTGCCTTTGCTGTTATGAAGCCTTACCAAGCTATCGCCTTACCACAGCGTACCATTCGTTGTGTCGAATCCAACGGAGGTTCGTACTTAAAGCTTTGCTTCTCCTTTTTCTACTGTCAGCTGCACAAACGCTTCTAAAGGTCGAGAAAGGGTCAAGTAGAAGGACTGTTCCGTTTGGTTGATCCCAAACTTAAAGCTTTGAGGAACCCCTTCAAGGAGAAGAAACGGTACGGCGTTTTCGTATTCTTGATAACTCTCGATAGGAACCCGATCGACAGATACCGAAATGGAGTAAAATGATTCATCATAGCAGTGCACTGCAGGATAGTAGTAGTTGTGGAGCTCTGAAGTTGTAAAGCTGATGTGACTATCCTTCGCAATGGTGACCTCCTTGTCCGTCAAGTTGACATGACGTTGATCATTTGAGATGAACAGTTGGCAATCACCACTCAGTACAGTCAAAGCAAACTTAACTTCCTTCACACTGGACAGGTCGGTGAGAGCAAACCAATAGAAGTTGGTGTCGTTGGTATCAGCGAAATCCCGAGTAGTGGTCCCCTCGGAGAGTACTGTCTCGCGACTACCTCGTTCAAACCTCAAGCTATAACGGGCTGGGTTGGTGCTGCTCTCTTTGCTGAATACTACGATTTGGAACACGCACTTGAGCACTCCGTGGATGGGAGTTGAACAAGTTGAGATGTCATAGTCAAAAGTGAAGTGAACAACAGA
>ERZ724508.391-NODE-391-length-31586-cov-11.585614_pt1 | contig 31586 bp, 31 predicted proteins | sample MGYA00376041_ERZ724508 | MGnify/ENA primary metagenome ERZ724508 (study PRJEB28724, sample SAMN07190887) | wastewater metagenome | isolation source: effluent of sewage treatment plant in Hong Hong | place: USA: Christiansburg, Virginia | collected 2016-03-01 ...
TGGAGTACACAAGCACTTTAACACAATGATAGTAAGAGATGGGTAAGAACTTTTCCTTGCACTATCATGCATTCAAGAAGAGATGAACAGCAGGATGTATCAATGTAGCATCTCTATACATGAAAAACTTCCGAGGAGATAATAACCATATGAAGAATTTTACTTTGGAAGAACCATCTTTCTTCGTATAATTTCATCAATTGTTTGGATTAATGCATCCATTATGTTTCTTACACCCCTTCAGATATTCTTTGTAGTATCAGGAACCATCATACTTGTTATTGCTCTTGATGTAGCACGTCGAGAGCGGTTTAACGCGCTCCATTTTCTTGTATTTATCGCTATTGGACTTAGTCTTCTTCTCTTTACTTTCTTTCCAAACATACTTGATGCTATTGGACATCTCGTTGGTATACAGAGGGGCGCTGATGCATTGGTATATGCGGCCATTATTTTTTTACTCTACTTTGTACTTCTTCTACTTCGCAAGATAGATGAGAGAGAGGCGGTGTTTACTGAGCTTGTTCGCAATATGGCAATCGAATTTTCAACCAAAAAACATTTCACATCAGATATTGTTTTTGTTGTGCCACTCTTTAACGAAGATAAAGTTCTGAAATCTACACTAGGTGATATACATCAAGCATACCCCCATAGCACTATTATAGCTGTAAACGATGGATCAAGTGATAAGAGTCATCATATACTCGATGAACTCAAAGAAAAATGGAAGGATCATCTCATCGTTCTGCATCATTTAAAAAATAACGGTCAGTGAGCAGCACTTGAGACGGGCTTTGAATACATTCGAAGATACGGAAATGTATCGTATATCGTCACCTTTGATTCTGATTGACAGCATGATATTCGCGAACTTCGCGATTTTCTCCATTGTTTCCACAAGGATAAACATCTCGACATTGCCCTTGGATCAAGGTTTTTATCTCGATCTGCAGTGCGGATACCATTGGTTCGGAGAGTCATACTCAAGATAGGTATTATATTTACCTGGTGCATTAGTGGCATCCTCCTCTCAGATACTCACAATGGATATCGTGTGATGCGACGTCGGGTTCTTGACGTGCTTCACATTACCCTCTCAGATATGACCCATGCATCAGAAATACTCGATATTGTTGCACGAAAGAAGCTTCGATATTGTGAGGTTCCTGTCACTATATCGTATAGCGATCGAACAATCGAAAAATGACAATCATCTGCAAATGCTTTGAAGATAGCCAAGAAACTGATAACTCGTAAATTCTTTCTCTAACTTTTTATGGAGCAAAAAACACTCCTCATCACGACTCATACCACCTCACAATAAAGTATTTGTGGAAGAATAATAAGTGGAAGTATCGTATATTTTTGTTATAATTTGGTCAATTGATATCAATCAAGATAAGTGAACCTTCATTCAAAATTGAACGTTTGCAGGATTTTATTACTCTTTCTTTCTATGCAAAATATTACATTAAAAGATACAAAACAAGCTATCCTGGATGCCTATGAGCTTCTCTTGGAGAAATATCAGATACTTGAAAAAGATAAATCCGGCATTTCCCTCAGCACCCAAACACGTCAATCAGTCGTACCAAAGGCTCATGATTTTTTTGAGTGACTGGAATGACTCAAAAAACAATTTCTCTCTGACATGGATGTTTACGCCCAGAAAACACGCGAAAAGTTTGCCGTTATAGATATGCTTTCCGAGGAGCTTACTAAGGTAGAGAATCGTTTGCAAGAGTGAGAGAAAATTCAAACACAAGTGGCAAGTTTGTATGCTCTTATTGAGCTCCAGAACAATAAGAAGCGAGAGTTTGAAGAAGTCCAAGAATTAAAAAATAGAGAGCAAAAACAAAAAGAACAGGAGTGGCAGTATGCGTTTGAAGAGAAAAAACGATCCGAAGAATTTGCATGGAAACAAAAGAAAGAGGAAGGAGAGAGAAAATGGAATGAGGAAATTACCAAAAAGACATCACTTCTCAATGATCGTGAAGTAGCCCTCTCTCATCAAGAGCAATCCATGATTTTACTTGCTCAGGAAAATACAGAACTCAAAGAGATCATTGATACACTTCCGGCGAAAGTGGAGACTACGATCACGAATCAACTCCAAAAAGAATTTGATATTGAAAAACGATTTCTCACAAAAGAATGGGAAATGCAAGAATGAGTCATGCAAATAACCATTAAAAATCTTGAAGAAAAGCTTAGCGATCTTGAAAAACAATATGCTGATCTTCAGAAACTTCTTGTGACAGCCCATACTCGCATAGAATCCTTTGCTACAAAGATTGTTGAGAGTGGTCGTCCGATCATGATGAATAAGGCAGGTGAGTAGATTTCGTTTTATAAATCATGAAATATGATAGAAATAAAAGAATTTCTCGAATACAATAAGGCAATTTTTTGGGATATATCTGATCTTCATAAGCTTGATCGTCTTGCTATTGAAGAGCGATTTTTCCAGTATGGTAATTGGCAGAATATCCAGGATATGATCGAGATATATGGGATGGAGAATCTCAAGACTGACTATAGAGTACTCAGAATAAAAAAACGTTCCCCTCTCTCAAAAAAAACACTTCATTTCTTTGATCTCTACTTTCATGTTTCCTAATATTCTCTCACAAGAACAACTCTGATGTATCGGTATCCTCAATATTTTTTCGGAGGATTTTTATCTTGCGGGATGAACAGCAATCGCACTGCAAATCGGACATCGAAAAAGTATTGATTTTGATTTGTTTTCTCCAAGAGAAATCAAAAATAGTACCATACTCAATCAACTCTCTCAGGCTGGATATGTGATCGATCGAATACTCGTAGATAATCGAGGTTGAGAGCTCACACTGATCATTCGATGAGTCAAGATTACCTTTCTTTATTATCCGTTTGATATTTCATCCGAAGTAGCATTTTGAAAAATAAACATGCCAAACCTTTCCATACTTGGTGCTATGAAATTCTACACACTGGGGCGACGCGGAAAATGGAAGGATTATGTTGATATTTTCTTTCTTTTTCGATCCGGATATACCCTTGCAGGGCTTTCAAAGAATGCAGATGCTATATTTGGCGGATCGTACAATGAGAAGCTCCTTCGAGAGCAACTTTGTTATTTTGATGATATAGACTATACCGAGCAGGTGGAATACTGCCAAGATTATCCAAATGATGAAGTTATTCAGAAGGAATTATGTAAAATAGCAATTATGCATTAACGAATCTCTCTACCGTACTAACATATATCTTCTCAATTATGATACAAAAAACACTTCTTATTACTGGAGGTACTGGCTATATTGGTTCCCATGCTGTTGTTGCATTTGAGCAAGCTGGATACAAGACAGTTATTATTGATAATCTCTCGAATTCGTCTCGTGAAAGTCTCAATGGAATTCAAAAAATCCTCTGATATACTCCTGATTTCTACGAGTGTGATATTTGCGATCAAACATGATTAAAGAATATTTTTGAAAAATATAGTTTTGATGGGGTGATCCATTTTGCAGGACTGAAGGCAGTAGGGGAGAGCTGTGAGGAGGTAGAGCTCTATCATTCGAATAATGTTTGAGGAAGTATCACACTTTTTTGAGTTATGCAGGATTTTTGAGTACACAAGATTGTATTTTCTTCTTCTGCAACAGTATACAGCCCTGACAATACTTCACCACTTCGTGAAGATATGCCTCTTGCTACGACTAATCCTTATGGAACCACAAAACTCATTATTGAAAAACTTCTTGAAGATTATACAAAGCATGCAAATTGGAGAGTTGTTAACTTGAGATACTTCAATCCTATTGGTGCACATTCGTCATGATACATTGGAGAAGTTCCAAATGGTATTCCGAACAATCTCTTGCCATATGTACTTGATGTAGCAAGTGGAAAACGAGAGCAAGTAAGGGTGTTCGGTGATGATTATAATACACCTGATGGGACATGAGTACGTGACTATATTGATGTGTGCGATCTTGTTGATGCTCATCTTCTTGCATATAGACATCTAGATGATGCAAAACTTTGAGTTTATAATATTGGTACTGGCACTGGAACGAGTGTTCTTGAGATGATCAAGGTAGCATCCAATGTAACAGGAAAAGAGATTCCTTATGAAGTGAGTGCAAGAAGATCAGGCGATATAGCAAGTGTTCATTGTGATCCATCTCTTGCAATGAGAGAGCTGTGATTTTCTGCAAAGACATCCACTCAAGAGAGCATAAGTAATGGATGGAAATTTATTCTTAATTCCCAGTCTTAAGTATGCAAACGATCATTATTACGGGTGGGGCTGGTTTTATCGGTTCCAACTTCCTCAATAAGTATGTATCTTTGTTTCCGAATATTCATTTTATTAATGTTGATATTCTGACTTATGCAGGGAATCTCAACAAACTTTCAGATGAGGTAAAACAAGCAAAAAATTATAGTTTTGAAAAGATTGATATTAGAGATATTGAAGCATTGAGGAACATCTATAAAAAGTATTCTCCGACAGATATTATTCATTTCGCTGCGGAGTCACATGTAGACAATTCTATTCGGAATCCTCGATTGTTTACAGAAGTGAATGTTCTCGGTACGCAAAATCTTCTGGATCTTCACAGAGACTTTGGACTTGCAAGATTTCACTATATATCGACTGATGAGGTTTATGGTGATATTCCGGAAAGTGGATATTTTACTGAAGAGACTCATATCGAGCCATCAAGTCCATATTCTGCATCGAAGGCGTGATGAGATATCCTCGTTCAAGCATATGGTCGAACATTTGATCTTGATTATACCATTACTCGATGCTCAAATAATTATGGGCCAAATCAGAATTTCATATCACTTATTCCATTGTTTCTTTCCAAAATACAGAAGAATGAGCAAGTTCCACTCTATGGTGACGGATCGAATATTCGAGATTGGCTCTACGTAGAAGATCATTGTGATGCGGTCTGGGAGGTGTTTACTCGAGCGAAAACAAAGAGTATTTATAATGTCTGAGGGAATAACGAATATACGAATTTGGAAATCACAAAAATACTCTTACAATCTCTCTGAAAATCCGAAGATCTGATATCGTTTGTACCAGACCGACCAGGTCATGATAAGAGATATGCTATAGATGCTACAAAGATAGAGCAAGAACTTGGCTGGGTGCCAAAATTTGTATTTGAAAATGGTATACAACAAACCATTCAATCATATCTTTAAAAATTTATGAAAGGTATTATTCTCGCTGGTGGATCCGGAACTCGTCTCTATCCTATAACTATGGCTATATCGAAGCAGCTCATGCCGATCTATGATAAACCCATGATCTATTATCCATTGACGACGCTGATGCTTGCTTGAATCCGTGAGATTCTCATCATTACCACGCCTGAAGATCAAACTGGATTTGTTCGACTTCTGGGCGATGGGTCTCAGTTTGGTATATCGATTACTTATGCAGTACAACCATCACCGGATGGGCTCGCTCAAGCTTTTATCATTGGTGAAGAATTTATTGGTGATGATGACGTGTGTCTCGTATTGGGAGATAATCTGTTTTATGGAAATGGTCTTGCGTCTCTTCTCCAACAAAGTGTCAAAATAGTAGAGGGTGAGAAGAAGGCGGTAGTTTTTGGATATGAGGTGTCCGATCCGGAGCGGTACGGAGTAGTAGCATTTGATTTAGATAAAAATGCTCTCTCGATTGAAGAAAAGCCAAAAGATCCAAAATCAAATTATGCAGTGGTCGGGCTCTATTTTTATCCAAATAGTGTTATCCAGATAGCAAAAAGTGTCGAGCCGTCAGATCGCTGAGAGCTTGAGATTACATCTGTCAATGCTGAATACCTTTCACGATGATCACTCAAGGTTGAGCTTATGAACCGATGATATGCATGGCTTGATACCGGGACGCATGAGAGTATGATGGATGCTGCGAACTTTATTCAGATTATTCAGAAGCGGCAAGGCATATTGATTGGATCTCCTGAAGAAGTCGGATATAAGATGGGGTGGATTGATCAAGAACAGATGAGAAAACTGGCAATGTCAAAGATTAAAAATGAGTACGGTCGATATTTGATGACCTTCTCATAGTGTATACTAACAAATTAATCATTCATCTTCGTTAGTTCCGATCTTTCTTTTTTCTATAAAAATACAAAACACCCTCCTATTGTTTCACGATTGTATATGATTTATGTTATCATCCCAACCTATAACCGAGCCCATACCCTTATTAGGGCAATTCAGTCAGTAGTTTCCCAAGAAGATACTCATTGTATTATTGTGGATGATGGATCTGTTGATACAACAAAGCAACTTATAGATGTTTATATAGAGAATTTTAAACAGTATAGAAATAAAATCTCTTATTTTTATAAAGAGAATGGAGGTGTGTCGGATGCTTGTAATTATTGAATTGAACGTGCTTTAGAGATATCATCAGATCATTCTTCTGATTTGCTCACACGACTTGGGAGTGATGATGAATTTTTTCCAGATGCATTTCATAATATTTTACAGGCAACCTGAAGCCACCCAGATATTTGAATATTCTATTTCCGGATGGTGAATGAAGGGAGTTGAAATAGAACACATATGTCTGAAAATGAGCTAAGACTCACATATCAAGAATATCTTGAAGGAAAGCAACTTTTTTGAGACGACGCGAATGATGTTATACGACTTTCTATTCTTGAAAATTGATATTTCCGCTTTGAGTCAGACATTCATTGATGAGATAGTATTTTATTTCATAAGATTATTAGGGAAACTTTACTTGTTGCATTTGATATACCAACGTATCTTGTTCATATTGATACCTATTCTATGACACGAAGTTTGATGGATGAATGTTTTTGTTTGCGTCAATATTCGGTACAAAAGAGAGTTTTAGAAATATTCGGAGATGATTATATGAGATTAAATAGAAAACTTCTATGACTCCATTATTTAATATTGTCCCGTTTCTCTTCATTACTTTGAAAAAAAAATGAGGGTGTAAAGCTTCTTATAAGATGAATTCAGCATAGACCCTGAGATTATATACGTATAATTTTAGCAATTATCGCACTTTTCCCTAAATCCATGTTTCTTATCAATGGCATTATTCGATTATTTCTCTTACAAAAAAATTCGGTACATATAATGAAAAAGAATATTCCTATATCACATCCAATTATTGAACAGGAAGAGATAGATGCAGTCGTTCGTGTTATGAAAACATGAAATATTGTACAATGAAACGAAGTATCAATATTAGAAAAGTCATTTTCAGAGTTAACTGGAAAAAAATATGCAATTGCAGTAAATAGTGGAACAGCAGCCATCCATATAGGGTTATATGGACTTTGAGTTTGAGAGTGAGATGAGGTGATTACTTCCCCCTTTACTTTTGTAGCCTCTGCCAATCCTATTCTTATGCAACGTGCACGAGTAGTTTTTGCAGATATAAATGAAGATGATTATCTTATAAATATAGACGAGGTTGAAAAGAGAATTACTGATAAAACAAAGGCTATTATTCCTGTGAGTCTTTATGGACAGGTATATGATTCTGAAAAACTGGCGACTATTGCACAGAAAAATAATATTGTCATTCTTGAAGATGCTTGTCAGTCTGTTGGGGCTTCAAGAAATGGAGTATCTTCAGGTGCTTGTGGTGATATGGGGGCATTCTCTCTATATGCGACCAAGAATATTATGTGTTGAGAAGGGGGTATACTTGTAACAGATAATAAAGAATATGCTGATAGAGCACGATCTTTCCGTCAACATGGTATGGAAGTATCTGGATCATATATGTATCAAGATATGGGATATAATTATAGATTGCCTGATATGTTGGCAGCAATAGCGAATGTTCAATTTTGAAAATTAAAGAGTTTTACTGATAAACGTAGAGAAAATGCATTCTATCTTACTTCACTCTTAAAAGATATTCCTGGAATTATTCTTCCAAAAGAAAATATAGGGAATTATCATGTTTTTCATCAATACACTATTCGAGTTACAGAGGATTTTCCTCTTATACGTGAAGATTTGATGGCAAAATTACAAGTAGATGGTATTTGACTTAAAATATATTATCCAATTCCAATACATTTCTATTCACATTTTGCAAATCTTGGATATAAAGAATGAGATTTTCCGGTCGCTGAGAAGATTGCGAAGCAGGTATTTTCACTCCCTATTCATCCGTCTGTAACTCGAGAGGAGTTGGCATTTGTGGCTTCACGCATTCGATACTATTCACAAAATTTATAGAATATGAACTATATAGATAATAAAAACATTCTTATTACCGGTGGAACAGGTAGTATTGGACAAGCAGTTTTTTTTCGTATTCTCGATAAATATAACCCAAGTCGAATTACTGTATTTTCACGAGATGAATATAAACAATACAGACTTCGATCTTTAATAACAAATCATCCAAAGAAACATATTGTACAATTTGTTATCTGAGATATTCGTGATGCAGAATCGGTTTTGAGAGTAGTTCGTGGACATAATGTAATATTTCATTGTTCTGCATTAAAACATGTTCCGGTCTCTGAAGAGAATCCGGAAGAATTTATTAAGACGAATGTGAATTGAGCTCTTAATATTAAAAAAGCAGCACTTGATGCTTGAGTAGAAATTCTTGTATGAGTAAGTACTGATAAGGCAGTGAATCCAACGAATGTTATGTGATTCACAAAAAGTCTTCAGGAAAAGATTTTCTCATCAAATTATCTCGATGGTGATAGTAGAACAAAGTTTGTAAATGTACGCTTTGGAAATGTTATTGATACGAAGGGGAGTTTATTTCCGATTCTTGCACATCAAATTCATAATAACCTCCCGCTTACTATCACTCACACTGATATGACGCGATTTTTTATGACGCGAAGTGAAGCGGTAGATCTTATTATTGATTCTGCTATCGTTGGAAATTCTGGTGATACTGTTGTGAGAAAAATGCACTCTGTTCGCATTGCACATTTATTTAAAATGTTTCTTCAGGCTTATAAGCAACCTGAAAAGTATCCTATCAAAGTTATCTGAATTCGCATAGGAGAGCGTCTTCATGAATATCTTGTAAGCTATGATGAGCTCTTACGAATGCATTATTCAGATGATGAGAAGTATCTTATTATTCCACCATATCTTCATTCTGAAATTGATCAGAATATTATCAATGATTCCCTTGGTAAAAATGAAAATGATTCTCTCTATGATTTTGCTTCAGAGAATCAGAAATATTTTTTTACAGATGACGAAATACTTGCTCGTATTTCAGCATTTCAGAATGATCAGGAGAAGAAATCGAAGGAAATTATTTAATTTATATGAAATATGAAACTTGTTAAACTTCTTGATACGAACTCATATGCAGATGTTCGAGGCTGACTGGTAGAATTAAAAAGTGATATAATTCGTAAGAATATGAAACATTTTTTTATTTCATATACAGTTCCATGATCGATTATTCCTCGATGAAATCATTATCATAAGAATAAAAATGAATGGTTCTACATTATCAAAGGAAAAATGAAGGCAAAGGTACAAACACTTGATGGTTCCATTAAGGAAGAGTATGAATTCGATGAGAATCTTAAAAAATTTATCTATATGCCTCCAAATACGGTGCATACGTTTTGGAATACTGGCGATACTGAGCTTATCTTGCTTGCCATTATTGATAGAAAGTTTCTCCAACATAATCCAGATACATTTCCAGTTACTCTTGATTTTTAAAAACTATGAAAAGAATTCTTGTTACTTGAGCAGGTTGATCTGCGGCTTACAACTTTATTGAATCACTTCGCAATAATCCAGAGGGTGAGCAATTCTATATTGTATGAACTGATACAAAAAAGTTTCATATTGAATTATCAAATATTGATGCCGCATATCAAGTTCCACTAACATCAGACCCAAAGTATCTTGAAATTATTAATGAAATTATACACAGAGAACAAATAGAATTTGTTCATTCTCAGCCTGAGCAAGAAGTGCTATTCTTTTCAGAAAATAAAGATAAATTAAATGCAAAAATATTCTTCCCTGATATTGAAACCATAAAAATCTGTCAAGATAAGATGCGTTTTAATACTATTCTCAGAGATCTTAATATGCCAGTTCCTGAGAGTTATATGGTTACTGATGAGGAATCTCTTCGAATATCGCTTGATAAAATACTTCAGAACAATGAAAAAGCATGGGTTCGTGCTATACGATGAGCTGGTTCAAAATGAGCACTTCCTGTGATTGAATTTGAACAGGCAAAGTCCTGGATAGAATATTGGGCAAAGATGAAGTGACTCGGGTATGGGGATTTTATGGTAAGTGAATTTCTTCCAGGTGCTGAATATGCATTTCAAAGTATTTGGAAAGATGGGGAATTAATTATGTCTCAAGCACGTGAACGGGTTGAATATCTTTATGGTTTTCTTTCTCCGAGTGGACAATCATCAACCCCATCCGTTGCTGTAACGGTGCATAATGAAGAAGTAAATCAAGCAGTAGAACGCGTAGTAAAAGCAATTGATCCAAGAGCAACTTGAGTATTCTGTGCAGATTTAAAAACTGATAAGAATGGGAAAATCATGCTTATGGAGATTAATGTTGGACGTTTCTTTACAACCAGTTATTTCTTTTCTGCCGCATGATGTAATATGCCGTATTACTATACAAAGATGGCATATGGAGAATCACTTAATTATACTGGTCCAAAGTTTAATTGTATTCCTGCTGGATGGTGCTGGGTTCGTATGGTAGATATGGGTTATAAACTTATCAAAAATAATGAATGGAAAATACAAAAGATATATTAAAAAATCTATCTGGCTATAAAGGTGTTATCTATGATTTTGATGGCACTATTGCAACCATACAAGTTGATTGGAAGGAGCTTAAAAATGAATTACAAGAGTATGTATTAAAAGAAACAGGGGATATATATTTTTTTACCCCACTTGATGTTGAATTAGTTCGGTGTAGACAAACTTATGGGGAAGAGATGTATGAGTCTTTATTAAAAATAATTGCATTTTATGAATGAAAGAATGGATTAAAGAATAGAAACAACATTCTCATTGAATACATACAAAGCAGTAAACAAAAGCAAGCATTATTCACTATGAATACTACCCAAGCTATTGATTGATATATACATGAGATTTTTACTATCAACCCCTTTGATGTTATTATTACAAAAAATACATGTATAGCACCAAAACCAAGTGCGAATGATTTACAAAAAATATATCAACAGTGGAAGTTAACCAAAAATGACGTTGTTTATATAGGCAATTCCGATGTTGATATTGAATCTGGAAGGTTGGCCTGAATTATTACTTACACAATATAATTTCTCATGAAAGATTTGAATCAAAATAAAACCCTTTCTCATGAATGACTAAATTCTAGACTTATTCGTCTGAGATATAAAGAACTTGAAAAGTATTATAGAGGTGAAACATGTCTTGAGCTTTGATCTGCTGATTGAGAATGAACAAAAATGCTCGTTCCTCACTTTAAACATATTGTTGCAGTGGATTGATCTACTGAGGCTATTGAATGAGCAAAGAAATTTGTAGGACCTGCTGATAATGTAGAATACATTTGTTCTTATTTTGAACAACTTGAATTGAATGAAAAATTCGATACAGTTATGCTGACTCATATTCTTGAGCATGTAGATAATTCTGTGGAAATAATTCGTATCGCAAAAAAATTTCTCAAAGACAACTGAGTTCTTATTGCAGATGTTCCAAATGCAAAATCAATTCATAGGGAAATTTGAGTACGATCAGGATTTATACCAACTATATATTCATTGAATTCTGCAGATATTTCTATCTGACATCAGCGCGTATATGATTTAGATACATTTTCTGCCGACCTAGAATCTGCTGGCATGAAGGTTATAAAAAAAGGATGACTCTTTATAAAGACATTTTCCAACAAACAAATTGAGGATATGCAACTTTCTGATTCAGTAATTCAAGCATTATCTGATGTAGGCCTTATGTATCCTGAAATTGCCGCTGAAATATTTTGTATCTGTGAAAATAACTAATGGCTATTTTCACCATCATTACAACTACCTATAAACATGAAAACTTTATTGCTGCCACAATAGAGTCGATTCTTGCTCAGACTTTTTCTGATTGGGAACTTCTTATTGGTGATGATTCCCCGGATGAATATACATGGAAGATTGTTCGGTCATATAGTGAAAAATATCCTGGGAAAATCCGAGCATGGAGGCATGTTCCGAATAAATGAATTGTAGAAAATACAAATTTTCTTATTTCTCAGATTTCCTCAGATGCTCAATATGTTGCATTTCTTGAGGGGGATGATATGTATATACCTACCAATCTAGAAAAGAAATGGAATATCTTTCAGAAATATCCGAATGTAGCACTCGTATATTCAGATATGAACTTTATAAATGCAGATTGAAAAGTTACACTAGAAAAAAGAATTCAGTCCAATGGAACATGATTCTATCAAAATGAAATCATCCCGGTTGAGTCATATATAAATACAAAAAATTCGCTCATTATTTCTTATAGCACTGTTGCAATACGGAAAGATGCACTCTATTCTTTTTCCCCAATAGAAGCATTCACGCAATCAAAGATGTATTCTGTTTCTGATTATGACCTTTTTTTTCGTATAGCAACACGCTATCCTGTATATGGAATTTCTGATGCACTCACGCTCTACAGGCGACATACATGAAATGCATCTTCTGGATATAATACACTCTTTCAGGACCTACACATCCTCCTTGAGACTTACAGTAAAAGGTGATTTATCCCAGAAAAAGTATACAAAAAAAAGGTTTCCTGGATACTTATTATGCAATCAATTGTTGCACTTTCAAAATGAGAAAAAATGCTTGCTTTGAGTTATTGTAAGCGAGCAGTTCTTCAGTATCCTTTTCAAGATTGGTTATATCGATGAGGGGTACTTATGTGTTTGATTCTTCCAGTCAAGTTTATACAAAACATGCTTGTACGAAAAATGAGAACAGGAGTATAATTACTACCTCCACCAATCAGTTTCTTTTGATAATTGAATCATATTTCAAAAAAGAATGAATGGAATTCGCTCAATCTTTGTAATTAGAGCATCTTGTTGAATTTTCATAAGAGCTGGATAAACCAGTTTTCTCATTATTTCCCATCCTGTTGTCAGAGTGGCATAGGCAATACTATGGATTTCGTATGCACGTTTGAGGTTTTTGAAAGAGAGAGTATACCATCTATAGCTGTAATTACTGGAGCTCGCTTTTATAATATGAGTCGTTAATGATTCATCTAAGTTGCATATTTTTTTCTCACCGTTACAGAGATTGTATTTGAGCGCATAAGAATCACACATATACTCAGTTTCTGTGATGTTATAACGAAACTTTCCATTATTCCGAAACATCAGTGATGGATGAATAGTATAATAATTTGTATCACCGAGAAAATATTCAAAATATTTCTTATCGGCCTCATAGTACATAATAGTTTTTGTTCCACATCAAACGTAATCAGGATGAGTTTCAAGAAAATTCACTTGTTTCTCAAGCTTCTCGAGGTGCCATATGTCATCATGATCTTGAATAGCAATATAATGTCAATTTGCTCTTTCAAGAAGAAAATTTAATCCTTTGTAAGGGCCATGGTTTGTTTTTTCAAAGAAAGGTGTAATCTTTCATGTCTTTTTGGTTGTTTGCTCAGCCTGACTGATATATTTCCGTATATCCTCGCTTGAATTATTGTCAAGTAATAGGATTTCAGTGTTTTGATAGGATTGATTGAGACAGCTGATGAGTGTATTTGTAAGATAATCACCTGGATTATAGGCAACGATGAGTATTGATACGAGAGGCTGATTGTTCATATATTACCCACTAAACCCCCTCTTCACAATTTTCTCTTTTGCATTCCTGACACGAAGGGGAAAAGTGTCAGAATATACACAACCACAATAATCTTGGCGGTAGATATTATGCTCATGAGTATAGTCAACACTCCGTTGAAAACCATTATTTTTTCGGAAGGCAATCTTGAGAAATTCAAGGCCATATTCTCGACCATATTTATCACCAAGTGAGAACATTTTTTCGAGATCTTTATGAGGTGATGTATTGAGAGTTGATGTATAGTGAGTATATCATAACTCCTTGCCAAGTCGAGCAGATCTCTCGAGTCTCATATCGTAGCAGAGAGTACATTTTTCTCCACGTTCGGGTGTATCTTCGTATCACTTGATAACCTGAAAAAATCTCCCAACATCGTATTCTCACTCGATATAGGGTACTCATTCAATCTCACATACTTTTTTGAACGCATCGAATCTCTTATCATATTCAGCTTTCGGTTGAATATTGGGATCATACCAGAAACAGAGAAGATCATATTCTTTCTTGAGATCCATAATTGGCACGGTTGCATCCGGACCACAGCATATATGGAGGAGGAGTTTTGGCTTCTGCTCGATTTGTTTGCGAATAGGTGCATAGCTCTTACGATGGAATTCTGAAACATGTTCTATTTGTGCAATAGCTTCTTGATGCTTCTTTGTTCCATATCACTGATTGGTATCGAGACTAAGAGAGGGATCAATGAGGTGATATGCTTTCATGAGTTCATCTCGCCAAACTTTCGCAATAATAGATGCAGCTTGTATTTCTTTGATCTTCGTGTCACCTTTGATAATAGAGAGGGGAGCTTTTGTAAGAATGGAATCAAATCGATAATGGTCATTACCATCGATGAGTACACTATCGATGGTATCATTATGCCGTTCTATGAGGAATGCGACTTGTTTTAATGCCCGCTCCATAGCGAGGCGATTTGCTTCTTTAATTCCAACTCTATCAATCTCCTCACTTGATGCTAGTCATACTCCAAAATGCAGGAGTGGAGTATGACTTGTTTTATGCGAATGTGCAATGAGAAAATCAAAAGCCTTCCTTCTTTTTTTCTCTGTGAGTGATTTGCTATCAGCGATGAGTTTTGAGACTCCACATAGATCGGCTCCATGTACAAAACTCAGTGCACACGCAACAACAGGACCATACCAAGGCCCTCTTCATGCTTCATCAATTCAGATTTTTCGCTTCATAGATATTTTGTATGATTATATGAAATCGAGAATGAAAAGAAAATTTTCTTGCCTTTCTTTGTTTTATCATGAATATTGCTCGCATAACTTTTTTTCATGCTCACCTCTCATACTACTGGCTCTGGCAAAGATGCTATCACGACCATTTCTCACAGAGATTTCCCATCATTCTCTGTGCAAGTTGCTCACTATGGTGCGACACTTCTCTCATTTCATACAAACAAAGAATTTGGTGATATGGAAATTCTTGGTGGATATAGATCACTCGAAGATCTTCATACTGGATACGCATCACGCAATTGGGTGATGGCACCATTTGCAAATCGTATTCCGAATGGACGATACACATGGCAGGGGAGTGAATATATGCTTCCTGAGGGATCTCGTATGCATGGTCTCGTTGCAAAGGAGGTATGGGACTTGCTCGATGTATCTGCCACGGAAGATGCAATGGAACTCACTTTTTCACTCGATAGTCTCTCTGATGGCATAGAAGGTTATCCATTCGAGCTCCTCTATACACTGACATATACTATTTCATTAGAGGGTGTGACCATGGAGATAACAGCAACGAATGTTGGTGAGCAAGATGCTCCGTACTTTGTTGGTTGGCATACCTATTTCACCCTTTGAGAAAGCACACTGGATAATCTTATGCTCCAAATTCCATCGAATACATGAGTAACAATGGATAGTTCTCTTGTTCCACTTGATGGAAAAGAGGCTTTTGTATCACGAAAAAAGTGATCAAGATTGGATTACAGAAAACCAAAGAAAATAAGGAAATCCATCATTGATGATTATTTTGTCATGCAAGACAAAATTCCCGAAGCATATCTCACGAATACATCCAAGAGAATATCGCTTGCTATCACAGGGGAGAGAGGTTGTATCATTGCTTTTACTTCTGATCCTCTCGAAGATGCACCACGATCAGCCATTGCCATTGAACCTATGGAAGGAATTGCAAATAGCTTCAATCGAGGTGATATGCAAGAGCAGATACTACTCAAGGCTTGAACGAGTCGCTCCTATAATGCCTCGTTTACCCTCACGGGGGTAGAGTTGAGCGATGATGACGAGTCAAGGAGTATTCTGGCTATTATGGGATTTGAGGCAGCTGGGGCTATCACCGCTATTCTGAGCTAGAAGTGAGAGTGGATTTCAAGCTTGATCGATGAGGAGGGTATAACCCTCTTTTACTTCACTAAAAAATGAAATATCACCATTTTTGAGAAGTTTTATCTCAGCATCATTAATTATTCTTCGCTCCTGCAGAGCAAAGAACTCTCCGATATCTCGCTGATCTGATAGCTTGATCTCTTCTAGGGCTGTTGCATAGCTTTGTTCGATGCTACCAATCTTGGTCCTCTTGAGATCGGTGATAACACCACCAGCTCAAAGAATGATGCCAAGGTCGCGCGCTATAGATCGAATATACGTTCCTGATGACACTCGTGCACGCAATCGGACAAATGGTGGATCATAGGAGAGAATCTCGTGCGAGTATATTTCTATGGGGCGAGATGTAAGGTTCACTTCTTTCCCTCTCAGAATGAGTTCATAAGCTCTCTTGCCATCAACCCAGATAGCAGAGTACGATGGAGGAACCTGCTCGATCTTTCCAAAAAAATTTGTTGTTATTATTTCTCGTATCTTTTCATAATTTGGAAATGAGCAATCTACAGCAGAGGTATCGGTAGAGAGATCATAAGATGGTGAGGTTCGAGAGAGATCGATGGTATATTCATACGTTTTATCCTGACCGACAAGGTAATTGAGTAGTGGGGTTGCTCACTCTGCTGCAATCAGGAGGAGTCATTCTGCTTCTTGATCGAGCGTTCCAGCATGCCCTACTCGAGAGAGTCAGAGTTTCTTTTTGAGTCGATTGACCGCAGTATGTGATGAAATTCAGCGAGGTTTGTAGATGAGAAAGAACATAATTTTTAGAAAATCTTCAAATACATTGTTCATACTAAAATGAGAACCTCTTAGTTCAGTAAGAGGTTCTGGGGTTTATGGAATTTTCGTAACATTGAAATTAATGATTTTTGAATCACCTTTTCCACATAATACAATCAAACCAAATACAAGTTTTTCATTATTCGGACGAACCAACACCACACTATCACCAAGTGCCACAGGAAGTACTTTCTCTTTGTGAGAATATTTATACCCATGTGTTATTATATTATAGGTATAAATATTGAAATACTTTACTATGGTTTCCTTTGGTAAATACTTGACTATATCTTCCTTAGGAGGGGATTTTTCTATTGGGTAACTCCAATAGAATCCTTTTTTAGATACATAGTCAACAGTGCCTGCTGGACCACCGTCATATGTCGGTATTTCCATGCCATTGCATACTTTTGCAGCTTGCGCCACATTCATATACAATGAAAGGATGAGAAAAAAGAAAAATTTAGTAACCATTTTGTTGACTCCTTTGATAAATTTCAACATTTTTACTATAAATAAATTGAAAATTAAGTCAACTATAAATAATCCAAGGTAATATTTCGGTTTTTTGCCATCTCTGCACTCAGTGCTCCCAGGATCATCTCACTTTCACGAGATCGTATGAATATCTGTGCATGATAGATATCACCAATTCTCTTGGTAAGGCTGGGATGATGGATGATCTGTGCTTGTACTCAGAGTTCATCTCGGAGAGCTATGAGACGATCATGCCAGATGATGGAGATACCACTCACATCATCACTTTTTTTCCCAGTGAAAGTTATGCGTGCATACCGTGCATAAGGTGGGAGATGGTAGAGTTTTCGCTCGTGGAGCGTCTTGGTAAGGTGACTTTCATGATTTTGCGTGAATATATCTTGCACAAGCTCATCTTTTGCGATCATAGTTTGCATCACAATATCTTGACCAAGATCGAGTGACCATGCTATCTCTTGGTAGAGCTTTTCACCTGTATCATACATACCAAGTCCAAAATCTGATTCTAAGAGTGGGTATATAATGAGGGAAATCTTTGGAAGAAATTCCTGTATTTCTGATTTTGTACTAATAAAAATGGATGGTGTTGTGTCGTTTGCAACAATATTTTTTGCTTTTTTCCCAAGACGCCGAATATCCGATTCTATTCGAGATATATTGATATTTGGCATGAGCTTTTTTAGACTTTGCTCAAGTCATTGTGTCCCTGGTAATCCAGGGACAATCTTGCTACTCTTGCAATGTGGACATTCATGAGGTATCTCTGATGGGGAATAACAAAGATGACACTCAAGATGAGGTTTTGGATCGTGATGAGATACAAGCGGAACATCACACCAGACACATTTCCATATATGACCGCAATCCCCACATCGTAGGATCCGCTCTTTCCCACGACGATTATGGAGAACAAGTGCGTTTTTTCAGGCAGTAATTGTCTCCTCGAGAAGATCAATCATTTTCTGTGTAATAAGTGGTGCGATCGTCTTTTGGAGCGTGAGATCTATGAGATGGATCATGATTTTTGAGGTTCGTCTTGTTGGAGTTCTTCCTGGAGAAATTCGATAAATTCCTTGCCACTCGTGAAATGATGATAGATCGAAGCAAAGCGAATATAGGCGATCTCATCGAGATCACGAAGCCGAGAGAGAATATCTTTCCCAATTCGCTTTGAGGTGACGACTTTGCGAGTTGCTGCCCAGTTTGCCTCGAGATCATTGATGAGTCATTCAATCTCCGCGGGTGATATGTTCGCACGTTTATAAGCAGCCTTCGTGATCGAATTTTGTACTTTGACACGATCGTAGAATTCGAGTGATCCATCGGATTTTTTCACGACAAAATTCACGACTTCTACTCGTTCAAATGTGGTAAATCGTTCACTACATCGCTCACATTCACGTCTTCTTCGAATCATTTTTCCATCTTCTGAGAGGCGTGAATCGATTACTTTGGTATCGAGATTTTGGCATCGTATACATCGCATATTGCTTTCTGCTTATTTTTAGTATCATTACCGTTATAATATTGAACTTTTCATATATGTCTATCTTCAAGGAGTTTCGAGAATTTGCGATCAAGGGGAATGTGATCGATCTGGCGGTGGGTGTGATTATCGGTACTGCTTTCGGTAAGGTTGTTACCTCAATTGTTGAAGATATTATGATGCCACCGCTTGGATGGATGATTGGTAATATTAATTTTAGCGATCTCAAAATTGCGCTTCCGACATTGATAGAGTGACAAAAAGTAGTTACGATCAATTATGGAAACTTTCTCCAAATTTCTCTGAATTTCCTCATCGTTGCGATCGCAGTATTTTTCCTCGTACGCGTCATTAATCGTATCAAGCGAACCGAAGAAAAGAAAGAAGCGAAAATAGAAGAAGTTAAAGCAGAAATCGCCCCAGATATTCTTCTTCTCCAAGAGATTCGAGATCTTCTGAAGACGAAACCTACAACCAAATAATCGTATGGATACTCTTCATTTTCTCCGTCAATTCCATATATTTGACTATGCCGTCTTTGATCTCGTTGTATCATTCGGGGGGTATCTATCTTCTGTCACCTGTTCTCTCACGTTTTGCAAGGTGGTTTCGTCTCGATATTCCTCGTCAGAGTTGGTTATTGTTCGCACTCCCAATTGGTATTCTTATTCATATAGCAGTAGGAAGTTACACTCCAATGACACAGGATTTTCTTGATCCGAGTAGTCATTGGATACTCAAATGAGTGATTCTTGGATGTGTGATCGTAGGGATGAAGTATGTGAGTATTGTGAAGAAGTTGTAATTTAGAATAAGTAGTAAAAAACACTCATCTGGGATGAGTGTTTTTGTTGCAATGCTTATGATCCGTATTGTAGGTCCATTAATGGATCTTTTTCCTTGAGCAGTTCGTCACGAATGATCTTAGTCTCTTCTGCTGTTGGTGCTTTTCGAATGAATCGATGCTTTTGGCCATCCTTAGTGACCCATGAGGTAACAAGTACTTCAGGTGTCGATTTGATCGAAATGGAAGAAATAGTGATCCAATGTGTTTTGCCATTAACCAGTAAAATGGCTAACATAACTTTCTTGTTTCGCTTCTTCCATAGAGCATTCAACTCATCGAGTTCTTCATGGTCTAGTCTAGCGAGACAACTGCAGGAAAAGTTGAAATTAAATGTTTTAGATTTAGATTCAACATGGAGAGTTATTGATTCTACATAGTAGCACGGATCATCCGCAGGACCATCATACCACATTCCTTCTAATTTCCATGGAAAATAGTTGAACTCATTGACCTTACTCATGAATTCTACCACATTCCGAAAACCGTTTATTGAATGATTTGCTAAATGAACATTGAGTGGATTATTTGCTGAATGAACAGTATTCATAGCGATTGCCCCATTGTGTTTGTTGAACTGGATATATCAGCAATAAAAATTACTTATTTAAAAATAATCTTATTGAGTATATATTGTGTGAACGATATGTACTATACATTTAGTTTATATTTCGTCAAATAATTTTGCTGTTCATGGCTAAACTTCAATCCTTTCATATCTCTCCCAGAGATAGACAGACCCAGCGAGGAGCATATACGATATTCCTGATAGTATTACTCAAATTGAGAGAGTGGTCTCAATACTGCCTCAATATATGGTGCATATGAGAAACAAGATACTGATTCCAGATATTCTTCAGAGCCAGAGAATTGATTCTCTCATGACCATAGCGGGATAGAAATCATTGTTCTGAGTTTTGATACTATCCATGAGCGAGAGATCATAGACATGTTCTGACACTCGAAAAAGAGGATTGAGAAAAAGAGATAGAAGAGAAGAAAGAATAAATCCAAAAACGCCAAAAAATATCCCAAAAACGACATAATTGATACAAAGTCAAAGACAAATGATAGCAAAGTAGTGGAATCTGTTATCTCTATTTCTTTTGTGAGAGAGGTGTACGACGAGCAAAATCGAAAGAATCGTGAGTATTCATTGAAAGAGTCAGATATTTACCTCGTTTTTCAAGAGTACGATACTCACAGTCGCCATAACGCTGGTTGTAATTCAAGCGAGTATTCATCAGACAAAAAAATAGAGATGTCCAAATCAGTATTTTCCTAAATTGAAGAAATTCCGAGCATCATCTATGGTTATTTGCTTCGGAGTGTATGACTCAATATTCTTGATAAAGAGAAAAGAAGTGAGATAGAGAAGTGGGAGTATTCAGAAGAGTATAATGTAGCCATCAAATTGAAATATGTTTGCAAGGGTAAATATCAAGGCAATCAAAAAAGGCGTAAGAATGGCAATAATATTCTTGCCTGCTGATATCGAAGATGAGTAAAAATCTCGATCACTGTCGGATATATTTTTCAATTCTTGTGTATGTACTGCATTCCAAAAACTCCCATTTCAGAGTCCAAACAGGGCTCAAAAAAGATATATGTACCATGTTTGGTAGCCTCAATAAACAAGAAGAAAAAGAAATGACACAATAAAGAGTACATACGATAGATAGTACATGTTCTTGATATTTCCCTGAAGAATACTCATGATCCATCCGAACAAAGAGAATCCAATAAAAGTCGCACTAAAGAATGCTACATTATAGAAGAGGATTTCAATAAAAGAATTATGGACCTTGAAGATATAAATATTTACAAATGTACCAGTGATAATTGATCCGAACCCATAAATCCACATCAGATATACCATGGATTTATTTGAGAGTGGAAGCGTGTTAAAGCTTGTGAGAAATTTTTGCAACATTTGAAATACCAAAGAATGAAAGCTAGATTATATGAGATGCTGTTTATTTGAGAAGAGCATCTTGAAATAAATAGTTGGTGTTTCGTATTGTATATTATGCTTGATTTTTATAGATAAAACATTATATAGATTCTAATAATAGAATTATTTTATATGTCAATACTATATTTTTGAGATAATCAAATTTATGTGTTAACGTGAGTGAGTATTTCTTATTACTCACTATGTGACATGTTAAAAAATGCCTGCTTCTTGCAGGTGCTCTCTCGATTGTTTGAGGGTCTCAGGCAATATTTGCATCTTCATCTGATTCAAATGGTCAGTGGAATTATGGCACTCTTGATAACCCTGTTTATGCAGCTGTTATACAAATACCATCATTTCTATGGAATTGGAATTATGGGACACTTGATATGCCAGTATGGTTCTCATTTGGATCATTTGAGGATAATAGCTCATCAATCAATGTAGGGGTTATTACAGGTAATTCAATATCGGAAAATAGTTCTAGTTCTCTTCAAAATGAAGAAATTATAGAAAATGCTAGTAATCCTACCTATTCTCCAGACGGAAAAAGCTTTGCCTATGTGGAAAAAGTTGGTGATAAACACGTGGTTGTTAAAGATGGAATAGCATGATCTAAATATACTTATGTCAGTAATCTTACTTATTCCCCAGACGGAAAAAGTTTCGCATATATTGCACAGCAAGATAATAAAATGTTTGTTGTTAAAGATGGGGTTGAAGGGACTAAAGACTACATATTGAGTAAGTTAACCTATTCACCAGATAGCCGTCATTTTGCGTATATTCAAACAGAATTTGATAGCCATCCACATCTCTCAGATGGTAAAGCCTACGTTGTTGCAGATTGAGTAGTAGGTATATGACATGATGAAATTATCAATCTTGCTTACTCACCTGATAGTCAAAATTTGATTTATGAAGCTTATAATCAGCAAACAATGACTCGTAGTCTCATGAAAAATGGTGTAGAATTTGCTCAGGAGGCAGAAAATCTTACTTACTCTCCAGATGGCAAAAGTTTCGCTTATGTTGTTAAGCCTGCTAGACTATCTCTTACAACAATGCCAGATGGAACAACAGCTATAGGCTACTCCAACAAAGATACAAGGCAATTTATTATTAAGGATGGAGTAGCACAGAAAAAATATGACTCTGTTTATAACCCTACGTATTCTCCGGATGGAAAACACTTTGCTTATACAGCAAGAACTGCTGAAGGTAGGGATGTGGTCGTTGTAGATGGAACCGAGTTACAAGAAGATAGATCTGTTTTCAAGATTGGTTACTCTCCAGACAGCAAAAGTTTTGTATATATTGCGCATAAAGATAACAAAAGTTTTATCATCAAAGATGGTATAAAATATTGAGAGTATGATGATGTCAATGACTATTCTTCTTCTCTTGACAGCTATACGTATTCTCCCGATGGAAAACACTTTGCTTATACAGCAAGAACTGAAGGTGGGGATGTGGTCGTTGTAGATGGAACCGAGTCTCAAAAATATAAATCTGTTTCCAAGATCAGTTACTCTCCAGACAGCAAAAGTTTTGTGTATACTATAAAAATAGATGACAAATGGGTAATTATCAAGGATGGAGTAGAATCTCAAAAATATGATTCTATAGATGGTATTACTTACTCTCCAGACGGAAAAAGTTTTGCATATACTGCAAAAATTGGTGAGAAAACTATAATCATCAAACAGAATTATTAAAATTGAACAAATAAAAACCTCTTCATTATGAAGAGGTTTTTATTTGTTGTAATCTTTTTGGTTGCGGAGGTATGAATCGAACATACGACCTCAAGGTTATGAGCCTTGCGAGCTACCACTGCTCTACTCCGCGGAAAATTTGGTGCCAATGGGCGGGCTCGAACCGCCGACCTCAGGGTTATGAGTCCTGTGCTCTAACCAGCTGAGCTACATTGGCGAGCGAGAATCCTGTATCTGCTCAAGGACGAGAGCATTATATAGAGATACTCGCAAAGTCAAATTTTTATACTTTCTGTTGGATGACTCGTACTCAGGCAATATTCTCAAGACGAGCGACGAGACGATCTCTCAGAAAATAGTCATCAATATAGGATGAGAGTTTCATGCTCACGATATAATATTGTCCCGATCGTTGTTGCTCGAATGACTCAATAGTGAGTCAGAGGGATTCTACGTGTTCAAGGATTTTGATTGGTGATGATTTTGGTGGAGTGAGCTCAAGATCCACCTGAAACAATTCAATCTTTTTTGGCCCCTGTCCAGACCAATGTGCCTCAATAAATCGTTCAATACTACATTTTTGGAGCTCATCACAGTTATATTTATGAATACTCACGCCATGATGTGAGACGTATCCAGCAATACGATCGCCAGGGCTTGGCGTGCAGCAGGCAGCCAGATGATATTCAATATGTTTTTCACCGCCAATAACCAATTCTGTATCTCATGGATGAAACTCTTCGACAACGGAATTATTTGGTTTATTGGATGGGGATTTTTCTGCATGTCGACTCCTTTGCATATCTCGCAAAAAATCAATACCTCTTACAACCGAGCTTGGCTTGCGAGATCGATTGCCTATTTGAACAAATATTTCTTCTTTGTCTCGTGCGGTCAATTCATGTCCATCAAGTACACGTAGAAGATTATTGTCCTTGTCGAGAATCATCCCAAATGTTTGTTCGAGATAACTTGCAAGCATCATTCTTCCTTTTTCGATCAGCTCATCACGATTTTGTGAAGCCAAGAAGCTTTTGAGTGCATCTCGTGCTCGAGATGTCTTGACGAGTGAGAGCCAGTTGATAGATGCTTGTCTCTTCGAGTCTGTAATAATTTCAAGTACATCACCGTTCACAAGAGGTTGATCGATCGGTGCATTTCTCCCATTAATATGTACGAATGCGAGATGATTGCCAACATCGGAGTGAATATGATAAGCAAAATCAATGGCACTGGCTCATCGGGGGAGTGTGATAACTTTTCCTTTTGGGGTGAATACAAAAATTTGGTCATCAAATACCTGTGTCTTCATCTCATTGAAGAATGCTGTATTGTCCTCTCATCGCTCCAGGATATTTTTGATTTCGCGCACCCACACCACATCATTGGCAATGACAGAGCCTCCTTTTTCGGAGTACTCAAAGTGTGCTGCTACTCAGATTTCTGCATGTTCATGCATTTCTCTCGTTCGTATCTGGATTTCTGTTGGTTGTGTTCGGTTGCTGGAGATGAGTCATACAACGGTTGTATGGAGTGATTGATAGCCATTTTCTTTTGGAAGCGCTATATAATCCTTAAATCTCTTTGGAAGAGGTTTCCACTTGCTATGAAGATCTCCAAGAATTTCATAGCAGTGACGCACATTATCAGTGATAATTCTCACAGCAAAGAGATCATAGAGATCGCGAACATGTCCTATGTCTTTGCGATCGAGTTTTTTGAAAATACTATACGGAGATTTGACGCGATAAGATATAGAATAGATAGGAATATGTGCTCAAATAATCTCGCGAATCATAGACTCAACCTGCGCGATGAATATATCTTGTGATTCTTTAAGCTCATCAAGCTCTTCTATGATCTGATGTGCTTCAACTGGATGGAGTGTCTTAAAACATTCGGTTTCGAGCTCACTCTTGAAGTCAAAGAGGCCAAGTCTATCAGCAATGGGCGCATAAATATTGAGTGTCTCGAGGGCAATTTTTTCACGTTTTTTTGGATCAGGATGATGAGAGAGAGTTCTCATATTATGCAGTCTATCCGCGAGTTTTACAAAGATGATGCGAATATCATCGACCATACAGAAGAACATCTTTCGGAGACTCCCAATAGTTCGTTCTTCTCATTGATATCGAAGCTTTGGATTTGCGAGCTTCTCCATCCCTGCAGTGATATTTGCAACTTCATTTCCGTAGACTTCTCGGATCATTTCTGCAGTGACAGCAGTATCTTCTGGGACGTCATGGAGGAGACATGCTTGAATAGTAACAAGATCTGGCTTGATACTCGTGAGAATCTTTGCAGCTTCTACTGGGTGATTGATATAAGGTTCTCACGATTTTCGCATTTGCCCTTCATGAGCCTCCCGTGCAAAAATATAGGTACCCCAAAGAGTATCATGGATTTCTTCTTTTGTTTGGCTATGATTATAGCTTTTGACAAAATCGATAATCTCGAGCATGACCGCATCTGCATGTGAGTAGTCGAGTTTTTCGGTGGATATTGGATTCATAGAGTGGAAATTCTGCTATTCTCGACGAAGACGTGCCATTGTGTTTGCCTCTACGTTACTGATGATCTGTTCTTGAATATCTGAGAGCTCCTCATCCGTAAGAGTATGATCTGGAGATATGATCTCAAATGAGAGAGTTCGAGAAATATTTCCTATTCAAAGTTTTGCATCATCTCTATAGTCTGCAACATGAATGATATTTTCGAGGAGAGGTGACGTTGACTGAATAACTTCACTTAATTGAGCAAAGCTGAGGCGTTCGGGAGTGACAAAATTGAGCTCTCGAGTGGTTGATTGAAATTTTGAGAGGGGCTTATATACGACTGTTTTTGTAGATATAGTATGAAATTCACCAAGATCAATTTCGATAGAGAATATTGACTCATCGCTGAGGTCATACTGTCTGAGTGTATTTGGGTGCACGTAGCCGGCAATGATGATTGGCTCTTCTTTTCCGGGAACAACCACTACCTTTCCAGGATGGTATGCAGGAAAATGAGTGGCATCATGTGGGATGATGCAATCTCCTCAACCGATAAATTCACATATTCTCTGGAGTAGCTCCATATTTGTTTCACGATCGTATCCTCGTGTTGTGACTATGGCTCTTTCGTCATCTTGCATGAGACCACTATCATTTTTTTTGTGGACTCTCCCAATTTCAAAGAGTCAGAATGTAGGAGCTCTTCGTGTATTATCACTGATCGTATGAAGCATCCATGGGAGTATATGACGTCTCATATGCGTATGATCCTCATTGGTGGAGTTGAGGAGGGCTATACTATTTGTATGGTCAGTGATTCCTACGTACTCATTGTCTTTTTGATTGCTAAATGAATAATTGTAACATTCAAGCAGATTTCGAGACGCGAGAAATAATCGCAGTGATCGAATGAGAGAGATCCTCTTATTCTCTTGTACGATATCGTTACTACGGATGATCGGAGTGGATGGTATGTTCTCATACCCATACATTCTTGCAATTTCTTCAACAATATCAGCTGGAATACTCACGTCTTTGGTAGCTCGGTGTGCTGGAACTTGAATAGTGTATAGACTATCTGATTCATTCACTCCAAAGGCGAGTTTTTGAAGTATTGCTATGACACTCTCTTTTGTTATGGTGGTACCGAGGCATGATTCGATGTAATGGTGCGTAAGTTCTATGTGAACAGTTGGTGTTTCGCACTGAAATGATGCCTGAGAAATCTTCTGACTTGCGCTATATTCTATGAGATAATCTTCAAATCGAAGCATTGCCCGCTGACATCCGAGAGGATTTTGAGATTTTTCAAATCGCATACTTGCAGCAGTACGTAGCCCAATCCGTGCTGATGTAAATCGGATAACAGTTGCATCAAAACACCCTGCTTCTACAAGAATATGTGTTGTTGAAGAGTGAGTTGCTGTTCTCTTGCCACCAATAATACCAGCCAAGCATACGACTCCGACCTCATCAGCAATAACGAGATCGGTCGTCTTGAGGGTGTAGGTTTTGTCATTAAGTGCTTCAAATAGTTCTCCCTCATATGCCATACGAATAGAGAGGTTCCCGACTACTTTTTCAGCATCATACACATGCATCGGTGCTGCTGTCTCGTACATCACAAGATTGGATACATCCGCAAAAAAATTATTCGATCGCTCATCGAGTCTATGAAGAAGTATTGGTATGAGGCTTGGATTGACTACTGGAGCATCGAGTCTGTATTCTTGGAGAACAAATGCTTGTACAGAGGGTTGTGTCGTAGCGTCTATCTGTACTGTTTTCTCTTCTCATACATTCATCTTTTCTACTTTCTTGAGAGGTTCGAATGCAATATCATAGAGAGTGCTCATCTCACGTGCATTTGATTCAATACCAAAGAGATCAGGACGGTTGGTGATGAACTTATTATCGATCTCAAAAATAGTTTCTTGCATTGGTACGCAAATAGGTTTGCTACTCGATGGAAGAAGCTTCGATGAGAGGCCAAAGAATGTTTTACCAATGAGTGTTTCGAGTTGCGTAGTATCCCAAATATATTCGAGTTGTAATATGCCACCACTTCGTTCACCTTCCAGACCGATCTCATCAGCTCAACAGAGCATCCCTTGAGAGAGTTCTCAGCGAATGGTCGATTCTGCTATGATAAAATCAGCTCAAAGTACCGCTCCAGGAAGTGCAAGAGCTGCAAACTTTGTCTCTGGAGCATTGGGTGCACCGCAGACAATTTGTCGTCTCCCGTGAACTCCAGCATCGACCATTACAATATTGAGTCGGTCGCTATTTTCATGTTTTCGTGTTTCGAGAACTTTTGCGACGACGACAAGATGATGGGAAAAGGTTGTATGGATACCATCGATTTCTGCTGTGTGTATCGAGTATTCATGAGCAAGAGTTGTATTGTCTTTTTTTTGACGAATGGTATCAATCGGAGTGTAGCTTTGGAGCCAAGTGAGCGGAAGTTGCATAATGGTAGAAAATTCTATATGTCTGTATATTAGTTACAAAGAGCCGCTTGGCAATCGATTTGTATATAAAAAATTTGGTCAAAATGATAAAAATAGGGTAGACTAGAAAAAAATATGAAAATTCTTCTTCTTCGTCTTCGATATTTTGCTGCATTGGCACTCGGAATGATCGGTCTTCTGAGTTTGAATATTGCCCAGGCAGCTGATACCTATCTTGGTATCTCCAAGGAAAATCTGCGTAGTGGTAATATCACCACCGATGATATACCAAAAGTCATCGTATCGCTCATTAATATCGTGCTCGCTATTGCTGGTACGGTGAGTCTTGTTATGATTATCTACGGAGCATTCCAGATGGTGATGGGTTCCTATGAGCAGAACGTAAAAGAAGGAAAGCAAACGATCACTTATGCACTTATTGGTCTCGTGATCAGTGCATCTTCGTGGTTCATTATCAAGTTCGTATTTACCAGCTTTGTATAGTATGTTTACCTGGCAAGTTGTTAGCAAAGAGCATCGTTCGTCTCAGTGGTATATGGTTGGCGGAGCACTCATCCTCGCACTTGTTTTGTGGGGCATATTTATGGGTATGTACGCACTCTCTGTTGTTGCACTACTCCTCGCGGGTGTTGCGGTCTTTGCGAATAATAATACTCCCGATGCAACGGAAATTGCTATCAATGAGAATGGCATAATGATCTGACAATCATTCTATGATTGGACACAGGTATCTGCATATGCTATGCAACACGATGATGGTCGAGCAATACTTATTAGACTTTATTTTCGCTCTGCAAATATCCTCTTTGCTACTCGTGATATTGATCTTGACCCGAATATTCCAGCAAAAGAAATTGATAATTTTCTCTCACAAATACTCGAGAGGAGAGAAATGAAAGATGTAGGATTTATTGAGAAGATAGTGAGAGGGTGGTAGTAGTTCCTATTCCTATTCCCTCTGCAATCTCTTCGGAGCAATAGATGTTCACGTGAGTTTTCAATCATTGATATCGAATTGATATTTGAGTCCATAGATAATATCACTGTATCTAAAATCAATCGAGCCACTCCCATTCATATAGGTGATTACACTTTCCATATTTATCAATCCATCACGATAATAGATTCGAGATGGATGATAGTTTTCCTCTAACTTTCTAACATTGAGTGATTTATCTATTTGTTGTGTTTTTTTGTTTTCTCGATCATAGATATAGAGTGCAGTAGGCCACTCTGTCATGAAGGTCCGAGAGACCTTGAGAAGATAATATTTATCAGAAATACAAGCACGAGAAAATCATGAATCTTGAATACTGATAGTTTTTCGGATATCCTCATCCGATGTATTTGCTTCTTCAGTACGATCTGAGAGAATAAGGAGTTTACGGTAAAAACTTGGATTTGGTGCAATTCCTGTAAAAGCCTGCTCCGTTCAACTATTATATTCTACCACTTCCATTCCGATTCATGGAACACCAGATCTATCATTGGAAAAATGTTGTGGATTGGTGAGCTCTTCGAAGCCGATTTGTTTTACAAATACTCAAAAATCCGATGTAATCCTTCCACTACAAGAGAATTCACTCGAAGTATCATCATTCCAAGCAATCAGTTTTCCAAGAGGATTTGGTCGCTCTATGGATTTTATTTCTTGTGGAACGGACGTTAGTTTTGTATCGGTATTTTGTGATCCGAAAATATATCCAGTTGTTCATGTAACTGTGAAGATCAGCAATCCAAGTATTCACCTGAACAAGGGAGTGGTGTATATTCTATTCATAGATAATATTTTACTTTTCTATTAGCTTTTGCGGTATATCATAAAATAATATTGTCATCCTCGCTGAGGCGGGGGATCTATCATTTTTTTCGGAGTGTAAAGTTATGTTGAGAAAAATACAAGAAAAAGTAGATTCCCATCTTCATGGGAATGACATAATTATGATATGGATACAATCCACCCCGTTTTCGGCATCCTTCAGGAGAGGAAGGGATAAGGGAATACTAAAACCCGTTCTTTCAGACCTTATTTATAAGGGAAACTTTTGTTGAATAGTTTCGATAAAGATTTTTGCATTCTCAGTAGGAAGATTAAGATTATACAGTTCATTTAACGCTTGTGCAGCTCTGTATTCTCCACCAGAGGTATGAACCAGTTGCTTGAGGTTATTGTGATATTCTGTATATCCATTCCTTGCTAATCCCCACATAATTTGTGACATAAAGCTATCCTTGGTTTCTTGAAACTTTGGAAATGGTGGACAATATCCTCAGCTAGCATGATCGCAGTATGTCTTTGAAATTTTATCAATATTTTTAAGGCACTGTAAGAGTATTTTAGTAACATCGGGATGAATACACTTGGTTCAAAATGGTGCTATAACTGAAACAATACCAATTCGATTATCAATCCTTAGGGAGTCGTACTGATATCATGATACTTCAAAAATCTCACCAAGAGTATGGATAAGCGTATCATTATTGGTAGATGCGATGACATTAAGAAGCATATTGGTGTTGGCAACTTCTTGCTCATTTCGCAGTAAATAGTCTAAAGTTTCCGTTAAAGTATTCGCTACATTTGTCATTTTTTTAAGTCATAATTCCTGGATAGCATAGTATCTTTCATCTTCATTTTTTGATAACAAAGATTTTTTGATAAATTGTATAATCCACGAATTATCTTTATCGACTTCTCTTTCATATAGGGTACTTGCAAAAAACAATATAACATTTTTTCGACCTTTTCGATTGTTGATAGATTTTTTAATAATATTCTCGGTAATTTGATTTTGCGTTAATAGTTTCAGAAGTTCTTCTGATTTTTCTCAGATAAGTTCCTCTCATTCATCACTTTCCATACTTACACCTATTCATCTTTCTATTTTTACGTATTCATCCAGAAGGTTTTGTATCTGAGATATGAGATGACTATTTTCCATAGAGAACGAAATTTCTTATAAAATCCCTTCCATTATAGGAAGGGATTTATTGAGTCAAAACTATCTTGATCCATTTTTCTTTCTATCTGTCTCAGT
>ERZ724508.392-NODE-392-length-31577-cov-6.096790_pt1 | contig 31577 bp, 51 predicted proteins | sample MGYA00376041_ERZ724508 | MGnify/ENA primary metagenome ERZ724508 (study PRJEB28724, sample SAMN07190887) | wastewater metagenome | isolation source: effluent of sewage treatment plant in Hong Hong | place: USA: Christiansburg, Virginia | collected 2016-03-01 ...
CCGATTCGTGCCTGCAGACCATGCTACATAGAAAACATGACTTACCTAGCATTAAAATATATTACCGATTCCAATGTAAGCTCTCAACACCAACAGACCTCTGATCAGCATCGCTCCTATGCTTGTATAGTGCTCACTTAGTTCAGGACATCACCAACGAGTACTTTCGGTTCTTCATGCGTCTCATCACTAGCGAAGCCACACTCTACACTGAAATGATTCATCACAATACCATCCTGATGAATCCCAAGGGGTTCAGGGAAATGCTCAGGTTCTCTTAGTGCAACCATCCTCTTGTACTCCAGTTAGGTGGAAGCAAACCTGAGATGCTGGCGGAATGTTGCCGCATGGCTGAGGAAGTTGGCTACGATGAAATTAATCTCAACGTAGGTTGCCCAAGTCCAAGAGTGCAGTAGAACCAGTTCGGTGCCTGCCTCATGAAGCAACCTTCACTCGTTGCTGATCTGGCCAAATCAATGTCGGGGTCTACCAAGCTTCCCTGCACAATAAAATGTCGTCTCGGCGTTGATGAATTCGACAGCTACGAGTTTGTTCGAGACTTCGTCAACACTGTTTCTACGAAAGGCAACATCAAACATTTCATTATCCACGCGCGAAAAGCACATCTCAAAGGGCTGAATCCAAGTGAGAATCGCAACATCCCGCCATTGAAATATGATCTGGTGTATCAATTGCAGAACGACTTTCCTACGACCAAGTTTACACTCAACGGTGGGGTTCGCACCGTCGCCCAAGCGATAACTCTCATCGAAGAACACAATTTGAATGGGTGCATGATAGGTCGTGGGGCTTACGAAGATCCGTGGGAAATGCGCAGAGTTGATCCAATGGTTTACCACCACCCCAGCAAAAATTACTCAAGAGAGTAGATTCTCCACTTGTATGGTGATTTCATTGAGTCGACAATGAACTAGCTAAACCCAAAGGCTTCTCTGCCCGTGAAACTTAAGCCGCTCTCGAACTTTCTCTGCGGAGTAAGGGATAGCAGCAAGTACCGACAATACCTCTCGAGGACACGTGATCTTGAAAAATTAGAATCATTCAACGAGATAATCCACGAAAGCATTGCAATAATGAATGAGTACTGCCCAGGAGAAAGCACAAGGAGAAAATACGATTGAAGATCATCATGCGTGACAAACTAAACTATACTTACGTAATGTCACCTAGGTGAGTTAGTCTCACCATGGTGGCTCGCTTCCATTTGGCAGTGAGGCGAATTCTTATTCGAGGTTGCATAGTGAAGCATGCTCAAGATTTAGAAGTGGAAGGCTAACATCTTCATCACTTATTATGGGGTCGTGAACTTCCTCCGGAGAATATTCACGAAATGGCTCCTCCTTCACCAATAGTTCCAAAACCTCTCCGTTATAGACTGCAGGTTTCATAGCCTTCAGTCTTATGGAACGCATTTTTTCCAATGTCAGTTTCTCAAACCGCATTACAAGTGGGCGAACGAGAACCTGCGCTGACCGGGTAGACATCTGAACTTTCAACTATTGGGGATGCAATGGAGGGCTGTTCAGATTTCCTTCAGAATAGGCAGCTTCCTTTTTCACTTCCATATCGTTCATTGAGTTTGAAGACTTCAGTACTGAGGGGGAGAAGTATTACTCTTCCTTCTTAGCAGTAATCTCCAATTAATAGCCACCCTCCTCAGTTGCTGCTTGAGGTTCTGGGGCCGATATCATAAGTCCTACCTACAGATTTTCGATGAGGCCGGCAATGTAGGCTTCATCGGTAATAGCATTCTTCATGTTTTTGTAAATATTTGATTTTTTGTCGAGCAGCAAAGTGAACCGATTTTTGATCGCATTTTACGTTCGACCGTTGAGCTTCTTTGCTATGTTTGACCATTTCTTTCCAATCGAGAGGAATTCCTTGAGCAATATAATGTCTTCCGAAGGCTTCCACGGCCCCTTCTTTACTCGCGGGTCCAGATAGCAAGCCCACCTCTCCCGACAATGCTTCGGAGATCGGTACAGCTTCATCTCCTTCCCAACGTGGTGGTAGAGCTGTTTCGATACTTCAAACCAAGACTTTGTGCCAAGCCTTTCGACGACATCTTTCAAAAAGATTTCTTCGCACTACTTCCAATCTTTCTTCTGGGCAGATTTGCGATTGTTTCGGAGGCTCATCCACTTGAACATGGATTGTTCATGGTCCTTGCCAGGGATGAGATCTGCAACTGCCTTCCAATCTTCCTCATCCTGAATTATTCTCTAGTTACGAATTCGTCGGGCTGCTTCCCGTACTTGTCCAGCAGCCAAGCCAGGATGATGATATCCTCTTTGCTCCAATTCTTCTTGATCTTTTTGTTAACGTGCATCCTTCATAGAAAATAATTTGAACTTTTTAATGGAGCTGTCGGCAAGGTGTAGAATGTCCCCGTTGGTTTTGACTTGCAGAGATCTTGGATCGACGATGTTGTGATCGTATTTCTTTAGGTCCAGAGTATACAGTTCTGAAGGATCCTTCATGCAAATGAACTGGTGGAGTCTCTCTCTGCTCTCTTTGAGTCGATTAAACTTATCGGTAAAGCTTTCCACTTTTCCTGCTGTGACTTTCTCGGGCACATCTTGTTCCTCCTCCTCAGATAGGTTGCTTGAGCTGGACAGTGACCTAGTCCGAGTCATTGCTATCCTCTTATTGGTCGATATCATCAATAAATAATATGGAGTCAGCCGGGCCGAGATGATATTTTAAACTGACGGGTCCGAACTCTCCGTAAAAACCCTTTGCGGGGCAACTAGTCTCCGGAAAGAGGGTTTTGGTAGTTGATGCTCATGAATCTACGCTGGATTTACCCAAAAGCAATATTAATTCCGCGGGCTAATCTCTGGTTGAGGCGATGGTTCTATCGTCATTGTCATTCACAGCTAGCTCCGATACGTCGTTCTTCAAACATCTACCACCTATAGAATACTTGCTTGTGAATGCACTTTGCCTCTCAGGTGGTTGTTCTCCCTCCATTCAGATTACTCTTCGATATTCAGTAAACCTACGTTCAAGGTTTCTTCAAACAATGGCCTTAACGCCAAAGCTTCTCGTTGGTTGCCTTGGCTTCTACAACAGTCACCTTATAGAATTTCCCCAAGCGAAGATATTAGAAATCGATTATACTCTTCGCATCATGCCTCAATTGCTGTCTCTTAGCGGCACCTTGACCCTCCGATGACTTAGGAAAGTTACAGTGAGCTGTTTGGTTCACATTTATAAACTATTGATCTCCACTGAATGCAAGCGAAGAAGCCGTAGCAAAAGCCTGCACCTCCGAAGCCAGAGGTCGAGAAATTCGTGAGCTACAAGAACAACGTGCAGGCTATTTACGACAAAGGGACCAGCAGAGCAGATATCGAAGAAGAGCTCAAGCAGGTGGCGCCGGATACCGATATTCTCAACACGCTCATCGAGTTTGAGAAGAAAATTGATCAGCTCGCCAAGCGGTACTGCGATTGACATTTAGCAAGCGCTTCGATCTGCAGTAGCTGTTCATACGCCCAGCTCGAAAGATCAAGAAATTACTGCGCGTGCACATTAAAAACGAGCTGGAAGGGAGCTCACACAAATTAAAGATCAAGGGTTACCTGTTTCCACTTCGCAAGGAAGCCAGGGACATCAAGTTCACCTCCTTCTTCAAGCAGGTCTCGCTCAAGTTCTCGAATGAAAACTACAACAACTTTACGGTAAGAAATGGGCTAAGACAGTGGAAGAAACCACAGCCAGGAGGGCAGGAAAAGGACGGAATCGTGCTGAAGTTCAACTGCCTGTAGAAAACTTCAGTGGAGGCAGCCTTTACTATGCTTCATAACCCGCCTAAATTTAAAATCGACCCATACCTGCAAAAGGTAGTGAAGATGGAGACTGGAACGCGAACATGTATTCTTGAGGCTATTTGGCAGTACGTCAAGGTAAGTCTGATGAAACTCAGGTGCACAAACTGCAGGATCTCGAGAATAAAGAGATCATCAATACTGATGAAAACCTCAAAAACGCTTTTAAGTGTGAGAAGATTCCATTTTCGTCGATCAATGGACGCATCCGTGAACTGCTTCTACCGGCTGACCCTGTTGTTCTCAATATGACGATCAGCGCTGATCGCCCTCAAGAAAAGGTCTATGATTTCGTGGTGGAGGTAGAAGCTCGACCAAGGAATGATGTTATGCCTTTCCTCTCGCAGCGCATCGATGAGAAGAACGAAAAGGGAATCGAAAATCCCTACTACTTTTTGCATCAAAAGATTAAGAAGATTGACAAGGCCATTCAGGAGCACACTGAGAAGATGCGAAGGCATGTCTTCAAGCGAGAGATCTACCGCAACTTCAACCAACAGACAATTGAGAAGATCATAACTGAACAAAATGAACTGCTGAGGGAGCTCAACGACAATCAGAAAAAGGACAATGTGAGCCGGTTGCAGTTCTTCCTCTAAAACGAGGACGAAGTCGAGAAGGAAATCAAGACTTACTTAGAAGGACTCAACAGTAGCAGGCAGAACAACGACTGATCAGTGTATGAATCTGAATGCACGGGTGTAGCTGTACCTATTCATGTTGAACATGCTAACGTCTTATAACTTAACTCATGGCAGAAGAAACTAGCAAGGAGCTCCGAGACTTTCAGACCGTAACAAATATTCGCAAAATCACTCAAGAAGCCCTAGCGCCAGTTATCAAGAAGTACCCCTGCTCAGATTCAGAATCGAAGGGCACATGCAAGTCCTAATTGAGGAGTGTCAATAGCTCAAAGGCCAGGGTAAGGATATCAAAAGCCTGATTGATATGACGAATGAGGTCACAGCCAGGACAACTCAATTCTAAGCAAAAGCGGTGGCCCTCGAAGAGGCGTTCGCAAAACTCGTACCAAAGGATCTATGCTCAGAGTAACTCGCAAAGCGATATGAGCACAGAAGCAGGCACCACTCGCGAATGGTTTAAGATCGAACTGCAAGATCTCAGAAAATAGTTGGGGAGACGGGAGGAGAAGCATAATGCTCTGGTAAAGACACAGATCTCCCTTCAAAAACATCTGGAAGAAACGAACTATTCCTTGAAAGATGAAATAGGCTTGGTTCAGAAGAAACTTGGGGAGGTCTATAGGGACACTCTAAACACAACGCTGGACATCAAGTCTCGCTACTTGGCATTCGACAACAAGCTGGACATGATCAGCTATGAATCTGTTGCAGTGAGAGAACAGTTCACCGAAGCAAACAAAAAGATGTAGCTATACCTCACTGAAAGGCAGGAACTGTACGATAAGATGGAGCATCTGCAGTTGCACATCTTTGGACACGTGTCTGTTGAGTAGTTCGATAAGTACAAAAAGTACCAGTCAGTTGAGCTGTCTGCCACTGTGGACATGATCAATGCGATTTTGTAAGCAGCCTTGTCGAAGGAGGTACGGGAGACTTTGCCCACAGTTATGCATTCTCTTAGGGAAATTAAGAAGATTGCAGTTCTCGAGGCACAAGGTGAAGAGTTCCGGAGGGAGTTTAGTAACTTCGACACGAAGATTAGCGAGCAGTTCGAAGGACTCAAGGAGAGCTTCGGTAATACCGTCTGCGAGAAAGTTGCAGAGTCCAGCCATGAAATGATGAAAATTACTTCTGAACTGGGATTAAGGCTTGAGCAGCTCGAGACAGTGATACTTGGCAAAATTGATGTGCCCACAATGGATACATATCTCAGTCGTGCCAGGTAGTCGATCTATGAGTCAATCAAGCGGTTGCAAATTCAGTTCGATGAGAAGCTTGAGAGGTTTGTGTAACACAACCGACATCATATCTACAATGCCGTCGAGAGTCTGATTCCATAAAGCGAGAAGACCTTCTGGAATAAGCTTAAAGTTGCCCTGCCAAGAATTGAGTAGATACAGGGAGATGTGCAAGTACAATGCGCAAAGGTCACCAATCTCGCTAATGGGCTACAAGAGACTCTTGAACGGTTCTCGAATCGCATCACCAAAATCAAGACAGACCTGGAGCTCAAAGATGAAAACTTTGCTACAGAGATAAAATTCTTAAAGAGGAGCCGATAAGAGAATGAGCGGAGAATCGAAATTATAGGTAAGTTACTGTCGTGCCAGTCAGAGATGATAGTGCTGATGGCTACACTTCATGTTCACGAACTTGCACTAAAGAAAAAAGGAGGACTTGATCAGCGGCTGAACCAAGTATTTGTTAGCTTTTCAGACGGTCTCATCTATGAACTCAAAGCTCCAGCCGACCTCGAGACCATTACATACAGAAAAAAGTCAGTCGGCAAGCTTGACTTAAGCTGCTCTGCACTAACATGTTACCTGTCAGTGATTGATGCTCACTTCGAGTAGGAGTTTCTCAATTGGAACAAATATCGTCCTTCAAACTTCTTTAGAATCAACATGCTGGATCAGATTGAACATGAAAAGGGGAAGTCTGCTATGCTCCGAAACAGCAGCAGTAAGGTTAGTGGTCCTGTAATGCCACAGCAACCAGTACACCCTCACCAGCTATTGAACCAGTTCACCAACGGCTATGTTCAAGCACAGTCTCCGTTCCCTGAAGCATCAATGATAACTGACTTCCAGGCTCCATCCACAGTGCTTGACAATATGGTCAACATCGTTGAAGTTAAGGATGACTCCATGGAGATATTTGCCAAGACCACGGAGCTACGGAGAAGGGAATTCAGTCGGCATAAAAAGCTTGACCAGAGGTATATTAAGAGCGGAGCTCAGACAACACGTTTAAGGTCCGCCAACAGAACCAACCTAGGGTGATGTGTCTCATTTAATAACTTTCAAGCGAACTGCTTTACAAGTCTTCGAAGGCATCGTAGCAGTGAATTCTAATCAACCCTTGGCTGCAGTAGAGAAAGAGTTAAATCCACAGATTTCACAAGTCGCTCATCGTTGCATTTGCATATAATATCTCACATAAATGTTTGCTAGTCAGGAAGCCAACAAGGACTAATCCATCAACGATTTCAACTGTGAAATGTCGACTCCTCCCTTCGAAGACAGTGTCTCCTGTATAGCGTGGACTCCGGCCATAGCGGCAGGGACCAAACCAACAATGTTCGCAGTCGGAACATGGGACGGCTATGTTAGGATCTTCAATGTCGAGCAAACTCAGCAGGGGAGTGTCGGTATCGTCCAGAAATTCTCAATGAAGCAAACAGCACCAGTCTTGGGGCTTGCTTGGAATGGTCAAAACAATGGGCTGTTTGCAGGATGTGCTGATAACTTTGTTCGAGCGATTGACCTAACTTCAAGTAAGAGCATGGACATGGGGAAGCACAACTCGCCAGTAAAGGATGTGTTCTTTGTCCCATCACAGAACATGGTTATCTCAACCTCCTACGACAAGAACATTAACTTTTGGCAGATGGGTAATCAGAATCCAGTCTTCAATATGCCTCTCAACCATAAGGTATATGTATCCGACTTCGTGTTTCCTATCTTTGCTGCTGGGCTGTCCGATGAGAAGGTCTTACTGTTCGACATCAACAACATCAACAAGAAAATACTACTGGACTCGCAACTGGGAAAGGAATCTCAGATCCAGTCGGTCGCCATCAGCCCGGACTGTTAAACCTTTGGTATTGGAAGCATCGATGGCCGCGCGAATCTCTCAGCTTTGGTCAAAAACCCAGCTGGAGACATCAAACTGGTACAAATTGGCTGATGCAGAATAACATCATGACATTCAAGTCCAACAAGATCGATGAAGGAGGAAAATCAGTTCTCTATCCAGTCAATTCTGTGGGATTTAATCCAAGAAGCAAGAATTGGTTCTTTACTGCTGGAGGTGATGGATACATGCAACTTTGGGACTACTCTGCACGAAACAAAATCAAGCAGATCGGGTTTGCTCGTACCCCGATAAGCTGTGCCAAGACTAGCCCGACCGGAGATATGATCGCATACGCCCTCGGTAACGACTGGCATATGGGTCCATAGGGGATGGGTCAGTGGAAGACCAAGGTGTGTGTGCACTACGTGAAGGATGACGAGCTGAAATTCCTCAAGTGATTCAATGAAAATACAGTCTCAACTCATAATTATTACACCATGAATTATCTTCAGAGGACTTGGCTGAAAGTACTCGGGCCGGTGACAGGCTTCATCAACGAGAAGCTGGCTAAGCGTTCGGGTACGCTCAACCAATCACGTAGGACTCTTGGGCAAGTTGGGGCGCTTCTTCGCCATCGGTCCCCGTGAATTCGGCTACCATCCCACCTCTAAAATATTCGCATACACCAATCGACTCTTCCTGTAAGGTATAGGCTTTATGCTCCACCGCTATTCCGGTCTCAAGTATTCAATGTTCGAATTAGGTCTGCCACCGGCAACGGATACCACATGATGCGACCATTCCGCACTGTGGGGTTTGTACCAGCCATTCTAGCACTACTCCCTTTCATCTTCCTCGCCAACTCGAACGGCATCTTCGAGCAGGAAGAGTACATTGATTAGTTACAGCAGAGGAACTTCTCTGGACTGGCTCATGAACAAGCAGATGACTGGAGTGCCAGGGAACGCACTGAATCACAGAGTGTCTGCTCACTTTACCGAGATCAACAATATCTATGGCGTCGAGATGGCTAAGAAGGTACTTTCTCTCATTACGCAGTATTCAAAAGTGGCTGATGAGTTGGCGACCGAATACAACCTCGCATCCTTGGAGGATCGTCGTACTCGATTCGCCCGTCCTGGATACCAATATGTTCCTCTCAGCAGCGCCCCCGACGGCAAGTGATTGCTCCAGAACAGAGACAGGCTTTATCAGCGAACTGCGTCGGCAGTATATTAATAATTCATTTGTTAGTAAATGATCGCTGACGAGTCCAAGTACCGAGACTTTTCGCACAAGGTACGAAATGTGCTGAGACTCTTGAAGTGCCCAAGAGTGGTCCTCGACGAGAATACTGTTGTTTTCATGAAGGAACTAGCGGCCAGGTCTGAAGGTCTTCGAGCAAATAAGACGCTTGCAGACAAATACCAGATCGAGCAGCTTATGATGAGGGTCCAGCCCGCTCTTGAGGGTCGAGAACTCTCAGTTTCGATCTCAAGTATACCAAATGTTAAATGTAGAGATCAGCGATGATGCGCCTCCTCGCTCTATACCCAACTCTGTCGGAAGTTCGGGTGCCGAAAAACTTGAGCGAGAGCAGTCTTCTTTGAACGTGGACGACAGTAATAAAGAGCCTTCTGAGATCAGCGAAAACGAAAACAAAGGAAGATTGGACCAGTTTACCGAGTTCTGCCGGAAGAATGAAAGCAGGCTGCTTGAGGTGCTTGCAATTAACAAGAATTTGATCACAGACATGGAAGGAGCTGATGCTATGTACGTGGTCGGGTCTAGCGAGCCGAGAGAAATGAAGAAAATCATCATGTGTGGCTACATGAGGTACGATGCGACAGAGATAATTAACTTGAACCAGAACCCCAAGGACTTCGAATCCTTCATTAACTCACAGCGTTATCCTATTGCAATTTCCCGAATCCTCTCCGAAACCGAAGAACTTAGCGGTGCTTTTCTACACTCCATAGCTAACCTTACGACCGACATTAAGCTTGGTCTGATACGACGAGGCAACAGACTGCTGATGTTCAAACTCACCAACACAGGTCTTGAGACCCTAAGGAAATGCGCTCAGAAAGCCCCACATTCACATGGCTGGCACCAAACCAGCTCAGAGAATATCACTTTCTTTGACGAGAGCCAGCTGGCGAAGTGTGTGGGTGAACAGAAGGAGATGCACACCAAGATAATCCGCAGAAACAACGAAATCAACAGTGTCATCAGAGTGGTCCCAGGTGTGCAAGTCAGTGAAAAGATCGAACCGAAGAATGACAACTTCAAGTTCACCGAGAAGTTCTACTTCAGTGCTCAGAAGTACAACAAATGGCCATTTTTGGTGCTCATTCCAAATGAGGCAAATGTGCTGGCTTCCATTCATAAGATGGACAAGCTCGAAGATGTGATTGAGCAGTACCGGGATCAACGAGTAGTTATCTGCTGCAAGTCACCCAAGAGCATCCCAGGAAACTTCAGCAGAGCTCTGCTTCAGATGAAGAATGCAATTGCCTGTGCCATCTCAATCAGAATCAAAGGTAACTTCTTCCTGCTGTACAAGCTGGCACAACAGGCGACTGAAGACAAGATCACAGATGTGGTATGGGACGATGTCGAAGGAGGAAAGCAATCTGCCATCTACGAAAAGATCTACACGTATTGCGCAACGACAGCGAAGTAGTTCGAGATGAAGCAAGTAAGTATTACAGACATCAATGCCGAAAGCTGATAATTTTGATGTCAAACCACATTCCATTTCTTCAGTTTTCTGTCGTTGACTCCAACTGTCGTGACAAAGCGTCCGTTGCTCAGAACTGCAGCCACTCCGTTCGGTCGATTCCAGCTGGTCATTCCTTCGTGTGCTCTCCAACTCAAAACAGTCGATTTCCTTCGAATGTCGAACACTATCGCATCTCCTCTTCGATTTCCAAACATAATTTATTGACCGATGTTCAGGCACGTAATGGCTTCTTCGCCTATTTCGCAGTACACAGGGTCTGGCATCCGCAAATCAAGTATTGTTAAAACGTTTGGAAACCCGCCTACTAACATTGTATTGATGTCAATGAGACTTGAGGTGAGAGGAATGCCTCTGAGTTTGTATGCTTTGAGCATCTTCATTGACTCCACATCGTAGAACTTGTACGACCAATCTAAAGCTCCAAGTGCGAGTCTTTTCTCTCCCGGGATGAATTTGAGGTCAGTCAAGCCTTCCGATTTATGAAGCGAATACTGTTCCTTTTCTTTATAGAGATCCCAAATCTTCAGATCTTGCGACGAACAGCTTCCAACTATCCTTGTATTGAGCTTATCGATCGCTAGAATCTTACCTTCGTGGCCTCTCAGCTTCAGCAAGGTCTTTGCGTCAAGATGTGAATCATTGGTGACATTTAGAATGTGTAGTTCACGGGAGACTGCAACCATCAGTTGCTTTTAGGAAAGAGAGCAGACCTGTTCAAGTGTGTTGTTGAATTCTATCTCTTTCAGCAGATCCAGGTCACGGCTGATTATTCTCAGCTTCTTATCGTAGCATGAAGTAAGGTACAGTTCGTTGTGCTCTATCGCGCTGCTGATAAGGGACTCGAACTGGATGCGGGATTCGTTGCATTGGTGGGCCTCAGATAGTGACCTTCCTTCACTAGGAGATACACGATTAGTTGGCTCGCTCCTTCCGGATATCCTTGAACCAGCCGAGGTCAGATCAGGAGGCTATGGAAATCCTTGTTTTTTGTCATTAACGAACGAGACTAGGAAGTCCTTGATGAGGTTTGCTGTTTCATTGAGCAGTCTTTGGGCATTCATCAATTTGCGGGCACTCTTATCTGCGTAGTTTTGCTGAAGGGTGCCACCTTCGTGCAGCATCATGACAATCTCGAAGAGGTCGTTGGGAACCTGGAAGTAGTTGCCGCTTATTCGAAGTGATCTTAACCTCGCAACAGTGTCATCTTCTTCAGCAGCAAGCTCTGCCAGAATAGCCTCTTGTTTTGATTCCACTGCTTTTCGTATCGATTCAATGGCACGCTGGAAATACTCATTCGTCATGGCGATCTGTTCCTGAACTTCCTGACGACTCTCCGGTAAAACTGTTTGACCGAGAACTTCATCGATTGCTGAATCCACTTTCCCACGAAATCGCCCAAAGTCAAGCCAGAGTATTTGTCTCAAATTAGCCAGAAACACATGTCCGTGATCACACAGGAGACACATTCTTCGATCGGCACACTCACTATAAGTGCAGATTCGTTCGGCAGGGCTCTGGTGCTCCTTACAGCGCATTCCCTTCATATTTCAAACAGAGATTATATAAGTACAGTCATTTACGGGCAGTGAACTTGCGAAGTTGTTGGATTTCGTTGTGGATGTCAAGAAGGCGTTTAGCGAGCGCTTCCAGCCTTCGTTTAAGCTCAGGCATTTTGGCTAGCTTGCCTTGAATCATAGTCTGCTTTTCTGCTGATACGGCTGAGAGAGCATTAAGGTCTTCTGCCTCACTACTTAGAGTCCCGAGTAGCTCCGCGACTGTGTTCTGTAGCTCCAACAAGCCTTCAACATTGATGCTGAGGCCCTCCTATAACCGACCAACGAGCCCGGTAAGAATGAGTTAGCTATCCATGATAATATTATGGCAGATCAGTTGATTATGTCATATCCAGTCTGCAGTACTAGAGCTTTGGAAAGGATCTCACCTGATTCTCCTCCCTTGCGAATTTCGGGTAGTACCACCCAACATTCTTCCTTGGGCTTGATGAAGCCATCGAATGGGTCATGCTTGAGAGGATTAAATAGAACCTTCTTGCCGATTCCTGCTATTTCCAGTTGAAGTGGCGGATCCGAGATCACGCATTCGAGAAGCAGCTGACCCATTTTAGCCAAAAAGCTGCTCAGTGTATGATTCATTTCTGCTGACTATCCACCAAGCTTGACTTGGTTCTGCAGCTCTTTAACAATGGTACTGAGCTGTTCAGCATGAAAGACCTTCTATCCGATCTGTAGGAAATGAGCCTGGAAGGACTTGCGAAGCACACTCATAATTGGCCCTTCGAGGGTGGTGAGGCACCCGACATTCTGAAGGCTACTAAAGGCAGGTTGCGTATAGTTGTTGATTGTGGCTTGAAGTCTCGAAAACGCAGTTGCGAAGAAATAGAGGATACCCTTCATGTTTAGTTCAGGACAGAGAGCGTCGAAGAACAAATCTAAGCAGTCATATTTGTAGAATTCGACTATCTTAACTGTGAGTTCAGCTTGCATTGGGAAACTCGAGCTGGTATTCGAGAAGCCGGGAATCATTTGACGAAGGTTCGACTGAAGGTTCATCACCTCTTCCTGCAGAGTCTTGTTTTACTTTGCCAGTTGATCTTTCTATCGCTTGGCAATCGACAGTTTATTCATCACAAGCTTCATGCGACTGCGAAGTTCTCGGATTTCGGAGGAGTCAGAGTGTTTCGCCACGGTCCAGTCTTCCTCATGCTATTCGTTCCGCTGCTTGTGCAGATTCTCATCCGCACGGAGTTTGGTCAGCTCTGTAGGTCGTGATTTGATTTCTTCAGGCACTAACGGAAACTTCCCGCGTGGTTCTTCGTAACGAGTGCGCTCTTCCATTCGCGACCTAAAAGCCATAACTGACAGTGATTTAAATAATAGATTACCGTTGAGATTCAAATGGCTCTTCTCAAGGAAGACAGCGCCCATACTCACATCATCGCTATAGACTTCGGAACTGGAGCTTCAGGGTATGCTATCGCTCCTCGCCATCTCGATCAGGAAGGCAAAGTGAGGATCGAGGTGTTTAACCCCTGTGATGACACCGATGACCAAAAGACGCCTACAGCTATCCTCTTCGACAACGACCAGCAGTTTCTGTAGTTCGGCAGCGAAGCCTTGAAAAAATATGCCGAGTTAGTGGAGGAGGGGGACACTGCATTGTTATTTCAGAACTACAAGATGCACCTGCTGCACATGCATTCCTCTGCAAAGTCCATGGACGGAAGAGAAATGCCTCTGATGCTTGTGATCAAGCATACCCTCAAGTACATTAGCTAAAAGGCATTGAGTCGACTGAAAGAACAAGTTGGGAAGGTAGTGCCTGCCAAAATCCGCTGGGTATTGACTGTTCCGGCACTGTGGAGCGAAGAGCACAAACAGTTTATGCGTAAGGCAGCATTCGAAGCTGGAATCGTTGAGAGTACCAATAGTTCGAATCTTCTGTTGTGCTTAGAACCAGAAGGAGCCTCAATTCAGTGCCGAGAAGACGCAGAAGAGACGGTGAAGTGTCAAATGGTAAAGGGTAGCGTTGTGATGGTGCTAGACTGCGGAGGAGGTACTGTCGACATTACCGTTCATAAACTGATGTGTGAACTTAACTAGAGGTTCCTGTGCCAGGAGATCATCCCTTCCAGTGGTGGATGTGAATGGGGCTCACGATATGTGGATATCTACTTCGAAGAATTTATGAGGGACTTCCTTGGGGCAGAACATTTCAAGCTTTATCTCCAGAATGCTTTGGCACGGTTAGATATTCTCAAGGACTTTGAGATACTGAAGCGGAAGTTCAAAGGATCGAAGGAAGAACGATCTAATATAAAGTTCAGTTATCTGGGAGAGTCATTGTCTGCGAAGAAACTCCAAGAGCTCGTGAAGGCTCACAACGAAAAGCATCCAGCAGAGTTTCATCTCAAGCTCAAAGGAGCTGCGAATGTTGAGCTTCCAGCTGCCTTAATGGCCTCATTCTTCCAAACCCTCTTCGAGAACATCAAGAACAAGGTCGATCAGCTCATCAAACAGGTGGAATCGAAAAAGGAAAAGGTCAATTTCATTTTTATGGTGGGTGGTTTTAGTGAATCTCCATTTCTCAAGTCCGAAATCATCAAGAGATTCGAGTCAAGCCACGTCCAAATTTTGGTGCCCCGAAGGCCTCAAGTGTCCGTTGTAAGAGGCGCTTGCCTGTATGGACTGAACCCTCGCTCAATTTCATCGAGAATCGCGAAAAAGACCTACGGAATAAATACTCTAACAGCTTTCGATCCCGAAGTGCATCCAGAGGATAAGAAGGTAATTATTGAGGGTGAGGAATTCTGTGAGGACGTGTTCGATGCTTTCGTTCGAAAAGGAGACTCGGTGAGCGTGGATGAGATCCATACAAAGATCTACTGCCCAGTTCGATCTCGCCAGACAATAATGCGCATAATCTTCTACGTAACTGACCGCAGGGAGGTCGACTATATCGATGAATAGCATGTTAGTCAGCTGGGAGAGCTCAGTATAGATATTGGCAAGACCTTCCAAAACGTTGAGGATAAGACAGTTAAAGTTACACTGCTTTTCGGCAACACTCACATATACGCCACAGCTACCAACAAGTAGGGAACCGAAATCAAGAACAGCGAGTTCAAGTTTTAATTCAACACATGACCATCGAATGAATGCATAATTTAGTCTCAGAGCCCTTTGAGGCGAGGCCGATCGGCGCCTCCTCGTTCGTTTAGGCGTTCCTTTAATCGAAACACTAGCTCTCTTTTATCAATATGCGGTTGGCGTTCAGGGTTCATTCTGTAGTAGATCGAGACGCCTTCGAGTATTGTTAGTTCTTTTGCTTCAGTAAGCAGTCCGAGTAGAAACTCAGCCAGGTCAAGCTTATCCTACACCCAAAGCCCATCAGGTAGGATCTTTCGCAGACGAAATAGTTCAATCATTTTGGCGTAGGCATCTTCGTGGGGAGGGGTTCGATTGTTTTGCTTAGCCTCTTTTTTAATCATAAAACATTCGAGCAAGTGCTCCCACACCTCTTTGGTGATTATCCCTTTACTATTGGCTCGCACGCTCAATGCAGCTTCGATCAACACTGCAACCGAGTTTCCCGAAAGGTCTACATCAATGAATGCTTACGGCAGATCTCTCTCAGTGTCGTCTCCAAGTCAGTGCTGGAAACAAACTGCTATAGCTTCTTGTCTGCTGCTCTAAACACCATCTCAGGCGTCAAGGTGAGCACCTCGCAGGCCTTCAGAAATTTTTTGATTGCAAAATCAAGGACGTAGTAGTTCCTGGCTGGATGCTTCATCAATCTGCTTTCTTGATGGCTCAGCTCGGCCAGCGTAACTTCCTTATCTGCAACTCCGTACCTTCGAGGATCTTCGATTTCAGCTTTGAGAATTCACTCTCGTCCTCGAGCAGGTTATAAGGTGAATATTCTTCCTTCAGTCGGTTCACAGCATCCTCCTGCTCCGCGAGTCGAGTCTTCAGCAGATAGATGTTCCGCCGGTAATCCTCCACCGACTTCTCGTTTTCAGTCATGGCTGTTTGAATAATTCTATAAAGTAAACAAGTCAGCTGGGTTCGATGCAACTCTGAAGCAGGTCTAGCAGCTTGGCCCCACCAGTTTCGTAAGCAACATTGAAGATATTGGCAAGACGGTTGTTGCTAACAGCTAGCTGCGTTTGAAGGTCGAGCTTTTAGAGTTCCAATTATTCCAGGCGACCATGCTGCTGCAGCTCCGCCACTGCAGAGAAATGCTTATCTGTCCCCACTCGTTTCAGCTCGTCCGAGTCTAACTCCCCACCTGCCTGAAAAATATGGTCCGGGAACTCCGGAGTACTCGACAATTTAGCTTAAAGTTCTTAGATGTGTCTTTCGTACTCCGTTGCTTTGGTCTCGAGTTGGTGGATGATTTCTTCCTTCTCATTCAGTAACTTTGTTGACTGTGAGCAGACATCCACCTGTGCCTTCAAGCTGGCAACTTCCTTGCACTTCTCTAGCAGATCCTGCGATTTCTTGTCAAGTGCCTTTTGAAGCAATACGGCTTCCTGCTTTTGTTTTTGTAGTTCAGCAGCTAATCGTTACTCCCTTTCCCTGCTTTCGGCAAGTCTACGCTACAGCGACTCAATCACTTTGGTGAGATTGATTTCTTCTGCTGGAGGGGTGCCTTCCTTCTTGGCTGTTTGTAACAAAGCAGGCTCTTTGTTGTCTTTGACTTCGATACGAGAGGCTTCCAAGCCTGGCTACATGATAATTGAGTCTGATCTTTCCTCTGCATCCAAAACCACACCTATTCGTTCGTATTGAATCAATATGTCTAACGAACCGCTTGGGACAGGACACTTAGCGAGGGAAACTGTCTTCTCCATCACTACATTCACTCCACTGTACCTTCAAGATGTAAATTCAGCGGCTCCGCGAGATCAAACCTTGCTACTCCACCACTCTTCAGCCCACTTTCGACTATGATGATCGGTAAGAGGTCAACCTGCATTACTAAGTACTCACGTTTTTCTCAAAGTAAACTCCGCTCCTGGTGTCTCTTTGGATGTTGAATTCCAGTTGCAACTGTTCGTTGAAGACACTTTTATTATCACGGTGCTGCACAACCTTAGTCTCGGTCTTTGTTTGATCTGCATGTATGGTTCCTTACGCCTCTTCCAGAGTACCTTGCAGTTGAAGTTCGCGTTCTTGGCGAGGTGAAGTGTCTTTACTGTCAGCAGCACCCGATATTTGATCGTTTCAATGTTCTTTCGGTCAGCGACATCCATGGACAATTTCGAATTTAATTTATACAGAACTCGACATCACTGGTTCAAACTTTGAGGAGTGCATGCACCTCGGAGGCTGATAGCGATTCTTTTTTAATCAGCTCAAGTGCCAGTCTCGATAAATCATCCTTTCGACCTAGCAGCAGTGTCTTTACTCGTCGATAGGAATCTTGCAATACCTTTTCGACTTCCTTGTCCAAAATGAAAGTGTATTGAGGGCTTACGTGGACACCCTCAGTTTAGCAGATAAGGCTCACCTGCTCCATCATTCCCAGCTTCTTAACATACGAATAGGCCAGCTCCGTTGCCTTTTGTAAGTCGTTACTTGACCCCGATGTGACTTCAAGATTTCCCATAAAGATTTCTTCAGCTACCTTTCCTCCAAAGGTAACGTCGATCATTGCCAGTAGCTACTTCTTAGTCATGCTCAGCGAATCAGTGTCTGGCACCATCGAAGTGAATCCCAAAGCGCCTCCTCTAGGCAGCACTGTAACTTTATGTAACGGGATGGCTCCTTCGGTAAGTAAGGCGACAATGGTATGACCGCTTTCGTGGTATGCTGTGATCATCTTGTCCTTGTCAGTAACAAACATGTTGGTGCGTCCAACTCCCATAACGATCCTATCGTAAGCAAACTCAAAATCCTGGTCCACTGTAATGAGCCTGTGATTCTTGACGCAGTTTAGCACCGCTTGATTAACCATATTCTGGATATCAGCTCCACTGAAGCCATAGGTACGCTTCGCAAGTTCACCAGCAGTGATCCCAGAGAATTTAATCTTTTCCAGATACAAACTGAAAATGTCCTCGCGACCCTTGATGTCTGGCAGAGGCACATTAATAATCTTGTCGAACCGACCAGCTCGTTTGATTGCAGGATCAATGGCCTTTTCGAGATTGGTTGCCCCGATCACGATAATATTCTCAGTTTCCTTGAACCCATCCATCTAGGTCAACAGCTGGTTAATCGTCTCGTTGGCACGACTATCGATATTGTTGGAGCGTTTGCCTGCAACGGAATCGATTTCATCGATGAAGATGATCGCAGGTGACTTCCTCCTTGCTTCATCGAAGAGTTCACGAACACGTTTTGCTCCGAGCCCTACAAACATTTCATCAAACTCCGCTCCACTTCGGTATAGAAACTAGCAGCCTGCCTCATTTGCCAGTGCCCTAGCCATCATAGTCTTGCCAGTACCAGGAGGACCTACCATTAGAATTCCCTTCGGTAGTTTCGCACCTGCGTTTCGGTACTTCTCCGGATTCTTCAGGTAGTCCACGATTTCCTGAAGTTCGCCCTTGAACTCATCTATTCCCCGAATATCCGAGAACATGGTGGGTTCCTGCTTCTTAATGACTTCGACCAATTCACGTTTGGAATTCTTCTCCTGCTTCCTATCGACTTTTTCCTTCTACACATAGGTTTATGTCGTCTTCAATCCTTCCACTGTCTTTTCAATTTCCTCCTTGTTCTTGAAGGACCAGTACAGCATTATGAAGAAAAACATGTTCAGCCACGGGAATTTCCTATTCTTGATACTCCCGATACGTCTGGTGAGTACTGCATCCAACTTCAGTATCTTGGCGTCTCTGCGAGCATCTGTACTGAGCTTGAGAAGCTCTTCTTTTGCATGGTGATTCTTGTCTTATCTGAGAAGTTGCTGAATCACCCACTAACTACCCGAATATATTTGAATGCTGTGTCTGTATTCGTTGGTGACGATTGGTATTCTCGATGGAGATGCTGTAGCTTCTCTGAGCCAAATCGAAAGCCCAACCTCAGTATTCTGTTCATTATTAATTATAGTCAAGGTTGGTTCTTAGGGAGGGTAGTGCTGGACGCCTGCATCGATCCCAATACACTGTCGTGCTTACACTCCCCCCTATGATCATACATTCCGAAGTCGGAGGGAAGCCTGTAGTTGCCAGGACCCGGAGCTGATTTACTTAACAGGTACTTTATGTCCTTCTGGAAGGTTCATCAACGAAGCTGTCGCGCTGGGAGAGCAAAACCATTCGGCGGCCATCTGAATGGTTGTTGCTCAGCACATAGCTGCCTTCCTTGGACAGATCGTTCTTCGGACGATAGGTGCCTGGACCTGGTACATCAGTTGCTACATCAGTTATAGCAGTACTTGATTTATTAAAGCGCTCTGAAGACTTTGGATTCCAGGCTTTGGAAAGTGAGTTATGGAAGTTGGAGACGGCGTACCGACCCTTTGGATGAAAGGCTTCGACGTGTTGGTATACTCCCGGGCCTGGAACTATCTTTTGAGTGTATGAGAGTGAATTGGGGAAAACTGTATAATGAACTGCTTGTACATTAAGAAGAAGTTCTTGGACGCATCGACCAGTTGGGCGTATCCCGAATCTTTGGGTTCCGGTAGGTGCCTGGACCAGGTACTTTCATTGGTTCCAGCTAAATGTAACTTCTTGGAGAGGTGAGCTGCGTGACAAAAGAAATACCTCGCGGCCTATCGCACAGGTGTATCCATTTTTGTGCTTGTCATTGGTGTCCACAAAGGTGTCGATTTGGTACTTGTCGGGAGACGGAGTAATTTGATGTGGATGCTTCCCAACATTGAGATCAGTTTTCTTGCCATAGCCGAAGCCTTGTGATTAGCCAATAGTGTACTGGTGTGGCGTTTGGTTTTGGTAGTTGGCAGTTCATAGATCTTATCGCAGCTGCATCAACTCCATGATTACTAGACTGTGTGCTTGGGAAAACGAGGACTGCGACTGAATGAGTAGTGATTCTTAGCAGTTGAGTTGTTGATGGGTGATCGGAGGATTTCCGCAGCGTCAACGCAGGAAAATAACTGTGATGGGCTCGCCATTGCAGCAGAATAATTTTAGTTAATTGTTTATTGAAGTCTCAGCAAAAGCGCTCAAAGCTCATCAAACAGTGGAATGTTGCGCCCGGCTTATCGTCCTCGCAGCCAGCCTTGTTGAAGGTTCCCTTCTATGGGTTCCTTATGTCGTAACGTTGTGGATAGTTCGTTGATAAGTCCCGTTCTATATCCTCCCATCTTACTATCCGCAGAGGAGCGAATCTGGGAGCCGATTCGCTAATGAGTATCCACAGGTGGCTCTCGTCAAGCAGTTTGCTGCAAGGAGCTGTGGTTACTTCTGAGGAGTTTTTATGAACAAGCTCATACCCAACGGGGCAAAAGTAGTGATCGTAAGCATGGTAGATAAAAGCCGTCTTTCCACGAACAAGTCCTTCAACGAGCTTTGTTTTCGCCTCTTCTTCACTCACATCAGTTTTCCCATATCCAGACTTCTTGTAGAATATGGATGCTTTACCCTTTACGCCGTACATTCTGCAGAGGAGCTTGTACCATGTTATCAAAGTCTCATTGTAAGTGAAGTAGCCAAAGTCCAAGCCACTAAGGTACTAATGGAGGGATTTATTGTTGCTTTCAGCTGGGCCTTCGCTTGAATTCGTTTTAAACTGCTCCCCTTTCGATCCAGTTCCAATCACATTCAGCTTTCTATATGCCTACTCGACAGTCAGAGGTTCGAGTTTACCATTACCAATGGTGGAGAAGTGAAGGTTGAAGATCGATACTAGGCTCGACATTCCACAGCTGCGTTGGTATTGCGGCCTTGATGTGAGAAAGTATTGGGGAGAGATAAACTTCGCTGGAATTTCCAACAAAGATGTATACTTCTCGGAGACTGGCTCGCTTTGTTCCTGAACAGCCGTGGGAGTTTCTTCAGCAAGCATGGACAATTTAAACTTGAGCTCTCTTATAATAAATAGAAGTATGGGTAACGACGGAGGAGACATCCCAGGTCACAAGGAACTAGTCAAACAGAAAGAGAAAGTAGAGGTGCCTGACCCGCAAGCTGTTGCAGTGGGTCGAGCTCGATATTGCAACCTAACCAAACAGAAACTCTCACTGCCTATGGCCATCTGCCGACTTGGTTACATCTTTAACTATGAGGCACTGTTGCAGGTCCTAATTGAGCGACGTCTGCACAAGAAGTACAGTTATATTCGCAAACTCTCGGACATCAGACAAGTAATTCCATGACTAATCTAGATCTATCCGCAGCTGATAAAGAGTGGCAACTCATAGAACGTCATAATGTGTCCGATCACAGAGATGGAGTACAACGGACTCAATAAGTTCGTCGCATTGTGGAGTTGTGGACATGTGTTTTCGCTGAAAGCATTCAAGTAAGTCACTGCATGCAAGAAATGTTTGACGTGTGACCAACCCTTCGCCGATGATGACGTGGTCGACATAAACATGAGTCCAGAAGATCAGGAGGTAGTTCGGCAAAGACTCCTCGCAAAGGTCAAGAAGTCAAAGAAGAAGGATGAAAAGGAGGAAGAGTCGGAAGACAAGGCTATCAAGAAGGTCAAGCGTGAAGTTCCACTGAACAAATTGGAGCAACTGGACGGTGACATCAGCGATGTCATCCGTGGACGATAAAGTATCTTGGAATGTAACCTAGACTTCAAGAAGATGTTCCACAAGGACGAGAAAGTTGAAGACGACTTGTTCTTCCGAAACACCAAGATCGGCATTCGATGATGCTGTGTAGTCAGTGTAAAGTGTGAGCTGTTAGCGGTCCTATCCTTGAACGTGGTCGAGGCTTACGACTTATCGATCGTTCTATCGGCAGTTCGCAGATTAGAATAGAACTGCGTCGAGGGTGGCTTGACGGTGGGAGCGTAGTTGTTTGAGTTGCTCTGTTGGCAAAGTTTCGACTGGCTTGCTTCTTTCCTTTATGGGATTGTGTTGCTTGACGGGCGCCTTGAACAATACCAATTTATTTTTTGTGGCTGTCCTTCTTGACTTCGATAGTAAATACCAGCTTCGATCCTGTTGCTTTGATGACTCTGGAACGACGTAAGGGTTGTTAACCTGAAACTTATGGGATCTCCATGTTTGGGTCAGTTTGAGTTTCCTTGTCAAAAGTATCAGGTCTTTTCTCTATCCTACTGCAAATTATCCGCTTTTCGAAGATCTCCATGGTTTGCCTGAATTCGAGCATACGCTGGAGCTGTTTGCGGTGTAGCATAGCTTCAGTGTGAGGATTAGCTGTTCTGATGGTCCCAGCAAAATTGGATGCAGCTTCTACCTTCGCACACCTTGAAGTGTTCCTATCCCGGCGGAGACTCATGCTGCGGATGTTTCGCTGTGAAGGGAGACTAGCGAATCTATCGGAAGCGCAAACCAACTTGACCTCCTCACGTTACTCTTCCTTAAGCTCGCACTATTCCGGATTCGATTAAGAGCAGGATGACTTACTGCCAGAGTTCAAAAGATTGAGGTTACTGGACAGCTCCTTCGCTAGTTTCTTGTGCACCTCAGACTCCTCATTGCAATACTCATACAGTGCGGTCGTCAGTTAGGAGCCTAATCTTTTGTAGTCTTCAATTCCGTAAGCGTACTTTTTAGCAGCTTTCTCTACCTTAGTCAATCGGTACTGTAACTCCTCCAAAGAAAGTGCACTCGTACGTATAGACTGTCGGTGTATTCATCAGTGCAGCCAAAGCCATCCGAGCTGTGTTGCGACGATCATCTGAGTTGCTGAACGTGCACTCCTCGTAATTGACTTCAGAACTGAGTTTTGAAGCAATAAACGGAAAGAGCCTTGGAAGTTACGGACTTGAATGTCCATTGCCATAGTAAAACGTCTGCATTCTGAGTAGAAGGTCATATACTTTTTCGAATGTCCGTGCAGGTCAATCACTATCTTGATTCTACGTTCTCTGGCCAATTCGGCAAGATAACTGCGAACAGCAAATACCTAGGGGTACATAGACTTTTTATCTGTGTTCCAGTTTCTATTGAGATCGCATCCCGACAGGTTCGAACGGTAGTTTCCAATCACGACTCCGTCGGGGTTTATCATCGGAATTACTTTTACCACGAAATTTTTTCGAAGGTAATCAGTCTCACGGGATCTCTTCAGCATCTGATCGATAAATCCCTCCATAACCCAGCTGCTTACTGTCTCTCCAGGGTGCTGTCGGGCCATAAGAACAATGGCCTTTCGATTATCCTGAGCTGGCAATCGCTCCTCTGAAAGAGTCAAACACTACACATTGAGATTCATCAAAGTTGTGCCGATAATTTCTCTTCGGCATGTCTTGGCCTTGATCGGGTTGCTGATGATGCCTAAAAGCATATCGTTGAGCCTCGAATAAGTATAAGGGAAGCTATGGGCGAAGTACACTCTATCTTCAGACTTAAAATCATAGGTAAAGCTCAGAGAATAGTAGGACCTTTTTGATTGGTTTTCCACCAGGAGGTCGCTACGCTCATACACTATCTTCTTGCCTGCTCTGATCCACCCCTCGCCTGTCTTGCGATGCCTTTTTTCAGAAAACACACAAATCTGCATTCCGTAGTTAAAAAGTGAGTCGTATTTGAGGAGATTGATGATATTGAATCGGAGTTCCATGGGATACTCGACGTTCACGCTGAAGTAGAACCACTGAAGGTTTCCTTTGGAATTGATGTCGTTATGAAGCACCAAATCATACTCGTTGTGGGCTACCTTATAAGCTGCAAGCAGATTCCCACTCTAGAAATTAGAATCGAAGCTGATGAGGCGGTTCTGCCCATCAGGGCGGAGACACACCAACCTCAACGTGTTCGTAAGAAGCTACTCCAGAGAATTTATCCGTTAACCATGCTGCTTCGACACTCTGCCTCTTTCAACGTACATGAACAAACTTGCAGCATACTATTCTGAGTGCACCCGGTTGAAGCCTTCATTCGCAAATTTTTTGTAGACAAGACTCGAAGAATTCCTGCGGCAGTAGTCCAATAACGTCTCGAATTCGCTTTCGTCTTACTCTTCGTCACTCTCTGGACGCTTCAACTGGAATGGTATCTGTACTGATGGTCTCTGCTCCTCTCTGCTTTCCATTCGGATTCTGTATTACGGAGTTCACTCACTTGACTTTGACTGCCTGTTGTTTCTTAACTGGTGGGGACGGTTCAGGCAGTACGAAATTCTCGTGTACTACATAGTCTTCAAGAATCTCGGCGGTTTCCTAGAAGACACCTTCCTTCATATTATTACATAACTTATAGATGGACTGCTTCGTGCTGCTGTGGATGTTCGACGACCGGTGGCTTTGTAAGTTCCAACCTCAACTACATGAGCAGCTTCTGCTTGCGCCCATCTTTGTCAATCTCTGTGTGCTGGTTGCAACCATCTATGACAAGCTACAATGCTATACAGCCAATGTGGCCTCACTCGTCGATTGCATGGCAGTTCAGGCAGCCTTGCTTGCCGTTTAACTCATCATGTACCGCATTCTCATACGAACCCGTCGCAATGTAAGCCACACGAGATTCAGAATGAAGCAAAAGCACCACTCATCAATGTCGACCGCATCATGAACTTTTTCCGCGAACTGTAAATAGTTGGATAAAGCAGAGAAGTTCGAAGACTTATCTGGAGTTGGTATGGGTTCTTAGTCGCAGCACTTTCAATAGCGCTATTTGGTTTGCAGCTTAGGTATGTGCTCGCAGCAGAATGCAAGGTTTATGGATTGAGGGGTGTAGTCATTCTTGACATGGTCTTCCTTGCGGTAATCCTCTGTACTGTCCTTGCATTTCTAGTAATCAAGCTGGTGTACCTGTGCTTGGCTTGGCACAATAGTGAGTTCTACCTACGCATGCGTAATGTAGGCTGACTGTTCATATAACTCTGGCTTGAAGGATGCTGTTGTGTCGTGAAGATGCGGTTGTAAACAAACCCTCCACAGTGTTGCCAATAGACAAAATACTTTTCACAGAGTATCTACACCCGTTGCCATATTAATGTTCTAGGATGGAGAAGTCATCCCTCTTTGATGGGTTTATAGATAAATAGCTCGAATGCTCCAGGATGAACCCCATTGTATACTGAAGTGTGGTCCCAACATTGTGAATGATATCGAATTAGTTTGTCATGAACCAGCAAAGAAGATTTACCACTCAAATCAATATTGCAGCTCCACCTGAAAGAGTTCTGCAGTTTCTGGGTGACTTGATCAACCTAAAGCATCTCCATCCACTCATCCAGAATGTTCAGCGGGTGGATGCACCAGAAGGGTGTGTACGAGCCTACAAGATTACCGATCTAATTGACTTCGGGCTATTCTCTCGGTAGGTGGACTATACGGCGGAAGTCCTGGAGGAAACTCCACGGCGGTTGGTAACACATGCCACACCTGGATTTGGAGTTGATCTCGTGTCGGAGTACACCGTTGAAGATACACCTTTGGGCTGCGAGCTGAGATAGCAAACCGATATAAGCTGCAGTTGTTTTCTAATCGGAAAGGTCTACAACGAACTTTCGAGCTCTCACACAAGTATGCACGAGAAAATGAAATCAGCTCTTTAAAACGAGCTAGCAAGCAAGGTAGAGTGATCACATAGTCTTACGGCTTCTTGTTTCTGATCAGTCATGACTTGGATTGGAGTGAAAGCGATTTCGTCTTCATGGGGATCTTCGGAAAAGTGGAATGCCTTTCCTGATGACCGCTGACAAATATGTTTCCCAATTTCTCTAAACGGTTCTTCACATGCTTCTCCAAAGCAGTTGCGTTAACTTGACGTATTTTCATAAGTTTGTTCTGTTTGAGAAGACTTTTGCAATGCAATTCATTATCGTCGCGCCTCAACCAATACAGTTCACGTCGCGCTGGAGGTTTGATCGAAATGAACCCTTTCCTCAGCAAGAATCGAATCTTGCCGGAGAGGTCGCGAGATATTGGTTGCTCAGGTGCGATTGGTTCGGCGTTTAAACTTTGGGCGAGGGTTGAGATTGTCGACAGAGCTGGACGTAGCCTTCTTGTGTTGTTGGTCGTATACTATCTCGGTACTTATCTTTCAACTGGCTGATCGGTGATCGTTGCATACCGATCTCTCTTTCGAGGCCGGCCTATCATTCGATTATTTTTGTTACAACAAATATCAAGCATGGAGTTGACTGCAGCAGATCGCAAGAATCAGATAGCAGTTGCTGCTAAGTTCCTGGAGGACCCACTTCTCGAAAAGATCTCCAGGAAGGATAAGGTAACGTTCCTCGCCGATAAGGGAATCAAACAAGAAGACATCAAAGAAGCATTGTAGCAATACGAAAAGCGACATAAGTTCCTCGTGATGCACCAGAAGCAGCAGGAGGAACTAAAGCAGATACAGGAAGGCTACCAGAAACAAATGAAGCAAAAATACGAAGCAGCGAGAATGAGACGGGAAACGTCTCCTGCTAAAAAATGATCGGGTGCGGTGAAAATCTGAGATCGTCATCAATAACTTATTATGAACGAGTCATCAAACAAACGAGAAAGGAGGGTTAGCAATCTCGCAGAACAGTCGAGCGAGCTGTCCTCGTTCAACCATGTGATTCGAGGAGTGGAGAGCTTGGTACGATTAGTCTCATTCAGATCAATGAAGAAGAGGAAAGTACTGTCGGTATGCTCGAGCTGCCCAGGCAGACTTCGTTGAGGCGTGGGCTTAGCAGCTGTATGAGCAACGCAGAAAAACTCAAAGTTTTGATGCGAAACCAAGAAATCCGCGATCGTATAACACTACATCTTCGGCAGAACGTAAGCTTGGGCTTATTCAAGGGGTGCTTGGATACCTTACCAATACTGAAGGTGGGGTTCATCAAGCCTAATCGTCAGCGTGAATCAGAAGTCACCGAAAGTGAGGTTAGCGAAGTGTTCAGACGATTCGGTCACCTTTAAAAGGTACTCGTAAAGGCCTCTGGTGTGTATGTCTTTTTCTCGGACTACCACAGCGCGTACTTTGCAGAAAAGACTCTAAATGATGTTCAATTGGAGACGCTTCAAGCTAAAATGAAGGTTCAATGGTGCACCGCCTCGGAGTACGAGTTTATTAGCGAATACCTGCTTGATAAGGCAGGAACTCCAGAGCTTTCTTCCCGCCAAATCAGCCACCCAAAGTTTACCTGCCGATATGAAATCCAGATACTCAACGATAAGTAGTTTCACGTCGCTCGAAAGATCATCGGAAATAAGGGCTATAATATGAAGCGAATCATCGACGCTTGCTTGGGGGAGGTTGGAGCTGACCCAAAGGCATAGCACGATAGTATGAAGCTTAGGTTGAGAGGGAAGGGGTCTGGTTATAAAGAAGGGCCTAGCAAATTGGAATCCGACGAGCCACTACATCTTTGTGTAAGCTGTAAAGATGAGGCTGTCTACAAAAAAGCATGTAAATTAGTAGAGGACCTCCTCAAGGGAATCTACAAGGAATACAAATGCTTTTGCCAACGAAGTCATAAAAGGACAGAGGAACCTTCTGTAAAAAAGCTCGATCTTGGAGATGCACCGTCGCCAAAGCCAGCCTCTGAGTAACGGAACGAGATCCAACGAAGCAGCCAAGGGCTCTAGGTTGATAAGATAAGCGAAGTTGAGATCAAAGCGCATATCGAGGCCAGGAATAAGGCTCGGAGAGAATTAAACTTTTCTGAAGCCGACAGAATCCGAAATTACCTCAAGAGCAGAGGGGTGGTGCTTGTCGATGAAAAGGGAGGACGCGGAAGAGGTGTTGAAGTAACTACATGGCGTTCTAGTAAGTGACTTTACCTACTCTCAAAACTTTAATTTTACAACCTTGGGAAACGATCTATTTTCCGGAGACCCATCCTTTCTCCTTGATTAACTCTTCTGAGCAGAGTCTCTTGAATAGCGTGTTTATGAGACAGAGATCAAGTGTAAGATATTGGTATGTCTAACCGACGATCATCGTGGATACTTTCAGCTTCGTACGCAATATGGTCCTGCGGTTGGGGTCGCTTATTGATATCCGGTCTTGCAGACGCAGGCTCCATTTCCGTTAAGCTAGCGGTGGTTGCTACACTTGCAGGTTAGGCATTCGATGCTACCTCCACTCTTCAGTTGGCAGGTCTCACAGAAGGAGTCTTTCGGGCACTGCTGACAAGTCTTGTCAGCGGCTTCATAAAAGTATGGAATGCAAGGGCAAACAAGGTCTTCGACTGGATCGGCTACTCGATAGGTACTGGGAAGACAGCTCGAGCAAGTAGACCCATCAGTGCAGACGCATCCTGCAGGGCAAGGAATGTAATAGGTTCCAACAAAGCTTCGCATTGCCAAAGAAGAACTTTGGCTATTCCAATCAATCCCTCTCATCTCAAGCAAGGTAGCCCCGTCCGGTGAAGCGATAAGAGCTGTCATTTGAAATTGTGGGGTAACGGTAAATCTAAAGCTTTCAAGTCCGTAGATGTAGACAATCGACGAAGGAACAGGGCTTGGTATGGGTTGGTTGTAGGTGTTGTCGGTAATGCTTGCAGTCAAAAAACCGACTTGGGTATCGCGGAGGTGGTCTCGAAGGATTCCGAAACCAGTTATGATGGGACCCGGAAGTTGTTGAATCTTTTGGAAGATGAGATATGAATTGATGGTTGTCCCAGAGTAGCCACCAGCATACATCTTAACGACATTGGTGTCTCCATTCAATGTGAAGGGTCTGTTGGGTCCATAGAGCTAGTTATTGGGAAGAATGAAGTGACTGTCCCCAGAATAATCATAGGCAGCTCCGTTCCACTTGGCGATTGTCATGTCCACAATACCTTCAGCCAGCGCAGAGGTGATTGTAAAGGAAGAGATAACCGAGGTAATTCCGACCTCAAAGGTCCCTGAACTCCACTGGACGAGGCTTGGGTAGTTGAAACTGACATCGAACACGGCATTTTGAGTGATTTGGTCAGCCGATAGCGTCAAGCTAATCGGGAAGAACTGGAGATACTAGCCAGTAGCCGCAACCCAGACAAAGTTCATGCGAACGGTAGAACTTTCTCCAACGAAGTTTGTGACGTTAAAATCCACCCCTGTCAAAGTCGGAGTATCAGTCAATACTTGAAAGCCCGCAGTATTCTGATCAGAGAGAATCGTGGCTCCATGTAATAGAACTGCAAAGGAAGGCACCGTGCTGAAAGATTTTGTAAAACCGATCGTAAAGCTGAACACTTGACCAGCCGAAGGATTGACAGTCTGTTGAGTTCCTGTATGAATGAAGATATTACCTGAGTCGATAAGAGTCCGGGGTATCGTAGCAGAGATGACGGCGAGCACCGCCAGGAGTATGTAAAATCTTGTTGTCATCAATAAATTATAGTGCGATTCGCTTGGCATCAGGAAACTTGGAGAATGACTTCCCCAACCCTTTTCTAATAACAAATCATTGATCTTCAATAGCCAGCCCGCGAGCCACGTTCCTGATCATTGGGATTTACGAATTTGCCGTGAAATAAGGCAACTTGGCGATGCCTATAAACTCGAGTCCATGATATTAAACATTTCTTTTTCAGCGTAATCTCATTCGCTGGGAATATGTTGTTGCTGTCCACGAGGATGTGAGTGATCTATTAGGGTATCAATCTCATGTCAGTGACAGTAGAGTCCACGAGGTCGGAGTCGGACCTACCTTTTTAGATTGAGTGTTGAGAAAATATTATTATGATTAAGCTTGAAGCCACCGAAACTTATGTCGAGATCATTGGCATTCGGTGTGTGGGAATATCGATGAACATTTGACGTCGGCGTTGTAGACAATCGAGTATAATTTAGGTGCGGAGCTTGCGCGATATTTGTATCATAATGAAGTGAGTTGCCTTTTAATGCCTTCTGCAGATTGAACACATGTCTTTGATAAGTATTTGTTTCAGCAGGTCGCAAGTCACAATTCACATGAAAACTGCTGATAGTATAGGTTAATGTTTTGTGAGCTTCACCAAACAAGGTGGACTGTGGATGTGAAAGGGAAATGCTTTCGTTCCAACATTCACTACTCACAAATTGTTCGAGTCGAAGAACATTATCCTGTCCTGTCAAAACTGTTAAAGCTGAGTTTGTACGAGCCCTTTCGTTTGGAGCAGTCAACCAAGGGCTGATTAGTAAGATGCAGAGTTGGTTAGTGTCAATCATCGTCGAAGGTCATCAGCATCATGCCCAACCTGTTCATGTTCATGTTTATGCGCATGTGATCGGCGCGGATCTCGTCTAGTTTGCAGAAGCTTCGAGTACGGCAGTACTGTTTCCGGTACACTGTGAACAGCGACTCCAGCAGTCGGTTGTGTATAGTCTCGAGTCGATCGTTTACGCTGTCGATGATAGTCTGCTGGATCTCGCCGTGCTTACCGATCTCATTCACGGACTATTTCAAAGACCTCACAAGGCTGGGATCGACGATGTCTGTATCGAGCCGGTCGAGGAACTCCGAGACCGTTCGTTGATTGGTCTACGCTTGTTTCATTCTGATGATATCCTACCAAGCCCGAAGTCGTTCAACGTTTCGCTATTATGGGTGCTTCCTATCGAGGTGCTCAAGAAAGTCTGAAAACTGCTTCCAGCAGTACTCGTGTAGAAGAAAATCCATGAAGTCAGAGCTCTCATGATACCGTGGTTGCACTCTCAAAGCGACATGCTAACGCCTCCTGCTGCGTAACGGAAGTACTATTGACACCACAAACATCACAACATTTTGGAGGGTTTGAATTAGCACGAATGTCGGAACTTTACCGCTTAGGCAGAGCTAGCTGAGCACCTCATAGTAATCTTATGTGTAGAACACGACCTCGAGCACATAACCGGTGCTCGCGATATGGTAGAGCAGGTCAATGCTGAAGATCCAGATAATCTCGTTGAAAATGCCGAGGTCCTTTTCAATATTTCGTTGAATCCAACAGCAGCAGAGCAGAATTACTGTCCACGGAATGTCGTCAAACAGCTTCTTCCAGGTATAGTAGAATAGATAGGCTTTGTGGTCGACACCTGCTCTTTTGAAGTTCGATATTGTGGTTATTATAGACTCAGGCATTCCAGGACTAAAGACGGGGTTGGCCAAGTAGGTATATGAGACCAACGCTGCTCGCAGAACCATCAAGAGCACACACACTCCCAGTAATACCCTTTCCTTGGCAAAAACATGTCTGAAGACCCAATGCTATCTCATCTCCTCTCTAACATTGTAGGCGTAGTATATTCGGAGACTCCTTAGGACGTAGATGAAGTACGGCACGAATCGGAAGATCGAGAAACCAATCGCATAGACATGTCCGATAATATGATCACTATCTTCTCGGTAAGTAACATAAGAGTAGATGACTTGCCATGGATACATACTGACAGTGACTGTGAGCACCAGAATGAGTAGCAGGTTGAGTAAAGGTGTCCGTTCCTTGACAGGATAGTAGTCCCAGTATTTGATCCACTGTGTGGTGTACTTCAGACAGGCACCAATGGCTATGAAGATAGAGAGGGCGCAGCAGACAATGATTGGGTGGTTGTCCGAAGTGAAGCCACAAAAGTTATCAGTGGGTGGCCCTGTCTCAACCATGTCAAGCTTGTAGATTAACTGTACATTAAAGCTAGGTCGTCACGAATGAGTAACAAATGATAGGTGTACTCAGCAACACAATCTTTAAAAGCTACAAAGACAGTCTGTTAGATAGACGGGGTTGGGGTTGGGGTT
>ERZ724508.393-NODE-393-length-31470-cov-5.867675_pt1 | contig 31470 bp, 53 predicted proteins | sample MGYA00376041_ERZ724508 | MGnify/ENA primary metagenome ERZ724508 (study PRJEB28724, sample SAMN07190887) | wastewater metagenome | isolation source: effluent of sewage treatment plant in Hong Hong | place: USA: Christiansburg, Virginia | collected 2016-03-01 ...
AAGTCCAGCATATCGTATTTGTTGTATTCTCCTGGGCAGACGCTATCGAAGATGCTCGTCAGCACGCGAGTGGCTATCAGTACCTGAGGGGTCTGCAGCTTCTCCAAAAACATTTTGACGATTTGCCTGCGGTAAGGAACCATATCGTAGTTCTTGACCACCATATCGGCGTACTTCCTCACTGATACCTCGAGCAGCTGAGGCTGGATCTCACTGGAAAGTATGAGCCCCTCGAAGAACCGTATCACCTTCTCCAACGGGAAATAGTTGCTGAACTTGGACAGTTCGTGCAGCAGCTCAAGATCCTCGCACGCAGTTAGGCTTACCTCGCTTTCAAGAATTTGGTCGATGAGGAAATCAACATGTGGTCTCTTGAAGCTATTCGTGACCTCCTCCAGCAGCTTGTAGATTGAGATTCGGGTTTAGTAGTCTCCTCGTTGGGCAGTTGAGTAAATTAGTTGTAGCTGCTCTACCTGCAGGATGTCTTCTGAAATCAGAAACCTGAAGAACTCGGTGGACTTTTTAATGAGCTGGACATGCCTGTCCTCCACGTAGATCTTTTCGAATACGCGGTTAGTACGCAGCCACTCCCCAATCTTGGCGATCTTGGAGGCGCCTGTGGTACGAACCGACCTCAGAATATCCTTGAGCTCTGACAGACCCTGCAGCCGTCGCTTCAGTGCTTCACTGTTCAGACACAAGTTGGCAAGTTCAAGTTTTGCAGCGATCTCGTACTCCTTGTACTGCTCGTTTGATTCGACTGAATAACATCAAAATGTTACTTCTACGTACAAGACTCTTCATGCTGATGAAGACATTCTCGCACTTCTCCTTGGTGAGAGTTCGCACTGTCGATTCGCTCTCATCGACCAAATGGCGGTACACCACTGCCTTCAGCCTTTTGATGAGTTATGCGACGTAGCTGCGATGCAGGTTGAACGCTACATTCCCAATCGCGGTAATGTACGAACTCAACAACTAGCCGTTGTTGCTCTGCTCGAGAGTTCTTATCATGGTCTCGAAGCCGCCCTTATCGATGAAGTTACGCACTATTCGGAAAAGGAAACTTGAACAGAATCTTGCCCTCGGCACGAAGGTGATTCGCTGACCACCTATCTGTTCCATCACGTGATCATTAGTGTCGTTGAGGTAATCGGTATTGTGCCGGTTGCTGCTCAGATACTACCGATACTTGGCTACCGTGTTGAGTGGCTGAATGCGAGGACTTGTCACATCAATGTCGTCCTCATCATATGAGTCTGACATGCCGAAGTAGTAGCCACGTTAGTTTGAACGATCGCCTGCAGCATCGTAGACCTTGTAGGTAATCTTTACCCTCTTGCAGCCGTTCTCCAGCTCGCGAACACGCACTACTGTGGAAGTGTACCACATGCCATACATCTCGCTGCAGTCGATTATATCTCCCTACTTGAGAGACATGCGCCATTCGAAGTCCTTTGAGAAGGTGCCTAACGGAGCGATTTCTATGCTGTCATTCATGACGTCTCTGCTCGCTCGCCTCGCGTCATTAAGGAACTCCACAGAGAGGATACCATCCTGGTCAAGCTCTTTGAGCGTTGCGCGGGACCACGTGGCTTTTTTGGTTCCCGTATCGTACTTGACAACGTCGAGCAAGTCGCCAGGCTGCAACTTCTCCACAAAATCGTTGCGCTGGACCTGGTTGTAGTACATCCAGGGATACGACTTGGCGTCCATTTGATTATTCGTCTTGAAGTACTGCGCATCTGTATTGAACACAATCGACAGCAGCTCGGCGAACTTCACGTACTTGGGCGTCAGGTCGATGTACTTGAGGTAGATGTCGCAGCACAGCTCCATTATCTGGTTGCTGAGCACCAGCACTTGGTCGAGCTTGAAATACTTGGAGTTTATCAGCTTCTGGCAGACCTGACCGAAGCAGCTATTGAAGAAGAACTCAGTGACCTCTTCTTCAACGAAGCAGTCGCTTAGAGGTCCTGCTGCTACCCTCTGCAGCAGCGCTATCCACTCGTGCAGCACCGGAATTGTCTATTCCTCGGCTTGGAACGAAGCCATGTGAGTCGCATTGACCTTCTTGGTCCAGGCATCCTTGCTTAAGCCTGCCAGCTGAATGGGGTACTCCACAGAAAGCGTGTCCACCATCTTGTTTAGTGTATTATATTGTTGTATGATTCCGGCCGGACTCGCAGCGTTATTTATCTTCGCGGTGCTATTCATTTCTGACTGGCAATCTCCATTCGATCACCTTGTGAAAATCACATTACCAGCATCTGCAATCGAAATTAGAACAAGTTCGAAAGTTCCTTTGAGAAAGAGTCTAATTTCTTACTCAGATTAATGCGACCTGGGAGTGTTACAACCACATTGCGTCGCAGCCATTCAAAACATCAGCTGCTAAGGGCCTCCGGTGAGCTGGTTTGGTCATAATCGCCGCAAGATAATAACGAATTCACCAGCAAACTTTCGCACTTCTCCAAACCTGTCGAGCACAGACCCACTCAAAGTGTTCCCTCGCTGAAAGCAGAAGTGTTCATGAGGAAACTGCCCATCATTGACACTCCGGAAATGGTTGCGGAGGTGGCTGATCTCATCGAAACCAGGCAGAGTTCTCCAATCGCAAGCCATTACGAATCGCAAAAACACAGAAAGTTGTCTACAGTACCAGCCAAATACCGGTTTGATCAGGGAGATCGTCGGAAGGCCTTGGAACTACAACGCTGGTTAGACGCGCAAATGGAGATGATAGAGTGTCGATAGAGAAGTCTTCCGGAACTGATGGAACTCAAACAACAAGTGGTGCAGATCATGCTAAACTAAGCGATCAGCTGGGTACAAACTATATGCGGCGAGTGGGCGGAATGCCTTCGTACGGGAATGAAAACGATCTGCACGCTCATCTCGAAGGCCTTTGTGGCCATCTACCAGAAGCAAACCTCAACGGAAAAGCAGGCCATTAGCGAATGTCTTGAAACTCACAAAAGCTACGCCGATCTAATCAACAAGCTGCAGACTGAGAGCCGGGTGATGAAGGATTAGAAAGAAACTGCTGATAATTTCAGCAACAACCTCATCTACAACATGCGGATTCGAAACAAGTAGTGCAAACATCTGTAAAAAAGTTTGAAGATCATGACTAACAGGTATAAGCAACTCAAGGAGTAACTGCAGAGGGTTGGTTTCAGTATTGCAGACGACAGAATCAAGTCGAGTGCTCGGGTGGGGGTAAGTGATTCACGTCATGAACGCTCACGCAACAATCTCAAATCTTCCGAGAAAAGTATCCATACTGAGCTCTCCATCAATCCTCAGATTCTGTTGACCAATATCGAGAGCAAGGTCCCTCTGCATCGAATTCTTGTTGGCGAGTCGCGCCTCCACGAAGAACTCGGTCACAGCAAGTAGGTTAAGTTCAGCATTCCAGAAGATCCACCCCACTATCAAGGAATCGTCTCATCCAACATAACCACCCGCATTCAACATCGTATGCCGCAACACAGGGAAGGATCCTCTTATCAGAACAAGGATTTGTCCAACAAATTAATCAAGAAGGATCAACAGTCCGAGAAGAGTATACGGTTAAGACCGTAGTGTGAGCCAGAATCATAAAATGTCGCAAGAAAGAGAAACACCTTCGTGGCGGATAATATCCCAACTGAAAGTTAATTGAGCCATCAAAGGCCAGTTAGCAGTTCTAGTGGTCTATTCAACGAGTGTGAATCTAGGCCGAGCCTCGCAACGAATTTGATGATTGAAGATCCCTATAAGCTCTCTGGAAGCCTGATGAAGTTGAAGATCGAGTATTTGGAAAGACGAAAGTTACTGGGGTCCAACCACTTTCAGATTGACATTGCTTCATTGGATTCGATCAACCCATCCGAAACATAGAGCTAGGGAGAACAGCCACTAAAATGTATTATCGTACGCGAGGAATCCGAGTTGGTTAATTCCAAGGAGGTGCAGACTGACCTCACACTTGTGCATGCATCCAATGGCTTCAATGGTTTCGGTGAGAGAAGCTGGAATCGGCACAAGACATCGGATGCGTCTCGAATGCGTGCCATACGGGGGATGTGGATGAATGCTTCAACTCAAACCAAGGTGTACTGCGCATACAATTCAGGCATCGTCTCCATAAAAATAATCGGACCAAGGTCAGGAAGTCCGATGGATGCTCGACGATCTTTCAGCTTACAACGATACTACCGACATAGTCTTTTATAGACTATTAAGGAAGCCAACACAAAGAACTACCAAGTGAGGAGCAGTAATATCTCTGAGAGTGGTTCAAACAGCAGTGGCTCAACTGACAGATAGAACAAATAGTTAGGAGGCTTGGTCACTTGCAAACCTGACCAACGAAAACCTTCCAAAGGACTGCAAAACTTGGGAAAAAAATTGTTCTCTGCTCGTGCTTCTGAAAATCATAGTGCAGCTCGAGCCAACCAAAGCACCAAACAACTTTAATTACACGAAAAAGGCATATCCCGCCATACGCTCCACCAACGCTCGGTAAGCAAAGTTGAGGAGGTCTCCAAAAGGCTGGATGCTATGAAGCACGAGGCTACAAGCAAAACGCCTGCCAGAGGAAGTGATTCCAGTATTAACGAAAATCACTTGAGAAGCTCCTCTCACAATTACGGCACGGCAAAGGCCGAAGCTGCGGAACATCGATCGGGACGAAGAAACGCAAATTACAATGTGCTGAAACCCAAACCAATTCACCACAAAAACAGCGTGAATGAAGTTAAACCCGTACCCTCTAAGGGCCTGACTCCGAAGAAGTATCATCGAATTGCAATGGAGACAGGGGGAGATGTCATTGATCTAGCTATAAACAGCTTCCTTCGCACCGATCGGTCGTCTGGCAAGGAACACCTCTTGTCCTGCGAAATGCTGGAAAAGGCAAAGGAAACAACCAAGTTTCTCGCTGTAAGCATGCAAAAGTAGTCAAATAGCCACAACTCGAGCCAGTCGAGCCAAACTGTCTACCCAGAGCACTTAATCAAGCAAGTTCGCAGCATGTATTTGCATGGCTACAAGGAGCTTGTGAGGGGGGAGACAAAGCTGCTGCTTACCAACATCATCATCAACTACTTTGGGATCATCTACGGTAACCTCCGTAATGTATCTGCGAAGGAGAAGATGAATAAGTTCTTTCGGAAGGTGGCTGAATGCCAGCATCGGGAGCCCACCCTCGAGATATTCTGCCTATTGACTGCGGTTGGCACGTATCAAGAATACCAAAGCTTGCTCTGCGTCAACGACCTTCCGATGTATTTGAAGATGTTTTTTACTCTAAACTGCGCTTCGCAGGACAGTGCCTACACAACATTGCACAAGCTCAAATTGCATCTGCACTAGATCATCGAAGAATTCGTCGGGGCGTAAATGGCCAACGAACTCACCACTGAAATAAAATCCCTGATAAACTCGAAACTGGCTTATAATAAGTCAACGACCAAGTACGGTGACCTGCAGCGTGACGATCAGCACGTCCAGATCAACTTAGAGATGACATGCCTGTTCGTGATCGAGAGTGTCTTCAAGGCTCGCAAGAGCTTCCAGGAAGACTTTCAGCGTGTGTTCCGAGTGCTAGATGAATGCAACCAAACCCCAACCGTCAGTGTAGAATTCTTTGAATTCCTCAACCGCTGCCTCAACGATAGTAAGATTCGATATGTTTCGCGCATCCGCACCTTCCTAAGGGAGTGCGAACTGCTATACAAGAACCGCAAATGTATGAGCAAGTAGAAATTCACGATGTTCGCAATGAAGAACAACTTTCCAAGGTTCAGTCAAATCAGCCAGTACTTGGCAAAGAGTATGCGCCGCCGCACCACTCTCAAACACATCCGTGACTTCATCAATAGCGATAACTGCAATGAGGAGTGGAAAAAGGAGAAGGCTTACTTGTGGGAGGAACTCACTCGGTCGGATAAGCTTACTTCCACCGAGGGCATCCTCATCGAATTCATCACCAATATGATACAGGAGGCCAATACTGAACAAGCATAGTTTCTGCAGACTCTCTACGAAATGATTTACTACGAAGTGTTCGATTCTCAGGCCCAGAAGCTCATGGTGGTAACCATCGGTGTGGATCTCATCGATCTGTACGTACAATCGATTTTGCTGGTGAAGGACCCTCTGTGACAGAATCCATTCCATTTCATTGAAATTCAAAATAACTTCACCGCAATTAATGCAACAGCTCGAACTCAAGATCATCGAAAAGGCTTCCGATATGGAACCGAACGAAATCGCCAAGGTAAAGGAGTGGGTCGAAGCAGCCTTTCGACAGCAACCCAAAGAAATCAGGCATGAGAAAGCAATCTCTCGTCATATCAAGGCGGAAATAGACAAGGCTGACCTTGGGTGGAATTGCGTGGTAGGTAAGGACTTCGGTGCACATGTTGTTCACCAGAGCAAGAAGTATGCCTTCCTGCAGGCCCGTGAACTATCCATCCTGCTATGGAAAAGCTGATGGTAGCTTCGGAATCAATAGCATGTATGAATCAGCTCTCCTGCATGATCTGCAGGCATTCCACTTCCTTGCCGCTAGCTATCTTCACCACCTGGATGTTGTCGTACCATCGAACGATAGGGTTCGTTCTTGAAATCAAAAACTCAAAGGCAACGATAGAGTTGTTCACGATAAGTGGGTTGATCTCACCGAATTGAGTGCCAGTTCCCAACCCAGTCTTCTCCAGCTGGCTGAAGGAGCAAGTATCTGGGTTAAACAGAAACATCTGTGGGCAGATAGATTTGTCCGTGGTGCGCTTGTTGGATTTCAGGCTGTCCTAATAGCTCTTACCACCAAATAGGAGGACTTCGTCCTCATTGACTTGGATTGAGCTGAAGCCAGCTGCGAAATTGAACGGGTTGGAGAGCAGGTTGGATACACTCATCGACTTCCAACGCATTTGCTCGATATCTAACCGTTCGATGTTCAAAGTTGTTTCACTGAAGGCCAATCCGAAGGCGATGATGGAGTTTCGGAACACCACGACAGACTGGTGAGGCTTTACTGCATTCATGCTCGGGATTGTGCGCCATTCGTTTCGTTTGATGTCGTATTGGAGACACTCGTTATCCCAACCCCCTTTCGCCTTCAGCCCACCGACCACGTAGATGCAGTTGTTGTGGTAGACCAGCCCATTGCTTGGATTCTTCGGGGAGGGTAGTTGCGCAAGCTTGGCTATCTCACCCTTGTGGTGTCTATACACAATGTGCTGCTGGAGCAGGTTGTTGTTGTCGTCCACACCTCCGATAATGTGCAGGTCGCCACTTGGAAGCAAGATGGTCTTGGGAAAAGCTGGCAGAATATCCAACTTCTCGAACTCTTGTATATCGTAGTCTTTTGTTTCGAGGTTGTACAGGAAGCAGTACTTACCGCGCATCGGAAAGATAGGCACGATTCTGCGCGTGCTATCCAACGTATCGGGGAGGGTGATGCGAAGACTCTCGTTGGGTTTATCCTAGCGATTGCCCAACCTGTTCATGCGATAGTTAACTGTGAAGATGGACTTGCATAACGTTTCTTCGACTTCAGCAAGTATGCGTTCGTTGATGATGACCCGCGGACACTCTGGAATCGCTTCCAGATCTTTCTGCACAGACTTCTGCATCAGCTCGTTCACCTTATCCTCGAAGTTTTCACTGACGTACATCTTGGCCATCTCAATGGTCGCTGATTTACTGCCCTCCAGTCCAGTGTATGGCCGGATCCACTTAATGAGCTGCTCAATCCTTTCCACCAAGACCGCTCCTGTGGTAAACTTCAGCAGATAGGCCTCCCACATATTCACGAACTCCAAGCTGAGCTCGCTGAAGAACCGATCCACGAACTTGAACACCTCCTTCTTGATGAAGTCAATTTCATCGAGGTAGCGTTGAAAGTTTTCAGGGTGCAACTTGGAAGTGGTGTCTTCGGATTACTTATGCTTATCCCGCTCCTCGTGCTGCTTATGTTCCAACTCGTAAACGAGATCCTTTGCCTGCTTGGCGATGGCCTACATTGACTGCTGCAAATCCTTGAGCACGTGGGTCGTATTGGCCTGACTGTGCTGGATGCAGCACTGAAAGCAGAAGATGGTGTTGCATGTGAAGCAGACAGCATCTGCAGGCTTCTGCCCACATCGTTCGCACAGGTTATTGACGGGCGATTTTACGTTTGATTTCATCGTTGGCAAGTCGTTATTAATTATGCAACGGTGAGGGGAAGGCCAAGTGACTCCCCACCGACCTGCTCCCAAAATTTATTATCCGACAACCACGCAAATATATTTTATTTATTTCACCACGCATATGGCAGGGTGGTGTCGACTGTTGGATCACTCGTTTGCAACGAACCAGCAGTTCAAGGAATTATATGCCGCGCTTTCAGGCGTCGGCTAATTTTAAATATTGTTGTTCGTAACGTCCGGTGTAATGAGTTTGGCGTGATCACCGACTTCCAGTGCAAGCCACAGAACTATACCTTTCGCTGGCAGCTTTATTAACGATCTATCAACAATCAGCTTCCATGAGCGACGCAAGGATGCTCCGGGGTGTGCGCTTAACCAGAAGAAGTTCAGGATAGTCCGTGAGCAGGTTGAACGTCTCGGAGTACTATTGGATGCGGTTCGCACGCTGCTCCTTCGGCTGATGGATGAAATTACACCTGCTTCCATACTTGCACACCAATTCCTTATGAAACAGCCGGCACTGCTTCGTTCGTAACTTCGGCCCGAGGGTTGTGTTCCGGCAGAGCTCCTCATAACCATGAGCAAAGCAGCATCGCTCAGCGTAGATGCAGTAGCCATTTTCCACGTAGTTACGGCAGAGTTCTACCTTAACCTTTCGAGATTCCGAGTGTGTTTCGGAAGGGTGTGATGGCCAGCAAGTTCCCATTGCGTAGAGTTCGGAGGCTGCCGCATATCCCTCAGAAGAACTCGACGAGTTGGTATCGTTGCAGTCGCCACAAGCCATGACTTCTTCCATGCTGCCTCAAATAAGTATTTATTATAATGCTGCAGACAGTTATGAAAGGATCGCTTTGGCTGCTCACACCCGCGGTTGGTCACTTACTTGGGAGCTATTATAGTTTGGTGTAGAGGCATTTATCAGCTAAGTTTGTTTGAATATTTGGATAAGCAGTGCGGAATTAGCTAATCCAACTTCTCGAAAAACAGTACCAACAGGGATGGAAGAGTTTCAGAACTTCAGCAGGTATAGGAGCAAGATGCGTTGTGATGCTGGCTGTGATTGGTTGCCTCCTTATTAGTAAACTTAAACGACTGAATTCGCATGCAGCAACGCACCACCTCTTCCGACAGGTTTGAACATATACGGAAAACTTCGATGAGAGCATCAACAGCCAAGCACTCAACCGACCATCCAAAAAGAGATCAGTCAGCACATCAGCTTATTAATTCAATCTCTCGGCAAGAGCAGGAGCTAGATCGGAAGCGGAAATAACTTGCCCAGTCAGAACTGCTCTTGCATCGCAAGCGATTACTGCAACTTCAGATTGATAGTCTGCTGAGGGAGAGGGTGCTAATCGAAAGGGATATAGCACAGTCACAGGAACATCTTTAGTTACTGCAGAGATGGTAGCTGGCAAGGGAGGAGTCTCGACGACGTAGGTCAGAGTAGCTGAACACTTCCGACATTGAATTTCAGCGTCTTCGGATTGCCAACCACAGCCTTCGGGGAAGTGCAAAAAGCCTGAAGTAGTATGCTTGCAATATGACTCAAAAGAACCTGGAGCTTGCCCATAAAATCAAACGGACAACTACGGGAAGAAATCTGCGTAAATCTACAAAGCGTAACTTTAAAAGCTCGTTAATGATTTCCCAGACAACCAAAGGCGACGAAGTGAGGAACTCCAAGGAACTGCTCTTCGGAAGCGGCAGCTTCAAATCTATTCAGAAATCCCCTGCGGAGGATACTTCCAAAAAGCAATTATTCTTTCACAGACGAAAGCTGGAGGATGCGAACAGTCGGATGCGGCAACGCTTCACTTTGCTAGCCTCGCCTCAACTTCACCGAATGAAGTGAATTGGATAGAAGTATCAAGGAGCGTTGACAAATGACATTGTCGAGGGGTTGATGTGCTTGCTGGAAGTGAAGTCATCGAACTGGACAGATCTCTTGGTGATACCCACGTTCATCAGAGAAGACTTATCGCCAAACACTAAAGGCACCTTGGGGTAGCTCACCACATTCTCATCGAGCTTCTTGAATGTATGACTGTAGCTAAGTTGGGACTACTTCAATGGTTGTCTGTCCACATAGAGGGTTGCCCCCAACGCAGTCGACCGGGACTTTTATTCGGGCGGCATACACGAAGATTTGTGGAGCGAGAAACTTGAGGCTGGTCTGCTCATAAACTCCTTAATTTGATCGAAACCGCGACTGTTCGTGTTCGCGAAGCTGCTTTCCCGGGTGTTTTCAAGTTAGCTAAACTTGAATTGCGAAGAAGAGGCACACCGTGGCAGCTGTGACACCCATGTGCTCTTTGCCAGTTCCACCTCCTCTTGGATTCTGTCCTCCACTTGCACAGATGAAATACAGCCCTGCAATGCATCCTTGATCTGTTGTGAAATCGATGAGGTGAATTTCATATCCGGTAGGAACCGTTCTAGCTTGAGGAGTTCTGAGCGAGATAAGACCGTTTGAAAGTGGTCACTAGAAACGAAGACTGCAAGACCCTCAACCCCCACCATCTGTTTAAGTTGTCGATGAGCATTTTCAAGTTCGTCTTTGCGGTCTTTTATTTACTTGATTGTTCGCTTCACTGCGTAAGTGCAATCGTCTTCCAGCCTCTTGCGTAAATCTTTGAAGCAATTCTCGACGAGAGTTATCACCTGAGCTCGAGTCTGCTCAAGTGCCGTGAGGCAGTTGAACGTAAACTTCTTCGCAGAGATTTCCATGTTAATCTGAATCACATTGCTATCTACTAATCTAAGCATGGCTTGCTCAAGCTTACAGGAGGTCTCCATTCTCTTCACCTCGTACCTTGTCATGAACATGTTGGTGTCCAATAGCTCACAGTCCACACCTCGCTTGCGATGTTGCCGAATATGGTCGTTCAGGCATTTGGCGCAAAGTGCAATCGCAGCTTCGCCTACATAATGACCGAAGGGTACCACTGACGCAAACATCGACGATGGGCATTCCCTCATGCACACGGCATATGGACTTGAACACGTTCATTCTTCCACTGAAGGAAATCTTCCAATTATGTAATATCACTTTGACTCACAGCTCGCTATTGTGGGAAAGGCTAAGCTTGAGCCGCTCAAGCTCCTGCCGGAAGTAATCGTATGCCTCTTCGTGTTCGTTCTGCAATACTTCAAACTCTGATGAGCTCTTCTTGTCTTCCAAAATGATCTACTCTTTGCTGTGCAGGTGTTCTGTCAGCTTGATTTAAGGCTCTTCGGCAGTCGATAGGAAAGTGACCTCGTGCTCTTGATCATCGAAGTGGAAAGCACTCAACCTTCGGGGAAGCTTGAGACTTGTAGTACGGGTCTTGCAGCGCAACAATGAAGCACCGCTGAGAGTATTATCTTTAGACTTTTCGCTATCTTCAGTAGACTGTTTCTTGAGCAACGATTTCTTTGAACTCGAAAGCAGTAACCGCAGACCGTTCGAGTAGCTGAGGGTTTGGCTGGTAACCAGTAGTCCGTCCAGCTGGGAATACCTAACTCTTAGTTCTACCTTGCCTGTACGCTCTATTATAGTCGTGTTGTGTATTGCACTTTATAAAGAGAATTACCGTGGCGCCATGGGACCCATAGCTACCTCGTAGTTGATAAAGTGTGCACTACGCTTCAGTAAGGTTCCACCGTCCCGTTTCAAAAACTCGGTCCAAAGCGGAAGCTTGATGAGCACTTCATGGAGGTAGGCCAACAGTAGAAATATTTGCTGCAGGCGGACAGTTTGGCTGCCGAGTGCCTGCTGGTGGCTGAACGTGAAATGCCAACGTTCATAGGCCATCTCCCTTCCCGTACGTTTTTCTATCAGTGAGAAATTGAGACCGATCGGCACCACTTCGAAAGTGCCTCGTTGCTGAGCAATTTTGGTTCTGATGCTATGCATTGGCCTTCGGATAACATCCTTAAGCCTAAACGACTCAATGAAGTTCATAGTCGTTTCGACAGAGTCTTTTCCGAAGAGTGAGCTGAACCAGTCATGCGTCTCCTTTCTGACGTCAATGCGCATTTGCAGCACCATTTCAGCCACAGCAGCGACCAATTCTTGCCAATCCGCCTCCGGAAACATAAATTATAACTATGAAGGGTTATCAGCGCTGAGCGTAAATGGCGACTGGCAATCATCCCGATCCTTGTGGCTTGACCTCCTTTCTATCCAAACCATCCTGTGGTTGCATAACCCCAACATTGCTGTCTATGCTCCAAGTAGCACCAATTCAAACCCCACCAACTCACAATTTAAATAAGAATTACAACAGAATTCGTAATACTTCCGTCACTTATTATAGTTAGCCACGTCAATTTGAATACCCAACAGTAGCGCCAATCACTGAATTACGATGGTTCCCAGTATGAATAGGATCTACTTGAATTCCGGTCGATTGCTGGGGTCAGCGTCCCAACATCGAATCATCAGATCCCGCAGCTCCTTAGGGCATCGCGATGACAGGAACGTAGTTTCCGGGCGGCCATTTTGTAGCGTCACGAACTTCATGATCGCGTGGGTGTGCTCAATGTTCTTATAGGGCACTCGTCTGGTGATTATTTACCAGAGCACTATAGCAAAGGAATACACATCGGCTTTCGTGGAGTATGCTTGGTTATTGAATATCTCTGGTGCCATCCAATGCTTCGGTTAAGGCATAGTCTTACATAGGTGCCCAAGCTGCCGGTCATGAAATCTTGAGATAGTTCTCTCGAGAGTCCAAAGTCGGCGATTTTAATGCGCACCCTATCGTTGTCATTATTGTAGGGGTCGGTGAGGAGAATGCTAAGTAACACACCTCTTACTTGAGTGACTTCAAGTCTCGATGAATCGTTGGTGGTTGATTGGAGTGAAGAAACAGCATTCCTTTGGCAATTTGTTTAGCGATGGATACTTTCGTGGCCCAGTTCACTGGTACCTTGCTTTCGTGGAGTAGCTCGAACAGTGTACCACCATGGCAGAACTCACTGACGATGTACATTTCCTCTGGTTCGGTTCGTTCGGACACACCGATCATGGACGCGATGTGCGGATGTGGGCGGATCTTCACACAGGTCATGACCTCCCTCTCAAATTCCTTAACGAAGTTCGAATTTGCAAGCTTAAGCTTTTTGATGGCTACCTACTGCCCTCGCCAGCTTCCCTGAAACACTTCTGAAGAAGTGCCTGCACCCACCTTTCGATGAAACTCAAGCTCGTTGAAATCAATAAGAAACTGACTCGCGTTACGGCTGACTTCTTCCATAATGAAGCCTTTGACACTGGAAGTCGGCGAACGTGGGGTCATTGATCTTTGAGTGTTGGCTGGTTGATCAAAACGAATGGAGGTGAGCTGGCCAACATCAAACTTTTGCACCTTTGGCGAAGTCGGAGCAAGCAAACCAGGAAGTTGTATTGGAGAAGTGTTGGAAGGTTTTAGCACTTCCTCGAGCTTCAGCAATGGAGGGTCAGGTTCGTCATCATCAAACCGAATGAGCTCACAGTTCTTGATATCCATAGGGCTGCCTTATCTTGAGGGCTTCTGAGTGCCATCATCGAAGCTAATCAGCTCGGTTGCTGGCTTAATTTACATTTTTGGATTCTACACGAAATATTCTGTGATCGTGTTGCTTGAGGGAACTACATTTTCCTGAATCTTGGATCCACTGAAGTCCTTGTTGAGACTTTGGTGAGAGAAGTCCATGAAAACATCGAAGTTAGCGTTGCTGATTGGCTCAGGTTTTGAAGCTGGCTTGCTGAAGAAGTCATTTCCAAAGAAATTCTGGGTCGTCGGTTGGGATGGAGGGTGTTTTGGTTACGGGGCTTTCCTTTGAGGTGTTATGCTGCTTGGATGCTGTGATCTCGACTCAGGTAATTTCGGTCTGGTCTGTGGTGGATTTGGCTTTGAGCTGTGATTAGTGCTGACATTCCCAACAGTTTTTTAAGGTGTGCGTTTTGTCGGCTCTTCCTTTTTGAGGGACTTATGAATGTGGAAGGAGGAGACATCTACAAAGTTATCTCCGTTTGATGAAAAGTTCTGGTTATTGGTACCTTCTATTGAATTTTTGAAGACATCCTCGTAGGCATGAGGCAGAGTGAGCCCATAGATATTGGTTTCAAATGACAAATGTGTTCGCAGGTTGAAGGTGACCTTATCTTCGCTGAGTTCGAGCACCTTGATGCCTCTGATGTGGCCAATCACTTAGTATTGTAGTCGTACGAATTGACCTCCCATATCAGAAGCATACCTCCTGGAGTCCTCTTCAATCAGCTTGAGCAGTTTTGTATACAAGAGCACGATTTGGCTATCCATCGCATTGATCTTGTTCCTGAGTGCTTAAACATCAAGCCCGTGGTGTCCATACAGATAGTTGGTGGCATGTTTAAATGCGCAGTAGACGTGTACCAGGAAGGATAGCAAGCAGTACTCTTCATCGATAAGCGATAGGATCACTGTTCGTTGGATGTTGGGCAGTGACGAGAACTATTCAACCTTCTCATGAAGATCAGCGACTTTAGATAGAAACTCCAGCAAATCTTAAATGAACCGAGGAGACAGTATCTTCTGTTCTGCCGAGCTGAGGAAGTAAGGAATCGGACAGAAGTTGCCCTCGATGAAACAAGCATACGTATCACACAGCTTGACCTTGCTTATCAACACTAAACTGTAGTACTGGATGAGGAGGCTTATGAAAGGATTCCTTCGGAGGTCCTCTGAGCGATCATTGGCGTTGATTCGCTTCCAGTGCTGTAAGATCTGCAGACAGATGCGTACTGCAGTACTCTGGGAATTGACATTGTCACATCCAACAATCGCTTCCCTTGGCCCCTTCCTGAGAAAGTTGTGGAGAAGCACAAGCATCTTGAGCATCACTATACTGCGATTGATGTTCTGGGAAGCTGCTTCCAGCATGATGGAGTACACCTTCTCCACCTTGTACCGTTTTGCCCAGCATTTGGCTATGATGTTACGAGTAGACTTCAAAGGCGGACTTTCCTAGTTTTCCTCGATGAAGTCAGCAATCCAATATTCTGTTTCGGTTGTTATCTGCGCAAATATCTTGCGTATGCGACCGAAGAACGAAGCTTTCACAGTATCACCACTAACCCCCGTGGTGCGGACATGCTGAAATTCGTTCTGGACGCGTTCTATCTCACTTATTAGATTGGAGGGGTATTTGTTGTCGTTACGTCGGACCTTGGATGCTGTTACTGATAGCAGTGGTTTGAGTTATTTCAGCAGCATGCTCGCTGATGGTCGGTTCTTTGGGTTCGGAGTAAAGCACTTCTTTATCAGATCTAGCAGATCCTCGGAATATTTGGTTTGCTCGGGTATGAAGTATTGGTTGTTGATTGCTGAGAGTCTCATCTCGAAGGGCTGCTTCTTAAAGCACAACATGAAGATTAGACAACCCAGTGCAAATATGTCCACCTTTGGTCCGATCTCGAAATTTGAGTAGAGGTCGAGCTGCTCAGGGGATCGGTAGAATGGTGTGGTGTGCTTCTCGATGTCCTCCTCAATGGCTAGTCTGTTGTTCTTGTCCACACTAGTTACAACCTGGGTTAAGCTCACCTCTACCTTCTCTGTGACGCTGCCGAAATCGCATAGCTTGTACTGCCCTGCCTTGTTGATCAGCACGTTTTCCAGCTTGATATCGCGATGACTGTAACCGTACTTGTGCATTGCTTCCAGTGCAGAAGCGACTGAGTGGAAGATTGTCAGAACCGCTTGCTCTGGCAGTTCACCCTTCGTTCCTTCTATCAGTCGGAACAAGTTGCTGCGCTGTATTGCAGCTATGCGTACCCCTTATTGCAATTTTCCAGCAAAAGAACTCCATATCTCCCCTCTTTGATGTCCGTCTCGGCCCAATCGACCAACCGCACGATATTCTGATGCTTTACCGACACCAGGACGTTTCTGAATGGCGCTTCGATTACTTCTAACGACGAAAGCTGGAACAGCTGGCCTACGTGGACAAGTTCTGTAGCTTGCATATGACTTAGTCTTGGTCAGTGCTGTAAACCACTGCGAAACCGCCCTCCGCAAGCTGCTCTTTGAGGGTGTACTAACCCATCACTCCCTTCACCTTGATGCTCTTGAACCTATTCATTGCTGGAACTTGAGAATATATAAATTAAAGCACCGGCTCAACTAATTATGGGCAAAGCTAAGCAAGCAAAAAAGTTCGCGGCGGTGAAGCGAATGATCAGCAGCAAAGACGTGAGGCTAAAGCGCAACCAGACGAAGTATGTGGAGCACGAGGAAAAGCGGAAGGAAGCGATGTAAAAGCAGGCACCATAGGGCGTCGAGGTCAAAGAGATGTAAGTTGAAGATTAAGAGTAGGCCCAAGGAACCTTCCTGCATGTTCTTCATGCACAATACCGCACTGGGACCACCATACCGCATACTGCTGGACACCAACTTCATAAATTTCTCGATCCAGAACAAACTTGACATCTTCAAGAATGTTATGGACTGCCTCCTGGCCAAGTGCTACCCATGCATCACCGACTGTGTGATAGGCGAGTTGGAGAAGTTCGGTGTTAAGTATCGGCTGGCATTGCGACTCACCAAAGATCCCAGATTCGAGAGATTGCGCTGCTATCATAAAGGCACCTACGCCGATGACTGCATAGTCGAGCGAGTGAAGCAGGTAGCTATTGGTTTGATCGTAGCACCGAGTGTACATTGTAGCGACCTGCGATAAGGACCTCAAGCGGCGCATTCGTAAGATCCCAGGAGTGCCGATTATGTACATTGCTGCGCACAAGTATACGATTGAGAGGATGGCCGAGGCCTATGGTGCTCCCCGCTGATGCTACTCGACGGTTTATCCCGTTAAGTGTTCCACCACCCAATAAATATAAAAATGTAAAACATCTCCAACCTGAAGAAGTCCGGCATGACACAGCGTCGCCAATTCAACTCCACCTTCGAAAGCGACAAGTCAGTGGAGCAGAAGGAGGAGAAATTCTCGATTCGTAAGGAGCTCTACAGAGGAATTAAGTAGCCGTTCGGTTTGATGCAGGGACAACGATGTCGAGAAGATAGCGGGCAAGCCTGACGACAAGGAAACCGACACCAACTTCATTTATAATGAGTATGAGGAGGTGCACCGGTTGCTGACTGAAATGCGCAAGTCACATGACGAGGTTAAGACGGTTACGAACAGCAAGAAGAACCAAATCGAATTGGACAAGAAGGTGTTAGAGGAGCTTCGCAGCGAGTAAGCTCAGCTCGATGCAGCCATTAAAGCTGCCAAGAAAGTACGGCAAAGTGCGACTTAGGAACTGCAAGATGCTGAGGATCGGCTGAAGAGACAGATGGAAGGCTATGAGAATTCGGCCTACACTCGTGACGTGTACCTCAACATTCAGGACACCATCAAACACGACAACATTATCATGAAGAAGCGCATCTTCGACACTTAGTTGGAACTCTCAAAGTGCCGTACTCGATTCCGGTCGACCCTGAACGACGCGACGAGCAAACGCAAGATCGACCAGCAATGCCAGAAAATGCTGGAATCGATGGAGAGAGTGGTTGAGTTCGAGAAGCAGAAGCGCATGCACAACATCAACAGCATCGAGGAGGTCATTCAGCGTAAGAACGACAGCTTCCTAAAGCGAGCCCAACGAGAGAAGGATATTGAAAAGGTCGTGATTAGTGCCCTCAACGAGAAATCTCCGCAGTAAAAGTAATGGAGCAAACTCCTGCTCTCCAACAAACTGCTTAGTGCGATCCTCCGAAGCAAGATCTAGCGATAGCTCGCGAAGCACCAGGAAGTTGAGAAGGCCTTCCATAACATCAAACTGAATACAGGGGTCACCCAATCCGACGTCTTCGTGGAGAAGTATCTCAACAGGGAGCAGACCTACGGAGAGCTGCTAAACTCCATTAGTGAAAAGTAGCCACGATTGGAGAAGGAGCAGCAGCTCAATGAGCAGCTGAAACAACGAGAGAGGGAACTGTTGGAGTTGCGTTAGACTTTGCAGCCAGCGCAGAAAAGCAGCAACCCTGAACTCAACCGAACTGCTAAGGAGATCGAGCAGCTCAATGGCAAATTGGTGAACTTCGAGCGGCAGCGTGAAGCATTTTACCAATGGGCAGTGAAGTTCCTGAAGCGCTACGATAACCTTACCGACACGAGCAAGAAGCGCAACAGCATGAACTACTACGAGTTCTACCCACGAAGCGACCTCGTGACCATCTACAAGAAGATCGCCGCGATCATCAACAAAAACCTCGATGAGGTGGCTCCGAAGGTAATATGAGGCTCATTCAGGAAGAAATGGTGCAGGCAGTGCTGATGAAGAATAGTATGCGTGAGCCCACCCTCAACGACAAGTATTTATAAAGGAATACTCGCATCCGCACACAGGCATTTGATCCCACCGAACGGTAGGATGACATCGACCACATCGAAGACATCACGGAAAGCGAGTACCTACAGGACTACCGCCGTACCTTAAAGAAGGACAATCGTAACAACCGGCGCTTCCGCATCAAAACCAAGCCTAACTGACACAATGATAATAGGCATCAGCTCTCTTTTGGCTTGTCCGTACTCGTTGGTGAGGGTTGTGCTTGCTTCGGAGGCTCGATGTTCTTCGGTGTACGGGTTTTCAGGTTGAAGCCATGAATATTTTTGATCTCACTGGCGAGGGCCTTCATGACCATCTTGTGCTGTTACACTTTAGTTTTGCCGTCAAACTGTGGTGACTCCACCACGAACTTATACATGTGTCCACCTGCATTACATGTGGGGTGTACATGAGCCGAAATCTACAGTAGTGTCCTTTACGGAGATGTAGGTCACACTCATTGACTTCTGAATGAGTTGGGTCAGCAAGTCCTACTTGGCTCTGCGTTTGTCGTTGATGCTTTGGCAGAAGCCGAAAGCACTGCGCCTCCAGAGCATCGCAAGAGGTGTCCTCAGCATTCTTATAAGTTAATTATGGCCGAACGCCCTCCCAACAACAACAGTAAAGGCAATCAATGAGCCAAGGTTTCTTACTCGAGCATTGCTGCGAACGTGCTGTAGCTATCCTGGTCGTAGATAATGCGGATTGTTAGTGAGCAGCTTGGGCACTTTGCGATATCCTCCCCCAATCGAATCTGCTCGAGCGAGATCGTGAACTTATCTCCGCATGGGCACGGGTAGTAGAAGCGACTCGTCTCCAAATCGAAGTCGAGGTCTTCGATTTCAACTTCGTCATAGATGCCTGCTTTGCTCATCTTGAACTAACTCTGCTAATGAACTGTTTATTTACGAGAGTGGCAGCGATTGAACCGGGCAGGGTATGAGCAGATAAACAGTATCCAAGGGCCGCCAGCGCCGAAGTCCAGTGCCTTTATGTCCTGACAGCCTTTAGCCGACAATACAAAACGAATTCTTCCTGGCAAATGGAAAACGAATGTGAACAAGGGAGATGCTTGCCTTTGTACTCAGTGAGTCGGTTCGAAGCTGCAGACTGTACAACCGAGCAACTTCAGAGGAACTTCCAACGGCTCGGTTCTCTTGCCCATTAAAACATCGATACGGTCTACGACTGCTCCTTTGTGGACGACAACTGCCAATGGATCGAGGTCAAGGAACAACTTTATCGCGGAGGTAGTCTGGGACATCAGTACTGCCAACCCTGCTTCAACGCGAAGATTACGATGAAAGGGTTGGCGGCTGGTCTGGCGTACCTTCACTCGAAGAAGATAGTGCACATGCGACTATGTCCTGCAAACTTGACCTTCAACGGGGAGACTCCCGTGATTACCCACGTTTGGAGCTGCATCGAGTCCTAGTCCATCGTTCCTGCCGAAGCAGCCGATTATTTCCCACCGGAAGCCGAATAAGGGTGCTTTGGCTACTCTTCGGACGTCTGGTCACTCGGTCTGATATTCCTAGAGATCGCGTTACGCAGGCCGATTCGAGAGTCGTTGAGAAGGGCTTGTGGGTTCAAAGAGCTGCAGCAGCTCATATAAAGTGTGGAGGACAGTGAACTGAGGGAGTTGATCGCTCGAATCCTGAGAAGGCTGCCCTAATAGCGGCCGAGTATGGAAGAGGTGACCTCGATGATCACTTGCAATACTCCACGAGATCCAGAGCGCCACGAGACTATCGTGGACAAGTTATATGTGCTCTTTGACAAGTGCCTCCGCAACCAAGTGACTTGGAAGGGATTTGATGTTCAACTGCAAAAATTCAGCTTGTAAATTTTCTTGCAGGCAAATGCTGGAAATGCCAGAGCAATGCTGCTCTTGGGATGGATTGAGTTGAAGGGAAATCAAAAGATAAACGCTCGACACATCTTTGCAAAAGCACTCTAGTACGGGGAAGTGAGAGCCTACTATGGATTCCTAATAATGGAAACGAACATCTAACAACGAATTGTCTTGTTGTAGGAGTGGGCCAAGACTGGCGATGTGAAGGTCCTCTACTTACTAAGTTAGGCTGAACAACGTCGAGGGAATCACGCAAAAGCGAAGGTCGTCATCAGCTCCATCAAAGTGGAAGATCCTGAACTGAAAGGCAAGCTGTTTACTGCTCAATACAAGGCAAACGAATATTCATTGACCGAATTGGCTGAGTCGTGGCAAAGTACTTTCAAGGAATTAGCAGCATGCCAATGCCCGAAAACGATAGTAACAATGGGTCGCGTAGCCAAGAGAATTGGGCAAATAGGACTCTCAATCAAATACAAAATATGTGCTCGAAGGAGCAACTACTACATCAAGGACATGATATCAAGGGATTATAAAGAGAATTAAGACATCCTCTCAAACAACCGTTGGCGACGCAAATGGTAACGCCATTTGGCCTCAGCTAATCTTCGGGACCTTTGGGGCGCTTCCCACAACTAAGGCACATTTTGACAGTGTTCAGCTCAGATTTAAAGTATTTGCTTGTTACCTAAACAAACTGGTATCGATTGGAGATCAAGTGAAGAAGAACGCCATTCTACCTATTGCCATAGGCGCCCCCAGTGGTGAGAGTGCATTGCCCATTGCTATGGTTGCTCACTAATTAATTCGTCGAGCGATATAACTTATTGCCAATGAGCCTGGCCAAGAGCCGAGGCTACCGCATTGTCCGAATGCATCCCATCAACCAGCATCTCCTCAACAGGGCGACCCGTGCAAGCTCGCCTGCGCGCACCAACCTTCGAAGCATCTGTCTAGTATTCCCCAAAAAGTCATCTCTGGTTCAGCAGGAGCTGGAGCAGCCGAGCCAAAACAATAACATTCGTCTGTACGACAGCAACACCTTCATGGAGGCAAATTTCGACCGAGTCCTTAGGGATCCCAGCCAGGTCGAACTGTGGAGGGAGTTGGGTCCAACGATTGACATTCGACACCACAACAGCCTGTTCGTAGTACTCTAGCAACAACCGCGCTCCCTCATTATCAACCATCCTCTGCTGTAGCAGTATAGGCTGGATAGCAAGGAGTTTTACAGCAGTACGCCGCAGTTTACTTAGGACGATAATAATGGGGACTCTTCTAACGGACTGCGGACAAGCTATCGCAGCAACTAGACAAACAAGCTCGCGAGGAGATCGTTGTATCGGTGCTCGGCTTCTGCCACACAACGATGGTCGATCTGCTGAACCTGAGTCGTGAGGGACATCAGGAGAAGCTGAAGATTACGAAGGAAGGCAGCAACACCACTGTGGTCAACCTCACCCAAATGGAGGTGCAGAATCCGTAGTTTCTGGTGAACACCCTCCTGTACGCACGCCACTTTGGCAACCTCTACTAGAAGAATACTGGACAACAGATCGAAGCCGAACTTTACCAACTGTCCGTCTGCAAACTGTCGGTGGACGGGCTTAGCATCGAGTCCATTACAGGCAAGTGTAGTTTTGTGAGGCTTACCAATAACTCGAACTCCTTGAAGAACACTCTACAAAACTGCTTGAGATCGATCGGCAAAGAATAGAATTTCCTGCCTTCCCGCAGCTGCAAACTAACCCATAGTATCGAGGACTGTCTCAATTCGAAGACATCCATAACTCTACTCACCGAAGTGGATACTGGTGGCAGCATCAAATCTCAGATGGATGCTGTCGCCTTTCACAGTTCGTTGCAAGGAAGAACTCTTTTACGCAAGGTACCTTCAAATGCAATGTAGAACTACTATGGAGACGAGGAAATTGTTCGGAAGATAACGGATCTCTCCCTATCAAGGATATCAGATACCATTCCAAAGACTCCCTCCGAACTTGAAGGGATGAAGGTTCGCAGCCAAAAGCTTCCAAGCTTGAAGGGCAAGATTAATCCAGCACTGCTCTCCGAAACTGTGAGTTCTTCCCAGCGCAAGACATCACTCATGGAGGAACGCACTCACAGCCACCAGCGTAGTCCAGTCAGCCAAAACCCATATAACCTCTCCAACAGCTAGCGAAATCAGGTGATTCGGCAACTGTACAAGTTCGTCTGATAAACATTCTTTCATAGTAGGGCTTCGAAAGGTCACTTATTAAGATTTGGTCGAGAGCCACGGTGACCTGGATCTTGTCGAATCTGGGAATTGGATACGCTGCGACGATTCGACGATAGGGAGTTGCGACTGGATGAGTTGTGCGATTGTCGCTGAATTCGAATGCTAGACCGACCACTCGCTATCTGTTTGATTAGGTCAGCATCGTTGTTACGTTTGGGGTTTGGACGTTGTTCCTTTACCTGGCGGAGATTTCTCAGCGAGTTGCTAGCCTATCTAAGAATGGTCCGCTGCATCTGTATCTTCTCGGCGAAGGGTCGAACATCTACCCTGCGGGTAAATTCCGCGATATCATGAAACGACAGTTTGCTGCGTATGCGACTGGTCGAATCTTTGGGTGCTCGGTTAGGATTCCGTTGAATGGAATTGGAGCCGCTATTGCTTGCAGTCACCACTTGGCTTCCAAACTTGAGATGTGTCGTATCGCCCTCTTTGAATGTCTCCTTGAAGTACTTGCTCTACAATTATGAGTAGCGTTTGGCTTCCTCTTCCAACCTCTGTTAGAGATGCTCATAGTAGAGCTTCAGCTCAATTTCTATCTAGGTGGCCAGCATCGTTACCTTAACGTGCTTACGAATCTTAGCTTCAAGTTTCTGCAGTTCCGTCTCGTAGTCGTTATGGTCGAGCTCGGTCAGGGCCCTTTCCACGAGCAGCAACAACCCGTCCAGCACACGCTCCAGCTGGTCGGGACGTTACAACAGTTCCTCTACTCGTGCTTTGAGATCCTCGCTAAGTTACTATCCATGATCGGCTAGGTTCGTACCCCGTTGATGCGGTGGAGCAGCTGTTTTGCGAACTACTGCACCAACCTCAGCTGCAAGCTTGCTGCACTGTTCTCCTGCTGCATTCAAATTAAATACATAGTCATAATGGAGCAAACTCAGCAGCACAGGCACCTCCGTAACTGTCAAGGATACGTGGTGATGGAATACAAGATTGTAGATCAACACGATCGAACGTTTCGCAAGTACGACGAGGAGCATTTCTAAGGGTTTGGAATGTGTGGTCCGATATGCCTAGCAGTAATGCAACTTCTCAGCGATGGACTCGCTCAGCAGCCCATAGCTGAGATCTGTCGGCAGCTGCGAGACGAAAATGTCGTGATGCCAGCAATCGAACGCATCTACAATCCTATCAAAGCCTTCCGAACAGAATACTACCGTAGCCACCGCTACGAATTTAACAGGAATCCTCAGTAGGCGCATCGATTTATGCGCCATACTGTCGACGCGATCGATATCAATCATGTGCTCCAGGGGATTCAATCCAAATTGCCTGCACTGCAGGCAGTCCAGCAAGTTAATGTGCAAGTAGTGCAACCCCGAACTTAACACGAGAGTAACCTAGTATCAACCCTCAGCCAGGACAGACTCTTCGGCTTCAAGTAGGGCCAGTCACTTGATCTCCAATCCTGTAGGAGCCTGCCTCTCATGGGAATTTCGATTGATAACAACAACCACTACTTCAGCTTCCTGATCGACAGCGATAAGAACATGCACCTATTCAACTCCATGGATGAGCAAAGCTTGAATTGCGATATGGTAAACTACATACTTTCGGTGATATTACAATAGCATGTATGAAATTGAGTACGAACTGGTGGCAGCCACCAACTATAAAGACTCGTTCGAGCTGAACCAGAGGACTGTGAGGAGGGTTGGCTGGGAAAGCACTGAACATGCGCAACCTCCCATTGAATTACTAGTGCGGCTGCCCAGAAGAGCATATGTTCTGAAAGTGCAGCTAAAGGCCCGTACGAACAAGCGAGTGCCGCTGCTGGAGCTACTAACTGCAGATCATGATAACGAGCAGTTCACCAACGCAGTTTTCACCTCAGTTTCCAAGGGTAAGCGATAGAATAATGCAGTCTACAATGTGACAGAAAATGAATGCACAGTAAATGTTAGTCGCTGCTGCCGCTTCATCAAACTCATCATTTTGGAAAAAGACTAAAGGACTTAGGCATCGATCGATGTATTGAGAGTTATCGGTGATGAATCCTTGGCATCACCACGCAAACCGGTACTAAACAACGAGAATTAGGTTAGCAACATCAACCAGTAACGGACAGACAAACTGCTCATTGAGCTGGGTACAAGACTTGATACTCCCGAACTGTTTGACGATCTGAGTATATTGCCTGTAGACGAGGAGACTAAGATTACTCTGAGAGACATGCTCAAGATAGAGTCAGAAAGTTTAAGGGAATCTAACTACTCGAAGGCACAACAGGTGAACAATGATTTGATTTCTGTACTGCAAGTTGGCAAGGACATTCTATCAGCAAAGCAGAAGATGGAATGGGCACTGGCAAGGGATGATTTCAAATAGGCGAAGAGTTGGGATGAGTAGTTGAGATTGCTCAAGCGCAGGCGCGATCGCTATGATGAACTCTACGAAACAACTCGCTTCGACTAAATGATTGAGTTCGCCGACGAGGGCTCACATCATGATAAAAAGTTCAACGAGCTTCTCGAAGCTGATAAGAAGGAACTCGAAGCTTTCAGGTTAAGAGAGGAATCGGATGTTCAACAGAAACGAGCGTTAATTGACAAAGAATATGAGAAGGCAAAGGAAGAAAATGAACCATGGTGGGAAAAGGATATTCCAACAAATAGATCAATGGAAGGAGACGCAGAGGAGGAGAAGGAGCACATTGCTGATCAACCACCTCCAGTTGAAGAACCAAAGGAAAAGGAAAAGAGTCCAGAGCAAAGCCCTCGCTCCATCCCACGAAGCGTTCAGAAAAGTAGACAGCTTAATCGGGGCAATAAGAGCCCTCCACCAGAGGAAGACAAAGGCGAAGAAGGATACGACTTCAGCAACCCGTTTGTGTTCAACCAGGGAGACGCAGATCTCGAGCGATTCATCAACCCACTGCTCAGCAAAGCTAAGCTAAACCCAGATATCGAAGTGCTTCGTCATTACTAACAACTGGAGTTCTTGAATGTACTTGGTTCGAGGGCTTGGCTGGCGATAACTTCAGACAATTGGCGACAACGGTAAGCCGCAGCCCAGAGTGTCCTAAGTTTCATTGAAAACGGTATCCCATAGAAGTACCGTAACGGCAAGAGCAAACTTCTGTTCCTGGCACTCATGTAGTTTGCTCGATTATGCTGCAACGATAAAATCCTGCAGATCTATTATGACGGGCTCAAGATTTTGGGAACAAGTCTGGCACCACCTATCTGTGGCCCCGACGTATCGCCTGCAATGATCAACAAAGCAATCAAAGATTTCGTGCCAATTCTGATGGAGAAGGTGGCTGAAATGAACTCTAGAGCGAAAGAGATATCCCTTGAAACACTGGTCTCCATATTCAACCATCCAGCTGCTGACATTCAGATCCTCACCAAGGAGGTGTTACGAATTTTCAGGTAGGACCAGGTTGGTAAGGTGATTACTGCCGACAAACAACAGGCGCGGGTGGTGACTGCAAGAATCGAAATCTGCATTCAGATTCTCGAAAAGATAGATCTCACCAAGCATAAGTTCAACATCAAGGAAATCTTCGATTTGTTGGCAGTACCGAGCCTGTTCCACACAAGCTACGAAGTCAGAATGGGTGCTGTAGAGCTTATCGGCAACCTCTTCCGGCATTTGGGCGAATGTACTGCATTACCTAACCCAAGCAATCATCGTGATGATCAACGATATCAGCGGTCTCAAAAGCAACCTTCGCGAAATGATAAATTCCAAGCTGGACGAAGTAAGGGAGCAGATGAGAAGTGGCAAGCCACCTCCAACACACCCAAAGAAATGAATTTGTTACGTGCAGTCACCCTCCTATTATCATAGCCTGAACAACCTCGCCATCCTTGAGAGCGTAGTTACCCAGATAGAACTTTCCCATCATTTCCCTCCCGCTATAGAAAAGACGGATTTTGCTGGCATCTGTTAGCTTCTGCTGCTGACGATAGGCAGCCAGAAGCTGGTCGATGGTTGTACTGGTTGAAAGTGCCAGGGTTACATCCGTCACGAACTTGGTCGAACGTACTTTAAGCTGTATAGGTTCGGTGGGTACTGTTACTGGTCGTTCTTCAAAATTTTTCGTGAGGTTTGTTTAGGCGACGGTCGTACGGCTGAAGATCTTGGGCATATTGATGCAGAATATTGGAACTTCATACTTCACAACTAAGTTAAGCATAGGGATTACTCTTCTCATCGATGCACATCTGAATTGAGTTGCTCAACATGCGCAGGCCTGCTGACTCGAGAATTGCTCGAAGCCCACTTTCACTATCGGCGTCCAGTGCAAGTTCAAGTGCTCCCCAACACTGCCTGTCCCCTGAAGTTCGAGTTTCTAGGATTTGAGCCAAGCCGTACCCCAGAACTACTTGCGCTTTGCATAGAACTCCGCCTCAGTGACTAGACATTCGTAGGCGCTGGTCTGCATTAGCCGGGTAGTACCCTGCGACAGCCCTCCCCAACTGTTTCTGTGGGACTCAACCGACAGATGTGCTCATACTTCTTGTTGACGTTGAGAGGATGGTCGAGTCGCATGATCTGCAGGTACTACGTAGAAGCCGATATACCCTGTTGACGTGGGGGTGGTTAAACTCCACCACTTGTTCGGAGTTAGTTACACAACCCATCGAATACGAAACAAAGAGTAATAATACCAAATCAGGTGTTCTTGAGGTCGTCGATCAGCCTTCTCAACCTGTCGTAGAGGTCATCGTTCCAGTTGTCATTGCCGCCAAGAATGATGTTATGACCCCGTTGTTTATTATCGTGGTACAGCACGATTTTTGCTCTATCGCGGAGGCCTAACGGGTCATTTTTGTCTGCCCTTAGGAAACCGATACTATGAACATCCCGTGGTCGAATGAACCAACTCACCTTGCCGCTCTCAATGAATATGATGTACTCGATGGTGAGCACGAGATGGTATACCACGTTGGTTGTTTTAATGGGGTAGCACTCAATGAGCTTCAGTCCACGGAAGGTTTTGTCAGAGTCCAGGAACTCCATTACACGAGCGTCTGTTTCATTCTCCTCTTTAAAATAGCGGATTTTTTCGTAGAAGACTCGCATTCTCCGGTGTCGCTGCTGATTGGGTCGGTAGTACTAGGCAGTCATCATGTTCTGTGTACCTTTGAGAACATGGTTGAAGCTGTCCATCACGCCTGAGATAGGCTTGATTAAGAAGCCAGCGAGGGCTTTGACAGTTGCCACGCCGAAGTTATTATTCATGTATCTGCGGTGGGTAATGTTGAGATTGGCAAACGCTGACTGAAATCCAAAGGATATTGACTTAAAGCTTTGTTCGAGGGCCTCGAGGACGTCTTCTGGCTCAAAGCGGTTGAGTTAGCGTCGCTTGTCTATGAACCAGTCGTCGAAACTGAGGTAGAGTATACCGTTGGTAAGAGCCCCACCGATTGAATGAAGGAAATGGATGGTGCTGGTTAAGCATGCCTTCAGTAACCCTGAAATGCCCTGCAGAACTGTGAGCACCAACGCAGCAGGTCCATAGATGGTCACCCTCTGAGGCTTATCAACGAGTTAAGTAAGGCTGTGCTCAAGCATCAGGAATATCCGGACCGGATTGCCAAGGATGTTGGCAGAGCCCACTACTCTCAACACGTTGGCGATGACCTGGTTTTTATAGACTCTCACAACTTCGCCTAGGACTGCCTCGGCTGTTGTATCAATGATGTCCTATGCCTCGACTCCGTTGATTCGGATGGGCGCATTTTCGAAGTTGGGAATAACTAAGCCGAAGGAAGCATAGAGCTCCCCGAATACCTGGTTATTACCGTTTCGGAGAGAGTAGATATGGTTGAAGGTAAGAGTTACGTGAATGTTGGGGAGCGACATCCGTTGAATATGGATGAAATTTGTGCTGAAATCGACTGGACGGATTTGCCACTACAGCAGCGGGTCAGTGTTGGGTGAACGTTCGAGCATCAGCTGTTTGTTCATTCCTCTTTCGAACACATAGTTAATCGTACTGAAATTTTATGGATGAAAGTTGAGAAGTGACCTGTCTTTTCTGCGGAACAGCTTTCTGTAGGTCAGCAATAGTATCCTCGCCAGGCTTTCATCCATTTTGAGCGAAATAGGAACTAAGCTGACCCTGAGCATCATAACCTTCTTGATGGGACTTGGACTTTCCCGTTACTTCTCCATATCGAACTCAAAGAAGTTTTTGGTGATATCGGCAGCAAGGTTGACTGTGGAGGTCAGCAGCACAGGATATACAGCTTCATCTCGGGTATTATTATCAATGTTGAACTCCTTGATGCTGAACTGGTACTTGACCGTGAGGGATTGCTACACAGTCAAAGAAATATAGTCCATCCTCGCGAAGAACAACTCAAGCTTCTTATCTTCGGGAATGGCAATAAGACTCACTCCAAGTTCCTTCACCAAGAGTGTTAGATAGTTGGCTTTGTTCTGAGCTGTCCTTAGTAGCTTCTTTAGCACTGGGACACTTTTGTCCATCGAAGTCACCTCAATCATCTTCTTGTCTGAGTTGATCAGGCGAATGCGCAGTCGGATGGATAGTCCGGGAAACAGGCAGGTCTATTCTTCGTTGTAACTTTCGAAGGTGAGTTCGGTGGGACTCTCCACCACCCGCTAGCCATCGAGCACACTGACTTTGATCTTCTTCTTCAGATCAGGCTCGATCCAACAGAAGGGCTGGCGACTGTAAGGCTTAACTGCGAAGTAGTCCTTATTGACAGCTGGTCGGTTATTCATCTGCTCGAATAGCAGCACATACTTCGTATTGTTCACCAGCAGATGCTCCACGGCACTCTTCTTCACCTCATCGATGAGGATGCACGTGTAGGATGAAAAGCGTTTCACTTCAGCTTTGAAGAAGATCCGTTCTGCTTCCAAGTTAATTGAACGGTTCAGAAGCATCAGTTCTCGAGTGGTGCGTGTCCGTGCCTTCTTCCTCACATAGAAGTAGATTATGCGGATGTTCTGAACTGAAAATGCTCCTGACCATATCCATTTGGACAGGTTGGAGCTACGCTCATCTTTCTCGAAGGTCCTCACGACAATCCTTCGTTGCAGGTTATGGTCCGGCCAATACAGCACCCCTTTTGAACTCGGCCGGTAACGAATTGGGTCGATGAAACTCTCTGGCTGGGTCACTTCCAGCTCGAAGCAGGTTCGGTTATCGACGATGTACCTCGGAGTGATCTCAATGACCTTGGTGATGATGATTTCGCTGGTGTGGTAAGACTAATGCACAGTGGTATTGACGCAGAGTTCGTACAGCTCACCGAGCGAAGTTTAATGGTTCTTCTCGAGGTACTCCAGCTCATACGAGTGGGGTAGTTCCTTTAGGTTGACCTCCTTACTGTATTCGTTATTGTGCAGGCTGGTGAGTTTCATGAGGTCGGTCTCGTTGGCAAGAATCACCTTCTCAGAAGACTTACATCCATTGAGGTAGACAAGCAGGGGTAGTCCTGTTTCGTTGATGATAACTATCCTTGCCGATAGGAGGACTTCAAGTATACCGTTTCGTTTTTTGCGTTTGATGTTGATGTTGACTTCCTTCTGTTTTGGCAGAGAGTCATAAACCAGGCTTACAACGGTCTGGTAGTCGCAGTCTCGTAGCTTCTCGTTGTACAGCAGCACGTCCCTCTTTGTGCGGAATTACCGCATGGTTATCATCGTGCTCTGCACAGGCATGCACTGGTTCAGGTATACATCTGAGTTTGCTGGTACTGTTAGTTCAAGGGCCTATAGCGTTATGTCCAGTGGAGTGTAGTTGTAGATGCGCATGACAGGCATAATTGTGATGATCTGGACTTTACTCATTGAATCCACCAGCAGGTTCACGTTTAGGGAACTCATGCGAATTTCCTTGTTCGGGACCATTAACACTGCGTCGGATATGTCGGTTGATGACGCCTCCACGTTTTACTTGACAAACTGTTCGAGTTACTTGTCCGTCAGCATGTAGTCACGTAGCAACCGGGGCTAACAAAAGCTGGCTTGTTGTGGTGCTTTGGTCTGGAACATCAGTCCTTGTTTGAGGTATAGTGTGAACGGTACTGGCAGCTACTCGTCCTTCTCCAGACTAACATCGGTAGTCTCACCATCGACCAACAGCCTCACAATCATCGTGTTTATGGACTTATTCTTCAGATAGAGTTTTGATTTGAGTATGAACTCCTTCTTGTAATGCGTAATGTCGAAGACGGCAACGAAGTACTTATCTGGCTCCGGGCTGGTCTGCCCATTGGCGACACACCAATGCCTCAACGAAGTCTCATTGCGCAGCATATTGTTGATTTTGATGTTCCTCACCGAATATTATCGCCGGTCGTCTTTGAAGTATACATTGAACTTGACCGATCTTTCAAAGGTATTGCCGAAATCGTTTTCGTCTTCATTGACTCGGTAGTAAGCAACTTCTTGTTTCTTGAGGTGAGCGAAGAGTCTCTCCTGCTTGCGCTCAGACGATTTCAACAATGGATCTTCTGGAAGCTCCATTCTCTCATAGATACTCAGCAAGAATCCTGTTTCGTTTTTTATGCTGAACAGCGTTACCAAGTTCTTTTCTGGCAGTTAGTCCGGTTGGAGGAGCTACTTTTCGAGAAGTACTGAACCAACGAGGAAGGCAAGTGACTTTCTGATGTACTCATCATAACTGACGTCGATCTTCTGCAGGTCACGTGATACTATGCGATAGGTCTGCAGCATCTCGTCGCTCAGGTTCACTAGCATCTTGGTGATCACCATCGACACGAAATTGTTCGGGTTTCCAATAGTATTTCTACACATCTACACGACCACCTCCATCGGTTCCAGGATAGGCTCGATTCGAGTGGCACTGAGATTGAAG